>Ga0208375_1001933_pt1 | contig 20842 bp, 25 predicted proteins | sample RifOxyD1_FD_184038 | JGI IMG/M metagenome (GOLD analysis project Ga0208375, IMG submission 184038) | Soil microbial communities from Rifle, Colorado - Rifle Oxygen_injection D1 (SPAdes) | ecosystem: Environmental > Terrestrial > Deep subsurface > Rock core/Sediment | place: Rifle, Colorado... | reverse complement strand
TTGATTTTAGTATATTACACCTTAACAGGTGTTCTTATAGGGAATAAGAGCCTTGTAAAACAAGGTGTAAACCTTAAGACATTTCAATAGAATAGTTTTCCCTATAGCTATTAAATTGAAATAAAAGGTTGTCATAGACAACATGTTTGATACAGATGAAAGGAGGTTAAAAATAATGAAATTTAATTTTAGAAAAATATCTGCAATTGTCGCTAGTACATTAATGGCTGGCGCAACTATGGGTATTGCAGCTGCTGCAAACTATCCTGCTCCATTCGTGGTAGGAGGAAGTGCAAATGTAGCTATTGTTTATGGTACAGGTGCTGGAGTATCTTCTTTAGACCTTGTTCAGGCTGGAAATATTCAGTCTAACTTGCAATCTAAGATGAGCTCGGGAAGTGGTACAACTTCCAGTGGTGTTGAGGGAGAATCTGTAAGCTTGGCAAGTGGTTCAGATTATCTTTATTTAATGGATGATTTGGCTGAAAACAGACAAACATTAACAAAAGATGATTTAGCTAGTGTTTTAGCTGATGAAACTTTCACAGACGATGAAGGAACAACTTATGATTATGAGCAAACAATTACAGTTGGTACATCTTTGATAAACAGATTTTCATTTGGAAATTCTGATAATGACTTTGATGACCCTGCATTAATGCTTGAATTATCAAAGGCACCAAGCAGTTCACCTGCATATACATTAGTTGCTACATTTGATAAAGCAGTAAATTTAACTGACCCTGACTCAGAAGGAGAAGAAATCACTTTGTTTGGAAAATCATACACAGTTGGAACAGCTAGTGATGCTAATACTTTAGTATTACTAGGAGGTGCAGATTCAACACAAATATATGTTGGAGAAACAATTCCTATGGTGGTTAATGACGTTACTTATCAAGTTACACTTAATGGACTTAGCTCAGATTCAACAACCGTAGCAAGTATCACTGTTGATGGCGAAACAAAGACAATGACACAAGGACAGACTAAAACTTATGTCTTAAATGGTGTGGAAATCGATGTTTATGCAAAGACTGTTTTCAGAACAGGTGATGATGGTTCAGGACATGTTGAAATGGAACTTGGTTCTGACAGATTAACTTTTGAGGATTTAAGTGCAGTTAAAGTTGGTGCTGAAGCAACAGATATTGATGGAACTTATATTACAGTGACTCCTACTACTGGTGATGCTACTATTGGCCCTGGATTTGGAAATCTTACAAAATTACAAATTGCAGTTTCTGCTCCAGACAATGATGGTAATTCTATCTTAATGGGAGAATCATTTACAGACCCTGTATTTGGAACACTTAAGATTGACTTTGTAAGTGTAATGCATGGACCTTCATTTGAAGGAGAAGAAGATACTGGAAGAACAAGCTTGGGAATTACAAGAGGAGGAGATAGAGAACTTGAGTTAGAAATAACAGACAAGAATGGAAACTCTGCAACTCTTCCATTTGATTACCAAGGTGCTTTATCAGACGATGATGGCGATGCTATTGTTGTTATTGAAGGAGGAAATCTTACTCAGGATGATTATACAATCCTGAACAGTGGAGATTATCAACATTTTATTGAGATAACTAAGGTTGATATCAATGCAGGAGGAGCAACAAGTGATGTAACTTTCAAAGATTTGTTATCTGGAACAGTTTATACAATTGAAGACAAGGATTTCACTGCTGGTTACAATGTTAGTGTTGCTGGACAAACATACACTGTTACTAACACTACAGTAACTGCGGATTCAATAAAAATTGAATCAACTGATGTATTGCAAAAAAAAGTAGTTTTCCCTTACTTAGAACTTGTTTCTGGTAAAGATAATAGAGTTGCTTTTGTTAAAAACCAAACTCTTGGAATTGAAAATATGGGTGTTATGACAAACCAGACAACTACTCTTACAAACAGTACTCCAATATTTGTGCTTCCTACTGGAAGTATCAGGTTTAGAATGACAAATACAAGTCAAACATTGGGGGCTACATTGGCATGGGATATTGACGAAGCTGGGAGTTATACATCTAATACTAGTACATATGTTCTAGCAGGTGATGTTGAAACTTTTGTTATAGGTAATGTAAGCTATACATTTGGTCTTGCGCAAGGACAGCAAGCTACAGTAGGATGGGTAAATATCACAAATGTATCTATTGAAGATACTCAAGAAGCAGCTGGTGATGACCCAGAAGTTCAACCATCATTATTATATGTAGAGCATGAAGACAAGAGTATTGCTACAGCAAGTATAGAACCTGCTGTTGTACTTGGAACAACAACTTCTGCAACATATGATATTTGCGATACACCTGTTTTCTCATATAAGGAAGACGACTCAACTTGGGATGATACCAAGTTCACAGGATATGTAACAACATATGGAACATATGTGGTGAAAGATTCAAGTGATACAAATCAAGCATTGACAAGACTTACTTATGGAAGTGCTCAGATGTATGCTGATGTATACTTTGCAGAAATTGAAGCAACTATTACTCCAGGAGAATCTACAGGTTCAACTGTAACTCAACTTGGAGATGTTTTAGTTAAAGATAGTGAAGTTGGCTCAGTTAGCTCAAAGAATCTAATTGTTGTTGGTGGAAGCTGTATTAATTCAGCTGCTGCTACATTAGTTGGAGGAGCTAAATGTGGTGCTTCATGGACTGAAGCAACAGATGTTGGAACAGGACAATTCCTGATCAAAGGTTATGCTGCATCAACTCTAACTAGCAAGCTTGCATTGCTTGTTGCTGGTTATGATGCTGCTGACACATCAAATGCTGCTACATATTTGAGAACTAAGACAGTTGACACAAGCAAAGAGTACTTAGGTACATCTGCTACTACTGCAACATTAGTTGTTGAATAAATCCAAAAAACATTTAATTTTTATTTTTTTCTTTTTCTTTTTTTTAATAACCTGCTAGAGCCATATTAAAAGAAAAAGTTTACTTTAATTCAAATAAATTTGAATTAGTAGCAAATCTTGTATTTGCTCTTTCTTTTTTTTAATAACCTGGCTGGAGCCGTATTTATCTCTTTAATGAATACCTTATCACCTCTTTTTAAAAGGTTAAGTATAAATTTAGCAACAGTTGAATAATATTGATAATTTTCTACACATTAACTGCAGAATTAGCAAAGAAATAAGTGTTGAATAATTTCGTATCAACAAGCCTGCAATAAGGTTTTTATAGTGTTTTTCTTACATATTAAAATGAGAAAGATAATTTCAAAAGAGCAGGAAGCAAAAAAAAGAAAGAGAAATCAATTAATTCTTGCAGGCATTTTAATCATAGTTATGGTTGGAAGCACATTTGGGATTATTGTTAATTCTTTTGGGCAAAATGAAGTTAATGAAGCAATTGAATACAATGGCTATAAATTCACAAACTCAAATGGATTCTGGGTTTTAAATCAGGGAGCTTATACTTTTATGTTTAAATACAATCCAGAACAGGTTGAGAAAATCTCCTCAGAATTGAATTATTTAAATGAATATTCAAGCAAACCCCTTTATATTTTCTCAGAGGATTATGTTGCCGAAGTTGAGATTTACAGAAATCTTGGGCAGATTGTGGAAAGATTTCAGGGTGCCTGCCTGAATGAAACAGGATGCAAAGAAAACTGGCCAATAAAGGACTGCTCAAATAATTTTATAATCATAAAAGAATCTGAACAAAACAGCATAACTCAGGAGGAAAATTGTGTTTTTATCAAGGGAAGAACAGAGAATTTAACACAATTAACAGATGAATTTCTTTTTAAAATACTGGGTATAGAAAAATAAAATTTATAAAGTCAAAAAAAAGAAAATAACAATGGCTGATAAAAAGAAAAAGGGGAAAAATAAAGAAGAAAAAGTTTATGAGATTTTTGAAATTGAAAAAGAGGGTAAAGAGAAAATTCTTGAGAAGATAAATTCTGAAAAAGAGGATATTTCTGAAGAAAGAGATATTGAAAAAGAAAATAAAATTTTGAGGGACATTCTTATTAGTCTGGGGATTTTTGTTTTGATTGTTTTAATAGCTGCATTTTTCATAAGGTCTTCAACTCATTTTAAATATAATGGGGTAAAGTTTAATATGGTAAAAGAAGGGGAATTGCTTTTATATCACACTTCCTTTCCTGTTGTTTATCAGGATAAAGAAGCAGAATATAACCTTTATTTAAGAAATGATCCAAGGGAACTTGGAGGGAAAGTCCCTGCAAAAGGAACACTTCTCTCAATTGAGGATACAGTAATAAACATTACAGAGGAGTTTGACTGCAATGGAGATGAAGTCATAGCTATTGCAAATTTAATTAATCTTTATAATGCCCTTGGAAAAGATATTATGAAAGATGAAAATGCCAGCTGTGATGAACAGGGAAGATATATGTATCTTCAGATATTATCAGGAAACGAAACAAGCATAGAGAAATTCGGGCCAAATTGCTATAATATAAACATTAATAACTGCGAGATTTTAGAAGGAACAGAAAGATTTATTGTTGGCATGCTTGTTAAAATCAAAATTGAGCAATCAAAAAAATAGAATCTATTTAACATACTTTAAGAAGAATTTTAAATCAGAATAAAAGGGGATTTCTTTTATTTTAAAACTCTTTATTTCAAAAAACCAGATTAAAATAACCAAAATTATACTTCCAAAATACCAGGAAAGTTTATGAGTAATATCAAACAACTGGGGTTTTGAAATATATATTGCTGAAAGAAGGACAATTCTAAGTATATTTGCGATTAAAAACAAAATAAAAGAAAAAGCAATCATTTTTATTCTTTTATTTATCTTTATATTTGGAAGAGATAGATTCAATATCAGTAAAAGATAATATGCAGAGCCTGCAATGCATGCTTCAATTATTTCAACTGAAGAAAAAGAACCTAAAAATCCTATTGAATTCCCAGTAAGAGAGACTTCAAAAAACAGGCTTAAAATAAAATAAACAGGATAAACTGTTAAGGGGGTAAATATGAGGTAAAAAATCCAGAAATTAGGAATTGCTGCTAAAACCAATATAAAATATCTTATAAAAATAGAATAAAGTTTATTCTTTATTTTCTTATTCATATTATCTTAAGAAAAAAGGAATTTAAATAACTTAAGTTAATGAAAAATCACAAATTCTCTACTGGATTTTCTCTTTTTTTAGAATAAAATCTTTTAAGACTATTTTTTTCGTTTATATTATAAAATTGTTCGTCCCCATTAAAACCATTCTGGGCAGTATCCACAAGGACTCTCACATAATCTTTTCCCAACTGGAGAAGATATATTGCTGGAAATTCCCTTTTTCTAAGGATTTTGCTGCTGTCTAGATCAACCCCGTATATTTCTATAACATCCAATATAGAATCCCCCTCAATATCATAAAACTTAGGAATAAAGAAATCTCCCCTGGATGTAACTTTAGGAAAAGAGAAAAAAGAAGTTGCCTCTTTGTTGGTCTGGTAATTTCTGAATTTCCCAGGAAGAAAATCCTGAGCACGAGAATTAATTGAATTAAATGCAGAAATTGAGGATATTGCCAAAAGGATAATTAATTTTGCCAGGGTTTTCATCTAATAACACTCTTATCTATTGATTTATTTTCTTGCAATTCTTACTGCAATTACAATTATTAAAATTACCAGAATTAAATTAATTATTCCTATTCCCCACAGGTATTTGCTCTCTCCTGAAAATACATTTCCTGTTATTCCAAGTCCGCTTTTCTTTGTTATTTCAACCTGAACTGGCTGATTTACTATTAATTCATTTTCTGAAAGAACTTTTAAATAAAATAATTTATCACCTAAAGCTTCTTTATTCACATTGAAAGTTAAAAGTACCTGCTCTGATTTTCCTGCATCCAGATTCAAGGAAGTTTTATCTAAACTAGCTGAAGAAGCCCATTCAGCATATCCTGCTGCATTCAAGGAATAACTGGTTGTTTTATCTCCTGTATTTACAATAGTTGCCTTAACTATCATTGGTTTTCCAGCCTGGCCTCCTGATTCCAATACTGCACTAACTGAAGCTTCTGCAACAGAGCATCCCCCTTCTACTTTAAGGAAAACAGTAGATGTTGAATCCTCATCATCATATTCATTTTGATAAATACTATTATCTTCATCATAAACTGTGAATTTTATTGGATAAGATTTTTCTTCTGCATCTTTAGGCAACTGAAATGTAAAATCAATAGGCTCATTATCAAAAGCATCAATATCCCCTATTTCAACTACTTTATTTAATCCCAAGTCTTTATTATAAATTAACACACTAACATCATCCTGATCATCTTCTCCTATATTCCATACATCTGCTGAAATCTGAACATCACTTCCGCATAAAGCTGTTTCTGGCATTTCTATATTATCCATAACCACAAAATCGCTTTCAATTATAATATCTACGCTTTCAGAATCCATTATGCATGTTTCATCTCCATCAAATTCTTCATCTTCTCCTGTTGCCCATGCATAAAATACATAATCTCCACTATCTTCGAAATCCTTAGGCTGATCTAATTCAAATGAAACAGTGACTGTTTTATCATCTCCGTCATTAAGATTAAAATCATTTTCTTTATCATCTATAATCCACTCTCCTGAATCTTTATTATACAATCCCCATTTTATTTCAATATTTTTTATTTTCTCATTTCCTTCATTGCTTACACTAATTTCAACATTAACATCATCTAAAGGGAGCCATTCATTATCCTTTCCATATGATTTTCCATTATTTTTTTCAACAGAAAGATCTTCTATACTAATATCCAGATTTCCATTATCTGAAAATTCGCAGGTTTCTGCTTCTTCTGAAGCAACAACTTCAAGCTTGTATAAAGTCCAGTTAGTATTGCCAGATGAATTGCTTATTGAAACATTTACATTATAAACTCCAACTGGAAGAGTTAATTTATCATTTAAAAAACCATCCTGGGTAATTGTAAAGTGAGTTACATCATTTACAGAGAAAGTGATTGTATCTCCTACATCAACATTATCCACTGCATCAAAATCCACTCCTGCCCAATTGCTTCCTGAATTAATTGTTGCATTAGGAGGAATATCTGTAAATACTGGCTGAGCACCTGCAAAAGCAAGGCAAAATACCAACGCTAAAATGCTTAGACTTACCAAAACAAAGTTTTTGTTTTTCATTTTGTAATCATTCCAGAGTTACTATGGTTTATAAATATTTCTGTTTTTTAGAATATAGATTAATTTATCTTAATTTTAGAATTATTTAATTTGCCTATTTATATATAATCAGAATCCCCTTAACCTTCTAATTTCTGCCTGATCCTGCTGAAGCTTTCTTTCAGCTTCTCTTATTTTATCCTGATTCTTAAGACGATTTATTTCTTTTTGAGCATCTTCAATTTTCTGCTGTGCTTCACGTATAATTCCACTGTAATCTTCTGGTTTATTCGCTTTTTGCTCCTGTATCCAATCACTTAATTTTTTAACTTTAATTTCTTTTTTTCTTTTTCCAAATTTCCTAAAAACAAAAAATGCAATTATTGCAAGAAGAATGACTCCTCCTGCATAATAAATTATTTCTTTAAGTTTTTCATTATCTCCGAAAATAGCCCAGCCAAGTAATTTAAATCTTTTCTTTGGCGTTTCAGTTATTGTAACCAAAGTTTCATTTTCGGTTGAGGTGGAACCTGAGGTTTGGTTTTGTGGCTCTTCTGCCAAGGTGGTGTTTTCCACTACTTCCTCCTCTCCTGAAGTTTCTATTATTTCAAAACCATCTGGGACAACTTCAACATAAATCTCCTCACCTGCTATCTGGTTTTCTAATTTTTTGAATGCTACTTTCTTGTTTTCAACAATGTCCTTGACAAAGATAGTCAAGTCTAATCTTGGATTATCAGAAGGACAAACAAAAGAAACATCTCCATATTCATCAGCATCTTTATTAGATATGTAAGGGGGGTCATTTGTTGAAATAACCAAATTCACATTCTTTAAAGGAACTGTTTTTACCTGTACATTAGTATCTATTGCACTTATTATTTGAAAACATAAGATTAGAACTATAAAACAAAAAAATAATCTCTTCATTTTTCCTCTTTTGATTAAAGTAATTTAGTAGAAATAGTTTATAAATTTTTATATATTCTAAAATTCAAAAGATTTATATATTTTTAGAGAGTATTTATAATGTAAAATGGGAATAAAATCTAAGGAGAATTCTGCTGGAGCATGGGCATTTTTGTTTGGAGTAATCCTGGCTATCTTAATAGGAATAGGAACCAGCTTTTTTATACCCCTTTCAAAAATAAATGCCTTTAGTTCCCCGATTTATGCAATTTTGGTAATTATTGGTTTGTTTGTTGGAATAAAAACCAATGTTTCTGGAAAAGATTCCCAGACTTTTTTAATTTCAAGTGCTATACTTGTAGTTGTCAGCAGATTTGGTATGGAAAGTGTTACTGGCTCTTTGATTGGAATTGGAATAGGAGATCTTGTTTCTTCTGTATTTGGGGCTCTGCTTGTATTATTTGTTCCTGCAACAATAGTTGTTGCATTAAAGAGTGTTTTCTCGCTTGCTAAAGTGTAAAAGAAAGAAATAGGGTGCTATATATAAATAGGAAAGAGGATTATCTTAGTAAAATCATGCAAGTTATAATATTCAATAATTATCCTTGTAAAATCATATCTGGTAAATATATTCCTAATTTAAATTAATCTTATTACAAGTCCAGAAATAATTGAAAAATCTATCAAACCCGCTATAACCTGCTTAAAATAAATATTTAATAATTAACCTAAAAAGAATATCTTAATTAATAATCGTCAAACTTGCTCTTTTCTTCTGGTCTTGGTCTCTCTACTTTGTGTATTCTAGCAAAAGAAGGTGTTGCGATTACAAGGTTTTCACCAAATCCTGCAATTGTTCCTTCAAGAGCATCTGTTGTTTTTTTAAGCTTGGATATTGCTCTCTTTAATTCTATAGGGTCTTTTTGCCTTAAAGTCTTTATATCAAGAATAGCAATTGTATATCCTTCTCTTATTGAATTAAGAATATCGTTAATATCTTCGTATTGCTTTAGTGTGAAAAGCTTTACCATTACTTTATGGTCTTTTTCCTCTTTTGTTAAATCAATTTCAATATACTCCTCACTATCTCCTCCTCTTCCGGAAAATGCTTTTTTTATTCTTTCAAATACCATAATAAATTTATTAATATCATATTTATAAAGATTTCGTAAGTGAATTATGTATATTTTATTCTTAATTTCCTTTGTCCGGCAAATAAAATCAAAAATACCTAATATCAAAAAATATCAAATTAGGATTTTTTATTGATGATTTCTTCCCTTAAACTTTTAATTTTCTCTGAAAATGAATCTTCCTGCTTTTCAAGAGTCTTGATTCTTAATTCTAAAATCTTTAAACTTTTCATAAATTCGTCTTTTATCTTTGAACTGTCTGATTTGACCATTATCTGCCCTATTACCTTAAAAACCTCGTCTCTGGAATTTTCAAGTTCTTTTAAAGATTCTTTAATTTCAGACAATTCTATTTGAAAAGCCTGCTTTTGAAAAAGTATATTTTGTAGGTTTTGTTCTAGAAATTGTATTTCCCGGGAGATATTTTCTGTGTTTTTCATTTAATCTTATCCTTGTTTATGCAATTTTTTAATAAAGATGCTGAATGAAATTATTCTGCCTTTATGCGAATTTTGAGCATACGGCTGAGTTTACTCTGCCTTTATTTTTTTTACTTTTGTCCTTGGCTTAAAAAATATCTTGCTTCCGCAATAAGGACAAACAAATCTTTTTTCAAGATTCTTGTTAGTAACTTTCTTCTCACATTTAAAACATTTGTAAGTTGCCATTTTATTATATTATTTATTTTTTATTTAAATTTATTCCCCTAAATGATATGCATCAGATGCAAATTTTTTATTGCATTTTGAACATTTCCAGATTCCTTTTGCCAGTCTTTTAACTCCATTTCTTTTGCAAAATGGACATTTTTGTTTTTTTCTCTGCTTTTCCTCTACCTGAACAACCTTGTCCCTGACTCTTTTTCCATATCTTGCTCCGTATCTTCCTGCTGATTTTGATTTTTTTGATTTTGTTGTCATACGAAAGAACCCCTTGTTTCTTTTGTGCTATCTCCCCGAAGCACGGAAGGGCAATATCTTTTTGTGCAATCCGGTAGATATTGCAAAGGGAATAATTTAATAGAGAAAAAATGAAAAGAAGGTTTTTAAATTATTCGGGAACATGGTTTTTTATAAAAATGGGGCTACCCGGATTTGAACCGGGATCGCGAAGTCCCAAACCTCGAAGGCTACCAGATTACCCCATAACCCCATATAAAGATTAGGGTTAAGTTCATTTATAAATTTATTTTTTAGGTTCTTTAACTGGTGTTTCTGGTTTTACTTCAGCAGGCTTGACTTCTTTTTTCTCTGCTTCAGCTTCTTTAGCTGCTTGTTCCTGCTTTAATATTAATTCCTGCTTTCTCTGGACTTCCTTGAAATATTCATCCAAGACTTTTTTCTTTTCAGGGGAAGTATTTGTTTTTCCCTGAGAAATTTCCTCATCATATTTTCCTTCTTCAATTTCAATTTCAACTTCTTTTGCTGGCTTATTTTCAATCAAAATTCCAAGACTAACACAGGTTCCTGCAATTAATTTTACTGCTGATTTCAAATCTTTTGCAAGCAAATTCTGCATCTTTGTTTTTGCTACTGAAATTATCTGCTCAATTGAAGCGTTTGCAACCTGCATTTTGATTTGAGCTCCAGAACCTTTTGTTATCCCTAATTCTTTTTTTAATAATTCAGAGACAGGAGGGGAAAATATTTTTACTTCAAATTTTTTTGTCTTTAAATTAACATCGAGTTCAACAGGAACTTTTAGTCCTGTAAAATTTTCAGTAGCTTCATTTACTTTCTGAATAACTGAATTAATTGGAATTCCTGCTGGTCCAAGTTTCTGGCTCAAAGCAGGCCCAGGTTTCATGCTTCCGCCTTCTGCTAAAAGTTTAATTATCATTTTAATTATTTTCCTCTGAATCTTCCTCAGATTCTCTTCTTATAACTTTAACATTATCTATCTTAACTGTAAGAGGCAATGGAACAACTGCTCCAAACAAACTTACAACTACTTCTTCTTTTTGCTTGTCTATTCTTAAAACTTTTGCTTTTTCACCTTTAAGAGTTGAGCCGATTAATTCAACAATGTCTCCTTCTTTAATTGAAACAGATTCTACTGTTGGCTGAATCATTCCCTTAATTTCCTCGTATTCAATTGTTTTTCCGATTATTCCTTTTACATACGGCAGATTAAAAACAGCTTCTTCTGCAGATTCCCTGTCTTCTGCTTCAAGAAAAATGTATCCTCTTAATCCATGAGGACGGGAAACAGAATATACATTAAGATTTTTTTTCTCTGCTCTGTCAGAAATCATGTCAACTGCTCTTTCTTCCTTGTTTGTTGTGACCTTTATTATGAAAATCATTTTATTGTTCTCTTGTTCCAACTACCTCTTAATATCTAAGAAGTAGATTATAGTATTTAAAAATTAAGGTTTATAAAAGTTTGGTTTGGAATTTATTAACCAAACAATTTCATAATTAATGCAATAAGAAATCCAAGAAGACCGATAATCCCTATTCCAATTGCAGAGACTTTTGTTATCTGCTCAAATTCGCTTTTAGTCGGCTTTTTCAAAACCTGCCAGACTCTTCTGCATTTTAATAAAAAGTATTTTATTGCCATAATTAAATTAGAAAGAGAGGGTTTTTAAAATTAATCTATATCTGGATTTTCTTTATTAACCTTTCAACTAGTTTATAACTATTTGCCCAAGATGCATAAGCATTCCAACCCTGAAAGCTATTAAATAATCTGGAGTAATCTAACATGCCAGTATTAAATTCATTTATCTTTCTTTGAATCTTCTTTATATTCCTCTTTCTTAATAATTTAAAATAATAAATGTTTCTAAATCCTACAAAGTCTATTCCCTTTGAAAGAGAGATTATTCTAGACTTATCTTGATGAAGTTCAAGTTTTAATTTTTCTTTTACAAAGGAATCAATCTTATATTTCAAATTTTGGAGTTGCGATTTAGAACTACTTAAAATAATGAAATCATCAACATATCTAATATAATATTTTGCTTTTAGCTTATGTTTAACAAATTGATCTAATTCATTAAGATAGATATTTGCAAAGAATTGAGAAGTCAGATTGCCAAGAGGCAATCCTTTGTTATTATCAAATCTCCGCGTCTCTCTCTCTCTTCCACAGCATTGTTCTGCAATATCTGTTTTATCAACCAGATTGTTTTTTCACATTTAATCTTTTTTTGAATTATCTCTAATAGAATATATTTATCAATCTCATCAAAATAATGTTTTATATCAGCTTTTAAACAATAACCTTTTATTTGATTCCTATTAAACCACCCATTAAGTTTACCATTCCTTGAAACTTTTTGGATAAATACATAAAATCGATTAATAGCAAAGAGATTTCCTTTTCCAAGCCTATTAGCAGAATTATCATAAATAAAAGTTTTATCAAAGAAGGGTTCAATAACTCGAACCAAGGCATGATGAACAATTCTATCTCTAAAATCTGCTTTGGATATTTTACGGGTTTTTGGGTCTCGTAAAATAAATATCTCTAATGGCTTGGGAGAATAAGTTTGATTTTCAAGTTCATCATGTAAAATCTTTAAATTATAAGCAAGATTTTCTTCAAATTTAATTACATACTCTTTTTTGGTCTTCCCTTTTCTTGCTTTTTTACATGCCAAGATTAAATTCTTTAAAGATATAATCTTAGCATAAAGATTTCTGTATGTTTTCATGTTAATAATATATCTCTGGAGGAGGGCTATTCCAAAAGCATGACCATTGTTATCATTGTTCCAGTTGTTGCCATTGACATTCAATCTGTTGTCAGAGTTCCAGTTCCTGTTCAACGCAGACAGAGTCATGTAGCCAATTAACTAAAAGTAAATCACCACAATTTCAGATTTTCACATTCTAAACTGTTACTAATTGTTATTGTTGAATTTTATGATCTCACAAGAGATACTATTAATTGACATGTAGTCCTCAGATATTTTTTTACTCTAATACTTTTCAGTTGCTCATGCTGAAAGATTTTCAAAAAATAAACCTCCAGGACAAAGCATAAAGCATAAAATCATTTAAAAATTTTCGCACGTCGCTTTGCGACAAAAAACAAAAATTGTTTTACTCTCAAAAGCGAGCAAAACTTATTCGTTCTTTTTTGTGTTGTCTACCCCAAAAGCACGACCATGGTCACCATCGTTCCAGCCGACGCCACTGACATCCAAACTGCCGCCAGAGTACCCGTACCAGTCCAACGCAGATATTCTTATCTTTTCTTCATCAACAGAGTCAAAACTCCATAATTTAGGATTAGATTTATAATTTGAAGCTATTTCAGCAAGTTTCTGAGCTCCTTCTTCACCATATCTTGCAATAATATAAGGGTTTTTTTGTAATTCAAGTAAATTCTGTTCTCCTGTTTTATAACCAAATGGAACAAATTTAACATTAGAGTCATTTTCTTTTAACTTTTTGATTAAGTTATTCTTATCCATAACTAATTTTCCATTTAGGATTTGAGGATTGTTTTCAAGAATAACTCCATTATTTATTTCTTTATTTGATTTTGGAAGATAAAGATTTCCTGTAAACTCCCAAAGCCAAGCATCATTTAGAATTTTGATTATTTCTGCTTCGTATTTTCCAGCTTTATTTTTAACAGCACCATAAACTAATGAAGCAGTCTCAGCAGAATTTGGTCTCTTTAAACTATCATTATCTATTGCACTAGCAACATCTTTATAATATCCTCTAAAAGCAGGATACTGAAAAGTAAGTCTCCCTCCTTCATGAGGAATTCCTGTCAAATATGACTTTCCTATTTTTGCTTCCATTTATTTTACAGAAATTTAATATTTATAAATCTTTCGGTTTAGTTACTATTATCTAAAAGTAACAAAATTATTCAAAGAATTCAATTCCTAATTCTTCCTCAATTTCCCTATGCTTCATACTCTCTATTGTTTCTCCATGCCCTAAAATCTGGGAAGATTTCACGCCAGTTACAATAAGCAAAACTCTGATTGATTTATCCATATCCTCTGATATTTGTGCTCCACCGATTAATTTCGCATCTGGGCTTAATTTCTCTCCAATTGTTCCTATAATTGTTTTGTACTCTTCAAGGCTCATATTTGGACCTCCAATAACATTTACCAATGCTCCTGTTGCATCTGAAATATCCACATCCAAAAGCGGATTATTTATTGCTTTTTCAACAGCTTCTATTGCCCTGTGCTGACTATTGGACTCCCCCATTCCAATCAAAGAAACCCCTCCATTTGCCATTACTGTCCTTATATCTGCAAAATCAAGATTAACCAAACCTGTTGTAGTAACCAATTCAGTTACTCCTTTAACTGCATTTGTCAGAACCTCGTCTGCAATTTTAAATGCTGTATGAAGAGGCAAATCAGGTGCTAATTCCAGGAGTTTGTCATTGGGAATAACAATAAGGGTGTCTACAACTGATTCTAATTTCTCCAGGCCATTCATTGCATTTTCTATTCTTTTCTTTCCTTCAATAGTAAATGGAAGAGTCACTACTGCTATTGTTAATGCTCCTTGTTTTTTTGCAAGTCCTGCAATAACTGGTGCTGCTCCTGTTCCTGTTCCTCCTCCTAATCCGCAGGTCAGGAAAACCATATCTGCTCCTGCAAGCTTTTTCTTTATCTCTGCTTCAGATTCTTTTGCAGCCTCCTGTCCAATCTGAGGATTGCTTCCTGCACCTAATCCCTGAGTAAGCTCTTTTCCAATAAGAATTTTATGATCTGCATTTGCATAAAGCAAATCCTGTGCATCTGTGTTTATTGCTATTAATTCTCCCCCTCTAATTCCTATCTCCCTCATTCTGCTTAAAGAATTATTTCCCCCTCCGCCTATTCCTATTACCCTTATCTTTGCTGACTGCTTTTTCAAGAGTTCTTCAAGTTCCCTGTCTATCTCCCTCAAATCTGCTGAAACAGCATATTCAAAAGCACTGTCTCCTTTTTGCATCTCTGCCATGTTTTCTAAAAGAAAAGTTTATTTTTAAGCATTATTGTGGTTTTGGTTAGGTTTTCCCTCAATCTCTTTAATTTCCAGTTCCAATCCAAGAATTTCCCTGTAATTTTCCTTAAACATTTCAATGAGATTCTTAAATTCTTTTTCAGCTTCAAGAATTAATTTGTTGTCCTGAATTTCAAATTTAAAATCCCTTCTAAAGAAAAATTCATTGAGGGATTTTATTTTCTCATTTATATCTTCCACTTTTCTAAGAATCTTAATCTTGTAAAGTATCTCTTTTCCTGAAAGAGGATTATTAAAATCAATCATCACTCTTCCTCCTGAAACTGTCAGGACTTTTCCAACTCTATTATCAAAATTAAAAACTGCTCCTGGGAGGGGATTTATTTTGTGCTCAATAAACACTTTCATTGGCATTCTTTGAATTAAATTGGGATTTCTCCTTCCAAAAGCTTTTTCAGGGGAAAGTTCAATTTCATATTCTCCAATATCCTTTCCAATTAAAAAATTATCAATTCCCTCAAGAAACATTCTCTGTCCAAGAGGAAATATAAGAGGCTTTGTTTCAACAGGATGATCGTGACCTTCATGAAGCTTTTCCAAATCTTCCTTTATATTTGAATCAAAAACACTTCCATCCTTTATTTTCCCTGTGAACTCCATTTCTATAAAATCATTTTTTTGCAAAGGCATGGAATTTCTTAAGTAAAAACGTTTATAAATGTATTTTTTTTGTTTAAGTTATGGTGTTAAAAATTATTGATGCAACAGAAGTAAAGGTTGGAACAAATATTCTTGTTGATGGAATACCCTGCACTGTTAAAAGTATAGATATTTCAAAGACAGGGAAACATGGACATGCTAAATGCAGAATTGAAGCTGTTGGTATAATAACAGGATCAAAGAAGGTTTTTGTTGTCCCGGGACATGAAAGATTAGAAGTTCCGAATGTTGAAAAACGAAAAGCTCAGATTTTATCAAAGGCAGAGGGGAAAGCAAGTTTAATGGACCTTGAAAATTTTGAAACAATAGAAGTGCCCTGCCCAAATGAAGAAGTTTTTGAAGAACTTGAAGAAGGAGGAAACTGCGAATATTGGGATATCGAGGGTGATAAAATAGTTAAGAGAAGATTATAAAATGGCAAAAATTCCAGAAATTAAATTAAAATTTATTTGCTTTAATTTTAGCAAACACTGAAAATGGCAAAAATTCCAGAAGCACAAAACAGACTTTTTAAGAATAAGTTTGTCTGCAAAAACTGCAAGACAAAGATGAAATCAGAAATTCAAAAAGTCCTTAAAGGAAAAGTCAAGTGCAGAAAATGCGGAAAAAGAGCATTCAGGCCGCTGAAGAAAAGCAAATAATTAAAATAACCATTACTCTTTTAAACCTAATTTGGCTAAAAATCAAGAGGTAAAATGAATTTTATAATTTATGATATTGCATTCTTGGTAATATTTGTAATTTTCATTTCATCATTTCTTTATTTTAACAGAAGAAATCTGAAAAAAGAAGGGCTTTTGTTTTTGTATAAAACAAGCTGGGGAATGAAGCTAATTGACAATGTCGGGAAAAAATACAAAAAAACTCTTAAATTTTTCAGTTATATCTCTATAACTGTGGGTTATATCCTGATGATTTCCATGCTTTACTTATTTGGGAAAATAATTTATCTATACACAGCCTACCCTTCTGTTGTCAGGGCAATAAAAGTTCCTCCTATCACTCCTCTGATTCCTTATCTTCCCCAGGCATTTAAACTGGATTTCCTGCCCCCTTTTTATTTTACTTACTGGATAATTATCCTTGCAATAATTGCAATAACCCATGAATTTGCACATGGAATTTTAATGAGAAGATATGGTGTGAAGATAAAATCAACTGGTTTTGGCTTTTTCCCATTTTTTCTTCCCATATTCCTGGCTGCATTTGTAGAGCAGGATGAAAAAAGCATGAATAAAAGCAGCAGATTCAGCCAAATGGCAGTTCTCTCTGCAGGAACATTTGCAAATGTTCTTACTGCTATTTTATTCTTTATAGTTATGTGGATATTTTTTACAAATGCCTATGTTCCTGCTGGTGCTCAATTTAATACTTATTCTTATTCAATAGTTGGAATGGCGGGAATTTCCTCTATGAACAATATAACCCTGGAAAATCCCACTTATCAGCAAATTTTGAATTTATCTGATGATGAAGGACTTAACAAGATAGTTGCAGACGGGAAGATCTATCTGATGAATAAAAAAGGCCTTGAAGAACAGAAAGGAGCCACAGATTATCTAATATTATATGAAAATTCCCCTGCAATTAATGCTGGAATAGATGGTGCGATAATTGAAGTGAATGGAAATAAAATAAATGGATGGGAGGAATTTGGAAATGAAGTAACTAAATTTTCTCCTGGAGAGAACATAACCTTAAAAACAATTGTCAAAGAAGAAGTCAAAAATTATGAAATAACACTTGGAGAGAATCCAGATGACCCTGAAAAACCCTTTATTGGAGTTGGTTTTGCTGAGCAAAAAAGAAAAGGGGTTATAGGCAAAATAGTTGAAACTCTTTCATCTTTTAAAAAACAATACATCTATTATGAACCAAAATTTGAAGCAGCTGAATTTATTTATGATTTAATCTGGTGGATTGTTTTAATAAGCATAAGTGTTGCTCTGGTTAATATGCTTCCTATGGGAATCTTTGATGGAGGAAGATTCTTTTACCTGACAATCTTAAGCCTTACAAAATCAGAAAAAAAAGCAGCAAAATGGTTTAAATGGATAACCAATTTCCTTTTATTCTTAGTATTGGTATTGATGATTCTCTGGGCTTGGAGCTTTTTCTAAAGATTTATAAACCTAATTTTTTATAAAAATATCCGGAGATTTAAAAAAATGCAACTTTTTACAAGAATAGACTACAATGGAATGAGTATTGAGTATTGGGCTCCTGAAACATTTGAAGAAGGATATAATTGGAATATTGTTGTCTTTAGAGGAGATGAATTTAAAGGAGAAAGAAAATTTAATCAAATGGATATAAAAAACAATTATGTTGGAATATTTGAGGATATTGCAGTAAATGGAAAAAGTTTAGTTGATTTATTAATCTCACAAGGGAAGTAAAAAGAGTAAATTGAGGTAAAATGAAATTAAAAGAGATTATTCACGGCAATAAAAAGGAAAGTGATGAAAAATTTAGAGAATCATCGGGTAGCCTGACATCTGCATTTCTTTTAGGAGCAATATTAGTAATTCCGGCTATTGTAGAAAAATGCAGCAATATGAATTATGCGCATCCTGTTCAAACAATAGATTCAATCCAATATAATCAGGATAAAATAATAAATCCATTACAAGATTATGATATTACAAGATATTTTCAGCAAAATCAGGATACAACCAATTATTCAGCAAAGAATATAAAACATCTTGGCAATAAACTTTAATGTTACCTCAAAACATTAAAAAACTTCTGCAAAAACAGCATTATGAAATCATAGGCAAGAATGAGCATTCTGGTGTTCAGATTTGCAGATGGACAAAAAAATCCCTGAGAGATGAAGGGGTTTGCTATAAAGAAAAGTTCTATGGAATAAAATCTCATTTATGCTGTCAGATGACTCCTTCATTTTATTGCCCAAACCAGTGTGTGCACTGCTGGAGAGCAATTGAATATACAACAGGTGAGAAAATCCCTGGGAAAATTGATATACCCCAGGAAATTATTGAAGAAAGCATTCTGGCTCAGAAAAAATTACTCCAAGGATTTAATATTGATAAACATTCCAAGAAAATTCAATTAAGCAAGGCAAATCAAAAGAAATATCTTGAGGCTCAGGAACCAATGCAATTTGCAATTTCTCTTTCAGGAGAACCAACCCTTTATCCTTATATTGGAGAATTAATAGAAGAATTAAGAAAAAGAGGAAAAACCTCTTTTTTAGTTACTAATGGATTATATCCTGAGAAAATAAAAGAGCTCATTAATAAAAAACAATTGCCAACTCAATTATATGTTTCTGTTAATGCACCTAATAAAGAATTATACAGTAAATTCCACAGAAGTTCAATAAAAAATGCCTGGGAAAAATTTAATGAAACATTAAACTTAATGCCTAAATTAAAAAAACAAAACCAGACTCTCACAAGTTCGGTCTAGTTCGTCTGGAAGCCAAACTAGAACAGTATTCAGGATGAATTTAGTAAAAGATTTGAATATGTTTCCTGCACAAGCAAAGGAATATGCTGAGTTAATAAAAAAATCTCAGCCATTATTTATTGAAATTAAAGGATTTATGAGTGTAGGTTTTGCAAGAGAAAGACTCGGATATGAAAGAATGCCGACTAATAAAGAAATGGAAAGTTTTATTGAGGTGCTTTTGAAAGAATTGAAAAATATAGGTGAAAAAGATTACAAACTCTTAGATAAGCATGAATTTTCAAGAGCTTATGTTTTGGGAAAGGATAAAAAAGAGCTGAAGATAAAAGAGAATCAAATCTAAAATTTTTATAAATAGCTAATATGTCTTACCCTCTCACTAATTAGTTCTCCTTCAAAATAAACATCTGCATTAAAATATTCGCAATTCAATTGAGTATCCATAAAAACATCTTTATCTGGTAAAGAGACTATAACCTCCTTACCTTCTAAATTAGAAAAATATTTATAAAAATCTTCTTCTTGGGTCAAGTTTTCTCTTAAAAAATCAACAAAAAAATCTCCTTCCAAATAAAGTATACCAGAACCTTCTGAACTAAGAGTAGAATCAGTAAAAAATTTAACATCAACAATTTTCTGAGGAGAACTAAACCTATTAGAGAAATTTCTATAACATTCTTCCATCTCAATGATACGCATTATTTGTTCTTTCTCATAAGTTGCCTGACTTTCTCTTGTGTCTTTTTGTAAAACTAGATAAAATGAGATTAAACTTAGAAAAATAATTATAGAAGTTATCAAGAGAATTAATCCCCATTTTCTATTTACTTTTCTTATTAATATGATAGTTGATAGAATAATACCTAAAATACAAGAAGGAATTATAAAAAAATAAATAATGTCAACTATTGCAAATACAACTAAAATAGATATGTCCCATTTATCTTTACTAAAAACAAGAACCTTAATAAGTAGAATCCCTACAATGAACAAAAAGAATAACTGAATCCAAAAGACAACTTTAGCAAAAGTAACTAATCCCCTACCTTTTCTTTCTTCCTGAACCTCTTTCATGAATTAAATTATACCTAATAGTATTAAAATGTATTTATTTTATTAAATTTCCTTGGATTATTGCCTCTAAAAAGTGAGATTTAACTTTAAGATATAAATATTTTTAAAGATTTAATCACAACTTTTATAACCCCCTCTTAATTTTTACTCTTCTATGACATGGAATTTATATGAAAATGGAAAATTTCTTGAACCCCTAAGATTTTCCAATGGAAAAACACAGGAAGATATTGTAAAAGAAGTTCTTGAAGCAATAAAAAAAGGGCATAAAGTTATATTCATTCATGGTGTCTGTGGTTCTGGAAAAAGTGCAATTGCATTAAACATTGCAAAAGAGCTTGGAAAATCTTCTATTATTGTTCCTGGAAGAAATCTTCAGAGACAATACAAAAGAGATTATGAAAGTGATAAATATCTTCTAAAAGAAAATAATGAAAAATTAAAAATAAGCGTGATAACAGGGAGAAGAAATCACAAATGCAAATTCT
>Ga0208375_1001932_pt1 | contig 20851 bp, 15 predicted proteins | sample RifOxyD1_FD_184038 | JGI IMG/M metagenome (GOLD analysis project Ga0208375, IMG submission 184038) | Soil microbial communities from Rifle, Colorado - Rifle Oxygen_injection D1 (SPAdes) | ecosystem: Environmental > Terrestrial > Deep subsurface > Rock core/Sediment | place: Rifle, Colorado... | reverse complement strand
GAAAGCGGTAGTAAAATAGAGATGGTGCAATCATACCTTGGCTTGCTAAGCCACGGCAACTCTAATAAACTGAATAATGAGGTTATGAAATATTCTCATTAGCAACACACTTCAAAAAGTGTCATGGGAAATAAGTTTAAAAAATGTCAAAGTCCGACTTTGACACTTTGGGTGCGGTGTAATTTAAGAGCTTTATTTTTTATCAAATTTTAATTAAACTGGGTGTTATGATAAAAATTAGCAAAAGAACAATAGAAAAATTAAGTCATTTAAATTGTATCTTTTGTAAGAAATGGTGGACGGTAGGGGATGCTTCTCCAAAAAAGAAAAAATGGTTTTGTCCGTGGTGTGGTAAGTCAAATGAATATAAAAAATAAGTATGAATATAAAAATTATCACAGAAAAAATAACAAAACTGGAATTGGAGGAATTGGCTAAAGAATTTTATGTGGAAATGGTTAAAGGAGTGGCTGATATTGAAAAAGGAATAATCGCTCTGGGTGGAGAATGGCATATAGATGCTAATATAGTTTTGATGGACGACGGATCAAAACAAGAAAATTTGTGGGGTTTTAATATTTATTTAAACAAAGAAAAGTCAGAAATGTTAGAATATAATTCACTTATAAATATAAGACCTAAACAAGGGAATAAGAGTATGGAAATTGAAAGCGAAGAAATAAGAAATAAAATTTTTGAAATAGTTAATAAATTAGTTGAATAATATGCAAAAAAATATCCAAGAAAGACCATTATATTTTTATGTTGCAAACTTAGGAAGCGAAATTCAAAGAGTTTTGGTGTGGAAAGAAAAAGGAGATAAAGAATCAATGCAAACAGCTTTTAAAAGAGTAATTTCTATAATTGATAAAATCAAAAGTTTTAATAACAAAAGTGCTAATACAGAAATGGATATTTTACAAAAATATTTAGAAGAATTAGTCTTGGGAAATGAAAAAACTGTTTTAAATCGCAGTCAGATATCTTCTTTTTTTAATCCTTTTGCTTTACGAGTAGTCAGTAGTTTATAAATAATGATTGAATCTTTAGTACATTTTTTGCAAACAGCCATCTTGCCTTGGGGAGCTCTTGGAGTTTTCGTGGCTTCGGTCATAGAAGAAGTGCTAGCTCCCATACCTTCAGCTGTTATTATGACGGTATCAGGTTTTATTTTTGTGACTGGACCAGTTTCAGCTAAAGCTATTTCGGCTTTAATTTTTAAGGTAGCTATACCAGCGGCTCTGGGGGTAACTTTAGGATCTTATGTAGTATATTTTGTAGCTAGATTTGGAGGAAGATTTGTAATAGAAAAATGGGGTAAATACATAGGATTATACTGGACTGATATAGAAAAACTTCAAAATAGTTTGAAAGGTACTAGGAAAGATGAGCTTATAATAGGTGGAGCCAGAGTTTTGCCATTTATTCCTAGTGTCGCTATCTCGGCTTTTTGCGGTATTTTGGAAATGAATGTAGTTAAATATTTCTTTATTTCTTTTATTGGTGTCTTTTTTAGAGGCATTATATTAGGTATTTTAGGATGGCAAGTAGGTAATGTTTACGAAAAATATACTGATACTCTTTCTTCTATTGAAAATATTGTCTTGATATCCACTATTTTAGCTTTTGTAATTTTTATTGTGGTAAAATATAAAGGTAGGCAAAGGGAATAAAAATCTTTTCTCTGCTTTTGTGTTATGTCTAAAAAAACAATACAATTATCATTTTTTGGTCTATTCACTGCCGGACTTTGTGTTTTTTTATTTTTAGTATTTAAACCATATCTTGGAGTGATTTTTATTTCTGGAGTTTTTGCTATTACTTTTTATCCTTTATATACAAAATTAGTCCTTAAATTTAATGGCAGAGAAAACTTGGCTTCTCTTGTGGTGACTTTGCTTATTTTGGTATTTATTATTGTTCCAGTCATTATAATATCAACTCTTTTATTGAAAGAAGCTGTTGATTTGTATAATGCCATAGCTTTTGGAGGGGGGTCAGGGGGGCTTATATCTCAAGCAGATGCACTTCTCAAAAAAGTAAGCACCATTTTTCCTTCTGGTGTTATTGATTCTCAAATAGATCTAGGACTATATGCTAGAAGTGTTTTGGATTGGATTATTAGTCATTTTGATTCTATTTTTGTAGCTATCTTTGGAAGTATTTTGAATTTTGTATTGATGCTTATTTCTCTATACTATTTCTTCATTTACGGAGAAAAGATTGCCAAAGGTTTGGTCATCTGGAGTCCTTTACCAGATGAATATGATAATGAATTTATTCAAACTTTAAAATCTTCAATTGACGCTGTTTTGCGAGGGTGGATACTCATTTCTATTGTTCAAGGTGTTTTGATTGGTATCGGTTTCTTCTTTTTTGGAGTACCTTCTCCAGTTCTTTGGGGTTTCGTCGGAGGGGTAGCTTCATTGGTGCCTTTGCTTGGAACTTCAATTGTTACCATTCCGGCGGTTGTTTATTTGTTTATTTCTGGTCACATAGGCGCTGGTATCGGACTCCTTATATGGGGATCTATCGCAGTAGGCCTAATAGATAATATTATTTCGGTCATTTTCTTAAAAGGTAAAATTAAAATTCATCCGCTCATTATTCTTTTTTCAATTTTAGGAGGAGTAGAAATGCTTGGAGCGATTGGTTTTTTGATTGGTCCGGTATTGGTCAGCGCCTTTATTGCTTTAATGAAAATTTATCCTTTTGTTATGTCTTATAAAAAAGATGAGTCGCCTGATATATCAGATTAAAATAAAATGAGTAATTCAAATTTACCAAGTGTTTTAATGTTCGGGTGGGAGTTTCCTCCCTTTAATAGCGGAGGACTTGGGGTCGCTTGTGAAGGTCTTTCTAAAGCTCTTTCTTCTGGTGGTGTTGATTTAACTTTTGTTTTACCTTTTAAAATTCCTATCTCTGCTCCTTGGTGTAAGTTTGTTTTTGCTAATGAAAGTAGCGAACTTATAAGTGATATTGAAGTGATGAATTTGTTTTCTGGTTATCAAAGTCACTCAATTTATTCTGAATTAAAAAAAAGTGGATTACCAGAAGCTATCTCTGGTAGTTTAATGAGTAGAGTTAAAGCTTATGCTATGAAAGCTCCTGCCATTGCTAAAAATAACAAACATTCTATTATCCACGCGCATGATTGGCTCACTTATCCGGCGGCGATTGCCGCCAAAAAAGTGTCCGGCAAGCCATTGGTGGTTCATGTTCACGCTACTGAATTTGATAGAAGCGGTAGTGATAATGTGAATAAAAATATTTATGATATTGAACTTGAAGGTTTTCGTCAGGCAGATGCCATAGTAACAGTCTCTGATTGGACAAAAAAGAAAGTGGTCAGTAAATATGGAATTCCAGCTGAAAAAGTGAAAGTGGTCCACAATGGAATTGAATTTAACAACAATGCCGCCATCGTTGAACACAATTTGGATAGATTAAAAAAAGATGGCAACAAAATTGTTTTGTTTGTTGGGCGGATAACTTTACAAAAAGGTCCTGATTATTTTGTTGATATGGCCGAGAAAGTGCTTTTACATGAACCAAAAACTTTTTTTATTATTTCAGGGTCGGGTGATATGGAAACGGAGATGATAAGGAGAGTATCTAGTCGTGGTCTATCTAACAGATTTATTTTCTGTGGTTTTTTAAGAAATGCAGAGTTGGCTAAAGTTTATAAGGCGGCTGATATGTTTGTGATGCCTAGTGTTAGTGAACCCTTTGGTTTGGTGCCTCTTGAAGCTATGATTTCTGGAGTGCCGGTGCTTATCTCTAAAGAATCCGGTGTCAGTGAAGTTATTTCTACCGCTTTAAAATCTCATTTTTGGGATATTGATGATATGGCGGATAAAGTTGTTAGTGTTTTACGTCACAAAAAATTTGGCAATCATCTTTCCACTTATGGCAAAGAAGAAGTTAAAACAATCCACTGGCATAAAGCCGCACAATCACTCATATCGTTGTACAATAGCCTGGTTGTAGAGCCCAAGTATGCTTTTATTCCGATTTACATTAGGGCGGCTTAAATTCGAATTTCGATATTAGAATTTTAGATTTGTATTTTAATTTATTATGCTAAAATTAAAATACTTATATGCCTTCAGTATGTTTTTATTTTCAAGTTCATCAACCGTTGCGAGTACGGAAGTATCGCATCTTTGATGTTGGACAAGATAGCTCTTATTTTAATGATACAAGTGGTACTAGTTTAGATAATCAGGCAATAATAAATAAAGTAGCTAATAAATGTTATTTACCAGCCAATGCGACTTTACTCGAAAATATAAAAAATAATCCAGACTTTAAAATCAGCTTTTCTATTTCTGGAGTAGCTCTAGAGCAATTTGAGAAATATGCGCCAGAAGTTATTGATTCATTTAAAGCTTTAGTTGATACCGGTAATGTAGAACTTCTTTCGGAAACCTATTATCACTCTTTGGCTTCTGTTTATTCTCCAGAAGAATTTGTTCGTCAAGTTGTTTTGCATCGTAAAAAAATAAAAGATCTTTTTGGAGTTACTCCCTCTGTCTTTCGTAATACCGAACTTATATATTCAAATGAAATAGCCAAGATGGTAGAGAAGATGGGCTATAAAGGTATTTTGGCCGAAGGGGCTGACCATATTTTGGAATGGCGGAGTCCGGCTTTTGTTTATAAACCAATAAATACCGAAAATATAAAACTCCTTTTGAAACATTATCGTCTTTCTGATGATATTGCTTTTCGTTTTAGTTGTCGTGATTGGAAAGACTATCCTTTGACTGCTCCAAAATTTGCCAATTGGGTTTCAAGTCACAACGGCGGGGGAGACACCATAAACCTATTTATGGATTATGAGACTTTTGGCGAACATCAATGGGAAGATACTGGTATTTTTGAATTTTTACGCCACTTGCCGACAGAAATTTTGAAAAATCCAGATAATCATTTTGCCACTCCATCTGAAGTTTTAGATCGTTATGAAGCCAAGGGGGAATTGGATGTTCATAATTATGTTTCTTGGGCTGATACCGAAAGAGATTTATCAGCTTGGATAGGTAACGATCTTCAAAAAGAAGCTTTGGATACTGTCTACGCTTTAGGTCAAGAGATAATTCATATTGATGATCCGGAACTGATTGAAGATTGGAGTAAATTGCAAACATCAGACCACTTCTATTATATGTGCACCAAATGGTGGAATGACGGTGATGTCCACAAATATTTCTCTCCCTATGAATCTCCTTATGAGGCATTTATTGCTTATATGAATGTGATGCAAGATTTGCGTTTGCGTTTGACTGATGCTCAAAAAAAACAAGAGCATAATGTATCTCTCAACAAAATGAAGCCATTAAGGTTTAGTGAGGTGTAATTTTATAAAAATATATTAAAGTTTTCCCCTCTCTTAATTTAAGAGAGGGGCGGGGGTGAGTTATAATAAATGTATGGCACGTTCAATTATTTTAGGGAATGGTAAAACCTTGGTTGGTCTAGATAAGTTTGGCCAAGTGAGAGATTTTTATTTTCCTTATATTGGACAAGAAAATCATATTGGACCAAATCAGATGCATAAGATTGGGGTTTTTGTTGATAATAAAATGCACTGGATAGATAATGAGGAATGGCAAATTGATATAAATTTTGAAAAAAATACTATGGTCTCTAATGTAGAGGCCACGAATGAAAGAGCTAAGATTTCTATTAAATCAACCGATATTGTCTACAATGAAAAAAATATTTTTTTAAGAAAGGTAGTATTGACCAATAAAGATTCAAGAGAGCGTAATATAAAAATATTTTTTAATCAGCAATTTAAAATAGGAGACACTAATCATGCCGATACTGCTTATTTTTCAAGTGACGTCAAATCTATTATTCATTATAAAGGCAGAAGAGTTTTTTTAATTGGAGGTTTTTGTGACGGCAAATCTTTTGATGATTATAGTATCGGTTTTTCTGGTATTTTAGGAAAAGAGGGAACATGGAAAGATGCTGAAGATGGATTTTTATCAAAAAATTCTATTGAACATGGAGTAGTGGATTCGGTTGTTAGATGGGAAAAGGATATTCCTTCCGGCGCCTCCATCACTTTGTATTATTGGATAGTAGTTGGAGAGACTTATAAAGAGTCATGCGAACTTTCTGATTATATTCTTGAAAAGTCTCCAGACCATTTAGTGGAGTCCACCAGAGACTTTTGGGGTGCTTGGACCGGTCAAATAAATGTCTCTTTTTCTGGTTTATCAGAGAAGGCTAAAAATTTATTTTATGATTCTATTTTAGTGATGAGGGCTCATAGCGATGATAATGGTGGTATTTTGGCTTCGGCTGATTCGGGCAATATCCAATATGGTGGAGATACTTATGGATATGTTTGGCCGAGGGATGCCTGCTTTACTGCTTGGAGTTTTGATATGGCTGAATTTTATGATGTTTCTAAAAGATTTTATGTTTTTGCTAATGATATTTTAACAGAACAAGGTTTTGTTTTGCACAAATATCAACCAGACCATTCTTTAGGAAGCTCGTGGCATCCTTGGGTCAAGGATGGCAAAAGTCAGCTTGCTATCCAAGAAGACGAAACAGCCATACTTCTTGTTGGACTTTGGGAACATTATATAAGAGCCAAAGACCTTGAATTTATAGAAAGTCTTTATAATAAATTTATCAAAAAGGCAGCCGATTTCCTGATTAGTTATAAAGACCCTCATTCTGGTTTGCCCTTGGCTAGTTATGATTTATGGGAAGAGCAGTATGGAGTCTTTCCTTTTACGGCCTCTGTCGTTTATGGGTCTTTGATGGCGGCTTACAATTTTGCCAAAACTTTAGGTAAAGAAGAAGATTCTGATAAATTTTATTCAGAAGCAGGAGCTTTGCGTAAAGCTATTATGAAGCATCTTTGGGATGAAGATGAAAAATATTTTTATAAATTAACTGGTCCCGAATTAGAAAAAAATATAAATTTAGATGCTAGCAGTTTTTATGGAATATTTCGTTTTGGAGTATTGTCTGCTGATGACCCGAGGATGAGAGAAGCTTTTAAAATATTAAAAGATAGATTGGGGAGAGGTATCAATATTGGCGGTATCGCTCGTTATGAAGGAGATACCTATTATCATAATGATTCAAATTCTACTGGTAATCCGTGGTTTGTTACTACTCTCTGGTTTACTCAATACAAAATAGCTATAGCTACCTCTAATGAAGATTTAGAAGAGGCCGCTAGAGATATAGAGTGGGTCACCAAATTTGCCAGATCTGGTATGCTCTCTGAACAACTTGACCCCAATACTGGAGAACCTTTATCAGCGATGCCTCTTACTTGGAGTCACTCCGAATTTGTTCGCACTGTTATAGAATATGATAAAAAGAAGCAGTCTTTCAGTTCTTCGAAAAAATAATGAATTTATTTAATCTGTTTAAAAAGAAAATTACAGTGGTTGTCCATGATGGGGATTTCCACCCCGATGAAGTTTTTGCTTGTGCGGTGTTTTTTTTGTGGGCAGAAAAAACGGGCAATAAAATAAAGATAATTCGCACTAGAGACAAAGAAATAATAACAAAAGCGGATATAGTAGCAGATGTTGGGGGTGTTTATGATCCAGATAGAAACAGGTTTGACCACCACCAAAAGGAAGGGGCTGGTATTCATGAAAACGGTATTCCTTATGCGTCTTTTGGGCTTGTTTGGAAAAAATATGGAGCTGAAGTTTGTAGTGATCGAGAAGTTGCAAATAGTATTGAAAGAGATCTGGTGGTACCTGTAGATGCCAGAGATAATGGGATAAATATTTCTGCTACTAATGATTTTAAGATAGATGATCATAGGACGCATGATGCTATAGACCATTTTAACTTTACTTATCAAGAAGATCAGGGTCCTTCTTATAAGCAATTTGAAAAAGCATTATATTTAACTAAAGAAATATTAATTAGGGAAATTGCTTGGGCGAAAGCTTTGATTGACGGAGAAAAAGAGACTTTAGAACTCATTAGAAAACAAGATAATCCCGAAATTTTGATTTTAGAGAAAAATATAGAATGGCATCAGGCAGTATCTAATAATAAAAATATAAAATTTATTGTTTATTCTGGAAAAAGTAAACAAGATTGGCGTATTCAAGTTGGTAGAAATGATTTGAAAGATTACAATTCTAATAGGGCCAAACTTCCTGAAAGTTGGTGGGGACTTAGAGATAAAGATCTTATAAATACCTCTGGAGTTAAAGAGGCGGTATTTTGTACAAATAGGGGGTGGTTGGCTGTGGCTAAAACTAAAGAGGGGGCGATAGAGATGGCTAACAAAGCTTTGCGTAATTTGGATAATTAGTTTATATTTTCTATATAAATTATGCAAAAAGATACAGTATTTAAAACTACCATAGGTCTTGAGGTTCACGTTGAACTGAAAACAAAAACCAAGATGTTTTGTGCGTGTAAAAATGACACGGACGAAAAAAGGCCAAACATAAACATTTGCCCTGTCTGTATGGGTCATCCTGGGACTTTACCTGTTATCAATAAAGAAGCCATAAAACATGTTTTGAAAGTGGGGCTTTCAATGGGAAGTAAATTGGCTGATTTTTCCGAATTTGACCGTAAAAATTATTTTTATCCAGATATACCAAAGGGTTATCAAATAAGTCAGTATAAGTATCCTTTGGTATCTGGAGGAGAGCTTTTAGGAGTGGATATTACAAGAATCCATCTAGAAGAAGATACTGCTCGTTCTAGTCATGATACAGGCGACTATAGTTTAGTAGATTTTAATCGGGCGGGGGTGCCTCTTATGGAGTTGGTGACAGAGCCAGTGATGCATTCGTCTACAGAGGTAGTTAAATTTGGCGAAGAGCTCCAACTCCTTTTAAGATATTTGGGTGTATCGGAGGTTAATATGGAAAAAGGGGAGATGAGACTTGAAGCCAATATTTCAATTCAAAGGTCTGATCTAAGGGGAGGCCTTAAAGACAATTCCCAAGGCCTCCCCTTAGGAATTAAAGTGGAAGTCAAAAATCTAAACTCTTTTCGAGCTGCGGAGAGAGCTATAGAATATGAAATAAAGAGACAGACAGAAATTTTAGAAGCAGGAGAAAAAGTAACCCAAGAAACCAGAGGTTGGGATGAAAAAAATCAAGCCACTTTTTCTCAAAGATCAAAAGAAGATTCTCATGATTATAGATATTTCCCTGATCCAGATTTACCAAAACTTAAATTAAGCGAGATAGAAGATTTTAAGGAAGAGATTTTACGAAGTGAAATAAAAGAGACTCCAAAAGATAAAAGAGCAAGAATGAAAAAAGATTACGATATAAAAGAAAGTGATATTAATTTCTATATTTCAAATATTAAATCAGGAGATTTGTTTGAAGAGGCCGCTTCTAATTTAGATAAAAAAGATTTTCAGCTACTCTCTAATTATGTGGTAAGCGATATCACAAGTCTTGCCACAGATGTTTCAAAAATAAAAGGTGAGCAAATAGCAGAGGTTATCAAAATGATAGTTTCGGGAGACCTTTCCTCTCGGGGAGCAAAAGATACTATTCAAGTTTTAGTTAAAGATGGTGGAGACCCTCGTGAGATTGCTCAAAGAGCTGGTTTTATTCAACAAAATAATAAAGAAGAATTGATGTTGGTGGTTCAAAATATCATAACTCAAAACCCTGAAATAGTTGAAGCCTATAAGGGTGGTAAACTTTCTGCAATTCAATTTTTAGTTGGGCAAGGTATGAAAGCTACCAATGGTAGTGCCAATCCAGAGACCTTAAAAGAGCTTATTTTAAAAGCTATATAGAGCCCTCTTTAGCCATACTTGAAGTTACAAAATCTTTATATTTAGATTTATCTTTAAATTGTTTTAAGATTATGCTGGTAGATAATAAATTACTCCATCTGTTTGTCTCTATATAGTCTTGGTAGCTTGAGTAAGGGTATTTATTGTAGCTATTTTTAAATTCCGAGATTTCTTTTGGATTTTTATGGATATAAGCAGAGAGGTGCAACAGTTGGGTATTATTTTTTACATGGACGGCTTTAAATGGAGCTTCAAATACGTGACCTTTTTTGTTGTATTTAGAGTTGAAATATTTACTATAGGCCGTTAGTACCCTATGCATATAGACAGACAAAACTCCTTCCTCTAAATTTCTAACTAAGAGATGAAAATGATTTGGCATCAAGGCAAATGATACAAGTTCTACACTTCTATCTTTCAGTAATTCTCTGATGCGCTCTTCTTTAGTATTGAAGTATCCTTTTTTAATAAAGTTTTCTGTATACCAAGTGACATTATAAGACCTAATAGGGGACTGGAAATGGGTTACCAAAAAAATAAATCTTGCCTTGTCTTTATCATCTAGAAATATTTTTTCTTTTTTAGATCCTCTATTAAAGACATGATAGTATTCATTTTCTGCGAAACTTAGGTATCTCATATATTTTTTAAATTTTTTTAGAATTTTTTATTACCTCCACCGCCTCGCCACTATATGTTTGGATGCAATCTAGGTATTTGAAGTCGTATCCTTAAAGTATATTAAGTATATCAAAGAGGTGGTATTTGATTAAAACAGCGTGTGGATAACTACTAAACGCTTAGCGTCTCATATGAGACGCTAAGCGTTTAGTATAGATTTTGGGTGGAGGATGTGTTAAAATATGATATAAATATGGAGGAAATATAATACTAATATTATATAAATATAAGGGAACTATGATATGACTGCGGAAAGGAGGGTGATGTAAAAGTGATATAAATTTAATATAGATTTTGTATAAAAGTAAGATAAACTGGAAGATGAATTTAATTTAAAGAGGGTTAAGATGGGAGTATAAATTTGATGTAAATATTATTTGGAAATGGAGTAAAAATAATTTAAAATGTGTAAATTTTTTAGATGAAGATTATTTTTATTTGATCGTTTTTGATTTTTTATGGTATTTATTTTGATAGGGAAGTCATTTTAATTGTCGGTATATTTTTAGATTTTATGAGAAAGAAAATAAAAATTATTTTTAATGTGGTGAGTTAGTTTTTTATCTAAAGATATTGATTGGTGATTTTTCATTAAGATTAAATACTACTCCTCTTCTAAATGTTTGACAGCTAATTTACGAAGTTCATCTTTTTTCTTTTTTACAATGAAAATATCATTCTCAATCATATCTAGGACTTTGTCAATATCTTCTAATTTATAAACTCGGTAGTTGTTAAAAGGGTGGCGGTGAGCTAGAAGCTTGCCAGACTTGTCCCAATTTCTAAGAGTGAGCTTAGTTACTCCTAATATAGTAGAGGCCTCTTTTATGGTTATATATTGGTTCATTTTTTAAAATTTTATTACTAATTTAATACCTTATTAAAGATATATAAACATTACTACTAAAGTATACTGAAATATTAATTAATATGTAAGTTTAGTAATGTGGATAACTAAAAAAACTTTTTTAGGATAATTTTGTGAATTTTCAATTTGAAATTTTTAATGAATATACAGAAAAGATAAGTTTGCTTTAGTTATCGGGCTTATATTTACTAATTTGATAGGGTTAAATTGGACTAAATTATTCTCAATTTGTATTAAAAATTATTTCAAAACTAAGAATTAAAAATTATATTTTTTTTAAAATTATCCACATAAATTTTATTACATCTCGGTTGCCGAGATAGTATAATATATTGTGTGAATAAGACTATTTATTTAAAAGGTAAGAAATACATCTCGGCAAAAAGAGCTGCAGACATCACCGGATATGCTAGCGACTATATTGGTCAACTTTGTAGAGCTAAAAAAATTCCAGCAAATTTAGTTGGTAGAAGCTGGTATGTTTTGGAAAGTGAAATTTTGGATCATAAGGATAAAAATTTACTCACTCATAAAAAAACTCTCAAAACTCGTAAATCAAAAAAAGAAGTTTCAAGTCTGGAGATACTAAAAACAGAAAAATCTGGCTTAAAAAACAAAAAAGAAGAAACGAAAATAGAGAAAAAATCTAAAGAAAAATCAGAGCCAAAATTTGAAGTTATAGCAAGTCAAAAAGATGTTTTATTCCCAAGAAAAAAGAGTTTGAAACTAAACATCTCGAGTATCCGAGATGTCAAGAAAGTAAAACCTATATATCACAATGATAAAAAAGAATTAATTGCTGGTATCTCAAATATCCGAGATGTCAATAAGGTAAAATCTATATATTACAACGATGAAAAAGAATTATTTCCAACTCTGGAGAGAAAGCTTGATATAGGAGAGATTAAGTATTCCGCCTTTGCCAATATAAAGAAGGTAATAGAGGAGTCAAAAAAGAGGTCTGGTTTTGAAAAATTTGCAATAAATGCCAGTATAGCTTCTTTGGTTTTGCTCACAGTTGGAACCTTTATTTTTGAAAGAGACAATATTGGGAAATTATCTTCATTTAATAATTTGGGTGAAAATGCCAAAAAAGAGATATCTTTTTTGTATGGACCTTATGCCGAAAAAACAAAAGTTGCTTTTACAAAATTTAAGACAGATTTATCTAACACAAACAAAAATAGTAAAAATATTGCCGCTTCTGTATTTTCTGGAAATACTTGGAGTTTGGTTGGTGGCTGGATAAAGGATACGGCTTATGAAATGGTTAGACCATGGGTAGAAGAAAGAATTTTTTTGGTAGAGCAAAATTTTGACAAAACTTCACCTATGTCGGGTTCTCAAACTACTGAAGCTACCCAGCTTATAGCCAAAACTGTTTTTGTTGCTAGTACCGATAAAGATTATGTTGATTTGAAAATAGGTGAAAAATTTGAAGAGCTCAAAAATTGGTTTTTAATTAGTCCTATTGCTCCCAATGTCAATCGTTACTATGTGACCAGACAAAATGACACCATAATAAATAATTTTGGCAGTTCTGTATCAAATGTAAGCGATAACCTTTCTGATTTTCAAACTTCTATCGGTCTTTCTTTTTCAACGGGTGCTTTGACTGTTAGTGGAACTTCTAATTTTACCGGTTCTAGCACGGTAGCTGATTTGACGGCTACCGAATGGCTCTCTGTCGGCACCACTACTCGGCAAGACGCTCTAACTTTGGACGGGGCATTTTACATTGAAGCATCTTCTCCCGCCGACACCTACTCTCGTCTTTACAATACTTCTGGCGATTTGTATTGGAATGGTTCTATTATCGCCGGAACGGCAGTAGGCAATTGGTCAACTGATGGCACAGATGTTTACAGAACTTTGGGCAATGTCGGCATCGGCACTACCTCGCCTTACGCTAAACTCTCGGTTGTTGGCCCGGTAGTTGCCGAATACTTCCACGCCACATCAACCAACGCTACATCCACCATATCTGGAGGATTAAATATTGGAAATGGAGGATTGGTTTATGATTTTTCAACGGGGAGAGTGGGGGTGGCGACGACTAGCCCAGCTGCCGGGTTTGCGGTAGCTACTCATTGTGTGACGGGAGACACTAGACTCCGAAGAAGACGGAAGAAGAATTTGAAATCTGGAACAAAAACTAACCCCCTTAATCCCCCTTACCTTAATGGGGAGACTGAAAAAGAAGAATACATTTATGATGAAGTTGCAATCAAAGATGTAGAAGAGGGAGATGAAATACAATCTTTGGATGAACGCACAGGTAAACTGGTTTGGTCAAAAGTGAACAAGTTAATGTATATGGGTGAAAAAGAGATTTACAAAATCACCACCGCTTCTGGTAAAACAATAAGGACCACGAGCGAACATCCGTACTTCGTTCGCGGTAGCTTTAGCGAAGGCAGATTGGCAAAAGAAAAAATTTCCAAGACTTTTGCATTCATTGATGCGTCAAATATATATTATGGCACCAAAGAAGCGGGCTGGAAAATTGATTTTGAAAAATTAAAAAGTTATCTCGTATCTCGTTTTGATGTTTCAAGAATATTTTATTTTGGGGCAATAAATGAAGCAGAAAAATTTGATGTTAAACTACAAGAAGAACTAATTTCTCTAGGTTATGAACTCATGTTAGTGACTCTAAAAAAGTTTAGAAATGGAAAGAAAAAAGCAGACACTGATTCGAGAATGACTTTTGAGATGATGAAAATAAAGGATGAATATGATAGGGCAGTTGTACTAACTGGAGATGGCGATTTCTTTTGGGTACTCAATTATCTTAAAGAAGTTAAAGAAAAAATATGGCTCTTAGGTATGGCAAACAGAACTGCCGGGGAATTAACCAAATTATTTGGTTCATCTTTTATACATCTTGGAAATGTAAGAAAAACTGTAGAAAAAATAGAAAAAAAGGAAAAGGACGCTACGTTCGCGTCCTCTTCTGGTGTTCTTACATCCTATCAAAACACTTCTGTGTTTGTCAATGATGGGGTGTGGACAAAGGTTAAGGGGATAAAAGAAGGGGATGAAATTGCGGTGACGACCGGAACTCAAGCTGTTTGGGATAAGATAATAAAAATAGAAAAACTGCCGGCTGAAAAAGTTTATGACATAGAAGTGGAAGGCACACACAACTTCGTTGGCAATGACATTATCGCTCACAACACTTACTTGGGTGGCAACCTCACTACAGAAGGTTCAACTCGTCTGGATTCTTCACTCACTCTATCCTCCCTCTCATCTGGCGGTTTGGCTGTGGGAACGGGGGGCTTGGTATACTCTGCTGCCACCACAACATTTGGTACAGGATATTCTACAACAACACAAAATTATCTAACTTTCTCCACTACCACTCAATCATTTAACGGATTAACCTTGGCTCAAAATATTACGCCAACAGCTGGTGCTCTCACTTTTACTCCTAATGTCTCGGGTACCCTAGACAACAGCGGCCTCTCTAACTCCACCATTTCCGGTATTTCTCTGGGTTCCGATCTGGCTGACCTTACCGCTACTGATACAACTCTGACATTTTCTGGAAGTTACAACGGAGGCACTGCTAGAACAGTTGGTCTTAATCTAGCAAACTCAAATACTTGGACAGTCAATCAATCTTTCAACTACTCTTCCTCCACCATCTATTCTTCCTTTGCCACCGCAAGCACTACCAACCTTGTTATCAACGGTCAATCCTTTAACAATCTTCTTGGCTCGGGATTACAAAATACCAACAATGCTTTAACTCTTGACGCTACAGGTGATTGGACAGGCACTCTGGATGGTTTTGATGGTTTTGGTTTTCCCTTCACTTCACAATCTTGGGGCAATGCCACTTCTACTACTCTGGGCTTCCTTAATGGGTTTCTTTCTACTGCTTCATCAACAATATCCTCATCATTATATTTACCTTCTCTTTCACAAGGGTTTGCATATGTGGGTTCAAGTGGATTATTAAATACTGCTGCCTCATCTTCTCTCTTTGGTTTTACTCCAATAACAAATTCTTTGACTAAAGGATATTTCATTGTTGGTGATGACGCTGGCACTGCTTCCGCTACTTCTTCTATCTTTATTGATTCTGTTGGCAACGTCGGCATCGGGACGACGAGTCCAGATGACAAGTTAGATATTGATTCGGGAAACATATTGTTATCAAGTTCAGACGTAGCAAGGATTCAATTACTTAATGCGGGCGAGGATAATAATGGAATATTCTTTGATTCAAAATATTCGGGTAGTTGGAAAAGTGGAGATGGTGGGAGTAATTTTGGGATATATAAATTAGGTAACAAACTTAAATTTGTTTATGATTCAGGGATAGCTGCGGGTAGTACCGTAACTTGGAATGATGGATTAGTAATGGATACTGCCGGCAACGTCGGCATCGGGACGACGAATCCCGCCCAAAAACTTTCAGTCGTCGGACATTGTATGACCGGAGAAACTTTGCTTGCGATCAGGAGAAGAAAAAGGAGGAAAAATTCCGTATTCGGAATCCCCTCACCTTCGCAAGGTGAGGGGCAGTTCGCCGAAGGCGAACGGGGTGGGGTCGATTACGATTACCTCTTTGTCCAAATCAAAGATATCTTGCCCGGTGATGAGGTTATGTCGCTTGATGAGAGCTCAAATATGGTTGTCTACAAGCGAATTAACGCCCTTATGGATATGGGAGTCAGAGAGATATACGAAGTGTGCACCAGAAGCGGTAGGGTAATCAGGACAACCAAAGAGCATCCATACCTGGCGAGGGTGAAAGAAATTCAAATATCTAAATCCGAAACAAGCACTAAATTTGAAATTCTAAATGTCAAAAACAAGATTCAAAATGTAGTCCAAAATATTGCAAAATTAGTTGGAAACAGTAGCACGAATAGCACGGCTAATGTCCAATTTTTCGAAATTCGTGCGAAATCTACCCCTGTAAGTAGTGAGATGGCGCGTGAGATACAAAACATTTCTGATTTGGATTCTAACCGAAATTCTCCCTCTCTTAATTTAAGAGAGGGTTGGGGTGAGTTATTTAAGAGGAAAGTAAAATCTAAACTATTTGTTCTTCTTAGCGAAAATAGCCAAAAGAATAAAGGCTATCAATATAATTCCTCCAGCGATGTAAAAACTAATCATAGTATTGTAAATGTTATTCATAATAATTATTTATCTTTGGATAATGATAAACTAAAAAATAATACAGCAAATAAAAAAGGTGTGCAAGGCGAGGGTCGGGGTGAGTTAGCTCAACTAGAGGGTAACCCTTTGGGGCAGGGGCAGTTCAAGGGTTACCCTCAGGGAGGAGAAGGGACGCGTCCCGCCGAACACTGCCCATACTGCAATTCAAAAGATTTCTCCAAACGAGGTGTTCGTAAAAATAAAAATCAAACCGTTCAGCTTTACATTTGCAAAAATGAGGAATGTGGTAGGACCTTTACAGCAAGCGATGTTAAAGGTAAGCATTTCCCATTAAGAACCGTTATTGAAGGAATGAGTTTGTATAATTTGGGATTGACGCTAGAGCAAACATGTAAAATATTGGGACAGAAGTTCGGCGTCCCACTCCCTGAAATTGACGGTTCTAAAGCAAGTCCCGCAGTCCCTACCCCCGCCACTCTGGCAAGCTGGATAAATGAATACAAACAGCTCTGCACATTCAGCCGACTGCGAGAATACGCTATTAAAATGTTTAATCCAAAAAACATAATTGAAACCGTAACAATGGCTCACAGACAACTTTATAGATTTAGATATCACCGAGCCAAAATTGCTCTTATGTTGGAAGAGTTTGGTAATCGCAATCTAAAACCACTGAAGGAATATTTGGACAATGTTTCTAGCGAAACTCCGCATCAATATTTTGCCGAAGGTGAAAGAATGTCGGAGGTCAGAAGCAAGTTTGACAAGACAGATATGATAGTGAAAGCCAAATTTAATTATGCCAATAAGCTGGCGGCCTTTGTCCTGCAAGCGGTCCCTAACAACAAACAAAGACACGAAGAGTTGCAGAGATTTATGATTGCCAATGATAGCGTGACGGTGGCAACCGAAGTGCCGGTGTATATAAGGAGGGAAGATGTGGCGCATATGGAAAACGTACTTAAGTTTAAAATATCGGACAATGGAAAAATTGGAATAAAGGGAGGCAAGGAGATTGAAGTGCCGAAGTTGCTCACAGGTCATATTGATTTTATACAGATAAGAAATGGGTCGGTGCATTTGCTTGACTACAAACCGAATGCGGAGAAAGAAAAACCAATTGAGCAACTCACTTGGTACGCGCTTGCTATGTCAAGATTGACTGGCTTGCGGCTCTTTGAATTTAAATGCGCTTGGTTTGACGAAAAAGATTATTTTGAATTTTATCCGTTGCATGTGGTGAAGAAATTAAATGTCTCTTTGGCTCAACGCAAAAGCAAATTCGGCACGGGGACGTCTAACATTAAGAGGGGAGAATCTCGGCAGAAGCGAGCTAAGCGGATTATTTATTTTAAGGACGGCAGTTTCGCAGAAGTGCCAAAAGAGAATGAATTAGTAATAGTGAGAAATAGAGGACCGGATTTGCCGTCCCTGTCCTGAAATTGACGGAGCGTTCCACTAAATAAGATGACAAATAAAAAAATACAAAAGAATACAGAAAAACTAATCCAAAAACTTTATTGTTATGTGGATGAATCAGGGCAAGATATTGCTTCTAAAGTGTTTGTAGTTGTAGCTGTTGTGAGTGATAAGGAACAGAATAAATTAAGACAAAATTTGGAGGAGATAGAAAAAATCGCTAAAACTGGACATCGAAAATGGCATAAATCTTGTTCGGATAGAAGAATGAAATACTTAAAATTAGTTGTTGAACGCAAAATAGGCAAAGGTGAAGTATATTATGGAACATACACAAAACCATTACCATATTTTTTGCCAATTTTAGATTTGTTGGAAAGAGCGATAAATCAAAAAGCGGTTGATTATTATCACGCCAAAATCTACATTGATGGTATTGATAGAAAAAAAGCTACTGAAATGACAAATGCCTTGCGGATCAGAAATATTTCATTAGAAAGCGTAAAAAGCAGAAGAGATGAAAGTGAACCAATTATTCGTTTATCTGATATGTGGGCAGGTTGTATCCGCGTAGTATTAAAAGATAATGACCCAAAAATGTGTGAATTTTTAAAAAACGCTGAAGCTAAATGTTATATAGAAGATTTAACAAATCAAAACCCCCTTAAAAAGGGGGAGTTGAATGGCTCAGCTAGTCCAATTGAGGACAAATCTCTGCCAAAAGGGCAGGCCTTCGCTAAGTAATGATTTAAGTATAGCAAATCAAAAAACAATGTCAAGTTATCAAAAAAACAAATACATAACTCCCCCAACCCCCTCTTATATTAAGAGGGGGCAGGGCAAGCAATTTATCCCTAGGAAACCGGTGCGCACCTTTCGCGACTTGGATATTTATCAAAAATCTATGGAATGCGCGGTGATAATAACCAAAAATATGAAAGCCAAACTAAAAACCTTGCGTTATGATTTTTTGGAAAATATGATTAATTGCTCTATGTCTGTGCCTCTATATATAGGAGAGGCACACTCCATCAGATTTGCGGACTTTGGAGCGGGAGTAGCCACTTTGGAAAAAGCGATGGCCGGATGCAACAAGATGATTGTATATTTGGAACAAATCAAAGGAGTTTATGGAGCAAAAGTTGATACGGGGCTTATAGACGATTTGATTGGTAGATATGCAGAGACAAGAATAAAGACATTTCATTTGGAAAAGAGCTGGATGAGGTTTAACGTCTCTGTGCCGAAATTGACGGAGCGTTACGCCAAATAAATAAAATGTTAGGATTTTTTACAAAAAATAATAAAGAAGAAAGAAGCTGGCTACAGGTGGGCGAGCTTGAGGTTGGTATGGAAATTGCCGTGCCTCGCGGAAAAGTATTTTCTAAATATTTTGACCCTTCAACAAGTTCAGGGCAAGTAAATTTGGATTGTCCAAATGATGAAGTTTTGGCAGAAGGCGAAGGAGATGTGATGTGGGACGAAATCGTCTCCATTGAAAAAGTGGGCGAGGAGCGTGTTTATGATATTGAAGTGGAAGGCACTCACAATTTCGTGGCTGGTCAAAAGATGGGAGAAACTGCTTTTGGAGGATTGTTTGCTCACAACACATATATAACAGGTGGCAACTTAGGTGTTGGCACTTCTTCTCCTTATGCCAATATTTCAGTTGGCGGTTCGGCTGTCGGGACCACTTTACTTAGTTTGGACGCTCTTTCTGGTCAAACGGCTCCAATTTTGGATGTAAAGCTAGCTAGCACCACCAAATTTTCAGTTGGTGCTACTGGTGCTACTACCACCAACTTCGCCATCACATCACTCGGAGGCGGAGGTGGCGACCTGAAAGTGGCAGCTGATGGGAGTATTTATGAAGGCACGGACGCTAATGACGGAGGGGGTGCTAACTTTGCTTGGGATGTAAATGCTTGGGGCAACTCTACGACAACTACAATCGGACTTCTTAATGGTTTTCTTAGCACCGCTTCATCTACTCAAATCGGAGACTTTCGTGTTCTCTCTGGTAATTTAGGTGTTGGCACCACTACCCCTTGGGCTCAACTTTCTGTCAATCCAAACGGCGCTACTGGTCCATCGTTTGTAATTGGTTCATCTACCAAAACAGACTTTATTGTTACTAACGGAGGCAATGTGGGAGTGGGGACGACAGGCACGACTAGCGCTCTTTTTGCCATTCAAGGGAAAGCGGCTACTTATCAAGATTTATTTAAAATATCTTCTTCTACCGGAGCTTCGGTGCTTGAAGTTTCTTGGTATGGAGGTTTGACTCAAAACATATCTTCTACTACGGCGGTTAATATTCAAGACGGTAGTGGCAATTCTATCTTTGCTGTTGATACTACTCAATCATCAACCAATGCAGGAATTGACATTACTGCTGGTGGCTCACAAACTGGTAATTTGCTTAATTTCTATTCTTCGGCTGGTAGTTTCTTGTCTGGATTTACAGCTAGTGGTGCTTTGCTATTTGATGTTTCTTCTACCACTGCTATACAAGTTTTGAATGGTTCGGCTTCGCAAGTCTTTGCGGTAGACACCGTTAACAGTTGGATACAAATAGCCACCTCTACTTCTCCAACATTTACTACTGATGGGCAGTTTACGATAGGTAATGCAGATGCCACCGCTTCTGGAGGAAGGATTTGGATAAGGTCAGGGGCTACTACCTTCCGCTTCCAGTCTGATGCCAACACTGCCGACTACTCTGAATTTTTCTTCCAATATGAAGATAGTGAAGTGGGAGATGTGATCTCTTTGGCTGATAGAGGATATATAGATAGTGTAAAAGGAAACTCTACCACCACTCCTCCGGCAAATACTGGTATTGTCCGCAAATCCAATGTGGCTTATGACAAAATACTCGGTGTGGTAACTGACCGTGGAACTAGTTTTAATAATCCTGAAGACACCAGACAGAAAAGCGATGAATTTGCCAATGTCGG
>Ga0208375_1001928_pt1 | contig 20876 bp, 19 predicted proteins | sample RifOxyD1_FD_184038 | JGI IMG/M metagenome (GOLD analysis project Ga0208375, IMG submission 184038) | Soil microbial communities from Rifle, Colorado - Rifle Oxygen_injection D1 (SPAdes) | ecosystem: Environmental > Terrestrial > Deep subsurface > Rock core/Sediment | place: Rifle, Colorado... | reverse complement strand
GCAAGCCGGCCTTCATTTTGGCGCCCGCAACACGCCTGGTCCGATTACGCAGCGGATGCTACCTATTCGCGGTAAATGCAGCCCGAGTCGTGTGATTCCATTACCTTCACCTGGGCCAGGCCGGACAGCGCCGGCTTGAGCTGTTGCCACAACCAGACAGCCAGATTTTCGCTGGTGGGGTTATCCAGTCCGGCGATGTCGTTGAGATAACGATGATCGAGCGCGGCGTGAACCGGCTGCCAGGCGGCCTCGATGTCGGCAAAGTCGAGCACCCAGCCGAGCACAGGGTCAACTGTGCCACTGAGGGTGAGTTCGACCTCAAACGAATGGCCGTGCAGGCGCGAACAGGGATGAGAATCGGGCAAGGCGGGCAAACGGCGCGCGCATTGCAGGTGAAAGATGCGAAAGATATCCATGCGGCATTTTCGCGCAACTTGCCGCTGCTGACCATGCACTGGCGCGACGGCTATCGGCGCCCGCGTCCAGCGGATACACTCCCCATACCCTGCGTTCTGCGGAACCATCATGCTGTTAAAACGCTTTTTATTGGCTGCATTCGTGTTGCTCACCGTCACGGCCTGCGCCCATGATGACGCTGCCATGCTCAGCCCGCCCGAAGCCTATGCCCGGGTCCAGGCCGGCACGCTCACGCTGATCGATGTCCGCCATGCCGACGAATGGCGGGAGACCGGCGTGGCCCGGGGCGCGCTGCGCATCGACATGACCAACACGCAAGGCGAGGCAGGCTTTGTCCGCCAGGCCATGACCCAAATGAGCGGTGACAGGAACGCGCCAATCGGTCTCCTGGGCCGCAGCTCAAACCGCGCCGCCAATGCCAGCAAGGTATTGCGCGAGGCAGGGTTTACCCGGGTTTTCGTCATCCAGGAAGGCATGCTGGGAAGCAGCGGTGGCCCCGGGTGGATCGCGCGCGGATTGCCCGTTGATCCCTGTCCGGCTTGCTGACCCGACCCGCCTCGAACGCTCCAGCGCGCTACACAACCGGGACCAACGACCACCCTGCGTTACCCGGTTTCTGAGGCTCGAATGGCGTGTCTATCCAGGCTTCTGCAATCCCCACTTTCAATAAAGGCCTTTCATGCTGTTAACCCGTCTATCCCTCGCGGCAGCTGCCGCCTTCACGCTGTTGTCGATCAATGGCTGCTCGCAGGACAGCGGCCCCACGCTTGCCGCGCCCGACGCATTCGCCCAGGCACAGGCGGGCCAGCTCACGCTGGTCGATATCCGCCGTCCTGACGAATGGAAACAAACCGGCGTGGCCAAGGACGCGCTGCAGATCAACATGGCGCATCCGCAAGGCGACGCGGGCTTTGTAGCTCAGGTGGCAGCCGAGACCGGCGGCGACAAGAACGCGCCGATCGGCCTGATCTGCCGCACCGGCAACCGCACCACGCAGATGCAGCGCGTGTTGCAGGAAGCGGGCTTCACCCAAGTCTATAACATCAAGGAAGGCATGGTCGGCAGTGGCGCTGGCCCCGGCTGGATCGCACGCGGCCTGCCGCTGGAAGCGTGCGAACGTTGCTGAATCACTCAAAACCCGCCGCAAATTGTCGGCTTGCCGGCACCCACGCACAGCACACCGCCCACCGCCCACCGCCCACCGGGATCGTGATCCCGGTATCCCGGCCGCGCCTGTTTTTTGAGTCCACGCAGTCTGCAATAAACCTGACATATTGACCCGATAGGATGCACCGCGTACCGAATTGATTTCGGGCAGATGCACAGGATCGAACGTTTCCGCTTCATCGACAAGCCGGTACGTTCAACGTCTTCCGCACAGCCCAGCGGTTTTGTACGCCTAGCTTCTTACCCTCACATACAGGATTTCTGCCATGACATTGAACAAGCTTTCACTCGCGATCGGCCTGCTGCTGGCCGGGTCCACGGCCTTCGCCGGCGGCACCTCCTTCGAAGACTTCACCCCCATGGTCGGTGACGTCGGCGCCGGCACGCTGCCCGAAGCCGCCCCCTACAAACTGTCCTCGCCGCACTTCAGCCAGATGACCATCGTTGCTCGCGACCCGGCCCAGGCCGCCCGTTTCGACAGCGGCAACTACGACATGCACACCGTGAACGAAAACGGCCCCGAAGCCGGCCGTTTCCTGTTCACCGTGTTTGAAACTGGCCAGGCCGGCATCCAGCGTACCGACCTGCGCACCATGCAGACCACCACCATCTGGTCGAGCCCGGCGGCGTCCCCCGCGCTGGACAGCCACAAATCATTTGACGCTTCGCGCTGGACCCCGTGGGGCACCTTCCTCACCGCCGAGGAATCCTGGAGTGATCCGGCCGCTGTCCCCACCAGCCATTATGGCCGTCTGTTCGAAGTGACCAATCCGCTGGCCGCCCCCGCCGACATCGTAATCAAGCACCGCGACATCCTGCCGCGCGTCTCGCACGAAGGCCTGGCGTTCGACAAAAAGAACAACCTGTACTTCATCGACGAGCGCAACGACAGCCACATCTTCAAGTTCACCTCGGCCAACCCGCAGGCTGACAATGGCGATGATTTCTTCGCTGCCGGCCAGACCTTTGTGCTGCGCGTGGGCGACGGTACGGTTGAAGAAGCCACCGGCGCCGCCACCTGGATCCCGCTGACCGATATGAACGGCATCGCATTGCCCGGCGCCGTGATCGTCACCGACCCCAACGGCCTGACCGCGATCGATGGCCGCGCCACGCCGAACCTGCCCGCGTTCCTCGGCACCAACTTCGACCGCCCCGAAGATCTGGAAATCAAGACGCTGAAAAACGGCAAGCAGATGCTGTTCGTGGCCACCACCACCAACAACAAGGTGTTCTCGATCGACCTGCGCAGCAACACGGTCAAGCTGTTCGCCAGCCGCGACACGAAAGACATGGCTACTGGCGCGCCTGTCGGCACCCAGTTCACCAGCCCTGACAACCTGGCGATCGACGCCGACGGCAACATCTACATCGTCGAAGACCAGCCGGGTGGTATCGAAGACGTCTGGTTCGTCAAGGACGACAACAACGACGGTGTGGCCGAGGCTGTCGGCAAGTGGGCCAGCCTGTCGACCGTCGGCGCGGAAAGCACCGGCCTGTACTTCGACCCGTTCAAGTCGAACACCGCCTACATCAACGTGCAGCACCCCAGCAGCAAGGTTGATCGCACCATCATGATCACCACGCCTTGCCAGAAGACCAAGGGCGACGATGGCCATCACTACGGCCATGACAAGGGTCACGACAAGGACTGAACCTGATCTGATCCAGCTGTTCTGTTCGCCGCAGCAGACCTGGCTGCAGTAAAACGAAGCCCCGCACGCGCACGCGTGCGGGGCTTTTTTAATGGGGCATTGTGTTGGCCTACCCGCCTCAAAAAGAAGCCCCATTCGCCCCACACTGGTGCGCGGCGCGCGTGACGCACTCCAACAGCACCAACACCACATTGATTAAAAACAGCTTTTCAAGCTGGCACAGAGGCTGCTCTTTGAATAAACAGTATCAATACAAGCACGCGGCCATTGCAAATAATAAAGGTGCGCGAAGATCGGAGACCGGGTGATGAAGATTGACTGCGAGAGCTATCCGCTGCTGGGCGGGTTCGACGAATTGCTGGAAGCACCGGGCAAGCCGCGCAACGGCGCCGAGGGCTTGTGCGACTATTTTTCCGAGTTGCCCACCGACGAGCTGGAGGCGCGCCACCGTGCAGTGGACGCCGCGATCATGGCGTCGGGGATCACCTTCACCGTGTATTCCGAGGCCGGCAACATCGACCGCGCCTGGCCGTTCGACGTGGTGCCGCGCATCATCGAAAAAGCCGAGTGGGATCGCATCGAGGCCGGGCTGAAACAACGGTTGCAGGCACTCAACCGCTTCATCGACGACCTTTACCACGAGCAGAAAATCATCCAGGACGGCGTGTTTCCCGCCGAGGTGCTGGCCGACTCGAAGAACTTCCGCGCTGCCTGCATCGGCGCCAATCCGCCGTTCGGCGTGTGGGCGCACATCTGCGGCACGGACCTGGTGCGCGACGGCGACGGCACGGTCTACGTGCTGGAAGACAACCTGCGCGTGCCGTCCGGCGTGTCCTACATGCTGGAGAACCGCCAGCTGATGAAAAAGCTGTTCCCCGAGCTGTTCGCGCGCTATGACGTGCTGCCGGTCGACGATTACACCGCGCAGCTGTACGACATGCTGGCGGCGCTGTCGCCGCGCGAAGGCGACCGCCCGGAAATTGCCGTGCTCACCCCCGGCGTATTCAACTCGGCCTATTTCGAGCACTCCTATCTGGCGCAGCAAATGGGCGCCCATCTGGTCGAAGGCTCCGATCTGGTGGTGCTCGACGACGACTGCGTCTACATGAAGACGATCGAAGGCCTGACCCGGCTCGACGTCATCTACCGCCGCGTCGACGACGACTTCATCGACCCCGAAGCGTTCCGCGCCGACTCCGCGCTCGGCGTGCCCGGCCTGATGCGCGCCTGGAAAGCCGGCAAGGTCGGCATCGCCAACGCGCCCGGCTCAGGCGTCGCCGACGACAAGGTGGTGTATGCCTACGTGCCGCAGATGATCGAGTATTACCTCGGCGAAAAAGCGATCCTGCCCAACGTGCCGAGTTACCTGTGCATGCACAAAGCCGACTGCGATTACGTACTGGCCAATCTCGACAAACTGGTGGTGAAACCGGCCAACGAGTCGGGCGGCTACGGCATGCTGATCGGGCCGAAGTCGACCGCAGAGGAACAGGCGAAATTTGCCGAACTGATCATGGAAAATCCACGCAACTACATGGCGCAGCCGACGCTGGCACTGTCCACCGTGCCGACGCTGTGCGACGGCGTGATCGAACCGCGCCACGTCGATTTGCGGCCGTTCATCCTGCAATCGAAAGACGTCTACGTCACCCGTGGCGGCCTCACCCGCGTGGCGTTGCGGCGCGGTTCGCTGGTGGTGAACTCGTCGCAGGGCGGCGGCAGCAAGGACACCTGGGTTGTGCAGGGAGCGATCTGATGCTGGCACGTGTAGCTGAAAACCTCTACTGGATGGCGCGCTACCTGGAACGCGCCGAAGACACCGCGCGCCTGATCAACGCCACCACCATGCTGCTGATGGACATGCCGCGCGGCGCCAGCTTTGGCTGGGATGACCTGCTGCGCGTGGTGGGGCTGGACAAGGCTTTCCACCAGTACTACGACGAGGCGAGCGAAGCCGCGGTGATGAGTTTTCTGATCCAGGACGAGCGCAACCCCTCGTCGATCTTCGCCTGCGTGCGCCTGGCGCGCGAGAACACCCGCACCTTTCGCGAGGTGCTGCCGCGCGAGTCGTGGGAGTGGGTCAACGAACTGTATCTCTACACCAGCACCCATCTGACCAGCGCGCTCGACCGCCGCAAGCGCTTTGAAATACTCAACGAAATCATCCGCCGCCGCCAGGCCGTGGTCGGCCTGCTCGCCGGCACCATGAGCCGCGACGAAGGCTTCCAGTTCATGCGGCTGGGGCGCAACCTCGAACGCGCCGACATGACCACGCGCGTGCTCGACGTCAGCCATGCCATCAACGTGCCCTACCAGAACAGCCATGCCGCTTTGAAGCTGAATCTGCCCGATCTGATCTGGATGAGCGTGCTGCACGCGCTGTCGGCGCACCAGATGTATCGCCGTCATGTCGGCGTGCATGCGAGCGGCCACAAGGTGCTGGCGTTTCTGCTCAACGACCTGCTGTTCCCGCGCAGCGTGCGGCACTGCCTGCATGAAATCCAGTTTGCGCTTGGCGAGCTGCCAGGTGTCGAACCGATGCGCCATCTGCAGGGCATGCTCGACCAGGTCGACCGCGCCGATTACCGCGCGCTGGCAACCAGCGGCCTGCACGCCTTCTGCGACGATCTCCAGGCGCGGCTGGCCGAACTCAACGCCGTCATCGCCCAGACTTATTTTCGGGCGGCGCATCCGCAAAAAATGACGCAATCGCTGTTCAGCCTGGTGTGACTCCATGACCGCATCGCTCAGTTTTCCCCGCGTTGGCGACAAGCAGAACTCGCCGCAGTTTGAAGACTATCTGGGCCGCCTGCTCGACGAGCGCGACCGCGTCGGCCTGACCGATTCGATCCGCCAGATCGACGCGCTGATGATCACCGTCGAGCCCAGCCATGCGGTCGCCTATGTCGCCGAGCTGTGCGTGATGACGCCCTATCACTACCTCGTCACGCTCGAATCCGAAACGCACTACACCCACGTCCTGCGCATCGACATGCACGCGCCCGACATCCTGGTGCGCGAGGTGAAGGATCCCAACGTGCGCGGCATTTTTCGCAGCCTCAACGAGGTCTACCCGATCGGCGCAGTCAAGCCCAACTCGCGCTACATGGGCGAGGTGCTGCGCGTGACCGACGCCCACGCGGTGGTCGACATGCAGAAAGCGCGCGACATCCGCTTCTTCAATCAGGAACAGATCCGCAAGCTCGAACTGCCGGGCAACCTGGCAGTGGTCAAACCCAGTCCCTACACCCACAACATCGTCGCCTACTGGGAGCGCCCCGAGTCCGACATCCGCGTCTACGCGCTCGGCTGGAGCAGCATCCGCGACGACCTGCAGGCCGCGTACGAAGCCGCCAAGGCCACGCAAAAGCGGCTCGGCATCGACGACCTGCTGTTGCCGATCGACCATCTGGCGACGCGCATCTACAGCCAGAACCGCGAAGCCGCGATCCTCGAATACCTGACGCTGTCGAGCTACTATTTCTGGGGCGCCTACGACATCGCCGACCAGAATTCGTCGACCAACGTCACCAAGAGCGTGCACACCGCCAACGAACTCGAATCGCCGGCCAAGGTGTTCACCGCCGCCAACCATCCCTACTTCATGAACCACCTGCTGACCGAGTCGCCGACCGAAGCCTTCGTGCGCAACTTCGGTCCGCGTCTGCACCACATCGCCGTCGCGGTGAAAGACGGCGAAACGGCCGAACTCGCCAACATCGACTATGTCGTCAACTCGCTGCGCGACAGCGGACAGAAATTCCTGCTCGACGTCATCGGTTCAAAGGAGGCCGGTTTGAAACAGATCTTCTCCAGCGCGTCGGAATACTCCTCGCTGATCGTCGAATACGTGCAACGCTTCGGCGGCTTCGAGGGGTTTTTCACCCGCGACAACGTCGCCGAACTGACCCATGCCGCAGGCGTGGAAGAATCCCTCAAGGCCCTGCAGGAAGCAGCAGAAGCCTGATTTCCCATCTGCTGATATTTTGAGCAGGCAGGCTCAAGTTTGAATCCGCCCAGCCGTATTGATCAGTAATTAATTGAATACTTATATAACGGAGCAACGCATGGATCGTGAAACCCTGAACGAGATGGTTAAACTGAAATTCGCCGCGCGCAAAGCCGACGGCATGGTCATCGACCTGGTGAAGCTGGCAGCCGACGCCAACTACGCCAACGAGGTCCTCAGCGCCGTTGAAAACCTGCCGGACGAATCACTGGTGCTGCTGGCGATGACCCTGCGCGACAAATTTGGCCTGCTGGCAACCCAGCCCTCGCCGCGCGAACCCGCACGCGCCGAGAAAAAATCCGAATCGCCCCCCACCGAGCGCTACACTTTTGGCGCGCGCAGCTAGCAGTCTGTCGGCATGATGCTTGTCGCCCTGCTGCGGACGTGCAAACAATCAGTTGCCTGCGGCCCGTATTTGCCCCAGGCAGACCAGTTGACCCGGCACCCCCTCCACCCGGGGCGCCACGGTGCATGACTGGTTGCGGAAAATCCGGGTCGACCCTTGCGGTCCCTTTCTGGCTGGCAGGCTAAAGCCCGCGCAACCATGACCGGGGTTGCAGCCATGCAGGAATCGTCTTCATGGACACCCCGCTGCAGAAGCACCGCGCAACTCAGGAGTGAGACCCATCATGCGACGTTTTAAAATCCTACATCGCACCTATTACAACTTCTCGGGCACGGTGCAGCTCGAACCCCACGCGTTGCGCCTGCGGCCAAAAGAAGGCCACGAACTGCGCATCGAATCCTCGTCCCTCGACATCACACCGGCAGCCACCCTGCGGTGGCACAGCGACGTGGAAGACAACTCGGTTGCGATCGCGACCTTCGACACCCCCACCCAGCAACTGGTGATCGAGAGCGAAATCATCATTCAGCAATTCAACGAAGCGCCGCTCGATTTTCTGGTCGACGTTTACGCAACCGACTACCCGTTTGCCTATGACGCTGAAGACGCAATCGTGCTGGCGCCCTACTTGTTGACCGCCACGCGCCCAGCCACCGACCCGGTGGCCCAATGGGTAGCCAGTGTGTGGCAGGTGGGCGAACCCATCCAGACCTACGCCCTGTTGCAACGCCTGTGCGTCCACATCAACCAGTCGTTGTCCTACCTGGCACGCGAACAACCCGGCGTTCAAACGGCGGCTGAAACCCTGTCTCTGGGCACCGGATCGTGCCGCGACTTTGCCAATCTGTTCATGGAAGCCGCACGCCATCTGGGTCTCGCCGCACGTTTTGTCAGCGGCTACCTGTACGCCGAGCCCTCGGCCGCCAATTACGGCTCAACCCATGCCTGGGCCGAAGTGTTCCTGCCAGGCGCGGGCTGGAAAGGCTTCGACCCCACCATCGGCAAAATTGTTGGCACCGATCACACCGCCGTCGCCGTGGCACGTTTACCCGAGTCCGTGCCGCCCATCGCCGGCTCGTTCGTCGGCCCACCCGGCGCAAATCTCGACGTCGGGGTCTGGGTCACCGAACTGGAATAGGAAGGGGCCTGCGCGTCGGTTAGCGTGCTTGTTTGCGGGTGAATCGGGCAGACTCAAGGGCAGCAAGATGAACACGGCACGCAGCCTGAAAGCCGGAACATGCCAGGCAACCAAGTTATGCTAATTTCAACGGTGAAATTCATTCCGCATCCGAATTTCATTCCTGTTTTCTGCCTAACGATTTATTCACCATGAGGAGCAACACCGAGATGTTGAAACGCACAGCAATAACCCTGGCCACCCTTACCCTGTTGCCACTGCAGTCCATGGCAGCGCTGCAATGTGCAACCGGGCTGACTCACGTCAACGTCAACGGCAGCGTCACCACGCTGAATGTGTCGGAGACCAAACAGGTCGGACAAATCTGCGTCAGCATGATCCGGACGGCGGACGGCCGCGAAGTCTTCGATGACTGCGGTGCAGTCGTCGGCAAGATTTTATCCATCGACGAGCCAAACCAGAGCAGCGTCCTCAGCCACACCGCGCTATTCAGTTTGCGCAACCTGTTCGTCACGCACAATGACCAGGCACAGATCACCGGCGTGCTGGCCGCTGATGACACAGGGGCACCCTGCGCGTTCAGCGTAGTCGAAACGATTAGCGAAATCGAAAAGGGGACCGGGGTTTTTCGCGGCGGCCAGATCGCTGTCACCGCAACCGGAAGCATCAGCTTTTGCCCGGGCAAAAACCTGAACACCTTCGCCCTGCAGGGTGAGGCCTGCGTCAGGAAATAAGCGTTTCAGACGCCAGCCGGGCGGTGGATGCATCCCCTTGCCCGGTGGCGCGCGTTGCCCTGAAGAACGGCAACCCGGGGGCGATTCAGTTGTCTGTCGATCGCGGCCCTTCAATGCCTCTGCCGGACATCGGGACCGTCAACCAGACGATCCTCCACCCCAGCCAGAGGTGAACCGGGGAGCGGGCCGGCAGCCCTACCGGGTTCGACAATGGGTGCATGGGCCAGATGCAATTCCCGCAGCATGGAGCGCTTTTTGGCCTGGTGTGCCTGCATCCGTAGCAGGATATCGTCCAGCACCCGTACTGCGCTGACGATGTACGGTCCCTTGTTGAGCATGACGCATTCGGCGCGGCGCCCCATCGCTGCGTCCGTGATTTCGGCGCGCGATGGCCGCCCTTCCCTGGCCAGCGTTTCCAGAACCTGGGTGGCCCAGATCACCGGAACATGCGCCGCCTCGCACAGCCAGAGGATCTCTTCCTGGACTTCTGCCAGGCGCTCGAATCCGCACTCGACCGCCAGATCTCCCCTTGCGATCATCACCCCGCAGGACGGCGCACGCATCACCGTCAGCAGCATCTCGGTCAGGTTCTCAAAGCCGCGCCGCGTTTCGATCTTCAGCACGATGGCTGGCTGGCGGTTACCGAGGCGCGCCAGGTGCTGCTGCAGCGACTCCACGTCCTGGGCACAGTTGGCGAAGGACAACTCGACGATGTCGGCATGCTTTGCGACGAAGGCCAGATCTTCGATGTCTTTGGCGGTCATGGCCGCGAGGCGCAGCGTGCTCTCGGGAAGGTTGATCCCCTTGTCGGCGCGCAGCTTCATCGCCGTCACATGCTCCTGGGTGATGCGTACGAGAACCCTTGCCGTATCCACCTTCTCGATGACGCCGCCGATCTTGCCGTCGTCGAACCAGATCGACTCCCCCGCCTGAACATCATCGAACACTTCGGGCAGGGTGCAACCGATCATGGCAGGACTCAGGATTTTCCCCGCGCTGTCGTAGCTGGCCGGGCGACCCGGCTTGAGGTCGCGGGTCAGGATCAGCAGATCGCCCTTTTGCAGGGTGAGCAGGGCTGCATCCTGCGGCAACGCGCCGACGCGCCCTTCCCTGCCGTCCGGCTTGCCTGCGCCACGCGCGTGATGCAGGGGGGTGCCGGGGACGATGTAAGCCGTCCGGGTCGCCTCTGCCCAGCATCCGTTATCGGTCACGTCGACAAACTTGAGGCTCCGTCTGGCGCCCCGGGCATCCTTGAAGGTCACCCGCTCCCCGCTGCGAAGCGCATCCAGCCAGCCCAACGGTACGGGAAGGCAGGCGCTCGCCGGCGAGGGGGGAAGCCGCGGTGCCTGCTCCGGAGTCAACCAGACCCGCGCCGGAGCGGTGACGCGGCCGTAAACGTCGCGCACCGGGCGAATCCGGGCGACCGCCGGCCCCGGCTCCAGCGGACCGGTCCGCAGCTTCGGCCCGGCAAGATCCATGACGACCCGGCACGATCGGCCCAGCGCGTGTTCCGCCTTGCGCAGGTGGCCGATCATCTTCGCCCAGGCCGCTGCGTCATCATGCGCGCAATTGATCCGCATGCAGTCCATGCCTTGCTGGAGCAGGTTGTGAACCAACAGGTAATCCTCCGCCGCTTCGCTCGGCATGGTGACCATGATCCGGACATTGCGTCCCGTGGTCGCCGGCCCCAGCAAGGCATCCGTGTGTTCGGCCAGCAGCCGCTCGCCGTGTGCGAAATCCATGACCGCTGCATCCTCGGCTGGCGGTTGCACCGCGTGCTGTGCCAGACGGTGCAAAACGCCCAGTACCGAATCGACCGTGGCCAGGACATGCGACTCGGCGCGCCCGAGAGAAGACAACCCCAATGCCGCCAATCGAAGCTGCAACGGGCGCAGATCGCGCCGTCGCAGCGCCAGGTAATGCAGAAGGTTACGGGCACTGTGCTGGTAGTTCGGATGCACCCTGGCGAGACGTGGCTGCGAGCGCATCGGTTCGGCAACCATGTCCGCCCGAATGGCCGCGAGTTCGTTCAGCACGCTCTCGACTTCCCCGTTTCCCGGACTTGCGCCATCGGTACTTTTTTTCTTTGTCACACCGTTCCTTTACTGAATCGCTTCGCGTTGCCGGATGTGATCCGGGCCGATTGAAATGCGGGTGTCCGGTGCGGCTGGCGAGACCCAGGCCGATCGCAGTCCATGGAATGAACCCACCAGGGTCTGACTGCGGAGCATTGCCGGCGAATCGTGTGCGGATGGAGGCCGTACACAGCCCGCGGGCACATTGAGGCGGGCGTAAAAGCGATACGGCTAGTGGACAGGCTTGATCGCAGCTGAACGGCTGCTCAATCTCGACGCCTCGAGGTTGCGTACCAGGACGGCCACGTTGTGGATGCCAAGCCGGTTGATGAACAGCTCGCTGGCAAAGCAGCGGCCATCACGGCGCCGGGCCTGAAAAGCAATGGCACAGTGGCAAAGATGGGCCAGGCGTGGATTGATGCGGTCGTCCTGCACCAGTTCGGTGGTGGGGAGCTGGGGGAGCAGCGTTGAAATATGGCGGCCCACCAGCGCGTCCGGCGGGTAGCCAAACAGGTGCTCACACGTCCTGCTGCACTCGATGATCACACCCTGATCATCGAGTGTGAGCATCGCCAGATCGATCGCTCCGGCTCCGGGACCACCTGGTGAAGCCTGGGCGTTCACTTGAGCGTTTTCCACCTGCAGGCTGCGTCCTGTTGCCATGATGACCTCATCGCTTTTCACCCGGAAATGCTCCCCGGGGGATGTGATTTTCCCGCCTGAAAATGACAGCCTTGTGATGAAAAAATGAAATTTTCATACGCTCGACAGCGTCAGCGGAAAAGCGGTGACGCACGTCCAGGGCATCCCTTTACTTGACGCAGGCTGAAGTCTCGAACAAACCCCGTCAGCCAAACCCGGTCGCCCTGATTTCAGGCAGATGCGCCGAGCCGTCCTTGCCGCGCCCCGATGCGGATTTCAGGCGTGTGAAAATACCCAGCAGACAGGTGCCGCCCGCACTCACGGCTGGACCGTTGCGCGCGCTGCCGGGATAATGCCGCCATTCCAAGCACTGCCCTCACACCGGCCCCATGTAGCCTGTTTTTTCAGCGGTTTTTCTCATTTTTTTCGCCTGGCGAGTGCCGGGCGTAATCCGCTTCTGCGCATCTCAATCTGTGTCCGTCTGGTCTGCTGCCACAACGGCCCCCCCCCTTTTTTAGTGACACCCACATGATGAATTCGATACGACAAAACTGGTTCTCCAACATCCGTGGAGACCTGCTGGCGGGCCTCGTCGTGGCCCTGGCGCTGATCCCCGAAGCCATCGCCTTTTCCGTGATCGCCGGGGTCGACCCCAAGATCGGGCTGTACGCCTCATTCTGCATTGCCGTGGTGACCGCGTTCGTCGGCGGACGACCGGCGATGATTTCTGCTGCCACTGCCGCGATGGCCGTGCTGATGGTGACGCTGGTCAAGGAACACGGGCTGCAATACCTGCTGGCGGCGACGCTTTTGACCGGTGTGCTGCAAATCGGCATGGGCTACCTCAGGCTGGGCTCGCTGATGCGCTTCGTCTCGCGCTCGGTGGTCACCGGCTTCGTCAACGCGCTGGCGATCCTGATCTTCATGGCGCAACTGCCCGAGCTGACGAATGTGACGTGGCACGTCTACGCCATGACGGCCGGCGGTCTGGCAATCATTTACCTGTTTCCTTATGTCACCCGGTCGATCCCTTCGCCGCTGGTGACCATCGTCGTGCTGACCGCGCTGGCGATGTTCCTCAATCTGGACATCCGCACCGTGGGCGACATGGGCGAGCTGCCGGACACGCTGCCGATTTTCCTCTGGCCCGAAGTGCCGCTCGATTTCGAGACGCTGGCGATCATCTTCCCGTACTCGATTTCACTCGCGGTGGTGGGCCTGCTCGAATCGCTGATGACCGCGACCATCATCGACGACCTCACCGACACGAGCAGCGACAAGAACCGCGAGTGCAAGGGCCAGGGCGTGGCGAACATCGCGTCGGGCATGATCGGCGGCATGGCGGGCTGCGCGATGATCGGCCAGTCGGTCATCAACGTGAAATCGGGTGGACGCACCCGGTTGTCCACCCTGACGGCGGGCGTGTTCCTGCTGATTCTGGTGGTGTTTCTCGGCGACTGGGTGGCGAAAATTCCGATGGCGGCGCTGGTGGCGGTGATGATCATGGTGTCGATCGGCACGTTCAGCTGGAGCTCGATCGCCAACCTGAAAAAGCACCCGCTGAGCACCAGCATCGTCATGATGGCCACCGTCGTCATGGTGGTCACCACCCACAACCTTGCCATCGGCGTGTTCGTCGGCGTGCTGCTGGCGGCGTTGTTCTTCGCCAACAAAGTCGCGCAGTACAAGTACGTCAGTTCGACCCTGAGCGAGGACGGTCTCACCCGCACCTACAAGGTCGTCGGCCAGGTGTTCTTCGCCTCGGCCGACAAGTTCGTCGATTTCTTCGACTTCAAGGAAGCGGTGGACAAGGTGGTGATCGATCTCTGCCAGGCGCATTTCTGGGACATCACCGCCGTCGCTGGACTCGACAAGGTGGTGCTGAAGTTCCGCCGCGAAGGCACCGTGGTCGAGGTCATCGGCCTCAACGAAGCCAGCAGCACGATCGTCGACCGCTTCGCCGTGCATGACAAGCCGGGCGCAGTCGATAACCTGATGGGTCATTAAGGAGAGCTGAACCATGTCACACGTGATTGCATGCATCGACGGCTCCAGCATCACCCTCGCGGTCTGCGACTACGCCGCCTGGGCCAGCCGGCAAATGGACGCGCCATTGGACTTCCTGCACGTGCTGGGCAAGTCGGAATATCCGATCCCCGTCGACCTCAGCGGCAACATCGGGCTGGGTAGCCGTGAACACCTGCTGCAGGAACTGGCCGAACTCGATGAAAAGCGCAGCAAGGTGGCGCTGGAGCAGGGCCGGATCATGCTCGATGCGGCCAAGGCGCGGGCGCTGGACGATGGCGTGACCAGCCCCATCACCAGCAGGCAGCGTCACGGTGAACTGGTCGACACCCTGATTGAGTTCGAAAGCGACATCCGCCTGCTGGTGATGGGGCGCCAGGGCGAGCAGGGCGACAGCGCCGGCGAGCACATCGGCAGCCATCTGGAAAATGTGGTGCGCACCCTGCATCGCCCGATCCTGGTGATTCCCGCCGACTACACCGAGCCGCGCAGCATCCTGGTCGCCTTCGACGGCAGCGCCACCACCCGCAAGGCTGTCGAGATGGTCGCGGCGAGCCCCTTGTTCCGCGGCCTGCCCTGCCACGTGGTGATGGTCGGCGCCGACAAGGCCGAGTCGCGCGCGCAACTCGACTGGGCGCGCACGACGCTGGAGCAAGCTGATTTCGAGGTAACGGCCAGCCTTCGTTCCGGCCAGATCGAAGAAGTGCTATGTGGCTACCGAGAGGAGCACGCCATTGACCTGATCGTGATGGGCGCTTACGGGCATTCCCGCATCCGCGAGTTTCTGGTCGGCAGCACGACCACCCACCTGCTGCGCAAATCGACCGTGCCGCTGCTGCTGTTGCGGTAAAGCGGGCTGCATCTGCGCAGGCCACGCAGGCCTTGTGCCCCGAGCCGGGCGAATGCGCGTTGCTAAACGGCAGACAGGCGACAGCGAGCTGCCCGGTTTGGCTAATAGGTTTTGTAAGGCAGGAATTTTCCGTTCAGAACGATCTTGACGCGGTCGCCCTTGGGATCGGACTCGCGCTGGATGTCCATTGAAAAATCGATCGCGCTCATGATGCCGTCGCCGAATTCCTCGTGGATCAGCTCCTTGATGCTGGTGCCGTACACCGAGATCAGTTCGTAAAAGCGGTAGATCAGTGGATCGGTCGGCACAGCGGTGGGCAACGCGCCCTTGTATGGCACGACCTGCAGCCAGGCGATGGCCGCTTCCGGCAGGTCGAGCAACGTGCCGACTTTCGTCGCCTCGTCGCGGCTCAGCGTCATCTGTCCCAGCATCGCTGCGGTCGTCCATTCCTTGCTGTGGCCGACCGCGTCGGCAATGTCAGACCACTTCAGGCCTTTCTTCAATTTGGCTTCGATGATCATTTCGGTAACGTCGAGGCGGTTCATGCGGCTTCCTTTCAAGGTGAGGCGGTCAGATATGCAGGCTGTCGATTTCACTGTAGGCGTTTTTCAGCCACAGCTTGACGCGCTGCCGTTCGAGAATGCCGAGCGCGTGTTCGTCGGTGCGCTGGGTGGCCGACCAGAAGCTGCTGCTGTGGCCGTCGATCTTGATCATGGCGGCCTCGTGCAGGCGCTTGATCTGGATGACGCGCGCCTGCAGGTCGAGCGCGCGCTGCTTTTCGCCGGAGGCTTCGAGCAGGTCGAAGTTGTCGCCGCGAATGTGGTTCTGCACCAGCACGTAGTTGAGGCGCGAGCCAAAGCGGTCAAGCAGCTTTTTCAACAGGTCGATCGAGTCGCGGCTGGAATCCATGACGTGCCAGTAGTTCACCGCCACGCCCATTTCGCTCGCCAGTTCCAGCACGCCGGAATCGTCCATCCATCGCGTCAGCGCGTCCTGCGTTTGCGCGGCGAGGTCGACCAGGATGCAGCGCTCCGGGTCGGCGACAGCGGCCTCGATGATGGCGTCGAGACTTTCATACTGGTCGACCACGACGGGCGAGGCGTAGCCCGCATAAAAGCGCATCAGCGCGCCGTGCGAGCGGTCGGTATCGAAGCCGAGGAAGGGCTGTTCGTGGTCGATCAGGTATTGCGCGAGCAGGCGCGCGACCAGCGATTTGCCGACCCCGCCTTTTTCGCCGCCGATGAAGTGGATGTGTGCCATGTTTGAGTGAGTGGTAAACGGTAAGGGGTGACGGCTAGCGCCGGCGCAGGTCAAGCGTGTGCGGGAATTCGCCGACATCGGCCACCGGCGGCGGCGTCATCGGGCCAGGCGCGCTGCCATCGGGAATGAAGCTGCGCACCGCCTGGGCCGTTGACTGGGTGGCCGGTAGCGGACTGGCCGCAGGCGGATGGCTGAAGCTGCCGATGCTGTGCCCCCAGTCCTGAAAGCGCGTGTGGCGGCGCGACTCGGCTTCCATCGCGTTGACCGGGAAGGTGTCATAACTGCGCCCGCCGGGGTGAACCACGCGGTAGGTGCAGCCGCCGACGGCGCGGTCGTTCCAGGTGTCGATCAGGTCGAACACCAGCGGCGAATGGATGCCGATGGTGGGATGCAGCGCCGACGGCGGCTGCCAGGCGCGGTAGCGCACGCCGCAGACGAACTCACCATGCACGCCGGTCGGCACCAGCGGCACGCGGTGGCCGTTACAGGCCAGCACGTAGCGGCTGTCGGTGAGGCCGCTGACCTTGACCTGCAGGCGCTCCACCGAGGAGTCGACGTAGCGCGCGGTGCCGAGGCTGGTATTTTCTTCGCCCAGCACGTTCCACGGTTCGATCGCGGTGCGCAGTTCGACGGCAATGTCGCCGAGCTGCAACGTGCCGTGGCGCGGAAAGCGGAATTCCAGAAACGGCTTGTACCAGTCGAGCTGGAATGGGAAACCGGCGAAGTTGAGGTCGTCGATCACGTCCTTCAGGTCGGCCCACAAATAATGCGGCAGCATGTAGCGGTCGTGCAGCAGCGTGCCCCAGCGCACCAGCGGCTTGCGGTACGGCGCGTTCCAGAAGCGCGCGACCAGCGCGCGCAGCAGCAGCATCTGCGCCAGGCTCATGCGCAGGTGCGGCGGCATTTCAAAGCCGCGGAACTCGAGCAGGCCGAGCCGCCCGCTGGCGCTGTCGGGCGAATACAGCTTGTCGATGCAGAACTCCGAACGGTGCGTGTTGCCGGTGAGATCGGTCAGCAGGTTGCGCAGCAGACGGTCCACCAGCCACGGCTGCGGGGTGTCGCCGATGGGCATTTGCTGGAACGCGATCTCGAGTTCGTACAGCCGTTCGATGCGGCCTTCGTCGACGCGCGGCGCCTGGCTGGTGGGGCCGATGAACATGCCGGAGAACAGATACGACAGCGCCGGGTGGTGCTGCCAGTAGGTGATCAGGCTGGCCAGCACATCGGGGCGGCGCAGGAAGGGGCTGTCGGATGGCGTCGCGCCACCGAGGGTGACGTGATTACCACCGCCGGTGCCGGCGTGGCGGCCGTCGAGCATGAATTTCTCGGCGGCGAGTCGCGACAGCCGCGCCTCTTCGTACACCAGCGTCGTCGTCTCCACCAGTTGCTGCCAGTTGTGCGCGGGGTGAATATTGACCTCGATGACGCCGGGGTCGGGCGTGACCAGCAACTTCTCAATGCGTCCATCGGATGGCGGCGCATAGCCTTCGATCACCAGCGGAAAATTATGCGCAGCGGCGCTGGCTTCGACTGCCGCCAGCAAATCAAGATAGTGCTCGAGCGTGGTGGTTGGCGGCATGAAGACGAACAGGCAGCCGCCGCGCGCCTCGACGCACAGCGCGGTATGCGGCACCGCAACGTTCAGTTTGGCCGATGCGGTTTGCGGGTGCAGTTCGGGATGTTCTGGGTCGTCCGTACCGGCAGGCGCAGGCGTGTAGCGGGAAAAGCGCGCGGCAATCTCGCCATGAAAATCGGCCAGCGGCGGCTGGGCGGCATAGGGATCCACCTCGACCCACGGTTCGCGTTCCTCCTCCGCCACCCACGGTAGCGAATTAAGCGGCAGGCGCAAGCCGATCGGCGCGTCGCCCGGGGTGAGATACAGGCGGTCGCGCCGGGTTTTCCACGGCGCGCTGTGCCACGGATGTTCACCACCCTGCCAGGCCAGCGGCAGCACGTAGCCGGTCGGCGTGTTCAACCCGCGTGACAGTTTGTTGGCCAGCGCGCCACGCAGGCTGGCGCTGTCGAGCTCGGCGTGGGCGCCGTCTTTGGACAGCACATCGACGTTTGGCGGCAGTTCCGCTTCCTGCAGCAACGCGGCAAGGGCATCCTCATACACCGGCTGCGCATAGCGCATCGCCAGGCCCAGATGCTGCGCCAGGGTTTTGGCGAAATGGCGCGCGTCGATCACGCTGCGCCCCATGTCGCGCCCGGCCTCGGCCAGCAGCGCCGGGTTCTTCCACACCGGCACACCATCCTTACGCCAGTAAATCCCCAGCGCCCAGCGCGGCAGGGGTTCGCCGGGATACCACTTGCCCTGCCCGGTATGCAGCATGGCCCCGGGCGCGAGGCGGGCGCGCAAGCGCCGCGCCAGCACTTCGGCACGCTCTCTTTTGTGGCTGCCAAAAGCATCCGTGTTCCATTCTGGTGCCTCCATGTCGTCGATGGAGACAAACGTGGGCTCGCCGCCATGCGTCAGGCGCACGTCATCGGCCAGCAACTTCTCGTCGACTGCTGCACCTAACGCCAGAATCGCTTCCCACTCGGCGTCGCTATATGGCAGCGTCACGCGCGGGTCTTCACGGATGCGGCTGACGGTGTTGGAAAACGCGAACTCGACCTCGCAGGGATCGGTCATGCCCTCAATCGGTGCGGCGGAAGACGGCTGCGGCGTGGCGGCGAGCGGAATGTGGCCCTCGCCGGCAAACAGGCCGGAAGTCGGATCAAGCCCGATCCAGCCGGCGCCGGGCAGATACACCTCGGTCCAGGCGTGCAGGTCGGTGAAGTCCTTGTCGGTACCCGACGGGCCGTCGAGCGATTTCTCGTCGGCGGTGAGCTGCACCAGATAGCCCGACACGAAACGTGCCGCCAGACCCAGATGGCGCAGGATCTGCACCAGCAGCCAGGCCGAGTCGCGGCACGAGCCCAGCGCCTTCTCCAGTGTTTCTTCCGGCGTCTGCACCCCGGGTTCCATCCGCACGGTGTAGGCAATATCGCCTTGCAGGCGCTGGTTCAGCGCCACCAGAAAGTTATTGCATTGCACGCGCTCGCGCGGCACCGCGTCCAGCCAGGCCTGCAGCAAAGGGCCGGCCGGTTCGGTTTCGAGATAGGGCGTCAGTTCGCGCTGCAAGTCCGCGCCATAGGTGAACGGATAGTGCTCGGCGCTGTCCTCGACGAAGTAATCGAAGGGGTTGATCACTGTCAGGTCGGCGATGACTTCGACGTCGACCGAAAATTCGCGTGTCGCCTCCGGGAACACCAGCCGCGCCAGATAGTTGCCGAACGGATCCTGCTGCCAGTTGATGAAGTGCTGCTCCGGCGTGATCTTCAGCGTGTAGGCGAGGATGGGCGTGCGCGAATGGGGCGCCGGGCGCAGCCGCACCACGTGCGGACTCAGCGTGACGCGGCGATCGAACGTGTAAACGGTGGTATGGCGGATGGCGACGTGGATGCTCATGGCGACAGTCAGTGTGCGGACTGGCTGTTACAAGCAAAGGTCGAGCCAGCGTTTTCAATCTATATTTGTCATGGGCCGTGTCGATTTTGACCGTGCTGGCACGTCGTAACAGCAGAGACCATTTTGATTCCCGGTCCACTTTTTTACAGGAGTCCATCATGCGCTACATGCTCATCGTCAAGGCCACCCCAGAGTCCGAGGCTGAAACCACCCCGGCGCCCGAGGCCGAATTGCTGGCCGAGATGGCCGACTACCATGAGCAATTGATGAAGGCAGGCGTGCTGCTCGACGGCTCAGGCCTGAAACCCAGTTCGCAGGGCTGGCGCATCCGCTACGAGGGCGATACGCGCAGCGTGATCGACGGCCCGTTCGCCGAAACCAGGGAGCTGATCGCTGGCTACTCCCTGATCCAGGTGAAATCGCGCGAGGAGGCGATGGAATGGGCGCGGCGCTTCCCCAACCCGGCCGGGCGCGGCAAGCCGGCCGAAATCGAGGTGCGGCCCTTATACGAGCTCGACGACTTCGCGCCTTCGCCGGAGATCGAACGCATGCGTGACATCTTCTGAGTTGTACGGTTATTCATCTATTGTTCTTTCAAAGGAGCCAAGCCATGAACGCCACCGTTTCACCCATCCCTGAAGGCATGCACAGCCTCACCCCGCATATCGTCTGCCGCGACGCCAACGCCGCGATGGACTTCTACGTCCGCGCCTTCGGTGCCGTCGACCACGGTCGCCTGGCCGGCCCCGACGGCAAACTCATGCACGGCATCATGAAAATCGGCGACTCGTCGCTGATGCTGGTCGACGAAAACCCCGAATGGAGCATGAACTCGCCGCTCGCGCTGGGCGGCACGCCGGTCGTCCTGCACCTGTATGTGGAAGACGTCGATGCCGCCCTGGCGCGCGCGGTCGACGCGGGGGCCATGCTCACCATGCCCGCCGCCGACATGTTCTGGGGCGACCGCTACGGCCAGGTGCGCGACCCGTTCGGGCACACGTGGTCCATCGCCACGCACATCCGCGACGTGAGCCCGGAAGAAATCCAGGCTGCATCGAAGCTGGGTTGCCCCGGTGTCTGAAACGAGACGTCTCGCGCGGACCC
>Ga0208375_1001927_pt1 | contig 20877 bp, 21 predicted proteins | sample RifOxyD1_FD_184038 | JGI IMG/M metagenome (GOLD analysis project Ga0208375, IMG submission 184038) | Soil microbial communities from Rifle, Colorado - Rifle Oxygen_injection D1 (SPAdes) | ecosystem: Environmental > Terrestrial > Deep subsurface > Rock core/Sediment | place: Rifle, Colorado... | reverse complement strand
TCAAAATAAAACGAAAATAAGGAAAAAACCCTTATTTTTTATCATTTAATCGCTCTATCTGAATGTGAAATGTATCATACACTACTTTCAAAAAAATTACAACCTTTTTACGATTCTACCCTTGCCTCCGTATGGGTCGAGCACGATTTCCACCTTGTCACCCACCAAAACCTTGATTCTGTGCATACGCATTTTACCTCCGAGGTATGCCAATAATCCTTCTCCGGATTCTAACTCGACACGAAACAAAGTTGAAGGCAAAGCTTCAATCACTATTCCGCGTGCGGTCAATAATTTATCGTCTTTTAAGTTGCTCATTTAGCTTCGGAAAATATAATACAAAAAGGTCCCGCTGTCAATCACGGAAATCTTATTTATCTCCATAATTGATTATGATTTTTATACGGTTTAATTTATCTGGCAATTTACTCCTCCAGACTGGTCGTAAAACAAGTTCAGCGCTTTCGATGTTTTTGTTCTCAGCCAAGATCCTTTTGAACTCATCTTTCTTTCGGCCCAACAACTGCCCGGCTACTTCCTCTTCGTTGATTTTATACACAACCTTGCCGGTTCCAGCTAGTCTGAAATTAATGTTTTTTGTATCAACCGACAAAGCATCCTTGTTGCCGAAAGTAAGGATGAAGTTTTGTAGCTCGGGGATAAAAATTTCTTCTCCGTTGTAGTCTGGAACTGCGATTTTCGCTACTTTTTTTACTAAATCAGACTCTTTGAATAGAAAACCGAAAACCGATCCGGTAACTGAAACAGGGGCAGATTCTTCTTTTTGGGTAGCGCTGACATTTGAACTCCCCTCTTTGAAAATTAAAGAGTTCTTGAAAAGTAGATAGTCTTCGGGGACTTGTTCTAATACCTTTTTGGTCAAATTGTCTTTGAGTGTCATCGTCAAACCAGAAGACACTTTCATCTTTTCCTCCTCGGAAACCACATAGAATTTACCCGACATGCCTCCGGTTATGTCCCCCTCGCTACGAGCATAAAACTTGTCATATTTGCCGGTGCCACGAAAACCGAAAACTTTGAAATCGAGCGGACCACTGTTGTATGCCTCGCCTGGTTCGTAACCGTATATACCAACCTTGATAAAACCAGGTGTATCCCCGGTCATGCCTGGCACCACCACCTCTTTCTCGGTTTTATAAATCTTGCCGTTGGAGCCTTCGAGACGAGTATCGATCGAGAGTTTCTGTGGAGACGCACCATATTTGTTGTAAATCAAAACTTGGCCACGGGCTGGGGTCTTCATTTCTTTTTGAGTGGTTGCTGTGATGTTGGTGCTCTCGCTACCCTCCATGGATACTATTTCATAAGACAATTCTGGTCCCTCGACACTGCCACGAACGGCGCTCAGAAGTTCCTCTAATTTAAAATCTTTTGTTTTTGGAGTGATGGTTACTTTGGCAGAAGAAAAGTTTGAAGAAAGTGCGAGGAACAATACCAAAATCGAACACAAGGCCACGAACCAAAGGGTTTTGCGACTTTTGTGTGGTTCTCGGGGTGCTTCTTCTTCGAATGAATTTCTTTCGGCAACCATCCTAGGTTCCTCCACAACCTTTTTCTTCAACAAATGTAGTTTGTTTAGGCGTTCGTCTATCTTGTCGCTCTCTTGTTTTTCAGATACAAATTTTCTCACGGTTTTACGAGTCTCTGTTTTAGAGTGACCCGTGGAAACCATATCTGACATAATTTTTTTAACCATATGTTTGAATTTTAACGGAGAAACTGATTAATGTAAATCGACTCGATGATAAGGAACGGGTCACGGACGACATCATCCTTGACGATGGCGATACCGTGCAGAGATTCTAGACTCAGAAATAGCATTCGGAACTTGGATTCGGTCAAAGTGTATTGGTTCAATTGTTCGGTTTTAATTGTTTTTGAAAAGAAGTCAGCTAAATCTTTGTTGACGGTGATGAAAATGGTTGCTGGGATAGAAATATCGTTGGTTAAATTTCGGAGTGACTCCTGAAAGTTCCTCAACCACTCGGTTCGGATCTCGGTGATTACTGGATCGAACTTTTTCAAAATAGTGTCAGCCATGTGACCCTCGTTATAGATGGTCATGAACGACCGCGCTTCTTCGAAAGTGGTTTTAAGACCTGTGGACAACCTGCGTACAATGAAATTCTCACCGATTGGAAACGAGATGGATTCACGAATAACTTCTTTTTTGACCATTGAGATATCGGTTACTTCGCCGCCTATGTTCACCAGTAAAAAGCTTTCTTGGTTTACAAACATATCCCGAGCAACAGCAAAAGAAGCCATAGTGAATGAAATGAACTTGATTTCTGGCACATTAAAATGTCGAATGATGGATTTCTCTATCTCCGCCAACAGAGCTTCCTGGCTCATCGAAATGAAAATAGACATTTCGAGTTCTTTAGCTTTCTGACCATATGGTTTCGAGGTTTTGTATCCGTTGAGTGTCGTGCTCATGGTTTTGAGCTCGATGGCTCGCACGCGGTTCATGTCTTCACCATATTTTTTGGCATGTTCTTCTTGGAAGAGCTTCATCTCTTTTTCGATCAAACCGTCAGCTAGTTTGGTGGTGAATACAAAAGGTACATTCTTCTCGAGCTCTATGACCCTGGTTTGAGAAGCAAACCAAGGAGAAGACAGAACGCAATAAACTTCGCTCGGTTTGCCATGACCAGAAAGGCACATCCGCCCGGCAACCTCTCTCAAGGTTTTCATAGTTGTTTCAAAAAATTTCTGATGGTCTAGCTCTGCTTCTAGTTTGATGGATTCACGCAAAGTGTAGACTATTTTCGGAGCTCCACTTTGTTGCCGTAGGAAAAGCGCTCCACCAACAGAAGAAGAGCCAATGTCAAAAACTAAAACGAGTGTTTCTTTTTGTTTTTTTGATTTAGAAAATATTGGCACGCAATAATTATAGCACAACGAAAAACATGCGTCACAACTAAGCTAGTACTGCTTTGATACGTCGGATGCCTTGAGCTACGGCTTCTTCTTTTTGAATCTTGAAAGTTCCAAGTTCTCCGGTGTTTTTCACATGGGGTCCGCCACAGAATTCTTTGGAAACTGCATTCTCTAGATTTTCACCGACGAAATACACGGACACCATGTCTGGATATTTGGCACCGAATTCCATCTGGGCTCCTACCTTCTCTGCTTCTTCGCGAGGTATTTCTACTCGAGTCATTGGAAGTTTTGCTTGGATCCAAGCATTTACCATATCCTCAGCACGTTTTAACTCTTCTGGAGTAACTTTTTGAGTATGAGCGAAGTCTATGCGTAATCTCTCGGCAGTGATGTTACTACCTCTCTGGTGGACATGATCACCCAAAATCTCGCGCAGTGCTGCTAGGAGCAAGTGGTGGGCGGTGTGCAGACGTATTGTAGCTTCGCTGGTGTCAGCAAGACCACCTTTGAATTTCTGTTCTCCGCCAGCGCGAGAAAGCTTTTGATGTTCTTCCATTTTCTTATCGAAAGAAGCTCTGTCTACAACAACACCTTTTTCTTTAGCCAGTTCTTCGGTAACTTCAATAGGGAAACCGTAAGTGGTATATAGAATAAATGGGTCTTCTCCTCGTTCAAAGTGTTTTAGTCCATCTTCGAGTGTCTGACGAAATCTTTCTTCTTCAGCTGACAGCTCGCTTAAAATCAAATTCTTATTTTTTTCTAAATGATCATAGTGCTCTTTGTAAGTATTGATATACTCGGAAGCTATATCTGCGCAGAAATTTGTATGTATACCTAAATCACGAGCAAACCGTACTGCACGACGAATAAGTCTACGCGTGAAGTATCCTTGATCTTTGTTGCTTGGGACAACTCCGTCTGCAATCAAAAATGTCGCACCGTGGAGGTGGTCCATGATAACTCTCATAGCGTATGTTTGTTTTTCGTTTGAACCGTAGTTTAGGGTCGAGAGTCTTTCAAGTTGCTTCCGTGGTTTTTCAAATATATCAATAAGAAATGCATCTGGGGTGTCTTGAACTGCCATAACAATACGCATAAGGCCTCCTCCGAAATCTACATTTTGTTGTTTTAATTTTTCATATCCATTCTCGGTACGTATGTATTCCATGAAAACATTGTTTCCTATTTCCACAAATCTACCGCAGTCACAGTTCACGTGGCATGGTTCACTTGCCCACTGACTATTTTCATGAATATTTTGTTTATTCTCTGGATCGAAATCATAAAACATCTCGGTGTCGGGACCTCCAGGTTCTCCTACTGGCATATTGGCTGGCACTCCTGCACGACTCCACCAATTCTTTTTGTCAGGATAATAAAAGATTCTCTCTCCTTCCTGCATGCCATCTACCTCTGGATTCTCTCCTATTTTTGCATCTATTCCTTTATCTTTAAACAAGTCCTGCCAAAGCTTTGAAGAATCAGTGTCTTTGGGTATACCTATCTCTGGCGAACCTTTGAAACAAGTAAAATACAATCTGTTCGGATTAAGACCTAATCCTTCTTCTTTGTCTGTCAAAAAGCCCCACATCCATGGGATTTGTTCTTTCTTAAAGAAATCACCGAGTGACCAGTTGCCAAGCATTTCGAAAAAAGTTGTGTGCCTGTTGTCACCTACTTCTTCGATGTCTTGAGCGCGGAAACAAATCTGACTGTCGGTTATGCGAGTGCCAGATGGATGCTTCTCGCCCAAGAGATATGGCACCATAGGTTGCATGCCGGAACCTGTAAAAAGTGTGGTCGGGTCATTCAACGGAATTATGGCACTTGAAGGAATGATAGCGTGTCCCCTGTTTTCGAAAAATTTTAAAAATCGTGTGCGTATTTCTTGCGAGTTCATGTTACTGAATTTTGTCGTCGGTGTGATCTCTCTTTTCAACCATACTTATGACCGGTCGTTCCACCATGGAAATAAATACGAAAATGAGAAGCACGAAGACAGTAGTTAATATTGCTAAATTAAATAATCCGAAACCAGCGGCCATACCTATACCGGCAGTTACCCAGAATCCACTGGCAGTGGTTAGACCCTTGAGTCTGTTACCTTGAAATATTATAGAGCCTGCTCCCATGAAGCCTATGCCGACTATGATCTGTGAAGCCATGCGAGATGCGTCGAAGCCACCAATGTCCGCGTATTTGGCCGCGAGCGCTTCTGAAATGATGATAAAAAGCGCAGCACCCATAGAAACCATGGCATGAGTTTTCATACCCGCTTCCTTGTGCCCTAGTAGACGCTCGAAACCGATAACCATACCGAGTAATATAGCCAACCCCAGCCTCACAATTATTTCACTGTTTTCCATAAGAATATTCTATACTAGAGTGGGGAAAAAACAAACCTGGAAAGCAAGTAAGGTTACAGACAACAAAAACTAAATTTTAAACAGAAACCCATTCCTACTCCAAAACCACAAAGGTGGATGCATTTCTATTGGAGTGATTCCAGAGCCCTTAAGTAAAATTCTCCATTTTTCTGAAATGTCATCTTTAGACAATCTCAAAGCTTCATCTGCTGTAATTACTCCTAGTAATACCGAACACTGGGTTATATGAGTGTCGGGAGCTATTTCTATAAATTCTTTATTCTCCAACTCCACTTTTCCATACTCACCTAAAATAAAAGACCAATAATTAAATATTTTCGGACCGGAAAGGTAGGGAAATTGTTTCTTGTGTTTTGCTTGAACTATATCTTTGAGAACCAAAAAATCATCGCCCGCTACCTTAACGAAGTCAGTAAAACTTCCCCATTCTTTTACAATAGTGTTTGCAATACTTTTCCATGTGGCAATGTGTTTATTCGGCTGCAGGGCAACTTTATATTTAAGTAGATGACTTCTCAATTCATCATCGGGCATTTTAGAAACTTTTACTACATCGAACACTTGTCTGGTTTCTTCATCTTGCCAAGTTTTCAAAACACTTTCCCAAAGTTTATAACTGTCTCTTTGATAGTTCAGTGCCATAGGCAATGTAAAATATGCCAATCTCATTTCAGTTTGAGCATCTGAAAAACCAGGGTTACTATCTTCCGGCATTTTGGTTTGCCCCAAGTCACCTTTTCTATATGCTTCAAGCAATTTTCTGCAATCTTGATGAAATAGATTAGGCATGACTTGTTTTTAACACTACTTACTTGACCTAGTTGCCACTTCAATAATATATCCATCGGGGTCTTTAAAATCTACAGTGAGAGCAATATTACCTTTATATTCATATTCGATTGGTCCTCGAATAATACTGGCATTTTGATCTATTAAAAATCTAGAAACTTTTTCGACAATCTCTTTCGAATCTGCTTCGAAACAAATATGCCTCGGTCCGATACTTTCATCAAAAGGAACCTTTTTCTCAATAAAATATATTTTTGTCATTCCGCAACGGAAACCGTTTGCATCATATTTTTCCCAACCAATTAGTCCAAAAAGCTCTTCATAAAAAGACAACGACTTTTGTAGATTAGAAACCCAAAATTCAACATGTTTTATTCCTGGCATTTTATTTATCCGTCGAGGTTAGAATCATCTTGCCGGTAGGCGTAGTCCAGTCAGTAAACCTCCACCAGGTAGGCGTGAAGGTAAAATACACTTGCTCTACACCGTAAGACTTGGCTAGTTTTTCAGGGAATTTTCCAAAGTAAACTTCCTTGAATTTTTCTTTCTCCGATTCGGACACAAGCCGTACATCTCCATCTAGTTGCAGGGTTTTCATATCGTTTGGGTCGGTGCCGACGACAAAAGATTCCCGGACTGATTCCTTGCTCAGTATCGGTTCAGACTTCCTATAGTTTTTTGAAGTTTCAAAGTAGAAAACCAAAGGGTCTTCTGTGTGAGCAAAATGTATTGTCGCCCCATGCGGTGAACCATCGAGCATTTCCACTGCCAGCACCCCCACCCTCTGTGTTTTTAAATATTCTAAAATTTCTGGTTTCATAAATTTATTTTATCATACGACCACCCCACCACCTAAAACCAAATCCTTGTCATAAATCACAACAGACTGACCAGAGGCCACCAGCACAGGCTTTGCAAAGACGACTTTTGCGGAAGCCTTGCTTCCGCAAACTATTTTGCACGGCAAAAATTCTCCGTGGTAGCGGATTTGGGCGGTGTAGGTTTTATTATCTTTCGGGCTTTCCGAGATCCAATTTACTTTTTCTAACTGGATAGTTTCAGAAAGAGTCTTTGTAAAACTTTGCTTATCCTGACTTACTACCAAAACATTTTTATTTATGTCTTTGCTGACGATATAATACGGTTTATCATCAGGTGTCTTTTGGGTAATAGTAAATCCATGTCTAGCGCCCAAGGTGCTGAATACTGCTCCGTCGTGGAAACCGATTTCTTCTCCTTTTTCGCTGAGAACCTTGCCTTTTTTTTCTTTTATATAATGCTTCAAAAAATCTTTCAGATCTATGTCTCCTAGGAAACAAATACCCTGACTGTCTTTTTTCTCGGCTACGGGTAGTTTAAATTTATTTGCGAGCTTGCGCACTTCTGTCTTTTTTAAATGTCCTATGGGAAATAATATTTTAGAAAGTTGCTCTTGGTTTAAAGTCCACAGGAAGTAGACTTGGTCTTTTGATGGATCATCACTTTTACACAAATCAAAACCAGACCCAAGATTTTTTCGGATTACTCCACCCTTTGGGCGGAACCTTCCCCGTTCAAAATCTTGATCTAGTTTTGATTTCACTTGGGCATAGTGTCCAGTAGCCACGTAATCCGCCCCCATAGAAAGTGCCTTTGAGAGAAACGCGCCGAACTTTACTTCTTTGTTGCACATCACATCTGGGTTCGGAGTCCGGCCGGCTTTGTATTCGGCAATCATATAGTCGGCAACGCCTTTCTTGTACTCTTCTTCGAGGTCGAAGGTCAGGAAAGGTATGTCCAAATGCGCCGCGACGCGCATAGCGTCGCGGCGCTCCTCCTCTTCATTACACTCTATAAAATCCGGATGCCAGGTACGGATAAAAACCCCAACCACCCTGTAGCCCTGCCTGCCGGCAGGCAGGCTTGCCTTCAATAAAGCTGCGGAAACAGAAGAATCCACCCCGCCCGAGAGGCCAACAAACACGGTTTTAACTGCTTTTTTCATTAGTTTTCTATTTTAGATATTTATTTATGTTTTGTCGATGTTCGCTAAAACTTTTGGCATAGTAAGTGTTGCCTTCCTTGTCGTGTATATAATACAAATATTTAGAATCTTTTGGATAAAAAGCGGCTTTGATTGTGTCCAAACCTGGGTTGGAAACTGGCGCATCTGGTAATCCTTTTTCTTTATAGGTTGTCGGCACTGCATCCACCTGAAGTGGCATGCCTATTTTTATACGGTGCCAAAGTATCCCCGATATTATTTCTCGGTCTGCTTCCCCACTAGCCTCTTCTTCTAGAATCGAGGCCATTATAACTATCTCTCTAGTATCTCCACCAGAAGCTTTTACCGCATCGAAAACTTCCTTGGTTTTATTTTTAAAATTTTTACTCATTAACTGCATTACTGAACTTTCATCGTCAGTAGTAGAGAAAAAGTAAGTATCCGGAAAAAGGTACCCTTCCTCTCCACTAGCCAAGGACAAAAACCTTTCTTTGTTAAAATTTTTCAATTTCAAATCGCAAACCTCGGCGATCTCTTGGTTGTCGAAACCTTCGGGTATGGTTATCTTTACCAAGCCTGTCTGTCTATCCCCGGTAGCCATCTTTCTAGCAACCCCAGCCACAGAAAGACGATTGGGGAAAATATAATCCCCAACTACTAAATGTTTTTCATCTCCATAAAATATAACCAAAGTCTCAAAAGCAACTCGAGAACGAATGAAACCACTTTCTTTTAGTTTGAAAGACAACTTCCTCAGACTGTCGCCTTCTTCTACTGAAAATATCTCCCCCGTTTTAAACTCACTCGGTGGACGAACCATGAAAAAATACACCGCCACAAATCCGAAAAGTATGAAAACAGAGATATAAACCCACCTCGGCAAGGTGGATTTATTTATTTCCCCAGTTTCAATTACAGGAACTTGATTTTCCATATGCTAAGTCGGCAAGTTAGTTGGTGGAGCAGCTTCTTTGGATTCAATACGTTCAAGGGTTGGAACTTTAAGCATCTGACCTGGAAAGTGCCACAATGTAGCTATCTCCTCTACGTTCATGACTTGAGTTTTTGATTCAAAAAAAGTCATTGTTAGGTACGGCGTGATCGGCCAAAACAAAAAATTACGCAAAACTTTCTTTCGAAGCGATCCATTGAAAAATCCTCGGTTTCGATAATCCTTGAGCATTCTGTTGCATAATATCGTAACCTTCTCTGGTGCCAACAAAAAGAAACTTCCAAAGAAGCCTCCCCCAGCCAGCGAGTCTGCCTGAGTTGAGTTTACACGCACCAGCTCGTTTACCGGCATGTTGGAATACTGACGAAAGATGAGACGTATATCACGCCGGTGATTCATGTCCCAGGCTTCTTTTTTAGCCACATAACAAGCACGAATACCAGTGTCAAAACCAATCTTTGACATTTTTGCCATAACTCCTTTTACGGCAGGATCCTGAGGAGCGAAACCGGCTGGACGAACAGGGTCACCCTCTCCTGGTGACTGATACCTTTTAAGTAATGCATTCAACACGTCTTCAGATTCTTTGACCCAATCATGTACACCCTTACCGTCTGCGTCTGGAAATTCTTTTTTACTAGGCCTCACAACTATCTGAAGCCACATTTGCTCACCTTTCTTTATCGATCCAAAAAGTTCAATCAACGGCGAAATCGGATCTATTTTGTATTCTTCTTTTGGATCTTTGTCCAATCCATAATCTACATAAGTCTTGATTGGAAAAGCGTCTGGTTTAGCCAAAGCGAATTCACAACCCCACAGTTTCCATTCTCCATCGTCAACTATTTTATCGACAGCCAGTGTATAGTCATCAACAACTTTTACTTGGGCTTGTGGATACTGAGCATACATCTGTGTTTCAATCAAGTCTTTGATACGACTCGGGGTACGAATGTAGAAATGCACCTGGCCATCAATAGATACGAGCTCCAAAGAATACCAAAACCAGATGGCACCCTGCCAATACAATTCAAGACCTCCCTTGTTACTGTGGTGATACAGCGCGTTGGTAAAGAAGAGTTCCATCGCCTTCGGAGACCGCAGGACTTCTCGCGGTGGGACGATTTCCAGTATCACCCAAGTTATCCCAGATTTAAAATCCTGCTGGATGTAGTGCATCCAAACTTTGAACGCGATTTTAAGCAGAAAGTAAAAAGCGATGAGCTCCAACATGAGCTCACGGTTAACAAAGAAAAGTATAACTCCTACGGTAAATAAAATAATACCAACTATATTGTCGGCAATCAGAGAAAATATATCAGTGAAAATACTGTCCTCACTTTTTGCGTCCTTTTTTGCAGGATCTGCCATGCAAACATTTTACTACAAAAATATAGTAAAAAAAAGAAGCTAGTATTAAAAATCAGAACTAAGCTACGGAGTACAAACCTTTTTTATCTTTTTTGAAGTACTTTGTATTGAGGAGGTTGACCAAAATAGTATTCTTTTTGAAATATCTCTCCTTCATGACTTTGTCTACTATATCGTCTTTGGACATTGGACCTTCTTTTTCTAGAATGTCGCGGATTACATCACGAGCGATGCCAGTCTTGTATCCCCATTCAGATAAAGCGTACAAACCTCGGCCTACTAGCACGAAACGCTTGTCTTTGATAAGTTCGTTGTGAACTGTTGCAAAATGAGTTTTGCGGCCAAAAGTTTTACTTATAGAATCTGCTACTTCTTTGAAGTGCATTGGGGAGCCGTGTTTACGCATGACCAAAAAGGCATAATCTTTAACACCCCTTGTTTTAACATTCTGAGAATCAGCTTTACCCCATTCACCGAGTGGATTCTTGCCGATTGATTTTGAGATAGACAACCATCGCTTTGCAACTTCTTCGTCTTTGTATTCGTTTGCAATTTCTTTCATCTGATCGAAAAACTTTTCGATCATTTCTGTTTCCGGAACCAAATCTTCGTCATTTAGACTCTTGTAAAGTAGGTGTAGTGAATTGTGAACATCCTCTGCTAGTTTGTCGTCTACACTCCAGCGAGTTTTGAAATGATCATTCTCTCTGTGTTTAGTAAAGTAGTCTGAAAGAGTTAAATGAAAATGGATGTGATTTTGAGTTAGTTTATCTTTTGCGAAATGTTCTAGAAGTTCTGTTTCTGCAACAATAGAACCGAGAGATTTAACCACATCTTTCAATTCATCAAAAAAAGCCTGCTCAGCTTTGAATGCCGGAGACTTCTTTATCAAACTCAAAGCATTTTCTTCGATTTGTCTGACGCGTTCACGAGTGATTTTGTATTTCTGACCGATTTCTTCCAAAGTTTTACGTTCTACGTCTTCAGCATTTAATCCAAATCGATTTAAAATAACATCTAGCGGTCGTTCTGCTAGATGTGAAGTAATCTTTTTTGTAATTTGTTTTGGTTTGAAAGATTTAGTTGTCATTTTTTATTATTATAAATTATTTATTACGTTGTGACCTTACTCTATCTAATTCAGTTAAAAACTTCTTGCGCAATCGGACTGAATTTGGGGTGATTTCCAAGTACTCATCTTCACCCATGACTTCCAATCCTCTCTCGATGCTCAATACGAATGCAGGTTTGAGAACGATGGCGTCATCTGTACCGGATGCTCGCATGTTTGTGAGCTGTTTACCCTTGGTTGGGTTAACGGACATTTCTTCGCCTTTAAGTACGTTACCTATGACCATTCCTTCGTATACTTCAGCACCGTGATCTATGTATAATATACCACGTTCTTGCAAATTTGCAAGGGAGAAGGCCACGGCCTTGCCTGAAACCATTGAAGACATTGAGCCATATTCGCGTTTCTTGATCTCACCAGCGTAAGTATTGAAGTTTGTGAAGCGTGAAGACATGATACCCTCGCCTTTGGTATCTATTATAAACTCGCCTCTGTAGCCAAGTAATCCGCGAGTTGGGATGTCAAAAATAACACGAACGATGCCCTCCTTCTCTATCATGGACTTCATGAGGCCTTTACGCTTGCCGATCTTCTCAATGACGGTACCCGAGAACTCCATAGGCACGTCGATAACTAGCTCTTCGTATGGTTCGAGCTTTACACCGTTTTCTTCTTTTACGATAACCTCTGGTTGGGACACCTGCATTTCGTATCCTTCACGTCGCATGTTCTCGAGCAATACTGCAAGGTGCAATTCACCGCGACCGTAGACTTTGAAAAAGCTTGGACCTGAATTGTTGCCTTGCTCGGGAGAGAAGTCCACACGTAGACCCACGTTCATTTCTAATTCTTTTTCCAATCTTTCTTTTAATTGTCTAGAAGTTACGAATTTACCTTCGCGTCCTGCAAAAGGAGAATCGTTGACCAAGAAGTTAAGCGACAGCGTTGGCTCGTCGATAGCGATGTGAGGTAGCGGAGTAACACTTTCATCTTCACACAAAGTCTCACCGATGAATATATCCGGTATACCGGCCAGTAGGACAATGTCTCCTGATTCAGCGGATGCAGTTTCTACGCGGTTGATACCTTCGAAACTGAAAAGTTTGGTTATCTTACCCATGCGAGATTTGTCATCATTTTTTACTACTACTTGTTTACCGGAAACTATCTGACCTCCGTATACTCGAACAATAGCTAAACGGCCCAAGAAGTTGTCGTACCCTAGGTTGAAAACCTGAGCGGACATTTTCTCTGACTGATGGTTTGAAGCCACTGGAACTTTCTCTAAGATCAAATCAAGTAATGGGGACAAATCTTTGGAATCGTCACCGATTTTTTTGAACGCTTTACCTTCACGTCCGATAGCATAAATAGTTTCGAAATCTATTTGTTCGTTGTTGGCACCAAGTTCCAAGAAAAGCTCGAGCACTTCCTCGTGCACGCGGTCAGGGTCTGCAGCTGGTTTGTCTATTTTGTTTATAACAACTATCGGTTTCAATCCAAGCTCTAGAGATTTCTTGAGCACGAATCGTGTCTGAGGCATCGGACCTTCAACTGCGTCCACTAGAAGCAAAACAGAATCGATAGCTCGGAGTACGCGCTCAACTTCAGATCCGAAGTCTGCGTGACCCGGTGTATCCACGATGTTTATTTTCGTGCCTTTGTATTTGATAGATGTATTTTTGGAATATATGGTGATACCTCGCTCTTTTTCAATATCGTTTGAGTCCATTGATGCATTTACATCTTTGGCTGCGCCGTTTTGTTGCATAAGGGCATCTGTAAGTGTGGTTTTGCCGTGGTCCACGTGCGCAATAATAGCTATGTTTCGAATTTCCATGATATATGTGTGGGTATTAAAAATAAAAAGCCTTTCGGGCCTGAATTAACCCGTTCACAATAACATGAATTCTTTAATGATGCAAATCATACCCCTTAGAAACATCCCCAAACTCCCCCTTGGGGTTGACATTGTAATAAATCCATGGGAATATCCAGACGAATCAAATAAACTTGTACCATGAAAAAAATAGGCTGGCCGGACATAGTTGCCGGCATCTTTACCCTACTTTGGGAAGGAACCTCCACCTTTATCTTGTTCCAGCAATGGAACACCCTCGAAAAAACTGATGTTTTCGTTCTAGTGTTTTTTATGTTTCTTGTCCCTTTGATTTTCTGGGGTAAAGAAATAAAAAAGTTGCTCGAAAAAGAGAACTAAAAAATTCATTCACGCCCTCCCGCTTCGGGATGGGTTTTCCTTTCACCAACACTTAATTCACTCAGTTATGAAAAACCTCCGCCTTTGTGCACTCGCCACCCTTCTGTTCATCGGTTTTACCGAAACACACGCGCAGACCAATGTAATGAATCCCAAACAAATCTTTTACAGACTCATTCAGCCGATTGTAAGTGATACGGATGGAATTCATCCCATCTTATTTGTGGCAGCCTTTGCTCAAAAAAATCACGACGAACACACCCGTTACGAATGGAATGCATTCAGTACGGGACTGAGATTCAGTGGTACATTCGAGCATTTTGAACACATATTTGTGTACGGTGAATGTTTTTACCGGTCATCAGAGTATGAAAACAAATACTTCAAACCTTCAGTTTTTACAAAAGATCAGGGGCTTGATTTGGATTTCGGCGCAGGAATGAGATTCCCTGTACAGATTGGCGAAACCGGATTTATTTTTGAAGGTGAATTCACCATACCTTTCAATTTTTTCAATCCAATCTTAACCGCACAACTGAAGTGGGAAAATGAAGCCGAGAATTTTAGCGCCGGATTGCGCAACAGTATCGTTGCAAGAGACGCCAGCATATGGAACCCGGGAATTCACTTCGAATACAGGATATTACCGAGAAGACACTCGAGAAAAAAGTAACAACGAATTTAACGAAACAATCACGACCGCCGGAGCGTACCCAACGCCCCGGCGGTTTATCGTTTGACAGAAAAGTAAACTCGTGGGAATATCGACAGGAATCAAACATACTTGTTCTATATGAAAAAAATACTCACCCTCCTGCTGGCATTCTTGTGCTGGCAACCTGCTCACGCTCAACAGCCAGTTTGGCTTATTGAGGTTGTTTCTTTCCCATCTTTTGATGATGTATCGCCCGAAGCTTTCGAACCGCAGATCACGCTCGCCCTCGACCAAGATTGGGACTTCCATCACTTCTCACTAAGCACCTCAGGCACTTTTTCAGCCTTGAATGGTATTACTGCCGGAAGTGTATATCCCTACGTTTTTTTGTCGTACAATCCACGGGATGAATCTTCGTACACCAGTTTTGGTGTATCAAAAGATATTAACCATTCCGTCGGATATATCGAACTAGGTTTCGGTGATGCTGATTTCAAAAATTGGTCAATAAGTGTTGGGATAATTTACTCGATAGAAGTTCCCAAACTTAAAAAGCCAAAATTATGGGTGCTCTGATTGCATTTTTAGGTGGTGTTTTGTTAAATTTCACTCTTAAGAAATTACTATTGATTTTTAATCAAGACACCAACCTAAGTAACAGCGCATACGAAGCAAAAAATGGGGCCACAATCCGGAGTTTACTTTTCTTAATCCTTTTTGCCGTAATTGTAATAATTATCGGCATGCTAATTTTCAAATACACCTAAGCAGCAGCGCTGAAGGTGTATTTTGTTTATACCGCTTTTGCGACGGCCTTAGCTAGGCCTTTATCGAACATAGTTGGGAGGATTTTTTCAGTAGTTGGCTTTTTCACAAATTTCGCTATCGCCTCTGCTGCGCGTACGAAAACTTTTTCATCAAATTGTTTTTTCTTATCTATGATTCCACGGAAAAGCCCCGGAAAGCCCAGTGAATTGTTTAATTGATTTGGAAAGTCTGACCGGCCGGTAGCTATGATGAAGGCTCCTGCTTTCTTGGCCACATCAGGCATCACCTCTGGTACCGGGTTAGCCAAAGCAAAGATTATTGGCCTTTCAGACATAGTTTTTATAATTTCTTCATTTAAAGTATTTGCTTTAGACAATCCAACGAACACATGGGCACCCACCAGAGCTTCCGCCAAATCTCCTTTTATATTTTCCTTGTTTGTTTTGGTAGCTAGAACTTTTTTATATTCATTCAAGTCTCCACGGTCTTTGTAAATAGCTCCTTTTGTGTCACAAACAATAATATTTTTAAATCCATATGCAAGTAGTAAATTCGCCACTGCTATGCCAGCCGAACCGGCGCCGTTTATAACCACTTTTGCAACTTCCTTTTTGAGTTTACGCAAACGCAGTGCATTAATGAGTCCAGCCAACACCACGGTAGCTGTGCCGTGTTGGTCGTCATGCATCACCGGTATATCGAGTTCTTTTCGCAACCTCTCTTCTATCTCGAAACATCGCGGAGCAGAAATGTCTTCTAGGTTTATTCCACCAAAAACAGGCGCAATGTTTTTTACAATTTTTATTATCTCTTCGGTGTCTTGAGTTTCGAGACATATAGGAAATGCATCTACTCCGCCGAATTCTTTGAATATCGCAGCCTTGCCTTCCATCACCGGTATGGCGCCATATGCACCGAGGTTGCCGAGCCCCAACACGGCTGAACCGTCCGAGACTATGGCTACTGTGTTTTTCTTCAATGTATACACATGTGCCAATTTTTTGTCTTTTGCCACTTCAAGGGACACCCCAGCCACGCCAGGAGTATAGGCCAAAGACAAGTCACCTTTGTTTGCGAGCTTTATTTTATTTTTGAGTTCAATCTTACCGCCGTGCTTCTTGTGAAGTGCTAAGGACTTTTTATAGAAATTGTTTTGCATATGTGTTTTATCCGTTTATTCTGTTCGGAAAATTATTTTGAGTGGCATTTACCATATTTTCGACCCACTTTATCATTGAATTATTCATCGATCCATCTGTTACCCATGCGTATGCTGGCGCAGCCCAAACATTCCCTTCATAAATTCCGAACTCCCCCGGCTTCGCCTCAAATCCAAAACCAAAAAGTTTACCGCTTTTTACTAAATCAAGAACAATCTGCTCGTCGAATAGTTTATGAACAACACTGATAAAAATTGCTGTCGACTTCATTGAAACAAGCATTTCTGGTGTAATCAAATTTTTTGTTTCGTCATTAAATGCAATTGTCGGAAAGATAACATCCGCCGTCGCAAAAAGTTCGGCTAAATCTTTTCGATCATACTTACTTTCTTTTTGCGACTTTGACCAATAAACGACATTCATTCCTAGACCCTGGGCTTTCTCGGCAATTGCGCTACCAATATGTCCAAGACCGATAATGCCCGCTGTCTTACCTTTGAGTTCAACACCACGATATTTCATAAAGTCTTTATCAAAATCCAACGGAAAGCTATCTTTGATGAGACGCGGTACCTGCCTGGCTACATTAAACAGCATTGTCATAGCCCATTCAGAGACAGCTTGCGTCGAGAAGTTTCTAATATTACATATTGGAATATTATTTTGATCTGCATAGGCAGTATCAACCCAAGAAAACGAGGTTGCTGCTCCGAGAATCGCTTTCAGTTTTGGAATATTTTTGTAGTCGTCAGACGATAATTTCCAGTTAACATAATCTGGATTTAGGCACAAAATCCGGTCTTCGTCGCCCTCAAATAATGCCTTGTTTTCCGAAAGTGGGGCGATTTCTTTCGTTATAATAAGTTCAAGACCACTCTTCTCAAGACGGTTTAACAGCTCCTCTGTTATTAGTTCATCCCACAATGGATCAAATATAAATGCTTTCATGCCTGGATTATAGCAATTTCCTTATTTAATTAGAAGTACTAAATACACGCACAAAAATAAAAAATCCAAGCTTCAACTTGGATTTTTTATTTTTGTGCGTCGGGAAGGATTCGAACCTTCGTAGGCCTAAGGCCGACAGATTTACAGTCTGTTGTAATTGACCACTCTACCACCGACGCTTAACCGCCCCAAGGCGGATTGTTCTGCCTTGGGACTTAAGGAAGAGATTAGCATAAATTATTTTTCTTTGCACGTACTAAACAGTGGCTTTGGCCTTGCTTGCTATGTGGCTCCTAACCTTTTTCTTTTTTTCTATAACCAACTCCGATCCTTTCATTTCTACACCCACGGTGTCACCCTTCTTTACACCGTTTGATATGATGTAGCTTGCTATAGGGTCCAGGATTTTGTTTTGGATAAGTCTATTGAGTGGTCTAGCACCATAATGCGGGTCGTAACCGGTTTTTGCCAAAAAGTCTAAGGCTTGATCTGTAACTACAAGGCCGATGCCTTTGGAAAGCAACCTGTCTCGTACAACTCGCATTCGAATGTCAACAATTTCACGGATAGCTTTCTCGGAGAGAATATCGAAAAGAACTATCTCGTCTATGCGGTTTAGAAATTCAGGACGGAAATGGTCTTTGAGGGCGTCCATCACCTTTTCTTTTACCTGGCCGTAGTCGGCGGACTGTGTGTTGTTTGAAAATCCGATAGATTCCATCTTCTCGATAAATTGCGAACCGATATTCGATGTCATGATGATGATGGTGTTTTTGAAGTTAACTACTCGGCCTTTTCCGTCGGTGAGCCTGCCGTCGTCGAGGACTTGAAGCAACATATTGAACACTTCTGGGTGCGCTTTTTCTATCTCGTCGAAAAGCACCACTGCATATGGTCGGTGACGTACGGCTTCGGTTAGTTGTCCTGATTCATCGTAACCTACATAACCCGGCGGTGAACCGATGAGTTTGGAGATTGAATGTCGTTCCATATATTCGGACATGTCTACCCGGATGATGGACTTCTCGTCGTTAAATATGAACTGACCCAAGGCTTTGGTAAGCTCGGTCTTGCCGACTCCAGTTGGACCCAGGAATATAAATGACCCTATCGGCCTGTTCGGATCTCCAATACCAGCGCGATTGCGACGAATAACATTGGCTACTCTAGCTATCGCTTCGTCTTGTCCGATAACTCTGCCCTTTAATTCGCCTTCCATTTTTTCAAGTTTTTCGCGTTCTTCTTCGAGCATTTTAGTAAGCGGTATACCGGTCCAGCGAGCTACGACTTCGGCCACATCTTCGGTAGTGATTTCTTCTTTCAAGATTCGTCGAGACTTTTGCAACTTTTTCAATCGTGCTAATTTTGTATCCAATTCTTTTTTGAGACTTGGAACCTTGCCGTAGCGGATCTCTGCTGCCCGAGCTAAGTCAGAACGCATTTCTGCATTTTCAGCTTCGATACGCATGGTCTCGAGTTCTTTTTTAATCGCCCGGATTTCCACTACGATTTCACGCTCATTGTTCCACTTGAGTTCGAGTTCTTTGGTCTTTTCATTTAAGTTCGCTATTTCTTTTTCTATTTCCTTCAAGCGACCACGGATTTCTTTTTCCTTGTGTTTGTCTTCCTCACCTTCTGCTTCTTTTTTGAGTGCTTCTTTTTCTATTTCAAAACGCATTATCTTGCGATGCGCTTCTTCGAGTGCGGGTGGTTTGTTTTCGAGCGCAATCTTGAGCGACGAAGAAGCTTCGTCGATCAAATCGACAGCCTTGTCTGGTAGGAAGCGGTTGGTTATATATCTAGCCGACAGGTTCACTGCAGACACAATGGCATCATCGGTAATACGCACTCCGTGGAAAAGCTCATACCTTTCTTTAAGTCCTCGCAAGATAGCGATAGCATCATCAAGCGAAGGCTCCTCTACATAGACTGGTTGGAAACGTCGTGCTAGTGCTGGATCTTTCTCGATGTGTTTCTGATACTCTTTCAGAGTAGTTGCACCAATAGCACGTAACTCTCCACGAGCGAGGGCAGGCTTTAGCATGTTAGACGCGTCCATAGATCCATCGGCTCCTCCTGCTCCGACGATGGTGTGTATCTCGTCGATAAATAGGATGATTTTCCCGTCAGTCTTTTCTATCTCTTTCATTATGCCTTTCAGCCTTTCTTCAAATTCACCTCGGTACTTTGTACCTGCAATCAACAGACCCAAATCAAGCGACACAAGTTCTTTGTCGCGCAGAGATTCTGGAACATTGCCTTTGACTATTCTACTGGCTAGGCCTTCTACTACTGCTGTTTTACCAGTACCGGCTTCACCGATTAGAATTGGATTATTTTTAGTTCGGCGGGAAAGTATCTGCATGATGCGCATGATCTCATTCTCGCGTCCGATAACCGGATCAAGTTTGTCCTCGCGGGCGAGCTTGGTTAGGTTTCTGGTATATTTCAAAATGAGTCGGGGTTTTTTGGACTCAGGGGCGTCGGTGATATTTTGACTTTTAAATTCATCCACGATTTTCAAAACATCTTGTTTGTTGATATTAAACCGGGCCAAGTTCTCGCGCGCATCGCTAGTGATATCGAACATGGCGATGAATAAATGCTCGGTGGAGACAAATTCATCCTTCATGCTCTCAGCGATTTTAAGCGAATATTCGATAACTTGAGCTAGGTCTGGATTCAGATATATCTGATATGATGGCGAGACCGTACTTTGTGATTCTGGAGATTCTATGGATTCGAGTACAGAGTCAGTCAGTATCATGGTATCTATCTCGAGTCTGTCTAAAATAGACACCACCATACTCTCTTCTGCCAAAAGTAGTGCTGCGAGTAAGTGCGTCGAAGACACGTGGTTTTGTCCACGCTCGATGGCGAGTTCATGAGCTTTTTTGATAGCTTCTCTGGCTTTGATTGTAAATTTATTGAGGGGTGGCATTGTTTGTTTCTTCTTTTACTTCATTAACTTTTTTAACTTCTTTACCTATTTGTACAATGGTGAAACCATCACCTGGGGAAACTTTCACAACCTCATGTTCACCCATAATGCCATTCACTATGTATGCTTCGTTTTCTTTCGGCTCAGATATAACTGTGTTTAAAATAACTTTATCTTCACCGAGCAGTAGTCCAGAACCGAGCAATTTGTTTTCAGTCTCTCCTTTCAGATAAACCGAGACACTCAAGTTCTGCACAGATTTCAAATCTTCAAGCAACTTCTTTTCTTCGTCGGTTAATGCTTCGGTGGCCTCTGCTGGTACTATGCGTTCGACGGTTTGCTTTACTATTTTAGTTATCGGGGTTGAGACTGATTTCGGTGCTTGATCCATGAGCGAAACCACAGTGATACCGGTCACTACAGAAGTTATAAAACTTACCAACAATGCGAGCAAAAGAAGTTGTGATTTGTTTAAATCCTTTATATCCATATGTACTATGCATTATAGCACGAAAGTCAAATTTTTTCTATTTGGAAACCATCTTCTGTCGGATTATTTTTTCAATCGCGTAGGGGTTAGAAATGGCGACAAATTCAACTTCAATTTTGTCCGATCCAGAGGTGTCGAACTTCAAATTTCCAATACCGATGATGTTTTCGAAAAAAGTTTGGCTAACTTCTACGTTTTGGATATTTTCGTATTCCATGTATTTGCGATGTGTCGA
>Ga0208375_1001926_pt1 | contig 20878 bp, 17 predicted proteins | sample RifOxyD1_FD_184038 | JGI IMG/M metagenome (GOLD analysis project Ga0208375, IMG submission 184038) | Soil microbial communities from Rifle, Colorado - Rifle Oxygen_injection D1 (SPAdes) | ecosystem: Environmental > Terrestrial > Deep subsurface > Rock core/Sediment | place: Rifle, Colorado... | reverse complement strand
CTGGTCGCGGTCGACCTCTCCGCCGTGTCGAGCCAGCCGGTGTTCGACCCTGTCTCGCATCTAATTTATGTGGCAGGACGCGAAGCCGTCAGCCATGTCTGGGTCGATGGCAAACATACCGTCAACAACCGATGTCTGACCAGCCTGGATAATGACGACCTGATCGCCCGCGCTGCTTACTGGCGCACCAAAATCACCGCATAGGACACACTCATGAGCAACGTTGATGCCGCTGAAATCGCCAAATTTTCCGAACTTGCCCACCGCTGGTGGGACCCGAACTCCGAATTCAAGCCGCTGCACGAAATCAATCCGCTGCGCCTGAAGTGGATCGACCAGCAGGCCGCGCTGGCCGGCAGGAAAGTGCTCGACATCGGCTGCGGCGGCGGCATTCTGGCCGAAGCCATGGCGGCTGCCGGCGCCATCGTCAGCGGCATCGACCTGTCGGAAAAAGCACTCAAGGTCGCCAAGCTGCATTTGTACGAATCCGGGCTCAGCGTCGATTACCAGCTGGTCTCGGCCGAAGACTACGCCACGCAACACGCCGGCGAATTCGACGTGGTGACCTGCATGGAAATGCTGGAACACGTGCCCGATCCCGCCTCGATCGTCGCCGCCTGCGCGCGTCTGGCCAAACCCGGCGGCTGGGTGTTCTTTTCAACGCTGAACCGCAATGCCAAGAGTTATCTATTCGCCATTGTCGGCGCCGAGTACATCCTCAAGCTGCTGCCGCGCGGCACGCACGACTACGCCAAATTCATCCAGCCCGCCGAACTCGCCCGCATGGCACGCGACGCCGGGCTGGATACGCAGGAACTGATCGGCATGACCTACAACCCGCTGACCAGGGTCTACAAACTGGAAGCGGACACCGACGTCAACTACCTGCTGGCGACACAGCGCGGGGAATAGGCATGGCAATCAAAGCGATGAAATTCGATGACATTCGTGCCGTCCTGTTCGATCTCGACGGCACCCTGGTCGACACCGCGCCCGACCTTGGCTACGCGCTCAACCTGCAGCGCGCGCGCCACGGCCTGCCGCCGCTGGCCGACGACATCATCCGCCCGCAAGCCTCGCATGGCGCGCGTGGCCTGCTCGGCATCGGCTTCGACCTGCATCCGGACGATGCGAAGTTTGCGTCCATGCGCGAGGAGTTCCTGCAACTGTATGCCGACAACATCTGCCACCACTCGCGGCCTTTCGACGGCATCCTCGACCTGCTGGCAGCACTCGACGCGCGCCAGCTCAAATGGGGCGTGGTCACCAACAAACCCGCCCGTTTTACCGAACCGCTGATGTCGATTCTCGACCTGGCCGAGCGCGCCGCCTGCATCGTCTCTGGCGACACGTGTCCGCAGTCCAAACCGCATCCCGCTCCCATGCGCGCCGCCGCCGAACTGTGCGGTGTGGGGCCCGGGCAATGCCTGTATCTGGGCGATGCCGAACGCGACATCCAGGCCGCCAACGCCGCCGCCATGCCCGCGCTGGTCGCCGCCTGGGGCTACCTCGACGCCGCCGACCAGCCGCACACCTGGGGCGCGCATGCGCAAATCCACCATCCGCTGGAAACGCTTGATTACCTGATTGCATGAGCATGGCCTACAGCCTGCTCAAGCAGCTGCACCTTGGCACCATCGCTCTCACCCTCGCACTGTTTGTACTGCGCGGCTTCTGGATGATGCAGAAATCGCCCCAGCTGCAAGCCCGCTGGGTGCGCATTGTCCCGCACCTGAACGACAGTCTGCTGCTGGCCAGCGGGATCAGCCTGGCTGTCCTGACCCGGCAATATCCGCTGGTAAACGGCTGGCTCAGCGCCAAGTTGTTTGCGCTGATTCTCTACATCGTGCTCGGAACCATTGCACTGAAACGTGGCCGAACCGGGGGTCAGCGTATTGCCGCATGGCTCGCCGCCCTGCTGGTATTCGGTTATATGGTCGCGGTTGCAATCACACGTGACCCCGCTTTTTTTGTGCTGTAAGCCGGGGAACTTTCCATCCTGGACTCACTCAATGCATTACACTTGAAGTAGCAACACAAAGGGGGCGACCTGGTTTCGACAGGGGTCGCGAAGCAGCGCAGGGCATACCGAGGGTCAGAGTACCTCGTAAATCCAACTGAAAATCGTTTAACCGCAAACGACGAAACTTACGCTCTAGCCGCTTAATTGCGCTAGACCCTACACCAGCCAGCATACGGGTTGGGCCGGGCAACCGGCAGTAGGGTAATCTCAGTATGATCGTGGCTGTCCGGGTGGCTTGGGCAGACATTAAATCAAGGCCACTCGCCAAAGTTCAGCCTGTTCGGTGGGCGTAACCAAGGTTAAAGCAATAAATCACCGAACTAAGTATGTAGAACTGTCTGTAGAGGGCTTTTGGACGCGGGTTCGATTCCCGCCGCCTCCACCAGAACATGATCCAAAGAAGTCCGAAGAAGGCCATAATTCTTAATAAAAACAAGGGTTATGGCCTTTTTCATTACCAATAGCATCCAACGATGTTTATTGAAATCCGACAGTAACCTGCAGTAATATTGACGGTAATTGGTCTACCGTCACAAGGGGTTACCGTCATGGCACTTTCCGATATTGCAATTCGCAAAACCAAGCCTGCAGAGAAGCCCACCAAGCTAACGGATGGTGGCGGGTTGTATCTTTTGCTCAATCCGAACGGTTCACGCTGGTGGCGGTTGGATTACCGCTATGGTGGGAAGCGCAAAACGCTTTCGATGGGGGTTTACCCCGATGTGGGTTTGAAAGATGCCAGAAACCGACGCGACGAAGCCCGCAAGCTATTAGCCTCAGATGTTGACCCCGGAGAAAACCGTAAGGCCACCAAGGCGGCAAAAGTCGACCGAGAAACAAACAGCTTTGAAACCATCACACGGGAATGGTTTGCCAGGAATTCCGGGACATGGAACGCAAGCCATGGCGAGCGCACCATTCGGCGCTTCGAGCGCGACCTATTCCCATGGATTGGTGGCAAGCCCATTGCAGAAATAACCGCGCCTGAATTGCTGGCAGCCATACGCAAGATCGAAAACCGGGGAGCAATTGAGACCGCCCACCGGGCGCTAAGTAATTGCGGACAGGTTTTCCGCTATGCAATAGCCACCGGACGCACCACAAGGAATATTGCAGCCGATCTAAAAGGTGCCCTAACCCCTGTGAAAGCCGAACATTTTGCGGCAATTACCGATCCCAAGCAGGTTGGCTCATTACTCAGGGCGATGGATGGCTATACGGGCTCAGAGATAGTGCGGCACGCCCTACGCCTTGCCCCCTTGGTATTCGTACGTCCTGGCGAGCTTCGCAATGCCATATGGGCCGACGTAGACCTGGAAGCGGCAGAATGGCGCTACATTGTCACCAAAACCAACACCCCGCACATAGTCCCGCTATCGCGGCAAGCAATAGAAATCCTCACTGAGTTGCAAGCCCTGACAGGCGACGGGCGCTTCCTCTTCCCTGGTGCGCGCACCAATGGCCGCCCCATGAGCGATAACGCCATCCTGGCCGCCATGCGTCGCATGGGCATCGAAAAAGACGAAATGAGCGGCCACGGTTTCCGCGCAATGGCGCGAACCATCCTTGATGAGGTTCTAGGCATCCGCCCCGACTACATCGAACACCAGTTAGCCCACGCGGTAAGAGACCCCAACGGACGCGCCTACAATCGAACAGCTCATTTACCCGAGCGACGCAAGATGATGCAGCAATGGTCCGACTACCTAGACAAACTGAAAGCTGGTGCGGAAATTATCCCGCTGAACAGCGCGGCTTAGAGAAAACCATGAGTGACGATAACTCTTCCGCCTCTTCACCACCCAAGCCCCTATCTACCGCCGAAGCCGATCGGATACTTTGGGAGCCCCAAAAGCCACGTTGGGATGAATGGAAAGACATAAAACAAGCAAAGCTATGGGTGGCCGTTGCATTGGCGCGGAACATTGAGCCTAAGCATTTCGACTATTTCAGGACAGGCAAGCTAGACACCAAATTCACTCAACAGCCTCCGCAATTTACTAGTCTCTTAACGTTAGCCATAAATAACATATCTGCTGATGGCGTGTTGAAACCCATTTTTATTGACTGGGATAATCTTGCGGATAGTGAAATCAGGCTTTCAAACTTTGTTAAGTGGTCTAAATCAATCAAGATTGAATTGCCCCCCGACTATCCCGGTACAACCAGCGTTGCCCTCAAACCCAATATTAAAATCCGGCTGGGTGATGGGGAGAGATCAACGCTGTTGGCGTTGATAGCGATACTCGCCGACAAGGCGAAGATAGATATATCGAACGTTTACAAAGCAGCAAACCTTATTGAGGGCCTTGCCACGACGATAGGAAGCCCAATTGCAGAAGGGACCATAGCAGGTCATTTAAAACGCATCTCCAATGTGGATGTAAAACCTCTCGGTGGAAGGGAGCGAACAACGCTGCTGGTCTTAATTGCCGCTCTCTGCAACGAGCTCAGGTTAGACATTTCCATCCCATCTAAAGCGGCTGGCTTCATTGAGGGCGTAACCATGCTCAAAGGGGCGCATATTGCGGCTATCACGATAGAAGATTACCTAAGCCAGATTCCGAAAGCATTGGAAAAGCGCTCCCTCTGAACATTCATTTCCGCAATTGCGGAAATAGGTCATACCCCGAAAGCCCCGCCAACCCTAGACCTCAACCGCAATTGCGTAAGCTGTTTCCGCAATTGCGACTAAGCAAGCCATGCATTTTGGATAGTTGGAACTGGAATCCAACACCAAGGAAAAAGCATGGCACACAAAATTCTCCGGCTACCTGCCGTCAAGGCCGAAACCGGCGCATCACGCTCAACAATCTACCTTCGCATTCAGCAAGGCCTTTGGCCCAAGCCAGTAAAGCTAGGTCCCCGCTCTGTTGGTTGGCCTGCATCCGAAGTTACCACCTTAAATGCGGCACGCATTGCAGGCATGGTCGATGCAGAGATTCGCGCTCTGGTGGCAACACTTGAGACAGCCCGCAAATCAGCTTTCAGCCAGGGGCTTTAAGCCATGTGGCCCGCAAAACGCATATGCCCACCGTCCACTTGGGCCTCTAAGGCTGAGCAAATCCTTTGGCATTTGGATAACAGCGATGGGGATGATCGACGCTTTAGGCATGAGATTTTCCGGCAATGGCCAAACAGGATTGCGTATGCGGTTGCCAAGACATACCTTAATCGTCACAACACCCACGGGTTAAGTGAAGCCAATCTTTTCTTGCTGGACATGCAGGAGAAGTTCAAGCCTGCCAACATGGCGCTCGCCTGGAACGATGATGACTTGGTATCGGAAGCGGAACGAGCAAGCAAACGTTGCCGTGAAGTACTGGAACTCTACCCAAGGCATATTGATGAAGTGCTCAGGCTGCTTCTCGGTATCTGTAAGGGGTACGGGCTGGATGCCACCATTACCGATACAGATACCGTTACAGAGAAAGAGCCTCACATCCGAGTGGGGCAAACCGCCCTTACCGTTACAGGATTCATCCGCCGTGTTACCGATAGAGATAGCAGATGGTGGCGAAGGCAGTTACGCAGTCTCCACGGGCGCTATGTTGAGGCCGCTGCAATTGAGGTTGGATTAGTCAAAGTTCAAGCCGGCATTTATGCCAGTGATGAAACGGTGGCGAGCAAGCGGCAGCAGAACAGGCGAAATCGCCGCATCCTGGAATCCATGCAAGCGGTAAGTGAAGACGGAGAATGCTTAAGCCTGGCTGAGTTATCAGACCTCACTGTATCGAATCCACGTATCCGGCGAGCTGAACTGATGACCCGTGCCAGAGGGTTTGAAGAAGTAGCCAAATCACTTGGGCATGTGGCCGAGTTTTATACCGTTACCTGCCCTTCACGCATGCACCGCAGTTACGCGATGACTGGCACACCCAATCCGAAGTATGACGAGACAACCCCGAGAGAAGCCCAAGCGTATTTGGCCAAAATGTGGACACGCCTTCGTTCGGCACTTAAGCGCCGAAGCATTGAAGTATATGGATTCAGAATTGCTGAACCTCAGCACGATGCCACGCCACATTGGCATTTGCTGCTGTTCGTGCACCCAAACCATATCGACACGCTAAGAGCCTTGTTTCAGCACTACGCGCTGCAAACCGACGGAGACGAAGACGGAGCGAAAGAACATCGCTTTACGGCGGTAGCCATAGACAGCAACAAGGGCAGCGCTGTCGGGTACATCGCCAAATACGTTTCAAAAAATATCGACGGCACCGCCCTTGATTCCGGAGTCTATGGCGAAGACCCAATTGAAGGCGCGCAACGCGTTGTGGCTTGGGCCAGCACATGGAGGATTCGCCAGTTTCAGCAAATTGGCGGGCCACCTGTTGGCCCATGGCGTGAGCTTCGCCGCCTTAAGGGCAGCGGTCCTGAGGGCAAGTTTTCAGACTTATCCGCTGCAGCCGATCAAGGGGAATGGCAAGCCTATGTAACACTCATGGGCGGGCCGTTTGCGCGGCGTAAGGACCATGCCCTTAGGGTCGCCCGCCTATGGAACGATCAGCCTGGACAGTATGGGGAGCCCTTAGGGTGGCAGATCAAAGGCGTGCAATACGGGAACCTGTATATCCCGACACGTTTTGTGCAATGGCGCATAGAGCGACGGCCCTTAGATGCCTTGCCCTTAGAACGCATCCCCCACGCGGACTTTGAAAATGCAGCGATGCCTGAGCCTAGCTCCCCTTGGACTTGTGTCAATAACTGTACGCCGACACTGCCAAGGCATGATGAGACAGTCTTACTTAGTGCAGCCGCTAAAAAATATGAACACGTAGGGTGACATTGGGGTAGCTATGCCCATAAAGCTTAGGGGGGGTCAGCTCTTGTCAAGAATTGGTCAAAAGCAGTAGGCAGGGTATGCATCGCAGAAGCCCGCTTCAATGTCGCCATCGTTCCACGAAATGGTTTGATTAACCCATTGCAGTCGCTTGACGTGCCTAATTCGCCACAGAGAAGAGCTAACTACAGTCCGTCCGCATGAGATTGAGATAACATGTTTCGCGCCAGGGCGTTAACACCACACTTCTACTCTGGCACGGCACCGCCCCTCCAAGTAAAGTGCGCCAAGCCAAACGCGAACCCACCTGAAGTAGTCTGACGCTCATGGAACCAATTGAATCGATCTCTGTTGAACAACGCTACTGGTGGCGCATTGCGTTGGAGCTGCGGCTTCGAAAATGCAACGGTGACGCCTTCCAAGAGTTCTTCTCGACAGTAATGGCTCAGTTGCATGGTGACGATTTCGTCAGGGTGCGTCCATTTGGGGCGCTGGGAGACAAAGGCTGCGATGGATATCTTGTTTCGAATGGCCAGCTATTCGCGTGCTACGGTGCAGTTGCCGGAGAATTAAAGCAAGTCGCGAAACTCACCAAAAAAATGACCGATGATTACGGCAAAGCAAATGCGAAACTGAACAGCATCATGCGGGAATGGCACATGGTTCATAACCTCATCGAGGGCATGCCCGTTGAAGCCATTTTGACGCTGAAAGTCCTAGAAGACTCAGACAAGAAGCGAAAGTTTGGCTTCATTGGAATCGAAGGTTTCGAAGAACGTGTCTTCAAACTCAACCCCTATCAGATTGCGATGCTGCTGGGACCAGCAGCATCCGAATCCGACTCGCAAAATCTTGACGCAGCGACACTGCGGAGCCTTGTTCAAGAGCTTGCCACCGAAGCTGATGCCATTGATTTCAACCTCCTAGATCTGCGCCCTGTACCGCCCGACAAGCTCGTTTACAACGATCTTCCCAATCACTGGAAGCATCTAATCACGGGCGGATGGAAAAACGCACATCTTGTTGGCGCTTATTTCGATCGACACCATGACCCACTGACTGGTGAAAGGGCAGCCAAGCTCTTCAGGGATCGCTACTCATATCTCAATGCACAGCATCTACAGCCAGGCGACATCATGGCATCGCTGTATGAATTGGTAACTGGCATCGGGAGTGTCCAGCCGCAGCAGCAAGTTGCGGCGCAAGCGCTGCTAGCTTTTCTGTTTGAGAATTGCGACATTTTTAAACGCGATCCGGCCATGTTGTCATCATGATACTGCCTACAAAATATCTATCTCAAGACCGTGCACTTATTAGCGTTGGCGGGGAGATTTTGAAGAATCTTGAGGAGCCACGTACCGTGTCGGTCCTATGGGACTGCGTGCGAAACTCACAGAACTCAAGACGCGATGCGACACCAATTTCGTTTGATTGGTTCGTCCTCGCTCTAAACTTACTTTATGCAATATCGGCCATTGAGTATCGTGATGGCGTCGTGAACAGTGAGGTGGCGCGATGATACTTTCCATCGATAGCACCCTCAGCACCTTTAAGCCGGTGACATTTCATCAGGGGCTTAATGTTTTGTTGTCTGACAAAAGCGCCGCATCGACGGACAAGCAAACCCGTAACAGCGCTGGCAAGACGAGCCTCATCGAAGTCATTCACTTCCTACTCGGTGCCGACTGCGATAAGGACTCGCTGTTTCGGCTGGATGAGTTGATTCAGCACACGTTCAAGGGCCTATTTAAAATTGGCGGTGAAGAGTTTTTAATCACGCGTAGCGGCTCTGATCCATCAAAAATTTTTCTTCTCACGGGGGGCGAAGAACGCAACGACCTTCCCAAAAAATTCGACAAGACAACAGAGCAGTTTTATATATCGAACGTGAACTGGCGCATCTTCTTAGGACACGCCATGTTTGGCCTGCCTGCTGACGTACGTGGAACGCTATTCGAAGAATCCTTTACCCCAACGTTTCGGCCGATGTTTTCGTACTTCGCTCGACGGAGAAACTCGGGTGGTTTTATTCACCCCGAACGTCAAGCAGAGAAGCAGCAGCGGTGGGACTGGCAAGTCAATCTCTCCTATCTCCTTGGCCTGGATTGGCAGATTCCTTTTGAATTCAACAAAATCCGTGCGCGCGAGAAGACACTTGTGGAGCTTAAAAAGGCAGTCAAGATCGGGGCGTTCGGGTCCGTGATTGGTACGGTCGCCGAATTGCGGCCGCAAGTTGCTGTTGCGGAAGCTAAGGCCACAAAGCTGCGCCGAGAAATCACCAATTTCGAGGTACTCGATAGCTACAAATCGCTTTCGAAGCATGCTGCGCAAGCAAAAACCGAAATGCAAGCGATTGCGCGGCGAGGGGTTTCTCTCAATGAGAACCTAGAGTCTTTGCAAGAAGCTCTACATTCCGAGAAGCCGCCACAGCGATCGGATATCAACCAGCTTTACGCGGCGGCCGGTATTGAACTACCAGGTGTTGCTCTCCGACGATTTGAGGACGTGAGCAGTTTCTATGAGTCTATTATCGCAAATCGCCGTACTCATCTGGAGCACGAGATAACTGATGTACGCGCGCGCATTGCCGAAGACGAAGCCGCTTTAGGTCGGCTGGATAAAGAGCGCAGTGAAATACTTCAAACCTTGCAAGGCCGGGGAGCTCTTGATGACTTTCTCACTCTGCAGCGTGAATTAGCCGAAGGTGATGCGCGTGCTGCCACGTTACGCGAACACTATAAGGCTGCGGAAGCACTCGAGGGTGAAACGACCAAGCTGGATATTGACCGAGCCAATCTGAAGCGGAAGCTGCAAGAGGATCATCAAGCCCGGGAAGCGGCGCTTGATGAAGCAATCTTGATCATCGCCGACGCGATTGCCGAACTGTACGACGATCGCGCGGGACGATTCGTAGTTGCAGCCACCGAAAATGGCCCGGAATTCCATATCTCGATTGAAGGTGATCGTGGCGGTGGAATTTCCAACATGGAAATATTTTGCTTCGACCTCGCATTGCTCAAAGTGGTCACAAAACGCTTCGGCGGTCCCGGGTTTCTTATCCACGACAGCCACCTATTTGACGGCGTTGACGAAAGGCAGATTGCGGGAGCCTTGCTGCTCGGCATGAAGGTCTGTCAGGCAGCCGGTCTGCAATATATCGTGACAATGAACTCTGATATTTTCGACCGGCTACCGTTGTCAAGTTCCATTGGCGTGAAGCAAGCGGTAATTGAGGCACGGTTATCTGACGAGACCGAAGATGGAGGACTGTTTGGTTTTCGCTTCGGCTAAAGTTGTCGTAGCTACCATACCATTGGGTCGGCCGAACAAAAACAATCAGGAGCAGACAAAGCTTTGTGGAGCTGGTCGCCAGACTGCCCTTCAGTTGCCGCGAACCGGTATGGGTGATGTTGTCCTGAGGACTTATTCAGCAGTTCTCTCGTCGTTGCCTGTGAGCGAGATAGCGGTGATAGATGACAACGGGTGCCAAGCCGGCACCGTACTAAGCATCTGCCCGTCCGGTAACAATTGGTGGTGTGCTGCTCCAGGTAGCATATTCTGGTTGAGAGGATACTTGGCTCGAGGGTTGTGATACACGTCCATCCCTTCGATCCAGGTTTCCGTGTAATTGTGTGTATTAACCTCGTGCTGAAACTGGATCGGCTCAGACGCATTGGGATTCGGGTCAATCGCGATGCCTGTACGAGACAGCCTCACGCGTTTAGAACCGAAGCCAGCCAATACTCCGATTCGGTTAAATTTAGATATGGTGGCGCTGGCATTGAAAATCACCGCGCTGACATTTTCCGCTCCCTCTAGATTGAAGAAGCCTGACTGGATTGTCTTCCCGTTATATTGGTGCTTCTCGACACAAGTGACGGAAATTTTCAAGCTGCCATCTGGTTGGCGCTGTCCTTCATGCTCGACGCCATACAAGTAGATAGGTAGCGCTCCACGGCTGAACGTCATAGCCCTCGGATGATGAAAGTCTTGTATGGCGAGCACAAAAGGCTTTCCTTCTGCATTCGGAAGCTCCCAATCGCGTTTTGCAAGTTTTGTAGTTAGAGGGCCAGCGTATTTGATCGGCAGGTAGTTCCTCAAAAAATCCGCGAACTGCTCATCAGTCTCTATGGTTGGAGGCGGTACCAGGGCTCCAGTCTTGTCGCGACTTGGATTGATCGTTGTGGCCTCGGCACAAAACTCCCCTGCCATTCCCCAGCATGTGAAGTCGGGTACTGCTGATTTCCGGTCTATGGCAAATCCTGCCTCAGTAAATACTGCGAACAGATACAACTCCCATATCCGCGCGTCGAAACCCGTAGTCTGGAACTGCTCTACGAAATTTCTGTCGGCATCTTCATACCATCGCATCATCGGCTCTACGCAGGCGCGCGCAGAGGAATAGCCTTCTTCGTCGCGCAGAGCAGTGAAAGCGGGATTTTGCGGTTGCTTGACTTTAGGCGGAGGGACAAAGAAGTCAACGGGCGGCCCCTTGGCATCACCCTGTTTGGATTTCTCTGCAAGATTAGGCTGCAATGCCTCGATCAAGGTCGCCAACGCCTTAAGCACCTCATCAGGAGTGTCAAAGAACTCGGTTGAATCGATCACACGAAACCGCTCTCGCTCGTCGCGTCCCAGAACGATCCCAAAAAAGTCGTTATCGGTGCGGTCACGGATGATGGAGGCGACGATATCGCCTTCGGCTGTCTCAAACCATCGCACTTCCTCTCCTAAAACGAGAGTTCCGGGTAGACGAGTGTAGGCGGCGAGCACCTCAAATCGGGCACGGGAGATTTCAATCATATGAAAAGCTGTTCTGTGTTCGATGAAAGACTATAGTGTGTCTCAATCAAAGCAGCACACGCGTTTAACTTTCTGCTGGTGTTTCGAACTTTAATGTTATTCGTGACTGTTCATTGCGTAACCGTCTCGACATTACCAAGATTGTTGGAATCAAACCCGTGTAACAAGAAAAATCGGTAGTAACCTTGACGGTAACTTTAATTTTATTATTTAAACAAACCATTTATCCACAGTACTTACAAGGCTATATTCGATTCCCGCCGCCCCACCAGAACATGATTCAAAGCAGCCCGAAAAAGGCCTGAAACCAAATTAAAGGTTCAGGCCTTTTTCTTTGCCTGCAACATCGAGTGCTGCCGATCGAAATTTCGTTAACGCTCGCCCGTTACATTATGCGGTAACGCCCTAATCCGCCAGCTGCGGGGCTCTCGCGCACCCTAGCCAGTCTGACCCTGATGTTCCAGCCCTCGACCCGTTCCTATCTGCTTGGCTAACCGCTTCATATGTCCGGTACTCGGCCAAAGCAGCCATCAATATTTCGAGGGGGCGACGACTGCGCTCGGCCTTTAGTGGTCTTCCGTCAAATGCTTTTGGAATGCCAAACCAGTTGTTCGAGCCCCCCAAAGGTCAACTCATCCGCTTTGGGGAGCAAGGCCGTAAGAGACGTATCCAAACCGATCCGCGCCGCCGCGATGACCCCGGCCCGCAATAATTGCAAGGCTTGCTCCAGATCGGGTTGTGGGGCACCTTGGCTGGTGGCCTCACGGGCATGTGTCTTGAAATATCCATTGGCCGTGGCGTCGAGACGAAGCGTCTGACCAAGGACGGCGACTGCCATTCGGGCATCACGGAAAGCTGGGTTGTTGTAGGCGTAATAGAGTGCGCCGAAGGCAACGCCCAAGCCAGCCAGACCTTTTTTTGCCCCGTCGTTATCTACCAAGGCGGCGGGACATTGGTCGCACAGAGAGTAGCCTGCCAGCATGATGTCGGCTGCCGGATGACCGCATTCCCCTTCGGCCACGCTCCACTCGTAGTAGTACCCGCGATCCCCCTTTATCTGATGTGGCAATTCACGGAATATCCGCACCGCTTGATCTGGCAACTTCGCCCTGCGGTAGAGGTTGGCGACATGGGTCCGGGTCAGCGAATTCATCGGTTCGCAAGAAAGAGTCCCCTGAGCGATGTTGAAGGCCAATTCCTGTTGGCCTTTGGCAAAGAAATGCTCGGACAACTTGAAGCGCCAGTTCCCAAGTTCCAGCACATAGTCGCCTTTGTTGAAAGCGAGTAGCGCGGCTTCTCCAAGTCGAATGAAAAGTTGCCCAATGTCCTCGCCAAACTCCTCCTTGAGCACCGACACCAGCGTCTCGGCAATACGGCGGTGGCGTGTGAAGATGAAAGACGAGGTGGTGGTGGCAGCCGCTTCATAACCTAGGGGGACCAACACATCCCGATGCAACTTGTCGAGCGGACAACCCAGGGCTTGCGCCAGCACCGGGCGTGATAGGAACTCCAGCCCTTCGGCATGCATGGCGGCGATGTAGGCGAGGGCATCGCGCAGGGTGCCGCCACTTCGAATCTTGCGTTGCCCCAAGCGTTCCAGCAGCAGTCTGGCGTGATTGTGCAGATCGGCGCCGCTGCGGACGGCAAGCAGCGCGCCAAAAAATGCGCCGGATGCCGTTTTGGCTTCTTCTTTGGCTTGCCTTTCCAGAGTCTGTGCATGCTGGTCATACGGGATGCGGGCTAGGTCGCCCAGACCTGCGTCGCCGTAGGTTTGCCAGGCTTGCACGATGGATTGGGCGTCTTCAGAGACTAACCCGATCAAGGTCTCCTTGTGGAATTCGACCGAACCCCGCCAATCCTGGTTGTCAGCCCCCGAGGAGCGCCAATCAGAGTCCCTACAGGCAAGCAGGGCATGTACCTGACCATGCAGTTCACTGGGCAAGCGCTTGAGCAGTGCCAACAATTCGGTCGCGATGCGGTCCGACTCGTCCAGCACGAGCAACCAATTAAAGCCCTTGGTGAGCACGGGAAGAATGTCGTCCACCACTAGGGGACGGGATTCGTCGCGGCGTTGCAGGATGCGCCAGTCTTGCTGGTCTCTGACGACCGCGTGCGCGGCTTGCAGCAGGGCCGTGGTCTTGCCCTCGCAACCGGCGGCCAGCAACAGGGTGACGATGGGGCCAATGGCATCTTCAGCTTGCCGGAAGTTCTCCGCCAGACGGCCAACGATCTTGCGTCGAGGGATTGAACTGGATAAGGCGGTGGGCCAGTCCGGCACGGCACCGTCGAAATAGCGTAGCGCGTCATCCGGTGCAAGGGGGGCGCAATGCGGGGTCAGATCCCCAGCTTTGAAGATCGCCCAACCCTTGGGTGGCTGGACTTCCAGGGTGGTGGGTGCGTAATCGATCTTCACCGGCTGCGCGCTGGGGAGTGGGTAATGCCACCACTCGCCTTGGCGTTGGTGTTCGTGGAAAGCATCGGTATCCGGTGTCCACGCCTGTTGATCTGTATTCCAGCGCCTGGGCTGTAGCCTGACCTCTCCCGCATCCAGGTCAGCTTCTCCCCAGACCAGACCATTGCGCCATATCTCGCCTTCCCTGGCTTGGAAACACGCGCCAGTCTGTATAGCAAGAAAGCTTTGGCCGCCGCCATAAGTGGGCTCCGCCCAGGCGCCGTGCAGATGACCATGCAGGTAGAGCACATGATGCTGACCCAATACGCTCTTGATGGGTTTCTGTTGGTCAAGGCGAAACCAGTCGATGGGGTGATGGCCCAGGACGATGCGTAGCTTCGCGTGATCTATGGCATTGAGGGCTTTCTCCAGGAGCGGTTTGCCGGGAGTAAGTTTGCGTTCGTCAGCATCATCTTTGCTGAGCCAGGCTGTGTTGATACCAACGATACCGACTTCATGCCCTTTAATGGTCAAGCAGCGCGCGAATGCGCCGTCAGGGGCGGCAAAGACACCCTTCGCGAAAGATTCATCATTGTCGAGATAGGCCCTGAGACGGGGGGTAAGCATCTCTCCTCGAAGCCTTGCACCCTCGTTGGTCGGGTCGAGGTAGTGGCTATCCGCTTTGGCGATTTCATCCTGACTGAACGCGGGATGCTTGGTACGATCCACATCGTGGTTGCCGGGTACGGCGAAAGTGCGTTGGCCGATTTCGCCGCCGATCAACTCCTGTAACGGCGATACGAATTCGAGCCAGAACGTCACATATTCATCCACCAAGCCTTTGTTGGCTAAGTCTCCGGTAAGAAACAACAGGTCCGGCACGAAGCCTTCTTTCTTGCGCTTTTCGACATGGGCTAGGATGTAGTCGAACATCTTGCGCGTGGCATAGTCGTCCTTGCCTACGTGGAAGTCCGAGAGATGAAGCCAACGTATGGTTTTGTTGTCTGCCGCCATGCTGTACTTGTCTTGTGTTTATTAAGTCGCTCAAGCCTACACTCTGGTAGCACAACTGTCTGCTTAGGCCGAACATAAGACGATCGACTTTATTTCATTTCATGGCCAGATCCACCAGCGCCCTGGCCTGTGTTTCGCAGGCTTGTCGAATCTGCGGATCAAGCGCGCGCTGCCAGGTTTTCGGCAACGCTTCCTGCCCGTACAGCGCGCCGGCCAGCATGCCGGCGATCGCACCCGTGGTATCGGCATCGCTGCCGCGATTGACGACGTCGACCAGGCATTCCCTGAAACCGGTGGTTCCGAAAAACACCTGGAACACGACATGCAAGGTCTCGACTACGTAGCCGCTAGGGTTGCCGCGCGCTGTCGTGGTGCAAAACTCGAACTCGGGGTGTTGCGTGATGAGGGGTATGACGCGTTGCTGCAGCAACTGATCTCTGCCGCCCCATGCATGGCATCCTGCACCATCAGGGCTAGGCATTCGGTGGCGGCATCGCCACCGCACAGGGTGTCGTGCACGCTGTATTGCGCCACGATCTCGCGGGGGTCATGAACTCCACGGTTGCGCCCAGGGCATAGGCCCAAGCAGGGTGACGAACTCGCCCGACTCGATGGCAAGGCTGACATCATCGATCGCGATGAGACCGCCGAAGCGGCGGGTAAGGTTGCACAGTTCGAGGAGCGCCATGTTGCCGTTCCCCCGACAGGATGATCAGGCATGCCTCAAGGGAGACCCGTCCTGGAAACTGCGGTGCAGGGAAACAGATCCCACTGATTTGAGCCCTATTTGGCGTCAAGCGAAAGGCTGTAGATTCTCGACTGCAGCGGTTTTTTCATGTCTTCGATTTCGTTGTATCGAGTTAGCAACTGGTCGGACTGCTGATATAGGGACTCCTCGCGCTGGACAGCACTTTTCTGCGCGGCGACCACTTCATCGTAATTCGCAATCTGCCCGAGCAGATGCGGTCTCATGGACATGCCGTATGACAATGACGCACTGCCGTTGCGGCGCAATTCCTGCACCATCTGGAATTGCTGATAGATCGCCTGCTGCTGCTGATTGAGCATATTCATGGCGCTGTAGAGTTTTTCCAGTTCAATTTTGTTGTCGGCGGCGGCTGCAGTAAAACTCAACTGCAGCAGCAACAATGCAATGCTGAGGTAACGCATAACGCCTCCCGTGGCTGAAGCCAGTGCATCCATTATAGAAATCCACCGTAATAGTGGCGCTCATTTGCCATTATTAGGTGGGGATCCCCGTTACCCCCGGAATATGGGTGATTGCACCCGGCAACGTTTCTAAAATTGCCCCATTAGGTGCACAGCGTTGGTGCGATGCGATCGTAGCGCAGGATGCGGCCTGTTTCCGCCACATACAGGGTCCGTCGCGAAAGGCCACGCCATCGGGCGCCAGAGCCATGGAGCGCGCCCCCCGCACAGCGTCGGCATAAATCGCGATGCGAAAGCCTGCTGACCGCCAAGCGTGTTTCGCTTGTCTTCCTGCCAAGAATTCAGACCGCAGTTGCGCGCGATGCACAGCTTGTGCAGACATCGAGTCGGCTGCTGAAAAGCTTCGACCGCATGTGCTATGTTGAGCCGAGGAGGTGCTCGTTATGAATGAAGATTCCATCCTCAAAATGGTTCGGGCGACGCTGGAGCACGAACCGCTTATCAAATTGCACCAATGGCCGGTGAGCCTTGCGATGGCTGACGATCATGCACTGGTGATGGAAGGCGAAGTGGGAAGTGTTGCCGCCAAGAAACTGGCACTGCAGCTCGCGCGGTCGATACCGGATGTGGGCAATGTGGTCAGCCACCTGCACGTGGTGCCAACGGAACCCAAAAGCGATGGCGAAATCCTGAAATCGCTCTCAACCAAACTGCTCAACGTGGAGGAACTGAAAAACTGTGCCCTGCGCGTGTTAGAAAAGGGACAAATCGTCACCTTGCATGAAGGCAGTGCCGAGGATGCCAGCGGCGATATCCTGGTTTCGGTGAAGGACGCTATCGTGGCTCTGGATGGCTGGGTCATCAGCCTTTCGCACAAGCGCCTGGCAGGCGTGCTGGCGTGGTGGGTGCCGGGTTGCCGCGACGTGGTGGACGGGCTGGAAGTGATGCCGCCGGAACAGGACAATGATGACGAACTCAGCGATGCGTTGTCACTGGTGCTGGAAGTGGATCCGATGATTCCCCACCCCGGCCAGATTCGGGTGCGGACGCATGACCATGTCATCACGCTGGAAGGACTGGTCAGCTCGTATACGGAAAAAAGCCGGGCCGAACAGGATGCCTGGTGCCTGTTTGACGTGGACCGGGTGGTCAACCATCTGGCGGTGGCCCGCTAGAAGTCCCCCGAGACGACATTCAGGCCGTTTTGCGCGCGCGCAGCACCTTGATCTGAAACAGGGTGTTGCGCTCGTCCTCTTCCAGGGCCGCGCGGATGTGACGCACCGTCTCTTGGTAGCGCGGGATGATGTTGTATTTCAGGGCATTGACCCGTTTCTGCGTCTTGCGGCTGGCGGCGAGCAGACGCCACAGCGCATTCTCCGCCTCGCCCAAGCGCGCGAGCGTCACGGTCAGGTCACGCAGATGCAGGCGCGCTTCGTCGAAGCTGACGTCGGTCCACATCAGCCCCACCGGCTGCAGCGGCAACGGTTCGGCCGATACGCTGGGGTATTCCACCCCGACACTGGAACGCGCCACCACCTTGATTGTTACCGCCGGCTTCAGCCCGACCGACACCTGTCGCAGCATCTGCTCGCCCATGCGCATCTGCACGATACCGAGCCAGCGGTATGCCTCGGCGAGTTCGCGCACGGTCTGCGCGCGCAGTTCGCGGTATTGCGCCAGCCGCTCGTAGACCAGACGGGTCAGCAGGTCGCGTTTCTTTTCCAGCATCTGCCTGCCCTGCTCCAGAAATCGGGCCTGGCGGCCGACCTGCAGCAGCGCGCTTTTAGTCGGCGGGACAGCGAGACGTTTTTTCATGCGCCGCCTTCGGCAGGTGCAAGATTCAAGATGCAAGATTCAAGATGCACGCAAGAACATCGCAGGAGACAAGCGTAGCCTCCTGCTTTTTCTTGAATCTTGAGTCCTGTAACTTGCATCTGCATCACGCCGTGCCCTTGTGATACTTCGCCAGCTCGGCTTCCGAAACGCGGATCAACGTGTCCGGTGGCAGCATGGACAGCAGGTCCCAGGCGAGATTGAGCGTTTCGTGGATGCTGCGATCCTCGTCCTCGCCCTGGCCGATGAAGCGGCGCTCGAAGGCATCGGCAAACTCGAGCGTGCGGCGGTCGGCATCGGACAATTCTTCAGCCCCGATGATGGCAGCGAGCCCGCGAACTTCCAGCGCCTTGGCATAGCTGGCGAACAGCTGGCTGGCGACGTGCGGGTGGTCCTCGCGGGTGAAGTTCTTGCCGATGCCGTCCTTCATCAGGCGCGACAGCGACGGCAGCACGGTCACCGGCGGATAGACGCCCTGGTTGGCCAAGTCGCGCCCAAGCACGATCTGGCCTTCGGTGATGTAACCGGTGAGGTCTGGAATCGGATGGGTGATGTCGTCCGACGGCATCGACAGTACCGGGATCATGGTGATGGAGCCGCGCCGGTTCTTGATGCGCCCTGCACGTTCATAGATTTCGGCGAGATCGGAATACAGATACCCGGGATAGCCCTTGCGCGCCGGCACGTCGCCACGCAGAACCGCCACTTCGCGCAGCGCCTCGGCGTAGGCGGTCATGTCGGTCATCACTACCAGCACGTGATAGTCGAGGTCGAAGGCCAAGTATTCGGCGGCGGTAAGTGCGGCGCGCGGGGTCAGCAGGCGTTCGATCACCGGCTCGTCGGCAAGGTTGAGGAACATCACCACCTTGTTGAGCACGCCGCTGTCTTCGAAGCTTTCCTGGAAGAAACGTGCGTCGGCATGCGAAGCACCGAAGGCAGCGAACACCACCACGAACTCGGCGGCCTCCTCGCCCAGCAGCCTGGCCTGACGCACGATCTGCGCCGCGACCCGGTTGTGCGGCAGACCGCCGCCGGAAAAGATCGGCAGCTTCTGTCCGCGGGTGAGCGAGTTCATGCCGTCGATGGCGGAAATGCCGGTCTGGATGAATTCGCGCGGATAGGCGCGCGCCGCCGGGTTGAGCGGTTCGCCGTTGATATCGCGGCGGTCGGCCGAGATGATGGGCGGTCGCCCATCACGCGGCAGGCCTGAACCATTGAATACACGGCCCATGATGTCGCGCGACAGCGGCAACTTGAACGGCTCGTCGAGGAAACGCACCCAGGTGCGCTCGAGATCGAGTTCGTCGGTGCCCTCGAACACTTCCACCAGTACGGCTTCATCCGCCGTACGGATCACCAGGCCCGAACGGATGCGACCGGCGTGATCGCGCAATTGCACGCGCGAACCAGCCGCCACGCCGGGCACGCCACCCATGACGACGAGGCCGCCCTGGGCAGAGGTGGCCGTGCGAAATTCAATATTTTTCATGCTTTGGCCGCCCCCACCGTCGGGGACATGGGAGTGGACGCATATTCAAGCAACAGCGGCTCGAAGGCTTGCGGGATGGCGGCAGCCCTCACCTTCAATGCAGCGATGTCCTCAGAACTGTGCTGGGTTTTCCAGCGCCGCGCCTGTGCCAGCAGCGGCATCTGGATCAGACGTCGGGCCGGCGCGCCCAGCTTCACCAGCTTCATGCCCTGGCGATAGATGTCGAGCAAGGCCGCCAGCAGCACGAACTGCTTCTCCGGCGAAGCGAAGCTGTCGACTTCATCGGTGGCTGCCTGCTGCAGCAGGCCTTCCTTGATCAGTCCCGCGGCCTCCAGCGTCCAGCGCTGCTCGCTTGATAGTGCCTCGACACCCACCAGGTTGACGATGCGTTGCAATTCCTCGGATGCAGCCAGTAGATCCAGCGCCTCGGCACGAGAAGACTCCCAATTCGGGTCAACGTTTTCCGCCCACCATTTCGCAGCGGAACTGACGTAGCCGGAAAAGCTTTCCAGCCAGTCGACCGCCGGATAGTGGCGTGCGTCGGCGAGGTCCTTGGACAAGGCCCAGAAGGTCTGGATGATCTCTTTCGTGTGGCTGGTCACCGGTTCGGAGAAGTCGCCGCCGGGTGGCGATACCGCACCGATGAGCGTCACGGAGCCGTGGTCGCCGGCGAAGGTTTCTACCCGGCCGGCGCGTTCGTAAAAGGCCGCCAGGCGCGAGCCGAGATAGGCCGGATAGCCCTCTTCCACCGGCATCTGGCCCAAACGGCCGGACACTTCGCGCAAGGCCTCGGCCCAGCGGCTGGTGGAATCGGCCAGCATCACCACGTCATAGCCCTGGTCGCGGAAATATTCGGCCAGCGTGATGCCGACGTAGATCGACGCTTCGCGCGCCACCACCGGCATGTTGGACGTATTGGCCACCAGCAGGGTGCGCTCCATCAATGGGCGGCCGGTGTAAGGATCTTTCAGTTCCGGCATGGATTCAAGGATGTCGGTGAGTTCGTTGCCGCGTTCGCCACAGCCGACGTAGATCACGATCTGGGCGTTACACCAGCGCGCGATCTGGTGCTGCAGCATGGTTTTGCCGGCGCCGAACGGGCCGGGGATCGCCGCCTTGCCGCCCTGCAGCAGCGGATAGAAAGTATCGAGGATGCGTTGCCCGGTGATCAGCGGCACCACGGCGTGGTCACGCTGCCTGAACGGGCGGGGCGTGCGCACTGGCCAGCGGTGGAACAGGTGCAGTTTTTCGATGCGGCCATCGGCGAGCCTTACCCGGCCGATCGCCTCCTCCAGGGTGTGATCGCCCTCCGGTGCCAATTCCAGCAACTCGCCATGCAGCAACGGCGGGGTCAGGATGCGGTGCTGGATC
>Ga0208375_1001925_pt1 | contig 20884 bp, 22 predicted proteins | sample RifOxyD1_FD_184038 | JGI IMG/M metagenome (GOLD analysis project Ga0208375, IMG submission 184038) | Soil microbial communities from Rifle, Colorado - Rifle Oxygen_injection D1 (SPAdes) | ecosystem: Environmental > Terrestrial > Deep subsurface > Rock core/Sediment | place: Rifle, Colorado... | reverse complement strand
AAAAACCCTCATTTTTAAGCTTGAAAAACTCTCTACGAATAAACTCCTTCTGCATAAATACCACCCAGTAAATTCAGCGATACTGCTAAATTTAAGGGTAGTGACATATGTCATGACCCAGCACACGTTCAATATATTGTACCGGGGGTATATGCAGTGTTTAGCAATAATTTTTATTAACCCTTGCTTAATGTCGTTATCGGCCTGCTCTGCACAATATACACTTTATCATCAATCGCCCATTCTATGTCCTGTGGGCATCCATAATGGTTCTCAATCATCTTTGTCAGCCTTATAAGCTCTTTAAGCTCACTGTCATCAAGAACTTGCAGATGGCCGTAATCAATATCTTTTTTTTCTGTTCTTCCGTTTTCCCTGAAATAGCCCCATGTCTTTGTTGCGATTTTTTTATTTTTGATATCGTTACTATTTTTGTCTATAATAAAAGAATCTGGTGTTATTTCTCCTCCGACAACAGCTTCTCCAAGGCCAAATGCGCCTTCTATAACCATCTCGTTATAGTTTTTATTGATTGGATTGACAGAAAATATAACTCCTGCTTTTTTGCTGTCCACCATTTTTTGTACAACAGCTGCCAGAGCAACTTTCATGTGATCAAAATTATTCTTTTCCCTATAATAAATAGCTCTTGCAGTGAACAAAGATGCAAAGCAGTCTTTTACGGCATTTACGACATTATCGCTTCCTCTTACATTGAGGAATGTTGCCTGCTGGCCTGCAAAGCTGGCATTCGGAAGATCTTCTGCGGTTGCAGAGCTTCTTACTGCGACATAATCATCTATATCTGAATAATTTTTTTTAATCTCATCTTTCAGGGTATCAGGCATTTCAGAGTTTTTTATCAGTTCCTGTATCTTTTCCGAGGCATTTCTTAAGGAAGTGCTGTCTTCCACATCAAGATTCTCCAGCAGGTCTTCTATCTTATCTTTCAGCATATTTTTTTCAATGAAAAGCCTGAATGCATCAGCTGTCACGACAAAACCATCAGGCACAGGAAACCCTGCATTGAACATCTCCCCCAGTGATGCGCCTTTGCCGCCTGCAATATCCACATCAGCCTTGCTGAGCTCATCAAATCTTTTGATAAAACTATCTTTAATATCTTTTTTAGCCTCTTTTTCTGAAGCATTGATCATGACGCCGAGCTTTTCAAGCTCTTTCCGCGCCTGCTCCGCAGACTCAAATCTGACCGCATGCAGACCGAGGCTTTTTGCCAGATTTATGTTCGGCTCTTCATCGTCCAACAACACAGTCTCATCAGGCCTTGTATCAAGCCTTTCCAGGATAAGCCTGAATGCCTTTGTCTCCCTCTTTATGCAGCCGTCTTCATAGCATGACACAAACCTCACGGGGAACAATCCTGCAAAGCCGTATCTTGCCTCCACATATTCAGCGAATTCAATAGGAGAATCAGATACATAGGCAACATTATAGCCTGCATCTTTTACTTCTTCTACAAACTTCAGCGTGTCTTTCCTTACAAAATAATTTGAAAGCCAAATCACCTTAAGTATATTCCAGTCCATGTCTGAGCCGAGCTCTTTCAGCACTGCACCCCAGAACTGTTTCTCGGTTATCTTCGCTTTCCTGTAATCTATGTAATATTTTTCAAATATGGCCTGCTTTAATTTTTCTACAGGGATATCAAACATTTTTTCAAACTCTTTCAGCGTGTCATGTATGCCTGGCGTGACCAATACGCCGCCGCAGTCAAAGATGACTGCTTTTATTTTTAGTTTGGTCTCTGATCTTATTTTTAGTACATCCAGCGGATCGCAGTGCCCGCATATTATGAAATCAGCCCCGTTAAGGATCTTTTTCCTGCTTTCCACCAGCTCATCAGGATTGCCGTGTATTCTTTTTACGCCGTTGAATATGTTCTTTACATCATCTTCAGAGCCGAATATGTCGCCGGCTATGGCATAATTGCGCGTTCCTTTTGCCAGTACGGAAATGTGTGTGTCTGTATGTCCCGGAGTTTTGATTATCTCAAAATCGCTTACATAATTTTTCAGCTTATCTTCAGGAATAAGCCTGAATCTGTCATCATCATTCTTGTATACGCAGCCGCCGCTTATTATCTCAGCATTCCTGAACAGGTGATTGTTGGATATATGGTCAGGATGGGAATGGGTGTTTATGATATAGTCTATCTCTTCCGGCTTAAGGCCAAAATGATCCAGGGCTTTTATTATTGATCTGCTGTCATTGCCCACGCCTGTATCAACAATAGTATTGTATTTTCCCCTTATCAATATCACTGTCCCTGATGCCTTAAATCCTCCGGGAATCTCTTCTTTTCTTCCTTTTTTCAGTATTGTTATCTTCATTTTAGCCCCCATAAATTTCAAAATCATTTTCTGTCTGTTTTTTTGCTGTTTTATGCTGTATGCTGCTTTCTTCAATAAGAGTGATTATGCCGTTGTCTGCATCAACATTTACCAGATCTCCGTCTTCCAGCAGCTGCATTGCAGTCTCAGTGCCTATAACACATGGGATGTTGAATTCTCTGGCTACAACTGCTGCATGAGAAGTTATTCCCCCATCCTCTGTTATTATCGCAGCTGCCCTTTTCATTGCCGGCAGAATATCGGGTGTTGTCGCATGGCTCACAAGAATATCGTCCTGATTCATCTTATCCATATCTTCTGGCCTTAAAATCTTTTTTACTATACCTATAGCATTTCCAGTGCATGCAACATCTCCTGTTATTTTCTGCCGTGTCTGCTGCCGGCCTTTTTTTATAACACCGGAAAGTATATTGTTTAATTCATTGTCTTCTATTTCTCTTTTGTTTCCATTCTCGACATATATTGCATATTTTTCCTGCCTTTTGGCTATTGCTGCAGAATCTATCCTGCCGTTAAGCAGCGCATCTTCAACTTCTTCTTCATGCATGTCATAGAACTGCAATTTTGTTATGTTTAGCCTGTTTGCAATTTTCGAGATGAAATCATCAAGCAGATAATATGCTTTGCTTGCCCCGTCTTTTCTGCTTGTTTTTAAATATGTAAAATCTGCTATTGTGCTGTAGAGATGCTGCGTCTCTTTGTCCAATGCCAGTTTTCTTATTATCTCTTTTTTCTTTCTCTCTATTTCTGCTGGCATGTTTTTGCAATTCTTTCATCTAAAGAAAGTTTTTTATATGCTTCTTCTCCGTCTTCCCCTTTAAGGAATATGTTATCCAGCATGCCTTTATCAGAATGCAGCGGTTCAATAGGCTTTAATGTATCAAGAATATTTTTTATTGTCTCATAGCCGCCATAATTTTCTTTTATATGCTTTACGAGCCCATAATAAAACATCTGGCCCCGATATGCCTTTTTTCTGTCATCATCATTGTTCCAGGTATTATGGAATAATCTTATTCTTGTGCCGTCTGGATAAACTTTTATGCTTTCAATCAGCCTGCCGTTATCTTTTCTCAGCTTGTTTGTCGGCTTTATTATCTCTCTTTGGAACCCAACAGAGCCGTTCCTGTTTATAGTTTCATAAACTTCAGGCGCCAGTTCTCCAGAACCAAGAAGCTGTTTGAAATATCTTAAAATTTTTTCTTTATCCAATGGATCATCATTCCTTTCTTTTTTGCCTGTATTTTTAATATCCAATATATGCAAAGAAGCAATTCCAGCTATAGCTTTTTCATCACCAGCTTCAATAACAGCCTTATGGGAGTCATAAACAGCCTTTAATTTTTCAAAAGGCAATGTAATAATATCATGCCAGCTAGTTCCAGCTTTTTCTTCAAGACTTGTTTCCATATCCGTTGCCCCATCATTCCCCATCATTTTTCCCCGTCTTCTCAATTTTCTCTGATTCATCTTCCATAAATTTCTTTACAGCTTCCTCTACCATATGGCTTTTATTCCTGAAAGAACTCTTTCTTGCAAAGTCTCTGATCTGCATTATTGTTTCAGCGTCCAGTGAGATTGTGAATGTCTGTTTCATGTGTTTTTTGGCAGCAGGCATCTCAACACCCCCTAAACATATCTATGCTCAGCTGCTAACAATCTTTGTTAGGAATTGTTAGATCTATTTAAGCCTTTCTATTTTTATTACTCATTCGTAGTTATTCTATCAGATAGGCTTTATTTATTTTCCATATGGCAATAATCCACACAATACCCCCTTAAAACCAGTTCCAAACAACAGCATGCAGGGCAGAGCAGACTTTCTGCAGGCCTACAACGGCAAATTATATAAACAAAACAAATGCTTTATTCTTCATGGCCAAAAAAACCCTTACAATAGAAGAGATGGCAGTCTTCTGCAAATCAAAGGGATTTGTGTATCCCACTGCCGAGATCTACGGAGGATTGGCAGGATTCTTTGATTACGGACATCTTGGATCTGAGATGAAAAAGAACATCAAGGATCACTGGTGGAAAACATTTGTGCAGTCAAGAGAAGATATTGTGGGCATTGACGGATCAATCATCACAAACCCAAAGACATGGGTCGCATCCGGCCACTATGAATGCTTTGATGACATAATGGTGGAATGCTCAAAATGCCATAAAAGATACAGAGGAGATCATCTTATCGGGCAGCAGCTGAAAATTTCAGCAGACGGATTAAAAAAAGATGAGATCAACAAAATCATCCTGCAGAACAAGCTTTTATGCCCGGAATGCAAAGGCCCATTGGAAGAGGGCAGGCAGTTTAATCTCATGTTCAGCACAATAGTAGGCCCTGTTGCAGATGAAAAAGCAAGATCTTTTCTAAGGCCGGAAACTGCCCAGCTGATATTCACAAATTTCAAATTAATAACAGAGCATGCAAGATTAAAGCTGCCGTTTGGCATAGCCCAGATGGGAAAAGCATTCAGGAACGAGATTGCTCCGAGAGATTTTCTTTTCAGGTGCAGGGAATTTGAGCAGATGGAGATAGAATATTTTATACATCCGAAAAAAGCCAATGAATGCCATTATATCAATGAAATAAAAGAGCATAAGATCTTTGTTTATTCCTCTGTCATGCAGCAGCAGAATAAAGATGAAGTTAAGATGGCAGTAAAAGAGGCTTTGGAAAGAAGCATAATCAAGACCCAATGGCATGCCTATTGGCTTGTGATGGCGCATAAATGGTTCATAAGTTTGGGCGCAGACCCTGATAAATTCAGGATACGGCAGCATCTGCCAACTGAAAAAAGCCATTATGCAGAAGACACATGGGATTTGGAATATAAATTTCCTTTTGGATGGAAAGAGCTTCAAGGTTTAGCAAATAGGTCGGATTTTGACCTAAAGCAGCATATGAAATATTCTAAAGTTGATCTAAGCCTGTTTGACGAAGAATCAAAAGAAAAAGTGATTCCTTTTGTTGTGGCTGAGCCGTCGCAGGGAGTTGACAGGGCTTTTTTGGTGTTTATGTTTGACGCTTATAATCATGATCCGGAAAACAAGGAAAGAGATTGGATTGTTCTTAAGCTGCATCCTAAAATTGCGCCTGTAAAAGTAGGAATATTTCCTTTGGTCAATAAATTAAATGATAAGGCAAAGGAAATATACAATATGCTGAAAACAGAATTCAGATGCCAGTATGATAAATCCGCTGCAATCGGAAGAAGATATGCAAGAGCAGATGAAAACGGAATTCCTTTCTGCGTTACAGTTGATTTTGATACCTTGCAAAAAGATAACAAGGTTACAATAAGAGACCGGGACACAACCAAGCAGAAGCGTGTATTGATTGATGATCTTAAATGCGTGCTGTGCGATCTTATAGAAGGAAGGAAAAAATTCAGCGATATTTAGCAAAATAAGCAAAACTAAATAAACTCAGCTGACCATTAATGATTAAAATGCATAAAAAAGAGGCCAGAAATATTGTTTTTGTACTTGGGGTTGTTTTCCTGCTATCCATGATTATATTCTATCTGCCGAATAAATCACTCACAGGCAGGGCTGTTTTTGACGGCAATTTTATGGATCTGAAAAATAAGGTAATCTCTTTGGTTGACAGGTTCCCGCCTTTCAGCGCAGTTGGAAAGGACGCAAGCATATGCATACAGATAAGGGAGAATGAGGATATATTTGCTTTTAATATAAACAATTTTGACGGTGCATGGAAAGTTGAAGGGCCAATGGACAGTGTTTACTGCGCAAATGACGCAACTAACAGCGGCGGGGAGGATATAATCATAAAATACATGAGCTATGATGCGTTTATGAGGCATTTTGACAGCCCTTCATGCGGCATCATAAAAGATTCAAAGCCGGGAGAAATTATATATTTCCTGCCCTCAGAATTTGTCGCATCGCCGGGCACAGCCCTGTGCAATGATATATTCAAGGAAAGATACTGCTCTGCTGTAAAGAAATGCCTGAATAATGCTGAACTAACCCTTTACGGAATGAAATGCTGCAGGGATGATATCGGCCTGTTTGAAATGCCGGGCATATTCGGCAAACTTTATTTCTGGATCATTACCTTATGCCTGTTCATCATCATCTTCATATCCACAATCCTCATACTGAAAAAGCAGGCGATCATGGAAAAAGAGGCGGATACTGCAGAGGATTATGTTGATCAGCTGGAAAGCTATATATCTAAGTCATTTTCCTCTGGGTTTGAGAAGGGCCATATCAAAACAAGGCTGATTGAGAAGGGCTGGGATGAATCTCTTGTGGACAGCATATTGAAGAAGTTCTGATCATTTTTATTGATTACTCCCCTTAATTATCAATATATTCTGTCTCTTTTTTTGTTAATCTATCATCCAATCAAAAAATATTTAAAGAGCCGTATAAAATCAAAAAAGGAATAAAATGGATGTAACTAAAGATAAAGTTGAGGAGAATATACCTAAACTTTTAAACCTCATAAAAAAAGAACAGAATTTAATACCCTTTGGTGTAATCAAAGATAAACTTATTGAAGAACTCCAAAAAATGTATAATGGCAGGATAATTTTAGGAATATTTCATAAATTTAATACAATTATAACCACAACAGAGGGGGATATACAAACCAATGATCTTGTTAAAATATGGGCCAATTATCTTGCAGAAGCTGGTTTTGTGGTTATATCAGACCAATATATTTATGAGAAGATAAATAATAGCATCTGTTGTGAATCCATTAACCCTATATTAAACACAATACAACAATGTTCAGAAAAAGATTATCTTTCTAAAATGTCAGAATTTCTTGCTTCCTTAGCCTCTTATGCAGTATTTATTCTTTTAAATGAGGATTCTATGTCACAATATGAAGCAATTGAATTCTATAAAAAATCACAAAAAAGCAATAAACTTGCATTAGCCTTTCATTTTGTGGAAGAACTGCCCCTTAAAAAATGCAAACATCTAACCAAAAAAGAATCTTCTTTAGGATTTGTTTATTATATATGTGATTCAAAAGACTTTAATCACCTCTGTAAAGAAGAGGAAGCAAATTGTTTCTTTACAAAGATAGCAAGATTAAGCGCAAGCCATATGCAATTATTTATAAATGATCCAGATTCAGAATTAATCGTTTTAGATAACTATAAAGAATCTGAGAAATTAGTCTTAGAGTTAATTAAAAAAGGTAAAAACTTCTTTACCTAACCGAAAACTATATATACTCAATTAACTACATATTAAACATATCGCAGTATGTTTAAATAATATAATAGACACATATGCCTAATTAAGTATATATCCAGCCATGGAGGTGTTTGAAGATGTCGCAGATGATACTTTCTAAAGCCATTGCCGATACAATAAAGAAAGCTACAGCATTAAATGACAGAACAAGGCTTAAAATAGTGCTTGCTATATTTAATACAGAAGTCCTTAAAATTGGCCATTCTTTAACACTTTCCCAATTAGAAAGAATGCTGGAGATTGGCAAACAGGATTTAGCGTATCATCTATTAGTTCTTAAAGAAGTTGGTATAATAGACAAAAAAGAGGTTAAAGAGGATGGAAAATGTAAAACATATTACCAAACAACTAATGAATGTGTGGATATTTTGAATAGGGTTGGCATAACAGAGTCAAAAATTAAGCAATTATCCAAGGAATTGGAGATAACCTGCTGATTCTATGCTTTTAATAAAGCCTAAGAAAACTTTATAAACAATCCGTTATTCTGCTGATTAAAATGAAGATCTCAGAATTACAGGCAAGACAGGGAAAAGTTGACTTAACTGCTGACGTTACCAAGAAAGGCGAAGTCAAGCAGTTTAACAAATTCGGCAAAGCAGGGAAACTGTGCAATGCAACAGCAAAGGATGAAAGCGGGGAAATAACCCTCACTCTATGGAATGAGCAGGTTGACAATGTTAATGTTGGCGATAAGATCCACATAACCAACGGCTATGTAGGGGAATGGCAGGGTGAAAAACAGCTTTCAACCGGTAAGTTTGGGCAGCTTGAGGTTGTTGGAAAGGGCGAAGCCAGTGAAAGCGGTGAAACCAATGAAGACAAATCATCAAAGCCGGCCAAAAAGAAAAAAGCTGCTGAAGAAAAACCTGAAGATGATTCAGCCGAAGAAGTTGAAGAAGAAGAGTTTGGCGATTAAACCTTTTTTCATTTTATTTATTTCATTATCATATTGATCTTTAATCAATGGGAATGTAGCTCAGACTGGGAGAGCACCACGCTGAAGTGCGCTTATGGCGCAAAGAAACGTGGGTGTCCTGGGTTCAAAATGCAGATCCCCCTTATTATTCTGCGGGGATTGACATGGGCAGTCTGCCCATAGCATGAAAGTCCCAGCATTCCCATTTTTATTTCTTGTATTTCATATTTTCTTGATTTTAATAGAAAACTTTATATAGCCAAAGTATATACAATGGCTATATGACAACAGAAATGATAACGGTCAAGATGGAGCATACTTTTCTGAAAGAGATAGATAATATTGTAAAATCAGAAAGCTATCAGAACAGGACTGAATTTATCAGGAATGCCTTAAGGGAAAAAGTAGAGGAATCGAAATTAAAAGAGGCAATGATACAGTTGGCCCCCTGGAAAGGTGCTTCGAAGAAGAAAACAACTGATGAAGATCTTGAAAGGATAAGAAAAAAAGTATTTGAGGAATTTGACAAAAAACTTAAATAAACTCTTCAGGTCTATAGTAAAAAGATATGTCTTCTAAACTTCTAAAATGGTTGTCTCTTGTTATAAGGATAAGCTTGTTATCTCTTGCGATTATTGCATGAATAGCATCACCTTTAGGTACATTTCTTTTTTCAGAAATTTTATTTGCTTCTTCTTTTTGTTCTTTTGTAATCATTATTTTATCTACCAAATGTTCAAATAATTTAAACATTCCATTGATCTCTTCAATAGAGTATCTTACTTCTAATTCTCTGATTAGAAAATCTGTTAGTATAATCCTATCTGCTTTCGCTTTTATTTGTATTAATAATTTAAAAGCATAATCTCCCAAACATTCATTATTATAGCCCTTTCTATTTTCATAAAAATCTACCCATATTGAAGCATCTAAATAATATTTTTCTGTCATTCTAAAATACAAAGGATTAAGTTTTATATTTCTTTTGAAAAATTTTTGTAATAATTCCGGTTTAGCGTAAACATTATATTTCTACCGTAATATTTCTATCGCGCTTAATTTCCATTTATATCGATTTAAGAATCGTCGTTGCCAGCAGGTTGAACAGCAAGACTATTATCGCGCATATTATTATGTACATCATGCTGCTTTTCACAAGGTTGTTTCCGACCATAAAATTCTCGTTTAGGCTGTCTGATCCGTTTTCAATGCCGTTGGTCATCACACTTAATATGTAAATAATCTGCACAACATAAAATCCGACCATTATCTGGAAATAATATGTCGGCACGCTGTCTCCGAACATGGTCAGTAGGGCCATGTTTCCTCCGGCTCCTTCTGCGCCTGCCCCGGACTGTATATTCTGGAGCTGGCCTGTCAATTTTCCGAGTATTGTCGTTATCATGGAAGTTATGCCTACAACAATTCCCGATATTACCGGAGTAAGGAAGCTTATCTGCGATTTCATTGAGCCGACAATGTCTGCCATCAGATCCTTCAGGCGCTCATTGACCCTGTGTATCTCTTTGATATATCTTGAAACATTTATCAAGGCCTGGGCCGCGATTCTTGGACCCTTTTTACTGCTTTCTGCAAGCACTTTCATTGAGGATCTTATCAGATTTGATGGATAAAATACCAATGCGCCGTACTGAGGGTCAAATATTGCCTGGTCAACGCCCATGCCGAGCCTTGTTATGTTTGATGAGACCAGTTTAAAGAAATTTCCGGATGTGCTGCCTTCCATTGTCTCTGCGACTCTCTGGAATGCGATCTCGGCAGGCAGGCCGTCTCCCAGCCTGTTGCCAAGCTGAAACAATGCAGATGCAAACTCATCCTCAAGTTTTTTTGTTTCCTGCCTTATCTTTATAAGTTTTTCAGATTTTAATTTATAATATAATCCCAATGCCACGCCGCTTGCGACAACAAACATCAGGCTCATCAACGATGCGCCAAGGCCATATGGGCCGATAGGCAATCCGACATCCACCCCCTCGCAGCCTTTTGATGTTTTGTACCCAAGGAATGTAAACCAAGTGTCTTTCTGTTCGGACTGCACGCCAATCACAAAAGGATTTGCGCCTGAAGGCGCATTTTTCAGCAGGGAAATATCCCATCCTTCCGGTGTCACCAGATGCAGGAATAATGGAGATAATGCAAGCGCAAAAAATACTGCGCTTATCACAAGAGCGATATACAGCGGCTCAACCCTTATCTCTTTTTTTCCGTATCTTATCGCGATCTTCTTGTATTTTTCAAACTCAGGATTTTCTTCGGAAATATCAGCATCTCCATAGCCTGTTGGCCTGGTGGCAAGAACATTTTTGCTCAGGTAGTATACTGCTGTGAACAGGCCTATATTGTACAATGCTGCAAGATGATACCATTTTGCCTGGCACATGAAGCTTACGACCAAAGGCAGAATGACCAATCCCAAAATAGGCAGTATGACTCCAAGCATATTTATCATTGTCAGCGGCTGCTTCAGGTTTTGGGCATAGTGGAGCATTTTTTCATAGGTTCCCTCCAGTATGACATCCAGCGATTTGTCCAGCATGCCGATCCTTCTGTCCTCCGCGCTTTCATACAGCGATGCCTCAATAAGATGCATTGATTCAACAAATTCCATATTCCATCTTTTCCATGTGGAAAGATAATCATCAAGGGACTCTTTTATTGATTCAAACTTCTGGGTCTCAACATCCCATATCACTTTTTTCAGATCAACAGACATCGGCGGCGCAAGATGCTCTCCGGCAAACTGTATCGCATTTTCCAGGTTGGAGGTATGCCTCATATATGTCACGACATAGAATATGCATAAGACCATCTGGTTTGAGGCTTTCATTCTCCAGTTGTTTGCCATGTATATTGCCGCTTTCTGCAATGGCCTCATGGCAGCAACGCCCATCAATGTGAAGAACATCACGAAAAACAAAGAGTTGAACAGCACAACGCTTAACAGCACCATGATAAGCACAAATATCAACGGCCCGACAACCGCAAACGAGGAGATTCCTGTCGGGGTTACATTAAGATGGGTTGTCTTTATTGCCTCCTCATATTCCTTTTTCTTCTGCTCGTCAGGAACAACTTTTATGTATCTCTCTGAGAAAGCGCAGCATTTTTCATACCATGACATCACTTTTGGCTTGTATTCACTTGCAAAATCAGTATATTCTTTTGTCCTGAAAGGCTCATTTTCCGATCCAGGAGTTTTGGAGGCATTATATGCATCAGATATCGACACTTTTTCTTTTAGGTTGGTGTCTAGCTTGGCTCTGAATTTCTGCATAATGTCAGCTACTTCTTCTGTTCTTTCCTCAGCCTTTGTCTTTTCTGCAACAGGCTTTTCTTTCTTCTTGAAGAGCTCTACCAAGCTTCACCTCTTTTTTTGATCTAGTGTTTTGTGTTGTCTGATTCTTTTCTCTCTCTTTCTTCGTATGCTATATCTTTTCTTCCTTTCTCCCCTTTTTCAATCTTTATGATCTCAATGATCTTTTTTAATAAGACTGAATTCTGATCCAGAGATATTATCTTCTTGTTCTTCAGCTGCCTCTCATTCACAAGGCCATATTTTTTGAAGATCCTGACAGCATTGTGGACTTTGGCCGGAGATATCTTCAGCATATCTGCTATATCTCTGATATGGACTTCATTCTCTGTCATAAACTCCAGAATAGCCAGATTTTTCTTTGTGAATATTTCTTCCAATGGCATTTGATCACATTTGTCTGATAAATCTATATTCACCTAATAGATAGCGTTCATTATTTATAAACATTTTGTTTTTTATTTATTAATAAGATGTTTTTTATTAAGAAACGAAATGTTCAGGAAAAGAGAACATTACCCTTATGTTTCTGGCATTCATTCATTACTTTATAATAGTTATAAAACGAAACATTTATATCCCTAACCTTTATACCCTCAACTTATTAACTTAATATTTCAAACTAATAATATGATCAGGAGGCAAATAAGATGAATATGATAAGAAATTTATTTTATGGCGGAATTACGGCTTTGGCATTGACAGCTGCAGCATGTGCAGGGACTGGCAGGTATTCTGTTGAAAGACTTGGCGGAGTTGACACAAATAGCACTACAGAAACACCCTATCTTATCCAATATACTGGAAGATGTGTTTCACACAAATTTGAGGAAACAATCACCCCAATCAGCTTAATTACCGGCAAGAGCACCCAATCATGTAAAAAAATTACACATTCTGGGGGAGGTGCTGAGGTTGTAGGACATTGCGATGGGCTGGAAAGCGAAATGGATGACATAAACCCAACGCGTGAAGAAGATATCAAGACTTGTTTGGGGAATCAACTTTAATGAGGTTAAACATGGCGGAAAATACGCAATATAAGACAGTTCCATTTGTAACAGAAACACAAGTCAGAAAATATCAGGTTTTTCCTGGCAGGATTACAGATAATATGCAAAGGCTTCTTACCGGAAAAGACAAAGATGGAAGGCAGGTTGATTTTCCAAGAGTATTGGCGACCGGTGAAATGCTTGCAGATGCGCGCCTGCACGAAGATGAAGCCGATAGAAACGATTTAAGAAGGCAGTATATTCACATAAATCTTGCTATTGCAGATGACCCAAACAAAAGCGGAGAGATGGCTTTTAAGAATGAATCTCCTCATGCTCTTAAATTAAATCCAGAAACAAAGCTTGCAGGCAATTGCCTGCCTTTGTCAAATGAGCAGTATGAAGAGCATAGAAGCGGCGGATTTGTATTTACAAAAAAAGAAGTGAAAGCTTTACAGGGCAACTATTATGCACTTCCGGGCAGAAGAAGAGAGTTCTGGAACTATGCGCTTGGAAAACACGCTGAAAAATATATAGATGATGTATGCTCAACATTAGGTATGGCTTTTAATGATGTTATGGAGATTTGGCTTTATCCAAGAGATGGGCTGCGCCTTTTTGCTGTTGGCGCTGTTGGCGGCAGCGGCAGGTGGTTGAATGGCGATGACTACGACCTTGGCAGCAACTGCGGTTGTCTGCTCGGGGTAGCGCCGAAAAATTTAGGCACTGAAGCTCAGGGAAAACCGGAAGGCAGATCAGTTGTTGCTCCAACACTTGAAGAGACATTGGCTATTATTAACAATCCAGACTTAAACAGGCAGGGCATGGCAGAAGCAATAACTGCCAAATGTCAAAAGTAAATTAACAATATTTGCCATAATCTGTTGCATCCTCCAATTATTTATTGCTTTCTATACCAGCAGCCAAATAATCCCAAATCCAATAAAGCATCCTGCTGTTATGAACGGCATTGCAGGATAGAACCTATCTTCTTTCGCTTTGAGCAATAATGCAAGAAGTGCAGCTGCAGCGCATAAAGAGATTATCCCCGTGAATCCCAATGCAGCAGGCTTTGCGATGCTCTTTGCCGTGATAAGATATTCCATCACAGCGCCGGAAAATAACAATGGAAACGCGATATCTCCTCCGCCAAGCACCGCATTCTTCATCTTTTTCCTTACAACAAGCTTTTCCCTGTCTTTTGCTGTCATTCCTGCGCCTTCATTTGCGCTGGCTCTTTTGATCCGATCAACCATAACATCTTTTTTTCCTAAGTTTTTTGAATAAGGCAGGAATAACCCTGCAAAGATATGGCTTTCTGCCTGAAATTCCGCAAGCTTTACCATATGTTTTGATTTCCACACAGCATACATGTCATAGAGGGAGATCAGGACCAGCAGGATAAACACAGATGTAAGGTTTAATATCGGAAGAAATACTATCACAACTCCAGTATAGATGAACAATTCTGTGAAATTGTGCACATATGCATTAGGCCTGTAGATTTTCCATAAGCCAAGTGCAATGGCCAGGAGAAAAGCGATCTTAAAATTTATGTAAACGCCGAAGGAAACCGCCATTGTCAGTATTATGCTCAGTAAAAACCAGTATTTCCATACGCTTCCAAATTTAAATTTAGCAAGAAGCAGCAGCAAAAGCGTTCCGGCAAGAACGCCGATCATGATATAGATGAATGAAACGGATTTATTCTCAACTTTTGGAGATTCTCCGATGGCTGTATCCGGATGCTCTATCACAATCTCTCCTGTCGCAGCCTTAACAGCCTGGATATGCTTATTTATTGTTATCAGGCCGACAAGCTGGGCCATCAAGAAAAGAGCGACAAGGATCAGTGTGATATTCAGTGAGTGCTTCATTTTTGAACATTTCCGTAAAAAGCTTTATATTATTTAAATATTTGTTTTTGGTGATGTTTGCGCACAATATAAGGATAAGCGTTTTCATCTGCGAGGATGAGGAAAACAGCATTGAAAAAGAGCAGAAGCTTAAGGATATATTCAGATCCATGATTCCTGTTGATTTTGAAAGGGAAAAGCTTGCTGTGGCTGAGCATACTGCATCAGGATTCAATGAAAAAAAGATCAAGATCATTGAACTGACAATGGAAAAAGAGGCGCACACAAACAGATTCCTTAAAAATCTGAACAAATATCTTTCGGACAGCCAGAGACAGCTGATCTTGTCCCAGAAAGAGACAAGGCTTGATGACGGGCTTTTATTCTACCTTAGGTTTGATAAGGATATATTATTGGATGAAGGGAAGCTTATCCTTACAGATGCTGGCAGCTGCGTCCATATCAGGATGAGCATAGCGGCATTTCCAAGGAACAGGGAAGCTGCATTGATGGTTATAGGCAAAATTTTTAAATAAAAACAACATAGATTAAACTGATAGCTATGGCAGAGGATAATTTCACAGTAACACCATGGGAAGTTTCCGGAAATGTTGATTATGGCAGGCTTGTAAAAAAGTTCGGCACAGAAGCGATCACAGATAAATTATATGATCGTATAAAAAAATACACAAAAGACCTTCATTTTCTGCTGAGAAGAAGGATATTCTTTTCCCACAGGGACCTGAACTGGGTTTTTGATGAATATGACAAGGGAAATAGATTCTATCTTTATACGGGAAGAGGGCCGTCAGGCCATACCCATCTGGGCCATATCGTCCCGTGGATGCTGACCAAGTACCTGCAGGAAAAGTTTGATGCAAAATTATGGTTCCAGATGACTGATGATGAGAAGTTTTTCTTTAATCCGGGCCTTTCAATAGATGAATGCAGCAGATTTGCCTATGAAAATGCCCTGGATGTGATAGCATTGGGCTTTGACAGAAAAAAGACGCATATATTCACAGATTTTGACTATGCCAAAACAATGTACAGGGAAGCGGCTAAAGTCGCAAAAAAACTTACATTCTCAACCACAAAAGCGACATTCGGCTTTTCAAACGAGACCAATGTCGGCTCAATCTTTTATACCTCCATGCAGTCAGTTCCCGCATTCCTTGAATCAGTAAAAGCAGGAAAAAATATACCCTGCCTGATACCCCATGCCATTGATCAGGATCCTCATTTCAGGGTATGCAGGGATATAATGCCCAGATTAGGATATTATAAGCCTGCTGCAATACACTGCAGATTCATGCCAGGCCTAGGGGAAGGCGGCAAGATGTCTGCTTCCCAGCCGAATACATGCATATTCACAACAGACTCTCCAAAAGATGCAGAAAATAAGATCATAAGGGCATTTACCGGCGGCAGGGCAACAATAAAAGAGCAGAAAGAAAAAGGCGGAAACCCAGATATCTGCCCGGTTTTCCAGTACTGGGCGATGATGTTTGAGCAGGATGACAGGAAACTTCAGGAGATAAGAAGGAAATGCCTTGCAGGAGAGCTTACATGCGGCGATGACAAGAGAATGCTCGCAGAAAAAGCCATGGCATTCCTTGTGAGCCATCAGGAGAAAAGAGAAAAAGCCAGGGATAAGCTGAAGGATTATATTGTGAAAGACTAAGTTTTATAGGTCATTATAAGAAAAACATTTAAAAACAACGCCTTCTTTAGCTTTCTATTAACTTCCTATCAACTAGGAATTATACTGAAGCACTAAGAGGTGGTCTAATGATCCGAAGATTCAGGGCAGCGCCGCTGTCAAGCACATTTTTTCTTGCAAGCATACTTGGCTTACTGATTGCAGTATACTATAGGAATAAAATCGGCATTGATTATGCGGTCTCATTCATAGTTTTGTTTGCAGCAATGTTCATTGCATCAGTCATTTCAATGGCAAAAGCGCCTATAGAGGCTGAGCTTGCAGTTGACCATGATTTAAGCAAGTCAAGGCATAAGGTACAATAGGCTGTTATCCAGATGCATCATTGCCTGTGGCTGATTATAACCTATAATATTTAAATATTGTTGAGGTGGAAAAATGAAAAAAATTTCAGCATTGCTTATATTGATGATGTTTTTGCTCTCATTTGCAACAGGCTGCTCAAAAGCGCCTACAGAAGCATCAGCAGAAACGCAAAATGAAGTAAAAAAAGATGTGACAGCAGAGAAAACAGAGCCAAAAGTGACGGTATCTGAAAACTCCAAGCCAAAGTCGGCAGAAATAAAGCCGGCGGAAAAACCGGCAGAGACAGCGCCGGAAGCAGAGGAAGAGACTGCTGCAGAAATACTGGCAAAAGCAGGCGCTTATGCTGACGAAAGGGTTTCCAATCTTGTGAAAAAAGCAGCAGAAAAAACAACAAGCTACCGCTTTTATTACCAGACATCCGCAAACTGGGATCTTGTGAGAGACCAATATTTCATAAAAGGCGATAAGATAAAGATAAAGCTGTATGAAGAAAATATGTGGAATGCTGATAATTACTTTGATACTGTCTATCTGGACACAGCGCAGAAGACAGCAGCGGCCTATTGTGAAAGCCCGGAAAAAAAGAGATGCAAGGACTTAAACAAGCAGTTTAAGGTGGAATATGAGGACTATAAGATATTGACCCCTCTTGACTGGATCAATGCAATACCTACTGATGCAAAATGGCAGGGCAGCGAACAGGTGGATGACAGGCCTGCAGATGCTGTTGTGTTCTCCACTCCTGACGGAAAAACGACAAGAATGCTGATGGATAAATTCTCAGGCGTTCCTGCGCAGGTCATAATATACAAAGGAGACATAGAGAATGTGGTTGAGAGATATAAATTCAGGGAGCTCAGCGTGAATTCAGTCAAGACATCAGAGACAGAGCATCAGTTCGCCACAATCTAATCTTTGTTTTCTTTTTCTTGTTTTTTCTTCCTGTTTTTTCAGATTTTATTCCATTTTTATAGTTAATTTTATATAGGAGTAATGCCCAAATACATCCATACTACTTATAAAGCATATAAAAAGAGGCAAATAATGTTTGAGAAACATACCAAAAAGCTGTTTTTGATTGATGCATGCATTGTTCTTGTTGTATTGATTATATTGGGTGTTGTGATCCTCAGGTTTGTGAAAGTGCCCTACACTATATCTGAAATAACAGAAAAAACCTATCCTTATAATGAGACAGTCTATTACAATGAGACAGAGGAAGTTGAGATACAGGTCCCATACCAGACTGAGGAACAATACACATACACCAAAGATATCGCGCCTCCGTCTTCGGGGCTGGAGCCAAAACCAAGCTTTTTGCCGGATAAGAACTGCAGGCTGGAAGATTATAACTACACTTTAAATTATTTCGGCACAATAACTGAAAAAAACAGGTATGATCCTGTGACTAAGATAGGCTATTACAACGGCGCTGTAAGGCAGGGCGTTGAGATATGCAACCATGAAAAAAGGAGGATGAACACCAACCTGTATATATGCCATTATAACGGCAATACAAAAGCAGACTGCAATGACAGGCTGGTGACCACAGTAAGGGCAAATATCTGCGAAAAAAGAACATTGGTATGGGTGACATCTTTTGGCGAGAATAAGCATATCACCCTTGAAAAAGGAAGTGTTTCACAGAAGCTTGTATGCGATGCAAGCATCATGCCTGGAAATGACGGCGCCGTCTCACCGCCTGCTGTATATTATAATGTTGCAGGGACTGATTTCAGCCAATATGCGCAGGGAACGAGAGTGATGACCCAGAGCGGAACACTGGCAGATAAGAGGCTTTCATCAGACCTGCTGAGGGATGAGGTCACATCCGCGCAGGTGCACGGCACAAGGCTTGTCACAAAATACAGGACAGGGACAGTGACAAAGCAGATCCCAAAAAATATGACTGTCGTCAAATACAAGACAGAAAGAGAGCAGAGGGAAATAACAAAATACAGGCCCTTATGGGAAGAGGTAAAGATACTGCTTAATTTAAATATCTGATTTTTAATGTATCATTCTTATTTTTAATTCTATCTTAATCAGCTTAATCTAAATCTTTTTAACCCAATTGCGCAAAATTTAAAAACCAACCCTAATCTACAGGATTTATGAAACACAACAGCTCAATACAGATGCCTTTCAGGATGATTTTGGCACTTGTTGCTGCGCTTGTTATTGGCCTGTCTTTGGCAGCATGCTCAGATGATGCTGTAAAAGACATACCTAAAAAAGCGGAAATACCTTATAATTCAAGCATATCCTATGAGATAACAAAAGATGATTTTTTCTCAAAAAAAGGCTGGACAAGCAAAAATATAATGGCCTATGGCTTTAAGCTTGGTGACACAGAAAGCAGGATGGTGGAAAAGCTTGGCACTCCTGACCTTAAGACAGAGATCCTGACAGGAACCAATTATGAATACAGCAAAGCATTGGGCATGAAAATGATAGGCATTCTCATCAGATTTGATAAAAGTGGCAAGGCAGTGAGCATGACCTTTAAGCCTCCGTTCAATGACAAGATGGTGGGGGAAACAAAAATAAGCCACGATAAGGATTATCTGTATAAGACTTTCGGAAGGCCGGGTTATATCCAGCTGCTTTCAAAAAGAACAGTCTACGGCTATCCAAACAGAGGGATTGATATCATCATGGACGCCAAGAAGGAAAACGGCTTTATGCTTTACACAGAGGAAGGCCAGATATTCTACCCTAAATATGTTGAAAGCTATTATGAATAGGTTTATTAAATTATAATCAATTTTACCCTAAATAAATTGCTACCTTGCAGTTCACATAAAACTTTATAATAGCCTGAATTATTTATTTAACTACCCATGGGGCATGATATAATAATAGGAAGAAACGATAAAGACCGCGAAATGTTCGGTATGGACGGCACTGTACTTCTCGGCAGGCAATACGTCAAGATGGGCCATGTGACTTCCCTGTCAAACAATATCTATCTGGATATCATAAGAAGCCATGTATTCTTCATCTGCGGAAAAAGAGGCGCAGGAAAAAGTTATACTATGGGCGGAATCGCAGAAGGGATGGCTGATCTCCCCCCGCGCATAAAGCAGAACCTTTCATTTATTCTGCTGGACACGATGGGCATCTACTGGACTATGAAATACCCTAACAAAAGGGACGAGAGCCTTTTGGCAGAATGGGGATTTAAGCCAAAGGCGCTTGATGTCAAGATCTATACGCCTTATTTTTATTATGAGCAGTATAAAAAAGAAGGCATTCCGACGGATTTTCCGTTTTCCCTGAATGCATATGAATTTGATTCATCTGACTGGCAGCTGACATTTGACATCTCCCCTAATGATCCGATAGGGGTGCTGATCGAAAGGATAATCAACGAACTTTCAAAAACCAAAGGCAAATACAATATTGATGATATAATCAAAGCAGTAAGAGATGACAAGAGATCAGAGCAGGCAGTGAAGGATGCTGCTGAAAACAGGTTCTTAAGCACAAAAGCATGGGGTGTTTTTTCAGAAAAAGGAGAAGGCACGCCGTTGAAGCAGTTGGCAGCAGCAGGACAGGTAAGCGTGCTTGATGTAAGCTGCTATGCGACAATGCCGAACGGATGGAAGATCAAATCGCTGATCATAGGATTGGTCGCAAAAAAATTATTTATCGAGAGGATGATCTCAAAAAAATATGAGGAATATTCCTCAATAAGGGATGCGATACATTATTTTTCAGAGGAGAAAAGGCTGACAAAGCTTCCGATGCCGATGGTGTGGCTCGTGGTTGATGAGGCCCATGAGTTTTTGCCTCTGCAGGGAAAGAATGCTGCGACCGACCCTTTAGTCACGATAATGAGGGAAGGCAGGCAGCCGGGAATAAGCCTTATACTGGCAACCCAGCAGCCTGGAAAAATACACACGGATGTCATGACCCAGAGCGATACAGTGCTTGCACACAGGATTACCGCAAGACTGGATGTTGATGCATTGAGCCTGTTGACACAGAGCTATATGAAAGAAGGATTAGTCACTCACATTGACGGCCTGCCAAGGGTGAAGGGAGCATGCGTGCTGTTTGATGATACGAATGAAAGGCTTTATTCCATGCGCGTAAGGCCAAGATTCACATGGCACGGCGGTGAGGCTCCTGTGGC
>Ga0208375_1001924_pt1 | contig 20902 bp, 24 predicted proteins | sample RifOxyD1_FD_184038 | JGI IMG/M metagenome (GOLD analysis project Ga0208375, IMG submission 184038) | Soil microbial communities from Rifle, Colorado - Rifle Oxygen_injection D1 (SPAdes) | ecosystem: Environmental > Terrestrial > Deep subsurface > Rock core/Sediment | place: Rifle, Colorado... | reverse complement strand
GCATTTAAAACTATGGCAGATGGAAAAAAAGTAATAACAGACAAAAACATAAGAGATTTAGCCAAAAGTTTCCAATAAAAACATTTTTAACATTGTTTTTTTCTTTTATGTTAAATCCAGAAAATAAAAAATTTATAATAAATTCTAATTATTGCAGTTAAACTCCACCACGCATGTGGAAACTACCGCCACCAGAACCACCACCTAATTTAAATCCTCCACCACCAGAACCACCCCAGTTGCTACTTCTTGAGCCACCACTATGACTATGTCCTCCACCATAACCACCACCATACCCGCCAGTATAAGCAGGTTTAGGTTTATGATAAGTACGTCTCGCTTCTAATTCAGACCATAAAGTTGTATTTGAAATTTTTCCAGATACATATCTTTTTATCAAGTCATCAAGGTCAACATTGATATTAGAACCTTCTTCATCAAAATCACGTCTTTTGAAGTCCAATAATATGTCTTTTACTTCCTGAGCGTTCTCTTGATAAACATCTCTTCTTCCTCTTATCTCCTTAGAAGAATCTTTTAATGTTCTAATAGAAGAATCAATTTCCCCAATTCTTGCAACTAATCCATCATCTTCTGAACCAGGAGTAGACCTGGCTAGTGTTTTTAATTCACTAATAGTCTCTCCTTTGAGATATTCTTTTAATTTGCCAATTGCTTGCCTATAAAATTCATCCTTCTCGCCATCTATTTCTCTTCTTTCATTAGCATATGCTCTTGATTCTTTATCAGTTTCTTCAATAGAAGAAATCACTTCATCTTTATCTTTTTTATATTTTCTTCCTTCTTCTAAAACTCTTGTTAAGCCATATCTGTCAGCAAATTCTTTTTCAATTGCATCAACTTTTTCCTGCAATGGTTTTAAACTACTTTGAGTTCTTTGTATTTCAGCCTGCATTAATTCAGGAATAGAAACTAAATGTTTATAGTCAGCTATTGCTTTGCTAAAACCAATCATTTCTGCAACCCATGAATCAAGAGTCTCTCTTATTCTTCCTGCACTATATTCAGGAGTTCCAAAATTGCAATTCAATAAATAAGCAAATAATTTGCTTTCCCTGTACTCGCCTAATTTTCTTTCTGCATTTTCTCTAAATTCATTAAATGCTCTTTCATATCCTTCAAGTGTTTCACTTAATCCAGTTGCAGTCCCTATAACTTCAGTATAATCTGGTCTTTCTTTTAATCCTTTTTCAATTTCTCCAATTAAATTATCTCTTTCAGCTGCTTTTTTAGTTAGTGTATCATCAATTATTTGCAATCTCTCTTCTAAAACTAATCTTCTTTTTCCTGCAGCTTCCATTGATTGTTCTAATTTTGCTCTTCTTTCTTGTCTTGCTCTGAATATTTTTTGTACTTCTTCTTGAGCTTCGCTAATTGTTTTTCTGACAGCTTCTGCAGTCATTTCAGGCAGATAATGCAGGGCTAATTTAACATATCCTTCTTCCCTTTCCTTGGATAAACTATCTATTTCAAATTCAAAAGTATTTATTTGTCCAGAAGCTTTTGCCCGTCTTTCAGCAAGTTCAACTTGCAATGAATTCAATTTATTATAAACAAATGACCCGCTTACCATTTTTTTCACCAGTTGTTTAACTGAACACCTCTTTCAATTCTACTGCTGTCATGATTAGAAACTACGATTGAATCAGCAAGAAAACCAACAGGCTTGACAGCAAAAATATTATCAGCTATAATCCCATCATCTAATTTATCTTCTTTAAGTCTTTCATAAACAGATTCTGGAATTTGTTCAGCCCACACATTTAATGTTACAGGCATGCCATTTCCAGTATTCATAGCAGTATAAGGCACTACTCTTCCCCTGGAATTAACAGCTTCAACAATAGCATAAAAACTAGTGCCTGTTCCTCTGCCATAATCTCCAAATATTAAAGAATATTCTCCTTCTCTTTGAACAATTCTGACAGTAAATTCATCTTTCATTATATCCTGAGTTTCTACTAATGCATCTCTGATTTCTCTTAATTTAGGAACATCGCTAAAACTATTTTTAGCAATAGAATATAAGCTTTTTACTTCTCTTTTTGCTATGCCCTGAACAGCAATATCAAGAGCAGTTTCATATTCTTTTCTAATATCAATAATTAAGTCTCCTCTTGCAATCTCTCCCTCTACAGAACCTAAAGCAGTTTCAATGCCGTTTAATTGTCTCCTGACATCTTTATAATTTTCTCTGGTTACCTTATCATCAGCACTTCCATTAGAATCACAATATTTTGCAAAGAAGCTTTTAGTTTCATCAAGTTCTCTTGCAGACATTACAGAAATATTCCTCAGTTCATTTGATTCAGAACTATTGTTGTTTAATAAAGAAAAATCCCTTAATTTAATTGTTAAATCTTCTCTTTTTTGATAATTTTCTTCAACAGCAGATTCAACCCTGGCTTCACTTCCAGCATAATATAATTTTTTTGCTCCTGCTGATGCTACAGCTAAAAATCCAATAACAGCAACTGTTGCCAAAGCAGGTTTAACATATCTGTCAAAAATTCTTCCCCTGTTTACATATAAATTTGCTAGTCTGTTTGAAAAACCATGTTTTGGCTGTTCAAAAGAATATTGTCTTTCTAAATAAATGTCAACAGATTTCCTCGCATCTTCTTCTGTTAAAGTTTCACCTGCAGCACTGGCATTAGCTAATAATCTTTTTACAAAATCGTCTTTAAATATGTCAATATTCAACCAAAAATCAACTTGCTCTCTCTGTCTTCTGACATCAGAAGCAATATCCCCAACTTCCAATAATGTTGCAAGACCAGGTTTTTTATCCTCAAGCATAAAATAATAATTGCCGATAAACTTTTAAATCTTTCTTCTATCTTAACTTAAAAGTGAAAACAAATGGAAACAGCTTTGAAACCATATCTTGAAAAATCAGTTGAAGTTCTTAGAAGATATAATTTAATTCCAGAGCAAGCAGAAGATTATCAATTAGCAACTTTATTGGAGCAAGTGCAAAGCGTAGATGAACCAAGAGTAGTTGCAATAGCTAAAACAGTAAGATTAGCAGGCGTCTATAACAGATTAGTAAGCAATAATATTTCTGATATGCGCTTTGGCCAAAGATATGCTGATGTTCAGGAAATGTTTGATTCTATAAGAAATGATACTTCAGCATTAGTTGAACAATTGCAGGATGGCAAGCTGGATTTAGGTGAAAGAGTTCAAAATTGGTGGATGCGATTAGCAAGAGGAACACCTCATAAAAGATTTGAAAAAATAAAAGATATTTATCAGGATGTAACAACAGATACAGGCAAGCAATTAGAAATGGAAAAAGAAATTATTGATGGTTATGTTAATTTTAGATTCGCATTAAAGGAAGCAGAAATTGCAGCACATCAGGTTTTAGCAACTCAAACAGGAATATGGGACAAATCAAAATTAGCTACCCAAACAGCAGCAGCAAAAGTAGATAATTATGCAGGAGCAGATAAATCAGAAAAATCAAGATTAGAATTATCAAGAGATGAAGCACTTTATAATCAACAGCAAGAAGAAAGAAAATACCAGTTATTAAAAGATGTTGCAGAACATTTAACAATTAGTTATAATGTCGGAGAAGCATTAGTTGCAAAACTTTCGCAGTCAAATAGAACAAAAGACCAGCTTCATACAAGAGCAATAACATTCTTTGGAACAAATGCTAATGTTTTAACAACATTGGACGCTATTTATGCATCTCTTTATGGACTTCATGAAACAACTCAAACAATAAATGCAATGGAAGAAGGCATAAACAAAGGCATTGAACAAGTTGCAACATTAGGAAGAGACTTGGAAAAAGCAGCAGTAGAAGCAGGTTATGGCAAATCATTAAGTTCTGATGCAGTGCAAAAATTAGTTGATTCAATAGTTGCTTATCATACAGAAACAGCAAGAGACATAGACAGATTGAGAGAAGAAAGCACTAATAATGCCAATGAAATTGAAAGAATAGTAGAAGATGGTAAACGAAGAACCAGAAATGCAATCTTACATGCTACTGCAGGAACTTTAGAGCAAAAAACCCAATAATTTCTTAACAAAACCTTTTTTAATAAAAATAGTTTTTTATTATCATGTTAAATCCCGAATTAAAAAAAGAATTGGAATCTCAGCAATACATTCTAGTAGGAAATCATTCAGCAGTTAAAACCTGTTCCTGGACAAGAAAAATGATTAAAAGTGAAGGTTCCTGTTACAAACATAAATTTTATGGTATAAGAAGCAATCAATGCCTGCAAATGACTTCTTCTTTGACCTGTGCAAATAATTGCATAATCTGCTGGCGTTCTTCTAAAACACCTGTTTCAAAAGAATGGACTTTTGATATAGATAATCCTGAATTAATATTTGAAAATAGCATAAAAGCCCAGTATAAATTATTAACAGGATTAAAAGGATATGAAAAAACAAACCAAGATTATTATGAAGAATCAAAAGATATTAAACATGTAGCTCTTTCATTAATAGGTGAATCTATTTTATATCCAAAAATAAATGAATTGAATGAAATTTTCAATGAAAATAATATTTCAACATTTCTAGTTACAAATGCTCAATATCCAGAGCATATTAAAAAATTAAAGCCAGTAACTCAATTATACTTAAGTTTGGATGCTCCAAACAAAGAATTATTAAAACAAATAGACAAGCCAATATTTGAAGATTACTGGGAAAGATTAAATAAATCATTAAAATATTTAAAAGCTAAAAAGCAAAGAACCTGCATTAGATTAACAATAATTAAAGGAATAAATGACAAATATTTTGAAGATTATTCTAAATTAATTTTAAAAGGAAATCCCGATTTTATTGAAATAAAAGCATACATGTTTTTAGGTTCTTCAAGACAAAGATTAAAAGAAGAAAACATGCCTTATCATGAAGATATTGTTGCTTTCTCAAAAGAATTAATTAAGCATTTAAAAGATTATGAAATAGTTTCAGAGCATATTCCATCTAGAGTAATTATGTTAGCAAAAAAGAAATTCAAGAAAAAAGGAAAATGGTTTACTTGGATTGATTTTGATAAATTCTTCAAATTATTAAATTTAAAAAAATCTTTTTCAACAGACGATTATCTAAAGGAAACACCAGAAACAGGTTTGTCAGGTAAAGGAACAAATAGTTATGTAAGAAAAAGTAAGGGTTTAGCACCCTTCACGAACCCGCTAAAAAAATAAAAAAGAAAAAATTAAGGAATTTACATTCCTAAAACATTTTGCATAGAATAAACTTTTCCTCTCGCACCTTCCCTAATTCTAGCATCTAAAAATCTTACTGCATCTAAAACACAAGCAGCATAAACACTTCCCCCATTTACTCTATGAGAAATTTTACAACGATGTCCTTGACTCATCATTTCAAAGACTACGGTTCTATCTGGACTTCTTCTAAAAATATGAGAATCCCATTCATATCCAGTACATATCTTGTTTTCATAACCCTTAAAGACATCACTGTGTAAAAAATTAAACATTGTTTCCCAAAAAGAAAAATTGATTCTTGTTCGATTATTCATTTCTTCAGTAGTTCCAGAATTAACAGTATCCTTTAAATCATACCAATGCCATCCATGTCCTTTCAAATATTTCTCAGGTACATCTAATTCAGCTATTTCCGCAGGATCATGATTCATACTTACAAGAAAATCCTTACGATTTTGATGAGAACTCATATGTCTTTGTAATTCAGGGTCTCTAATCATAGAAATATCTTGTTCAGTAAATGGAATTCCTAATTGATTAAAATATTGCACCATTGCTCTTGCTGTTCCACTTGTATCTTTCTTTCCAGCTTGATGGCTTTCTTCTATTTCAAGATTATATCCATTAAAAGCACCAGGATGTTCTCTTGCATATTTTTCCATTACAGCTTGAAAAGCAACTATTGGTGCAGCCATGTTAGGTGCAATAACAGCAACTAAGCCAGCACCTTCAACTCTTCTAACCATTTCTTTTTTTTGTTCAGGAGTATAACCAGTAGTTCCCATTACAAAAGGCAATCCATGTTCAATATACCAATCAACATTTCCTTCAATAGCAGTAGGTTGTGTAAAATCAACAGAAATAGTTTTTGGAAAAATGATTGAATCTATTACTGGAGAAAAAACATGTTCACGTTCACTCGGATATATCAAACTAAAACCATTTTTAGACCACTCTTCTACAATAGTACTATCAGTTTCAGGACCAGTTAAACTCCATGGTATTAAGTACATATCTTCAGTTCTTTTAACAACAAGGTTAGCAACTTCAGTTGCCATATTTCCAGGCAACCCATTAACCATAACTCTAATAGTATCTCTAACCATAATATCAATCCTCCATAAGTATAAAATTAATAATAAAGAAAATCTTAAAAACTTATCTTTAATATTTCGTCTTAAATTTTATTCCTTTTGCAACTTCTAAAATGCCTTTACTTTCTTTAGGAATATCAAGAGCAGAAGATTTTTTTGTATAATCTAAAATTCTTTTCTTTCTTCCTTCAATATCCAGATTAGAGTTTACAAAAGGTCCGCCAATACAACCTCCAACGCAAAAAGTAACATCCATAAATCTTACTTTAGGATCAGGATTTTCTAAAAATTTAATTATGTTTACAATTCCATCAATGCATATCTCTTCCCCAGGTTTAATTATTCCTTTCAAATGAGCTGTTTTAGATAGCCCTCCTGATAATGGATAAACTTTAGTATATTCATTGTAAAACATGTCAAAATTATCCTTTCCTTTAACAGAAATATTAGAAACTAATTTAGCAAGTTCCATATAATCAATAACATAATCAACATAATCAGAATTTCTTGCTTCTATTTTCTTAAAAGTGCAAGGTGAAATAAAGCAGGTTTTATGATTAGGATAAACTCTTTTGCATATTTTAGCAGTAGCAACCATTGGACTATCAACAGAAATCAAGTTTTTAATAAATTTAGGATATTTATTTTTAATAGTCTCAACAACACCAGGGCAAACAGTAGAAATTAATAATTTTTTAGAATTTTTCAGAATCTTATGATATTCATGATTAACAAGTTTAGCGCCAAAAGTTAATTCAACAACTTTATCAAATCCAAGTTTACGCAACTTTAATATTATTTCAGGATAATCAAACATTACAGCAAAAGAAGGAGCAAGAAGAGCAATTAATTTTTCATTTTTTAAAGAATTTAAGTCTAAATTCTTGTCATTCATCTTTTAATATCCTTCCAGGACATTTTCTTATCTTTTAATTTCTTTAATTGTTCAAACTTGTCTTCAAAAATCTCTCTTTCTTTCTGGTAGAATATTCCAGTTGGAATCTTGCTTTTAGAATCATTATAATCAAATTCTTCAGCTTTTTTCAAAGCTTCAGTAATATTAGTCTTATCATGCTTAGCTTCCTGCAAAGAATATATCCTTTCTTTAAAACCAGTATCCTGGTGAAATATCAGACAAGGCTGTATTACTTCAATAAATGCAAATCCTTTATATTTCAAAGCTTCTTTTAATACATCTTCAACAGATTTCACATCAGCAAATACCCTAGCTACAAATCCAACATTTAAAGATAACATTAATTTAATTGGATTTAATGGATTCAGTTTAGCGCCTAAAGGATTAGTCTTATCTTTAAATCCAATTTCAGTTGTAGGTGTAGATTGTCCAGTAGTTAAAGCAAATACCTGATTGTCATGAATAATATATTTCATGTCAACATTATACCTTGCCATATGAACTAAATGTTCCATTCCTTCTGCATATGCATCACCATCACCAGAAAATCCAATGACTTTCAGATTAGGATTCCCTATTTTTATTCCAAAGCAAGTAGGCAGAACTCTGCCATGCAAAGTATTGATTCCGTTTATATTCAGATAATCAAATATCTTTGCATGACATCCAATTCCAGAAACAATTGCAAATTCATCCCTCTTTTTCCCAGAATTGAGTTCATTAAAGACTACATTTTTTACCCCAGTAAGTATTTGAAAATTAAAGCATCCAGGACACCATGTTGGTTTAATCATTGTATTTAAATTTTCCATTTTAATATCCTAATCCCAATTTCCAGTTTAAATATCTTTTAGCATTCCAAATTTTTAGCCCTTTTTCTGTTAATTTATAACCATAAAGTTTTCCAAAGCGGCATTCTCTTATGATTAACTCATTTTTTTCAAGCTCTTTCATTTTTATTTCAGCTTCTTTTTCTGATAGACCCATTTGTTGTGACAATTTTTTTGGATCATTATAATTCATAAATTCTACCCAATGTAATATCTCAAAGTCTTCCTTAGTTATCATTTCATCCTCTTCTTTATCTCTTCTTTTAGCTCATCAGAGTAAAAAGGCAGTCCATTGTATTTCAAAATTTTATTTTTAATAAAAATTCCAGTCTTAGCAGTAATCAAATTAGCCAACTGGGCAGTTGCATTATTTTCAACAACAATTATATTATCAGCTTTTTTTAATTCAGCAACTATTTTATCAGAAAATGGTTCTAAATAAAGTACTTGTAAAAATCTTGCATCTAATCCTTGTATAGCATCAAAAATAGCGCCTTTAGTAGAACCCCATCCAACAATTAAAGTTTTTCCTTTTCCATAAACCTTGCAAGTTTCTAATTTCTCAACTTCTCTTTTTATTTCATTAGCCTTCATTAATCTTCTTTCAACATTTTTTTCAACAATTGCAGTATCTTCAGTAGCTTCCCCAGAATCAAGATGTTCATAGCTATTGTATCTTTTCAAAGAAGTTAATTTTTCAGATTTCACAATATTAGCTTTCCCGTTTAATGTGTAAAAGCTTTCAGCTAATTGCTTGTCAGATAATATCAAACAGGGAATTTTAAATTTCTGGGATAAATAAAACAAAGCAGAAGTTAATTCAGCACTTTCTATTGGGTCGCCAGGAGCAACAACAACTCTTGAAAATTCACCATGCCCAGAATATAAAGCAATATTCAAGTCACCCTGAGCTGTTTTAGTAGCAACACCAGTAGCAGGTCCTGGTCTTTGAGCTAAATAAGCAACAACAGGAATTTCTCCAATACCAGCTAAACTTAAAGCTTCTGTCATTAAATCAAATCCGCCGCCAGAAGTTCCAACCATTGATTTAGCACCAGTAATAGCACTTCCAATAGCAGCATTAAAAACAGCAATCTCATTTTCCAATTCTAATGTTAAAATATTATTCTCAACTTGTTTCTCAGCTAGTTCAGATAAAAGAGAAGTAGCTGGTGTCATTGGATAAGCAAAATAAACATCCATTCCACCCTTCAAAGCACCTTCTTTTACACCCTGAGCGCCATTCATGAAATAATTAGTTTTATTCTTAGAAGTTTTTAAGTTAAATTTAGAATTTTCGCTTTCATAACCTTCTTTTGCATTTTTCAAATTAGCATCGAAATTCCTTAATTTTTTAATTTCAATTTCCAAAAATTTAAAATCAAAACCCAATATCTTTAATAATTTCCCGGCAAAATAAATATTCTCTTTATTGTCTTTATTTCTCAAAACAAGTGTCTCTTTTCTTATTTTGCTTTTATGAACTAATTCAGTATTATCATCCAGGCAAATTAAAATATCAATCTTATTCTCATTGCTATAAACTTTAGTATCAGAGAAAGTTAATATATTATAATTATGTCCACCTCTTATTACTGATTCATATTCTCTTGAAAGAAAAACATAGTATCCTGTTTTAACTAAAATCTCAGAAATAATGTTCGCTAAAACATTAGGACCCTGTCCAGCTTTTCCTCCAATTAATACATTGGTTAGCATGTAATGAAAACATAGAAGATATATTTAAAGATATCTACATTTTTTTCAATTATATATTAAAATATAGAACTCTTTATTAATTCCTTTAGAATCATAAAAAAATGGTAAGAGGGCTTTCTGTTATGATTGTTGGCAATGGAGCAAGAGAAGATGTAATCTCTCATGCATATAGAAATAGTCCTCAAGTAGAAAGAGTGATAGTTACTCCTGGAAATGACTTTCTAAACTGGAGGAAAAAGAATGTTATTGTAGACAAAAGGAGTTCATTAAAAGATCCAATATCTATTCTTAGAATTGCAGAAGAATATAAGCCTGATTTAATTGATGTTGCCCAGGATGATGCACTTGCATCAGGCACAGTAGATTTATTGCAGCAAAATGGTTTTCAGGTATTTGGCCCAACAAAATTAGCAGCAAGAATTGAAAGTGATAAAAATTGGGCTCGTCAGTTTATGCAAAGACAAGAAATTCCACATCCTAAATTTAGATATTTTGATAATGAAGCTTCAGCAATAGAATATGTAACAAGACTTTATCAAGAAAATCCAGGAATATTCTACATAAAAGCAATCGGTTTGTGTGCAGGTAAAGGTGCACTTAAATCAACAACATTAGAACAAGCTATTCAAAATATTAGATTAATGAAAACATTCCCAGATAGAGCTGGAAGAAGATTTTTAATTGAAGAAGGATTAGTAGGAGAAGAATTTTCATATTATGCAATAAGTGATGGATTGTCTTATAGAATATTTAAATCAGCTCAGGATAATAAAACAGTTAATAATTTTGATGAAGGAGAGCAAACAGGCGGAATGGGTGCTATTTCGCCTGCATTAATAACCAATCCTTTAAAAGATGAAATAGAAAAACAAATGATTTCAAAAGTAATTTTAGGTATGGCTTCAGAAGGAGTTCCTTTTACAGGAATTCTTTATTTAGGCGGAATTGTTGTTAATGGAAAATTAATGAATATAGAATACAATGCAAGATGGGGAGACCCAGAATGCCAGGTTGTTCTTCCATCTTTAAAAACAGATTACATAGACCTTATACAGGCTTGTTTAGAAAAAAGGCTTAATCAAGTAAAGATTTCTCAAGATAATAAAACAAGGGTTTGTATAGTAGGTGCATCTCGCGGTTATCCTCAAGATTATTCACAAGCCAGAGGAAAAAGAATTTATGGACTTGAACAAGCAATGCAATTAGAAGGAATAAATATATTTGGAGCAGGAATTGATATTATAGATGGAAAAACTTATGCTAATGGAGGAAGATTATTTAGTGTTGTTGCAGAAGGAAAAGATATTTTAGAAGCAAGGCAGCGTGCTTATTCAGCTATTGCATATATTTCAATAGAAGGAAATAACCTGCATTATAGAACAGATATTGGCTGGAGAGATGTTGAAAGAATTTTAAAATAAAATTACATTTTTTTCAATCTTTCAATTCTTTCAGTTAAAGGCGGATGAGTTTCAAATAAATTAGCAACATTAGAAGGCTTAGCTAAAAACAAAGGAGCAACAGCCCCACTTACTTTCATGTCTTTATTATCTTTAATCTTAGTTAGTGCATTTATCAATCCAGTAGGACTTCTTGTAAACTTGACAGCATTTGAGTCAGCTACTAATTCTCTTTTTCTTGAAATAGCAAACTGCACTAATTGCGTTATTAAAGGAGCTAAGATAGCTAATACTATTCCAATAACAATAAGAATAGCTCCACCTTTGTTATCTCTGTCATTGCCTCTAAACCATAAGCTTCTCAAAAATATTTCAGAAATAATAGCAATCATTCCGACTAATACAGCAGTTAATGTCATGAATCTTATGTCATAATTAGCAATATGAGAAAGCTCATGAGATAAAACCCCTTCTAATTCTTGTTTGTTTAATTTCTGCAAGCATCCAGTTGTTACGCATATTACAGCATTCTTAGGATCTCTTCCAGAAGCAAATGCATTTATTTGTTCATTTTGCATTATGTATAATTTAGGCTTAGGCAATCCAGAAGCCAAACATAATCCTTCAACTAAGTCATGATACTGCCTATATTCACTCGTAGAAGCTTCTTTCGCATTAACAGAAGCAACAGCAATCTTAGCTGAATTATAATATCCAATCACAATATAAAGCAATGATATAACAATAGCAACAATCATAATAAAAAAGAAACTACCAGGAGAAAATATTCTCATTATAACATAAGCTAATGCAAATAAAACAGCAAATACTATTAGTATAAGCAATCCAGAATAAATCTTGTTCTTCTTAATCTCATCATGAAAATTTAATCTTTCCATGTTATTAAAACTCAATATTCCTTTTTATAGGTTTTGTTTTGAATACACTTATAAATTTTTAGGTTTTAATACTTAAATGCAAGAATACTTATTTTCAAGAGTGGAAACAATAGTTCCAAATTTAGGCAGTGATAGTTTTACTCAAGATATAAAATATGAATGTGAAGTCATACCTCCTGTAGAAGGTGTTTATTTTGAAGGCCATCCATTTACAGATGATAATTTACATAGACTAATTGGAACAATAGCAAAGGAATTCAAAAAAGGAGACAGAATAACAACAATATCAAAGCCAGATATTACAGATACTTTTGATTTAGTTAAAATTAGAACACCTTTATCTTCTGAAGAATTTAGGATATTAGGAGTTCAACTTGCTTATCATTTAAGAGAAGAACTTAGGAAAAAATAAAAACTTTTGCAAATTTAATAAATGTTAAACTTTTAGATAATCAGTACATTTTAAAGTTTATTGTACTTCTCAAAGTTATGAAAAATGATTTAATAAAAAAAGATTATATTCCTTTAGATAAATCATGGATGATAAGAATTGGTGTCTTAGATTTAATTAATAATTATTCTGATTGCATAAATTTTTTACAGCAACATTATGAAAAATTAAGTGATGATTTAAAATCACTTTATCATGCCTCTATTCAATGGAAGGAAAATACCCCAATTGATGTAGGAGAATCAGGAACATTATACAGATTTTTGAGGTTTGCTTCATGGAAATTAGGGTTAGATAAAAGATTTATTCTTCAAGGCACACTTAAAGATAGAAAAATCTGTAATAATCCAGAAATAACAAATTGGTCATTAGAGCAATTATTAGAATTAGATAATGGAACTTCTCAATGGGCTAGTGCATCTGTTTTATTAGGAAATTCTCAAAGAATCATAAATCCACCATATAAATTACAAACAACTTATGAAGCAATAGAACACTGGACAAAAGCAAGAAAACAAGGCAAATTATGGGAGCCAAGATATGATGAGACAATATTAGCCCAAGCATTAGCTTATTTAAATTATATAAAAACAGGAAAAATAGAATTTACTCCAGAACAAGCAGAAGATTATTGTTTTGCAAGAGCATTTGGATTAATAAATAAAGAAGCTGAAAAAAGATGGCCTAGTCTAAGAGGTCATGAAAGTGATAGAATAAATGAAATGGAATTAGCACTTCATCAAAAAGAAATAACTTCAAGAGACCATAGGGTTATCCAGGCAGTAGCAATGTTAAAAAGAAATTCTATAAAAATAGAATATCCAGAATGTGTAAATAAAAGCTGGCCTCAGTTTTGGAGATTTTTAAAAGATTTTAGTTTATCTTAGTAAAAAACCACAAAGCGAAACATTTAAATATTCTCACGTATTTTCACATATACACACAAAATAAGAAAAATGGTAAACGTAACACTATCAATACCAATTGAATTAAAGGAAAAAATGGATTCTTTTGCAGAAATAAACTGGAGTGCAGTAGCGAGAGAAGCATTTGATGAAAAGATAACAGCTTTAGAATTTATAAAAAAATTCAAGGCAAAGAGCACATTTACAGAAGAAGACGCATTAAGGCTTGGAAGAGAGCTTAATAAGAATCTTGTAAAAAAAAGACTTTCTTAAAATGGATTTAGTTATAGACGCTAATATTTTATTTTCTATATTAATAAAATCAGGAAAAACAGAAGATTTTAAAAAAGAATTAAAAAAACAATCAAAAATAATCATTTATTCTACAGAGGAGTTAGTTAAAATTACTCAAACTTAACCTTTACAACTTCTCTCTCTACTTCTTTTATTTGCAAGTAATCTTTCTTCTTAAAACCATAAAGAGAAGCAAACCATACACCAGGAATAGTTGTATTAATCAAATTATAACTCATTATTCCGTCATTGTAATATTGCCTTGAATAAGCAACCTTGTCTTCAATAGAACTTAATTCATTTTGCAATTGCAAGAAATTCTCATTAGCTTTTAAGTTAGGATAATTTTCAGCAATAGCAAATATTGATTTTAATGCATTTTGTAAATTATCGCCTGCTTTTAATTTTCCATTCAAATCTTTAGCACCAACCAAAGCTTTTCTTGCATCAGTAACTTCTTTTATAATGCTTTTTTCATGCTTCATATAGCCTTTTACAGCTTCAATTAAATTAGGTACTAAATCAGCTCTCTTTTTTAATTGAACATCAATTTGAGATAAAGCATTCTCTATCTGATTAACTAAGCTGATAAATCTATTATAGTAATAAATAAATATAACAATAATTACGACTACAATCCCAAGTATTATCCAGCCTATCATGTAATAAGAAATCATCAAAGATTTATAAATCTATCTTTAGTTAACTCTTCTTTTAGTCAACTCTCTAGCTAGATAAACTAAAACAAATAAAAGTACAACATACCCTAATAAAACATAAATATGCAGACTAATTGAACTTAAGCTTTCTTCAAATAATAATGTTCTTCTCAAAGCAGTTTCTCCAAGCATGACAGGATTAAAGTTGACAATGCTTCTTATAGTAGCAGGTAATGTTTCAGTAGGTAAAATTATGTTTGAAAAAAATATCAAAACAAAGCTTATTGTAATGCTTCCAATAGTAGCTGTCTCCTCATTTTTAAACAAGTAGCCAATTAACATTCCAAGTAATATAAATACAGAGCTTACTAATAAAATAATAATAAACAAATTTAAAATAGCACCAGATGAAGGCAGGAATTTAGTAACAGAAAACATTACAGCAAAGATTACTAATGTTTGCAATATTAAAACAAGGAGATTAGATAAATAATTTCCAATCAAAAATATTGCATAATTAGTGGGAGTTATAAAATTCCTGAAATAAGCTCTGGAGGTCTTCTCAGAAATAATAATTGTTGAAGCTAAAAATACACCTGCAAATAATAGAACAAGCATTAAAACAGAAGGAAGAGAAGAATCCAAATATGTTTTTTCAGCAGCAATAGGTTTTATTTCAGTTTTAATAGGAGTGACGATTTTAGAAACTTCTTTAATTTGTATAGAATTGATATTATCATTTATTTTTTTTACAACATCCTGCACTTTTTGGTTATTGGTAGAAGCAGTATTTAAATTCTCTTTAGCAGAATTTATAGCAGTGTCAATGTTTCCTTTCATAGCAAAGAAATTGTCTATTTTAGTCTGTGCACTTTTAAGGTCACCCAAAACATCATCACTCATATTTCCTTCCATAATTTCAGTTAGATTAGGCATTTGTATATTAGCCAAAGCACCTTGTGCATTATTTACTTCAGTTACCGCCTGATTTAAGTTGACACCTAATTGAGAAATACTCTCTGAATTTCCAGTAACATCACTATTGATATTATTTACAGCATTAACCAAAGTAGTTGTTAAAGCAGTGCTTAATTCAGATGACTTTACAGATAATTTATTTGAGATACTATTAATAACAAGATAAACCAGATTCATTCTTGTTTTATCAACATGAAAAATTACATTTTCAGTAGATTGTACAGATAAATCTTTTGGAAATACAACACAAATATGAACATCTCCTCTTTTTACAGCATCTAAACAATTTTGTTCAGAGCTCATCTCAACAACTTTAAAAGAATCATCTTGTAATTGTGTTTTAATTCCAGTTGATAATTCAGAATAAGATTCAGAATAAGTTCCTACTTTAATATCTAAAGCAGATGATGAATTAAAAGCTAACCCCATTAACAACATTAATAATAAAGGTCCAACTAAGACAATTAAAGCAGATGTCTTGCTTCTTACCAATAATTTAAGATTCTTCTTTATTATCTCCAGTATCCTTATCATTTTTCTTTTTTATTTTATCCTCTTTTTTAGTAACAATTGCTTTTTCATTGCTTGCATTTACAAAATATTCAAACACTTCATTCAAGCTGGGTTTGTTAACATCAACATCTAATAATTTATCACCATGAGAATTAATTTCAGATAATAATTCTCTTAATATTGTTTCAGATTTGCTTGTATATAAAATAAATTTTCCATCTTTAACTAATGATTTTGAAACCCTGTCATCAGATTTATACATTTTTTGCAGATAACCATAATTACCAGAAGCAATTTCTAATATGATTTCCATATTATTTGAGCATTTTTCTTTTAATTCATCAGAACTGCCAGTAGCAACAATTTGTTTATTGTTTAAAATAGCTATCCTGTTGCAAATATCTAATTCATCTAATAAATGAGAAGTCAGAACAATAGTTACCTCTTTTTCTTTATTGATTTTTTTTAATAAAGCAATAATATCTCTTCTCAAGAAAGTATCCAAGTCACTTGTGGGTTCATCTAAAATTAATATTTTAGGATCATGAATTAATGAACAGGCAATATCTAATCTTTTTTTCATTCCAGTTGACAAATTGCTTGCAAGTAAATTTCTCTTGTCTTCCAAGTCAACAAATTTTAATAATTCAGGTATCCTCTGGTCTAATGTTTTATCCTTTATTTTGTACAGACTTCCAAAATACCTTAAGTTTTCATCAACAGTTAATTTATCATAAAAAGAAAACTCTTGAGAGGCAAAACCAAATTGAGTATCAACATTAATTTCATCCTTGTGAATATTTCTTGATTGAAAAATAACACTTCCCTTGTCTGGTTTTAGAAATCCAATAATAATATTTAACAATGTTGTTTTTCCAGAACCAGATTTTCCAATTATTCCTAGAATTTCACCATAACCAACACTCAAATTTAAATCTTCCAATACGATATTTTTGTTAAAAATTTTTGAAATACCTGTTAACTGTATGAATGGTGGTTGTGGCATTAAGAAATTAATTGATTAATTCTTTTATAAAATTAATGTATTTACTTTAAAGTTAAATAAAAAGAAAGAATTTTTGCAGGTTCGTGAAGGACGCAGTCCTTACGCAGTTAGCTCAATCCCTTCATTTATAATTTTAAATTCCTCTGACTTGCAGAAACAAGAAAATTCTTCTGGCAAGTTTCCTTCAATTGTATATATTGCTCCACATTCTTTGCATATAGCCTGCATTTTTTACCCCTTCACTCTTTTTGCTTATTATTTTAGCACGCTTCTTATATTTAAACTTTACCATTTTAGAGTGGTTCCAAAACATAAATTTATAAATAAGAAAATTCTACATAAAACATGAAAAATATAATCATTAAGGTTATTTATCATGATATAGGAGAAGGCTTTTGGAGTCATGAAAATTTTTCAAGATATATTTCAAATGTTCCTCATTCTTTAAATGTTTCAGTAGAGAAAAAACAAGGAGCAAAACCAATAACCCATGTATGGTACTTAAATGATTATGAAGTAGAAGTTACTTACGAAAAAAAATCCCAGGAACAAACAAAGATTAAAATAAAATTAGAAGGAAAACCAGAAAACATAGAAGCAATAGAAAATAAAATAATAAATGATTCAGGGGGAGAAGAAAGTGAATGTGTTAGTGCAATCTGAAGGTATAATTTTAGATAGAGGTAAAAGAATTCCAGGAAGTGTTCTTACTCTAAGCACCTTGCCAGCCTACGGCAATGTTATCATTGCTTCCAAAAAAGGAATGCGCAAAACAAAAATTTTTCTTCACAATACAGAAAAACAAACAAAACCATGGTATGCAGATAGCCCATTAAACAAAGAATGCTTGGTAGTTGATTTTACAGTAGAAAGCATATTAAAAAAATTACATCAAGAAGATGTTTTAATTACTAGATCGCGAGAAGAAGCTTCTTTAGCAGACAAACTAGGAATTACTGCATTTTGGATAAATCCAGATATGAGAGGTCGTATTCCCGACACAAAAATTTACATAGTTCCAGAATTAAGAGAAGTTCCTAGTTTGATTCAAAGATTAAAAGGAGCAAGAACCCATTTGGAGAAACAATATGGAATAAATCCTTTAGATTATATTTAAAATGATTGATAAGAATTTGCTTAATGAATTAAAAAATAAGGGTATTATAGATAAAAGAGATGTTCTCTGGTGGCAATTAGGTTTCGAAGGAAGAAGAGTTTATTCTCAAGAAGAATTTGATTCAACTTTGCAAACTGTTTCTTTTCCATATACTCTAATTCCCTCGCCTTATAATCATGCTAAAGTAGAAGAAAAAAAAGTTGCAGAATTAAAAGTATGGCCAAAAGATAATGTTCCAATAATTATCAAAGATGTAAATATGTTTGGATTAACTGTTCCTTGTTTTGTTTCAGTAAAACCAATGTCTCATTATGAATCATATAATATTAATGGTAAACAAAATGGTTGGGATGAGTTAGAATTTGCACGCAATTCTAAAAAATCAATTTCATCATCACCACTCTCAATTTATCATAACCCTCATATAAGAGGAGTTGTAATAGAACAACAAAGTGATTTCTTATTTTGGTATCCTTTTATTTTTGGAGATCGACCTGTTTGTTATCAAACAGCAAGATTTGATTTACCAGAAGAACCATTGCCAATTTTAGTATGTCCAATAAATCCAGACAAATTCTATGAAAATCTTATTAGACAATGGTCACATGGAAGAAGAGTTCAAAAAGCTGCAATTAAAATAAATAATCAGGAAATAGTTCCATATTTTGAGTTTAATCCGACAAAAAATCACTTTACAATTTATCCAGCTCCAATTCTTGAAGACAAATTAGATTTTCCAATAGTTCTAAGAGGAAAACCAACAGGAATTCCTGAAATTTTAGGAACAGGATATGTTAATTCAGATGACGAAGATAGAAGAACTTGGGATGTACATTATTGGGAACTCGATCCAAAAATAAAAAGAAAAGTTAGAAATAGCCTAATACAAATATTAGGAAGATTAAATCAACATTAACTATAAATTTCTTCTAATCTGATTAATGCTTAATTTCTTTTCATACCCTAATCCAAAAGCTTATAAGTACATAAAATGAACAAGATTATACATAAAATGAACAATAAAGATAGTTTGTTTGGGAAAGGAAAGGAAAAAATACTAGAATGTTTTTATAGAAACAGAAATAAAGAATTATATTTTAGTGAAATATTAAGGGAAACTAATTTAACACCAAATACAACTCTTAAACATTTGAAGAATCTAGAAAATTTAATAGTTTCTACTAAAAAAATAGGAAATACCTTTTATAAAATCAATCCAAATAATAAAATTATATACTTTATTTTTTCTTATTTTGATTATAAAAGATTTAATAATCTGCCTTCAGAAAGAAAAAGGGCAATTAATGAATTCTTAGATAATCTTAAAGTTAAACCTTTAATTGCCGTAGTCTTTGGCTCAACTGCAAAGGGGACGTTTTCAAAAGAAAGCGATATAGATATTCTACTCATTTATAACAATAAAGAAAAAAAAGACACAAAACTAAAAGAAGATATAGAAGCTATAACAGGAACTAAAATACAAACATTTATTGTTGACTTTGACTATTTTAAAGAGCAAATACTTAAAGAAGAGGATAAAGTTATAACTCATGCTATAAAAACAGGATTTGCAATAACAGGGTTTGATAAATTTTACAAAGAGGTGTTAAATGGCTAAAGAAATATGGGATATTTGGCTTGAAGATGAAAAAAGAAGAATCAAAGATTTTCAAAAATATCTTAAATCAAAGAAAGTAAAAAAAGAAACAGAAATTCAAGAGCTTGTAAAAGGTCATATCGAAAAAACAGACCATAACTTAAAATTTGCAAAATCAACTTTAGAATTAAAAGAGTTTAATGATTGGGCTATCGTAAGCACTTATTATTCTATTTACCATGCTTCTTTAGCACTTTGTGCTTTGAAAGGATATTCAACAAAAGATCATTTAGCAACACTTCTTATCCTTATTAAAGAATTTTATAAAAAAGAATTGAATAAAGAAGAGATTGAAACATTGGAAAAAATAACAATAAAGAAAGAAGAGGTTCTTTACTATATTGAAGCAAAGGGTAAGAGGAATAAAGCAAGTTATTCAACGCAAAAAACTTTTGATTTAAACGAAGCAGAATTTCTAAGAACAAGTGCAATAAAATTTGTAAATAAAGTAAAAGAAATAATAGACTCTACTAAAGATTTTTCTTAAATCTATTTTTTAAAATTTCTTTCAGCACCACCAGAAAATGAAATAATATCTAAATTTCTTTTCATGCATAAACAATTAGTCTTAAAAATAATTAGAAATAATATTTTACATGGAAATCTTATCTAAAGAAAAAAATGCAAGAAACTGCAAATTCAAAACAAGGCATGGTGAAATTGAAACACCTTTCTTTATGCCAGTAGCTACAAAAGCATCTGTAAAGCATTTATCAAGTATAGAATTAGAAACAATAGGAACACCAGCAATAATCTCAAATTCATTGGTTTTATATTTAAGACCAGGTTTAGAAGTAATTGAAAAATTTAAAGGATTGCATAATTTCATGAAGTTTCATAATGTAATTTTCACTGATTCTGGTGGCTTTCAAATGTTAAGGCCAGCTTTTTTAATTGATTACAATGAACAAGGAATAAATTTCAAAAGTCCGTTTGATGGGAAAAAATTTAATTTCACTCCAGAAAAATCAATGGAAGTCCAGGAAAAAATAGGAGCAGATGTAGTAATGTGTTTAGATAACTTGCCTGAATATGGTCAAGATTATGAAAGTGTAAAAGATGCAGTTAAACTAACTCATGCTTGGGCAGATAGATGCATTAAAGCACATAAAGATAAAAAACAGTTATTATTTGGAATAACCCAGGGTTCTGTTTTTCCTGCTTTAAGGAAAAAAAGCATAGAATTTTTCAATAAAAAAGAGGTAGATGGTTTAGCATTAGGCGGTTTAT
>Ga0208375_1001920_pt1 | contig 20950 bp, 18 predicted proteins | sample RifOxyD1_FD_184038 | JGI IMG/M metagenome (GOLD analysis project Ga0208375, IMG submission 184038) | Soil microbial communities from Rifle, Colorado - Rifle Oxygen_injection D1 (SPAdes) | ecosystem: Environmental > Terrestrial > Deep subsurface > Rock core/Sediment | place: Rifle, Colorado... | reverse complement strand
AGTTTATAGTCTCAGGTTTAGTGATTTCTCCATATGACCATTCCAATATCTTATCAGGAGAAGCGACTCCGATCTTCACAGCATCGAAATCATGAGGTTCCATATTTTTTCTATTTGGTGTTTGCATATATTTTTGATTATTTGATAAGGTTAATTGGTAAATTTGAAGGTTGATAAAATCTGATCTTCTAAATATTCTGAATCACTATCAAAAGCTACCATAGTTACATGAATATTTGGATTGATTTGAATACAAGCTGTTTTGTAATAAACTAAAGCAAACCCGACTTCCCAATTTGAGAATTTACATATCTCTTGTTTAAGATCAATATAAATTGCAACACTTGGAAGATCTGTATCTGGTTTACCATTTCTAGTTGGATCAAATATTTTAACCTTGTTATTTACACCATCAACATTTTCATAAATTTGCCAATTAGTTGGATAATTTATTTGATATCCTATATTTTTATTTGTATATGTCTTCCAATCAGAAACAGCAACGCGACTATTCTCAGATTTTTTGCTGAAGTAAGGAAACTTATCAGAATAACAATTTCTCGCTTCTTGATCATTATAGCAAGTCATGAAAGCAATTGTTTTAAGTGCGAATACCCCAATCACTATAATTATTATAATAACAACTCCCCAAATAATTTTTTTATTAATATTATTCATATATTTATTTAGGTTTTATTATTCTATCTCCACATCATCATTTCTTTTAATCAATTCCACATCCAATGCTAAACCTCGTAATGATTTCAAAAGCACATTGAATGATGCTGGGAGGTTCGGCTGCTTCAATCTCTCTCCCTTCACAATAGAATCGAATGCCTGAGAACGACCTTGTATATCATCAGACTTTATTGTTAGTATTTCACGTAGAGTATAAGCTGCACCATGACCGAGAAGTGCCCAGACTTCCATTTCTCCGAATCTCTGACCTCCTCCCTGAGCCTTACCGCCGAGTGGTTGCTGAGTGATGAGTGAGTAAGGTCCGATAGAACGCATATGTATCTTGTCTTCCACCATATGATGAAGTTTCAATATATACATATATCCGACAGCGACAGGTTGGTCGAAGTATTCTCCGGTTCTACCATCTCTCAATTTCATCTTTCCACTTTTATCAAATCCTGCTTTCACAAGCTCTTCTTTTATTTCCACATCAGTAGCACCAGCGAATGGTGGTACAATAGCTTGATAATTGAGAGTATTGGCAGCGAGTCCTAGGTGTAGCTCGAGTATCTGTCCTAAATTCATACGAGAAGGCACACCGAGAGGAGTCAATATAACATCCACTGGTCGTCCATCTTCCATATATGGCATCTCTTCTTCTGGTAAGATCTTAGAAATAACTCCTTTATTTCCATGTCTTCCGGCGAGTTTATCACCCACAGAGACACTTCTAAGTTCTGCAACTTCTATATATATTCTTTTTATTATTCCAGATTCTAGCTTATCTCCCTTTTCCCTGGAGAAAATCTTCACAGATATTACTCTTCCACGCTTGCCTCCTTCCATTCTCTTTGATGTATCCTTCACATCACGAGCCTTCTCACCGAATATAGATCGGAGTAGTCTCTCTTCTGGGGTTAATTGGGTCTCACTCTTCGGAGAAATCTTACCAACTAAGATATCCCCAGAACGTACTTCTGCTCCTACACGGACGATGCCATCTTCTGCTAGATTCTTCAGTTTTACTTCACCTACATTAGGAATATCACATGTTGTGATCTCTGGTCCGAGCTTGGTATCACGTACATTCACTACGAATTCTTCTATATGTATAGAAGCGAATTTGCTATTCTTCACTACTCTTTCAGAAAGTATAATTGCATCTTCATAGTTACTACCAGACCAAGACATGAAGGCTACGAGCATATTCTGACCGAGAGCTATCTCTCCTCCGTCAGATGTAGAAGTATCTACCAATACATCACCTTTCTTGACCTTATCACCGAGATTCACTACAGGTCGCTGATGGAATGCAGTGAAGCCATTAGTCCTAGAGAAGTGTACGAGATTATATTCATGTTTCTTACCACTTTTCTTCCCATCTAAAATAATTTTCTTAGAATCAAGATATATTATTTCTCCTTCTTCTGGAGCGATAACTATACGTCCGGTATGTATTACAGATTTCTTCTCTATACCTGTAGCTACTAGAGGTGCTTCTGGTATAAGACAAGGTGTAGCTTGTTTCTGCATATTAGAACCCATGAGTGCACGATTGGCATCATTATGATTTAGGAATGGAATAAGAGATGTGGCGACAGAGAATGCTTGATTAGTAGATACATCTATATAATCAACTTCATTTTTCTTCGCTAGACTTGGTTTACCATTTATACGTACTTCTACTTCATCTGCAGTAATATCCCCTGTTTTCTCATCATAAGGTATGGCTGCATGAGCAATACGATAATTCTCTTCTTCCAAGGCATTCAGATACACTACTTCATCTGTGATCTTACCACTTTTCACCTTTGCATATGGTGTTTCTATCATTCCGAATTCATTGACACGTGCAAAAATAGATAGATGTAATACCAGACCGATATTCGGACCTTCTGGTGTATGTATAGGACATAGTCGTCCATAATGAGAGGGATGCACATCACGTACTTCGAATCCAGCCCTATCACGTACTAGTCCACCCGGTCCCAGAGCTGTTAGTCTTCGTAGATGTTCTACTTCTGATAGAACATTCTCCTGACCCATGAATTGGGATAATTGATTAGTTGTGAAAAATTCTTTAATACGAGCTTGTAGAGGTCTAGGAAATACGAAATTGACAGGTAATGTGACATCTGGCTCTATTGTTGACATTTTATCCTGTATATTTCTTCTCATCTGTGTCATACCGATTCTGAATTTCTGTTGTAGAACTTCTCCGACATATCTCACTCTTCTACTTCCTAAGTGATCAATATCATCTTCTTTTGAATCAGGAGTATTATTCAGAAGCACTATATTGGAAATTATTGTAGCCATATCATCTAGACAGATAGTTCTCTGTTCTAGACTCTTCTCATCCATTGGCTTATTGAAGCGCTTATTGAAACGGAAACGTCCGACTTTATTGAGATCATATCTTTCGGCTTTGAAGATATCACTGATAAACTCACGAGCATTATCTACTGTAGCTAGATCGCCATCGCGAAGCTTCTTATGTATTTCTATATAGGAATCATCAATAGTCTTAGCATGATCCTTTGCAAGTGTAAGATCTATTATCTTCTTGGCATCTAGATCATTCTTGAATAAATCAATAATCTTTTCATTTGTATCAGCTCCGAGAATACGGAGTAGAGAGGTTATTGGGAATTTCCTCTTCTTATCTATACGTACATATATAGTGCCATCTGTATCACTCTCTATTTCCATCCATACACCTCTTGCAGGTATTATTTTCGCACCAAAGTAATTCTTACCCTTTAGTTCATTCACAGTAAAGAAAATACCGAAAGATCTAGCTAGTTGTGGTACTATCACTCTCTCGATACCATTAATAATAAATGTACCGTGATCTGTCATAAGAGGTAGATCAGCAAGAAACATTTCCTGCTCCTTTACAGAATTCTGAATTTTATTCTTTAATCTTACTTTTGCTTTTATTTGACCTTCATAAGTGAGCTTATTGGACTTGGCATAATGTTCATCATACTTTGGTCTTGTCAATTCGAAATCTAAGAATGATAATTCGAATTTCTTCTTTGCATAATCTTCAATCATTGAGAATTCCTTCAGGACTTCTCTTATACCAATATCAAGAAACCAGTCAAAAGAATTATTCTGTGATTCTACTAGATCAGGGTATACGAGAATCGGATCTTTGTACTTTTGGAAATATTTTTTTGTGATTTGCATGTGATTTTATTAAAATTATTATATTTAAATGAAAATATCCAAATACAGAAAACGACGCTTGTCAATAGCGTCTACCCTATGAATAAATTATTGGGTTAGTATCTGCAAGAGAATAATAAGTAATTAATAAGGTCGGGATCAATTTATAGCCTTGTAATCCTTCACTCTTCAAGAATAACACAATCTTGCGAAGTTGTTGTCTAGACTATCAGATTAGAGGAATTTGTCAATAGACTTATCCACCCTTATCGGTATATCTATATATTCAATATTAATACGATTTTCATAGTCTTTCTTCACTTTCATATCTACTATTAGACCTTTCATAGTTTCTTCTCTGAAATATTGATCAAAAGCAAAATTCCCTAGTGAATAATATATTTTCTTATATTTATAATATTCTATATCCCCTATCACATGTGTATGTGTACCGATAACAGCATCTGCACCAGAATCTATAAAATCATAAGCCCATTTCTTCATTTTCTCTGTAGGAGTATTCTCATATTCTATTCCCCAATGCGGAGTCACTATTATTATATCTACTTCATTATCTAGTCTCTCTATTTCCTTTAGAACTTTATCGAAATTTATATATGTGAATTCATGGAATCCTATTAAAGCTATTTTTATTCCTTCTTTTTCTATAATTACACTTATTTCATCATTATTATTAGGATCACCATAATAAAGCATATTATTCTTCCTTATATATTCCTTCGTCATATCGTATCCCCATTTGCCGAAATTCATACTATGATTATTGGCAAGACCGAGTATATCAAATCCTAATTCATGTAATTTCGGAGCTAGATCTGGATCAAAGGTGAATTGTAATGTTTTATTAATTAATGATGATGTTAATGATTCATTGGTCGTGAATGGCCCTTCTAGATTGGCAATAGCTATATCTGCATTTTCTATTATATCCCTTACGCCTTGGAAATATTTATCGAATCCATCTCTATCAATAATATTTCTTACATTCCTATCGAGCATCATATCTCCCACGATAGCTATATCTATAGTGTTAGATTGAGAAAGGAAATCATCAATATAGCTTGGTGTTAACTTCGGTGAAATGAATGTGTATTCTGTATATAGATCTCTAGTAATATATGCAAGTGATACTGCAAGAGATACAGTAGCAAATATGATTATTAGATATTTAATTATCTTTTTTCCATTCATCTATCTTTTTATGATTACCAGAAAGAAGAACTTTCGGCACTTTATACTTCTTTCCATTATATTCTACTATTTCTGGACGAGTATATACATCTCTAGAAGCAATACGTGTTTCTTCTAGAGAATTAATATCACCTAGTACTCCATCGATTTGTCTTGATACACTATCTATTATTATCATAGCGGCTAATTCCCCACCTGTTAGAACGAATGGACCTACGGATATTTCCTCTACTTTAAAGACTTTTTTTACCCTTGCATCTATTCCTTCATATCTTCCACAAATAATAATAATATCTGTATATTTCTTTGAAATATTCTTTGCGTATTCTGTATCGAATTGCTTCGCATATGGGCTGAGCCATATTATTTTTAATTTCTTTGGATTGATTTTACCTTTTGCTTTCTTTATCGCCTTTATCACTGGTAGAGCTTCTATGACCATACCAGGTCCTCCGCCATAGGGCTTATCATCTACTCTTCTATCAGAATAACTTTTTCCAATAGTGAAATCTCTGGGATTGTAGAATTTTACTTTTACTTTCTTATCCTCTATTGCGCGCTTAAGAATTGATTCATTGAGATATGAATCCAGTGTCTGCGGAAAAAGTGTAATAATATGATAATTCATAATGAAAAAACTGTGCTTATATATTAACACAGTTTTATCATCTTGTCATTTATTTAATTAAATCTTCAGATCTGCCATTGCCTCATCTACGGTCTTCGATGCCTTCTCTGCTGGTCTTACTGCACCTTCTGGCTCATTGATCTTCAGATTAACACGGGAATTATTCTTCATACCGACAACACGCAAGAGAGTTCTTATAGCCTTTGCTGTATTACCAGAACGACCAATAACTTTACCCATATCTACTGCATTGACTTCGAGAGTCATTAGCACACCCATCTCATCTACTGTCCTACTTATCTTCACATCATTTGGATTATCTACTAGAGATTTCACAACATACTCTAGAAACTGCTGATCATTATTCATTTGCTTTGGAATATTTACTTTTAATTCTTAACAGTAACGACTGTACTGCTGTCATAATTGTAACCTTACTACAGACGGCGTCAAATGGGAGTTTTACACAGTTGATATAGCTTCCACTTTCGGAGTCTCTTCTACTTTCACTATTGCCTTTTTCTTTGGTAAAGCATTTATCTTTTTACCTTCTATTGCTTTCTTTGATACTAGGAAATTGTGTACAGTAACAGATAATTGAGCTCCCTTGCTGATCCAATACTTTATCTTAGGTACGTCGAATTGCTCTATCTTATTCTCTGTACGAGCATCATATGAGCCTAGAACTTCTAGATATTTCCCGCTCTTGGTGCTATTCTTGGAATCAGTAAGAACAAGCCGAAACTTCGGCTCATGCTTCCTCCCGACTCTCTGTAGTCTTATCATTAACATAGGAGTCATACTATCAGACCTATGAAAAAAAGGCAATATAGGGTATAGTATTCAAGTGAAAAATAAAGAAAAATCTAATAAGGAAAGCAGGAAAATAATAGGAGAAATAAGAACTATTAGGAAAGGTGTGGGTTTCTTAGAAGATCCGAAGGATGAAGAAAATGATATATTCATAGAGTCAGATAGGCTCAATTTCGCATTCAATAGAGATATTGTTGAGGTTATTGTCTATGATGAAAAGGAAAAGAAAGGTGAAGTAATAAGAATAGTAGAGAGAGCTAGGGATATCTTCATCGGTACAGTAGAGAATCGTGATGGCAAATACGGAGTAGTACCAGATGATAAGAAACTATATATTGACTTCATGCTATCAGATAATGAATCACAGAAAGTCTCATCTGGAGATAAAGTACAGATAAAATTAGGAAAATGGACAGATAATAGTAAGAATCCAGAAGGAGAAATATTACGTTTAATTGGTAAGAAAGGTAATAATAATGTAGAAATGGAAAGTATCATCTTAGAGAAAGGATTCGAAATACTTTTCCCTGCTCCAGTAGAAAAAGAAGCAGAAAAAATAGAAAAAGATAAAATAGAAGATATAAAGAAAGAAATTCAGAAAAGAAAAGATTGTAGAGATACACTAACTTTCACTATTGATCCCTTCGATGCGAAGGACTTCGATGATGCTATCTCCTTCAAGGATCTAGGAAATAATAAATATGAAATAGGCGTACATATAGCAGATGTATCTCATTATGTAGAAGAGAAAAGTGAATTAGATAAAGAAGCCTTCAAACGTGGCTGTTCTATATATCTTGTAGATCGTACTATTCCTATGCTTCCAGAGGTATTATCTAATGATGTCTGTAGTCTGAACCCGAATGAGGACAAATTAACATTCTCTGCTATTTTTAATATTGATAATAATGGTCATATATCGGAACGTTGGTTCGGGAAAACCATAATAAACTCTGATCATCGCTTCACCTATGAAGATGCTCAAGAAAGCCTCAATAAGAAAGAAGGAAAATATTATAATGAATTAAATAAATTAAATGAAATTGCAAAAGTCTTACAGAAGGAGAAATTCAATAAAGGTGCAATAGAATTTGAGCAAGAAGAAATCAAATTTAAATTGGATGAGAATAGCAAACCAATAGGAGTATATAAAAAAGAAAGATTAGATACACATAAACTCGTAGAAGAATATATGTTGCTTGCAAACCGTGAAGTAGCTAAACATATTTTCGATTCTATAAAGAAAAAAGGTAAGAGGGACACCGGTTCTATATATCGTATTCATGATATTCCAGATCAGGAGAAAATGCTTGATCTATCTAATTTCGTAAAGGCTCTTGGCTATAATCTTCATATAAAAGATGGTAAGGTGAAAGCTAATGATATAAAGAGTCTGATAAAACAAGTAAAGGGTACTGATCATGAAACTCTCATAACCACAGCTGTAATACGCTCTATGCAGAAAGCTGTCTATTCTACTAGAAATATTGGACACTTCGGTCTTGCTTTTGATTATTACACTCATTTCACTTCCCCTATCAGACGTTATCCAGATCTTCTAATACAGAGAATATTGGAGAGACATCTGCATCATGAGCCATTCGGAGATAAGGAGATAGTAGAGTTCCAACATATTGCAGAGAGATCTACAGCGAGAGAAATAGATGCAGCTGATGCAGAAAGAGCTTCAAAAAAATTGAAGCAGGTGGAATATATGAGTGATAAAATCGGCCAAATATTCAATGGCACAATATCCGGAGTTACAGAATATGGTCTATATGTAGAAGAAAGTGAAACGAAATCAGAAGGAATGATAAAGATAAGAGATCTCGGTAATGATTATTATGAATTCGATAAGAAAACATATTCTGTAGTAGGACAGAAGACCAAAAAGAGATTTACACTTGGTAATCCGATAAAGTTCAAGGTAATAGCTGCGGATCTAGATAGGAAGACATTGGATTTCGAGGTGGTGAAATAACTATATATATGATATATTATAGTTGCTGAAAGCCAGGGTTGGGTTTCTTGTCCATGCCCTGGTTTTTCGTTTTCTCATAATCAACCATCCATACAGAGAAATAATTGGGTTTATTGACTGTTAAATTACCCCTTATCTTCTTATTAAGAATATTTTCTAAAATATCTAATACGGGTCTTCTTGATTCATCCTTCCCAGTTACCAATTCATTTTCATTATTCATCCTTATACCCTGCGCAATCAGACCTGTTAAGATATCAACGATTTGTAATTGTAAACAAGATTTAGAATCTAAAGGAAGAATAGCTTTTGGTAAATTACCGCTCTTTACATTCCATTGAAAATTAATATTGAAACTATCAGGGACAAAAACATAATCCAAATTATTGACACACTTAGTGGTATAAAGTTTAAGAGCCTTCAAATAGAGAGCGTCATACTCATCTTCTGGTCGTATATAATTTATATCTTTCCTGTCAAAAACTATAGCGGTAAATCTAAATTCAGTCTTCTTGAATAGAATTTTTAATAAATCACCATACAGAACCTGATTTTCATTTGAAATATGATAATGTTTCAGTTCAAATTCATTATAACTTCTTGCTAAATTATATAATTTATTAATATTATTTTTAATAAGTAAATCATCTACTCTTAATTGACGGTTACGAATAGATAGATTCTTAATCTGATCTGTAACACGTTGGAATAATTGTGAGAATTTTATATTATTAATTATTTGTAAGAAACCACAAACAAAATACCTATCAGATTCCTTCTTACCTGATTCATCCATAAACACGAAAGATAACATGGATTTCTCCATTGAATAAATACTATTTAACATTAATAGGAATAATACAATATTATTATATTTTTTGCATTAAAAAATAGCCGGACTTTCGCTCGACTGTTACGGTTTCCTGTTCCCCCTACTTCGCTACCTTCATTGCCTCATCGAATTGTATAGAAAGTAGTTTAGAAGACCCTATAGAGTCCATAGTCACCCCATAGAGCACTCCAGCACGCGACATTGTCTCACGATTGTGAGTGATAAGTATGAGTTGAGAAAACTGTGAGAGATTGCTTATCATATCGCCATATTTACGTGAATTGGCTTCATCCAATGCTGCATCTGTCTCGTCTAAGATAATAAATGGTGGAGGATTCACCTGGGAAATAGCAAAGAGTAGAGCAATAGAAGTCAAAGCTCTCTCTCCACCAGATAACATCATAAGTCCTTTTATCTTTTTTCTTGGAAGATTAACATTTATATCTATTCCCTCTTCACCTTCCTCTTCTCCGCCATTCTCCATCTCTATATCTATATTCATATCTTCATCCATAGACAGAACAGAGGAAAGATCTGTATCACTTTTCTTTTTCCTTTTTTTCTCTCTTATTACAGAGAGTCCAGCTGTACCACCACCGAACATAATTGAAAAAAATTCTTGGAACTGTGCATTTATTTTCAATATTCCTTCTTTGAATTCTATATCTAGTCTAGCGTCTAGATCGGCTATTAGATTAGCGAGACTCTGTCTAGAGTTCTCTAGATCTGCAATCTCTCTAGATAGGAAAGCATCTCTTTCCTCTACTTCTCTATATTCCTTCATAATATCACCGCCATTCCCTATACCGGCATCCTCTAGACGTACTTTCAATTTTTCTATATTTTTATTTCTTTCTATTTGTCTATCTCTATTTTCATTTTCTTCTATTTGCAGATCTTTATAGTCTACTGCTTCCCTACCTACTATTATATATGCTTCATGTATTTCCCTTTTGAAAGCTTCATCATCTATATTTAGTCTATCTTCTCTTACCTTTAGACCATTCAATACTCCTCTTATCTCATTTTGTCTTGCAATAATTCTAAATATATTTTTCTCTGCATCTCTATCACTATCTTTCTCCTTTTCTATTCTCTGTCTGATCTCATGATATTCTTTTGTCTTCTCTTTTTCTTTATTTTCTATTATTAGAATTTCATTTTCTAATTTATTTTTCTTGCTCTTTAGAGATAATATTTCTTTCTCTGTTTCCTCCATATCTAGAGAATTCTCTCTATTTCTATGAAAGGAAATAAAATCAAAAAGGACTCTTTTTATTTCTACTATTGTCTCCAATATACTAGCCTTATTTATTATTTCTTCTACATCTTTTAGATATATAGTTTTATTTTCATCTCTATTCTGTTTATCTTTTTCTCTCTGTAATACTCTCTCACTAGAAGATATTTCCCCTTCTATTTTACCTAATTCATGAAGTATATTATCTTTTTCTAAACGTATTCTCTCTAAAGCGCTTTCTATGGAAATTAGTTCATCACTTTTCGAATCAAGGTTCTTCGATCTTTCTAGATTCTTCCTTGCTTCACTTATTTCCCCATCGAGTATTGCCAATTCTTTTACTAGTGGTGATTTCTTATTATCTATATCACTTTTTTCATTTATTATATATATTTCTTCTCTTTTAAAATATTCTTTATATACTTTACGGAGTTCATTCCGTAATTCTTGTGCTCTCTCAACCTTCTCTACTTGTTTCTTCAGAAACTTTATATGTGGAGCGATTTCCCTTCTCAGAGATTCTACACTTTTCATATTTTCAAGAGTCTTTTCTAATTTCCTCAGACTTTCTGCTTTTTTATATTGATAAATTTTCAATCCTAGAGCATCTTCTACCATTTCTCTTCTTTCACGAATATTGCTATTCAATATTCTATCTGCCTCTCCCTGAGAGATAATATGATGCCCTGATGCACCTATATATGCATGAGCGAGAAGCTCTATTATATCTTTCAATCTTACGAGACTTCCATTAATAAAATATTCATTTGTATTATCTCTATGTACTACTCTCTCTATACTAATTTCATCGAAATCTATATTGAAAAGTTTCTTGCTATTATCAAAAATTACTTTGACAGATGCTCTATTTAATTTATTTCCATCACTACCACTGAATATTAGATCCTCTCCGCGTTTGCCACGCATGCTCTTTATACTTTGCTCACCAAGTACGAAACGGAATGCTTCTGCAACATTACTCTTTCCAGAGCCATTTGGTCCTACTATAGCAGAGATTGGAGAAGTAAAAGAAAGATTTGCTTTTTTAGCAAATGATTTGAAACCAATCATCTCTAGGGATTTGAGATACATGGGTATATTTTAGCATAGAATTAAATCAATCTCTTGCTTTTAATTCGACTTCTTCTTTCAATAAATCAAACTTAACAATGAAATTATCAAAAAAGCCATTTTGACCAACAACTCCATAAGGAATTGATCTTCCAGAAACTTCTGGCATAAACCCGACTTCAATTTCATATGTCCAACCTCCAACTTCAATAATAATATTATGAAGATAATATATTGATGCTTTTCCACCAATACCGAATACTTCTTTTGCTTCTCCTTTTTTTACTTCAATTCCAATAAGTTCTGCGATTTCTGCATGAAATAAACACATATCCGCACCAGAATCAACAAGTACATGATATCCTATACTTTTATCTTTATTTTTAAGAATTACAGGTATTACTGGACGAAAAATTGTACCGTAGCGTTTATATCTGAATTTCATATAATACCAACGTAAGGGACAAGATTGTCAGGCATACGAGTCAAATAAGGTAATGTAATACCTTTTTTCTCTGCCGCCATAAGAGCTTCTTTTGCTGTCTTTCCAGAACCAATTACAGTAATCTGATCGTCAGCAAGAGCAACCCACATGCCTCTATATTTCTTATAAATTTTTGTCCAATCTATTACCATATCTTAAGTCTAGCAGAATAAAAATAATGTGCAAATTTCTTTTACTTCACCGCAAACCCCTTCCTAATATTCTCTAATCCAGCGAGATATTGACTTTGGATTTCTGCATCAGCGAGGACATTGCTGTAGATACGGACTTCGTCTACATCTCCATTGAACCAGTTAGCTGATGATTGTTGTCCTATATAAATACTTGCTAATGTATCAGGAGCAGTACCTCGTGCAAAAGTATCTTCTCCTATTTTTTTACCATTATAATATCCCTTCATTGTTCCTGTTCCACCAGAACCCGCTGTCCAACTCAGAGCTATATGATTCCATTCACCTGCTTTAGCTTGACCAACATTGATTTGAGTACCACATGTTGGTGCACATGCACCCATACCACGTGTTACATATGCAGTATTATTCCATATTTGAATATACATTCTATTTCCACCAGAACTTATCCCATTTAAAATGATAGATGTTTGATTTGCTGTTGTAGGACGTATCCATATAGATACAGTTCCTCCACTTTCATTTATTGTCCTTAAACTAGATGCACTAGGTACACTTAATGATAAATAATCTGTGTCAGCATTAAAATTTACAGCATTTCCAAAAACACCAGTTACAGATGTGACTGTACCACTAGTTGTAAGATTATAACTACTTCCAGCTAAATCAGTTCCTATACTTGCTACATTATCAAAACTCCAATACGCATGCGCATCCGCTCCATAAGCATGATATGTACTAGCATCAAAATATTTACCAGCACCTAGTCGTGCTTTTTCTCTCGCAGTATTGAGACTTGCTAACACTACAGTAGAAAGTAGGCCGATTATAGATATAACCACCAGCAATTCTATTAATGTAAAAGCTTTATTGTTTTTAATTTTATTCATGAGTATAATTATATTTTTTATGGATTATAATAACATCCTATTGGGGCTTCGCTATAATGAGCAGGACCAGCACCAGCACTAGCAACATTTTCTGGTCCACCACCAGCAGCAGTATGAATATTACTTTCCCAATAATTTACGCTATCAGAGGTACCACTAATTCCCACACAAATATGCTTATTATTGCTTAAAACAGCCATCATAGAATATCTAGTTACATTGCTTGGATAAGCACCAAAATATAATCTATTAACACTAGTACTTGATATGTTTTTATATATACTATTACAAATAGCCCTAGCTTGACTAACATAATTACCAGAAAGAGTCATCGTATCACAAGTCTTAGCATTAACACCACTATTTGGAATCCATTGACCATTTTGCAATCCATTATAACTTCCATTATCAGAATATTCTAATGCAAGTAATTTTCGATACTCCATAAAACCCGATCTTATTGCAGCATCCCTCGCCTTCGCTCTCGCAGTATTGAGACTCGCTAGTACTACAGTAGAAAGTAGACCAATTATAGATATAACCACCAGTAACTCTATTAATGTAAAAGCTTTATTGTTTTGAATTTTATTTTTAAACATAATAATTAGTTAATGAATTGACAATACATAAATTATAACATTACCACCCCTTCACCTCAAGTGCCTTCTCTGCAGCTTTCTGCTCTGCTTCTTGTTTAGAAAGACCAGTACCGAGAGCTACCTGCACATCACCTAGGAATACTCCTAGTGTAAACATTTTCTCATGATCTGGACCCATTTCCTTCAAAGTTTTATATGATGGAGTAAAGCCTGTTACTTCTTGTGCTTTCTCCTGGAAACGACTCTTGGCATCCATCCAGAGCTTCTTCTCTATAATCTCTTCAATATTAATTAATTTCAATAAATGTTTATTAATAAACTCTGCAGAAGCATCGAAGCCCTGATCAATATATATAGCACCAATTATTGCCTCTATAGAATCAGCAAGAATAATAGAACGTGCTCTGCCAGTATCTCTTTCTTCACCACGAGAAAGTAATAGATAATCATTCACACCGAGTGCATTAGCAACACGACCGAGACTATTCGTATTCACAAGTGCAGATCTATAAGCAGTAAGATCACCCTCATTTTTATTAGGAAATTTATGGAAAAGAAAACTAGTAACAGCAAGCTCAAGCACAGCATCTCCTAGGAATTCCAATCTCTCATTATGCTCTAATCCAGCATTCTTATTCTCATTGAGATATGATCTATGAGTACAAGCTTGCTTCAACAGATTAATATCTTTGAAAGTTACTCCAATTTTCTTTGAAAATTCTTTATAATCTGGTATCTTTTTCATCATATTATTTATTCAATGATTTTACTGACTTTGTAACAATAGGGAGAATATCATCATAGAAATTAAGTTCAGCAATATCCTCTAATCGGAACCATTTCGCATCATCGAGCCCTGGCTTCTTCGCTAGATTTATATTTCCAAATTCAGCTTCAGCGAGAAAGTAATGCACTTGCTTGCGAAGCTTACCTAGATCAGGATCACTGGCAATATATTCATTATTACCCAGATCTTCCTTTATCTTTATATCCAATCCCATTTCTTCTTTCACCTTTGCTATTGTGCCTTCCTTTATATCTATACCTTCGGGAATCTTACCTTTTGATAATGTCCAGTGGCCGAAAATATCATGTACGAAAGCAAGATATATCTCTCCATCTTTTTTAGAAAATACGACGGCACCACCGAGATTCTGTATTGGCATTTCTCCATATGGTATATCTTCTATTTTCTTCTTCTTTGGTTTCGCAGTATCCTTTCCTGGTTCTCCAAGTTCCTTATATACGGAGCCCAGAACACCATTTACGAACTTTCCACTATTCTCCCCACCGAAGCTCTTTGCTAGCTCTATTGCCTCATTTATCGCTACTTTGGCTGGCACTTCTTCTTTATCAGAAAATAGAAGCTCATAGAGCCCTATACGTAGAACATTCCTATCAATGACAGAAATTTTATCTATTGGCCAATCAGGAGCGGCCTTTTCTATTATTTTATCAAGATCGAATTTTTTCGATAATATATTTGATACTAGATTCTCAATAAAGGAAACATCGCCCATACCTGGGGCAAATTCCTTGGTATCACGAGAAATTATATTCTTCAATTGATCATTATGACAACCTCGGAAATCCCATTCGAAGAGTGATTGTAATACTACTGATCTTGAGAGATGTCTATTTGCCATTTTCTTTTATTTTACCTTTATTTTTTTGAAGAACTTCTTATAGAAACTTAAACTCTATTTGGACCCTATCTAGATTTATCTAGATAGAGATTTCGACATATTATTTTCTTTTTCTTTGACCTTTTTTGCTTTCTTTGCAATAAGTGCTGTCATATCTACTATTTTCTTACCTCTATAGAAACCACATACAGTACATAGAGTATGACGTATATGCATACTGGAACAATTGGAACACTTGGAAAGACGCACATCGTCTAGAGCATGATGTGATCTCCTATTATCTCGATGCGCTCGAGTGGCTCTCATTCGATTTACCATAGTAAATATATACTAGCGTATATTATAGTTTTTGGCAATATCTTATACATATCCACAAATATATGATTATGGGAATAGAGATATGATATAATTGATGTGATATTAACCATTTAACCTTATTTAATTTATGAAATATTTAAAATATATATTGCTTAATAGTAAAGCAGTATTTATAGGCAGTATAATCTTCATATTCTTATTGACATTTTCACAATTAATTAATATTGCGAATGCTCAAGCAAAGAAAACCTTGGAAGATTTCGGCCTTACTGAAGAATCTGTCAAATGGCTATCACAAGAAGAAATAGATAAAATACTTAATTCCCCGACTCCAGAAGAGACAAAGATAAAGATGGAAGAAGAGAGAAAAGAATGGGAAAAGCTTAGTACTACAACGAGAGAAAATACTCCACCACCATTCCTATTTGTACCATCTTCAGGAATATCTTCAGAAATACCAGGATCAGAAAATATTGTTAATTGTTTTGATTATTATCATTTCGGTAGTATTCAAGTAGATCTTTTCTCAGATAGTACCAGTGCTGTATCAGGTATGAAAATGCAATTTACTGGGAAAGTAACTAATACAAATACTTATCCTATAGTCGGTGGAACATTGTATGTAAAGATAATGAGACAGAGAAGTCAAGAAAAGGAAGCTAATGGTCCAGATATAGTAGATCAATTCATAGTAATAGATAATGTCTCTATACAAGCGAATAAATCTGTACCTTTATCATTCGAATGGCCTGTTCCACTATATTCAAAAGAAGGTGATTATACAGTTGCAACATATTTCGTAACAGATAAGAAATTCAATCTTCTAGGACTCAGCTTTACTGATGATATTATAGGTAATACATTCAATTTCCATATTAATGGTACGAAGTCAATCATAGCATTTGATAAATCATCCGTTTCTATAAATAAGAAATCATACTTCTTCGCAACATATCCACCAAGGATAGATGATAAAGATTCAGCAAATATTATAGCTAATATATACAATACAACTAATAAAGATGAGACTGTGGATGTAATATGGAAATTATATAAATGGGATATTATGAGTCCAGATAATTTCATAAGAGAGATGAAGAAAAGCTATACTATCAAATCACAGTATTCATTATCTATAGATATAGATATACCTGATAAAGAATATCCAGTGTATTATCTTGTAGGTGAATTGAAATATGAAGATACAAAATCCATTCTAGGTATACGTTTCGTCCGTAATGGTGTAGATAGAGTAAGACTGAACTTCCCTTCTATCACACAATATCCGATAAAAAAGGGTGAAATTTCTACTATGTTTTCATGTGTACATAATAGTGGTACATCTGGGATAGTACAAGATAATAAACTAATTATGAGAATAAATGATAGCAGTGGTAAAACTATAGATGAATATACTTATGAAGGTCCGATAACAGGAGAAATGATGGCTGTGAAGAAGGATTTCAAATCTCCAAAAGATATGAATACATTTTCACTTTATACAGAATTATGGCAAGCAGGGAAAATGGTGGACCAATCAAATATAGTTTATAGTTGTAGTGATATTGATCCAGATAATTGTAATAAAGATAGTAGTAGTATATTAATTACTAGTATTTCAATACTTGCTCTAATACTAATTGCATTAGGATTCGGAATACATAGAAGAAGAGTTAATACAATTACCAGTACATATATATTAGCTATATTATTATTTTCTGCTTTTATACTATCTCCATCTGTAACAGAAGCAAAGGGTGCAAGTTGGAATGAAGAATATACTGATACATTAAGTTATTATTGGGATTTCTCTGGGTATATTACTAACTGGGGTTCTGGATGGGCAAATGCATTAGGAGCTAGGAATATCACTGTAAATTATAATGCTGAAATAAGAAATGCAGATACGAATGCACTCATAAGTGACAATTCATCAATACCTGTAGGAACTAATTTATTATTACAGTTTAAACCACATAGATACACAGATATATCATGGTTCGGTACAGGATATTCAGCTGATTCACCATATGGTCAATGGAGACAGGATGCAGAACCACCACCAGTACCTGATGGTATACAATATGGTGTTCCAGCAGTTGGTGTACCTATATATTCTAATACATCATTTGCAAGTTTTGATTGGGGTTTATGGTGTCCGAATACTGCCACAGAAGAATCAGCATTAACTAGTACTCAATTAGGAGAAATCTATAATCGTACAAATATATTTGTTCCTACAGCTGGGAAAGAATTACCATTCTTCGATAGTTTAACATTCAGACAAAGAGCCGATTTAGCAAGCTTTGTCAATAATAATACTTATCCTTTCTATGGGTATAATCTTGAGTTTGGAATATATATTCCACTCGTTATATCTCCTCCGACAAAGACAATTATTAATACTAGTGGTATGACATGCGGAGCTATGTCTGGTAATGAAACCGATGGATACTCCATGCTATGTACAGTAGATACAGCTGGCTCTATGAATCCTACTTTCAATTTCTCTAGTACTTTTGGGAAATACTACTATCGATATTTCAACTATTGGTATCAGCCGGGATATGGCTTTGGAGACTGGGGCTGTCATGGCAATAATATTCCGCTAATTGGTGCCAATGATACAGTCAATATTCCAGTACAGACAATATCCTATAGTCTTATAGCTACAGCAGTTGATCCATTGAATGGACCCCCAGCAACTCCGACTATTACTGGTCCAATTGCGGGAAAAGCAGGAACAAATTATACATTCAATATAGTTTCTACAGATCCAGATAATGATCAGATAAGATATGGTATAGATTGGGATAGTGATAGTAATATAGATCAATGGCTACCTATAGGAGGTTATATTAACTCTGGTATATCACAAGATACAAGTAAGTCATGGGCAAGTGGTTCACAATCCTTCAAAGTTCTAGCTCAAGATACTAATAATTTATGGTCTGGCTGGGCAACTCATACAATAATAATTGATATTTATGAATTGACTACCAGTCCAGGAGGAAATTCAGGATGTAGTACAGGAGATATATTAGTAACATGGAATAAAGTAGCCGGTGTAGATCACTATATACTCTATAGGCAGACAGGAAGTGATCCATGGATTACATTAGATAGCAATATCCCTCAACCAGGTTCTGGAACTACAGTTACATATATTGATGCAGATCTACAAAGTGGAAATTATAAATATAAAGTAGAGGGTGTACTAACAGACACGACACATCTAGCTATATCTGATCCAATAGCTAGTTTCCCAGTCTTAGATCCTAATGCTTGTGTTTCCTGTGATGATATTACATTCGATAAAGTTCCTCCAATAACAAAGAGTGAAGATATTAGAATATTCTGGACATCAACTAATGCTGTGAACTGTATATTGAAAGAATCAGGAACACAAATAAATGCTGGTAATACTCTCCCTATAGGAAGTGAGCTACGTAGTCCTGGACCAGATAGTACAAAGACATACACATTAATCTGTGAAGATGCTGAGGTGCCACCGAATCAATGTTCTCCTATTAATAGTAAAGTCCTATTAGTAACTGATAGTTTGAGATTATGGCTAAATGATACTACAGGCCTAGATGATATCCGAGTAAGACCTAGGCAGGAGTTTGGATTGAATTGGAAAGGGAGTGAATTATCTAATCTTATTGATAAAAGTTGTTTCGGTACTGTATATGATGAAGATCTTAATGAAATTCCTTTTCCTGGATGGGATGATATTGAATTGGATAATGATAAAGTCAATAGTGATGCTTTCCCGCTATCCATAGAGAATAAAGGTGTTTATAAATTCATGGTTTCATGTAAGACTGACCCACTAAATCCAGTGATCAGAAATAGTAATCATGTAAAGATAACTGTAAATCAAGCAAAATTAGAGGAAATATAATAAAAGTCACTAGTTCAATATGAAAAGAGAAGCCCCCGGACATGAAGTCTGGGAGCTTTTGCAAACCGCGGAATGAGTGTCACAATCCTTTCACCCGAAAGAAACTGTGAGGAAGGGTTGGGACGGTGACCTGGAAGGCCTGTTCATAAGGCCCATAGTCAGGTTGTCTCTCCACCCTGTAAATCTCTACCCAATTGGTGAAATCCGTAGACTCCTCCAAAAGGAGTGTCCTATAGGAGTCTCCTCCCAGAACCCTGACGGTAACTGTCCCGTCATGATTGTTCGTAATAGCGGTACGAAGTGGAATGATCTCGAGCCTCTCGACACCGGAACCATCGATCACCCTGTACTCACCATCATTCAAGATAACCTTGTACGTTTGTGGTTGCCCGGTGATTAGCCGAGTATCCACATAGAGCAGTTCCTTTTCAAGATCCACCCAACCCTCTTCGACAGAAGGATTGTTCTTACCATCCTTCAAACCCCCGCTGAGGTAGTTCCCTTCCTTATCATAGAGCTGTTGGACGGCCCATTGGAGACCTTTCACACGAAATGCAATCACATTATTCAAATGCATTTCAATATGAGAAATATCCGGAGCCACGTAATCCCCAATCTCATCAGAAACTCTGACGAAAGAGATGACCTCGAAGTTGCGGTAATACCTGATAACCTCAAAATTATCCAGATCTTTACCTAGGGCTCCAGTACTTTCTGCAAGCACATGGAATTCCCTTGAGAAGTCGAAGTCCGGGTCGACTGGTACCGTAAGCATCTCCCTTAGGAGAATATTCATGCTCTCGAGAAGAAGCATGTCCATTTGCTCCTTATTAATACGTTGACTCGGACTGAAAATCTTCCGAATCAATCGGCTCGATGTAGTTGAGTATCCATCAAGCCCGATCTGATATATCAGGACGTTAAATCCTGACGAATTCGTCGCCGCATACTCCTCCAAATTGGAGAACGGCAGATTGAGGGGCGTACCCCCACCGAGCACCACCTGAGACTCAACCCAGATGGTAGAAATCGCGATCAGGAGGATCGCGAGGAATCTCTTAATAGTATTCACGACCGTCCTTTCTCCTCTTTCGAGGATTTTGATTTACCGCCATAGAAATTCACTCATTACACGTCAATGAGCTAATTCTGTCAAGATTATAACATGGGTATATATATTTAGTCAATATTTGAAAGGTGAATTCTCATTCTAAACGCAACAGAGTTTGCAGGCTAATTGCAACACCCTTTTAAAGGTTCATAATCTGGTTTTAGCCATAATTACAATCAGATATGTCACATACACAAATTGGTCCAGGTGA
>Ga0208375_1001918_pt1 | contig 20984 bp, 20 predicted proteins | sample RifOxyD1_FD_184038 | JGI IMG/M metagenome (GOLD analysis project Ga0208375, IMG submission 184038) | Soil microbial communities from Rifle, Colorado - Rifle Oxygen_injection D1 (SPAdes) | ecosystem: Environmental > Terrestrial > Deep subsurface > Rock core/Sediment | place: Rifle, Colorado... | reverse complement strand
CTTCTCCGGTACGACCTGGCACGGCAGAACGGTCGTGATCTCCTGCCGCGTCGACGTCCCACGACCGGAGCCGGACTGCGGCGCCACGAGCTTCGGCTCGAGGAAGTCTTCGTCGAACCCGACGCCGCTTGCGGCAGCCGCCGTCGACGCGGTGTCGAGCCTCGCGATGGTCGCGAGGAAGGGGTTGATGAGCCGGCCGCGCATCGTGGTCGCCTACTGCGCCGCCGGCGGCGGCCACGGCGTGACGAACGCGTGCGTCTCGTCCGCGTGCGCGTGTTCGAGCTTGCCGCACGTCGCGCACTCGAGTTGTGGGCGGACGCCCTCGTGGAACGCACGCGCGACCTCGTAGGTGACGGACGTCTCGTCGGCCGCCGACACGCTGGCGACGATGCTCGCCCACTCCGGACCGGGGATCGCGATGCACATGTCGGGCTCGCCGACGGGGAACCCGAGCTCGTCCATGCCGTCGTGCGGAGGCGCGTGGTGCTGCACACGCACGCTGCCGTCCTTGTCGCGTCCGAAGAACCACCCGTTCTGCCAGTGGAACGCCATCGTGATCCTCCTCACCACACGCTGTGCGTGTACTTCATCAGGCCGCCCTCATGTTCGACACGCGGGTGTACCGCGCGAGCACGTTGTCGATCTCCGGGTCGCCCGTCCACTGCGACACCTGGCCGAGCGACGGCGGAGACGCGAGCCCGTAGCTCTGCCCGTCCGTGCTCTCGCTCGTGATCCGCGCGCGCCGCTGCGCGTCCTCGCGCTCGTCCGCGTCGGTCACCATCTTCGGCGCCTCGCGCAGCGCGAGCAGCATCGCGACGCGGCGGATCGCGTCCGGTGTCTCGCCCACGGGCGGACCACCCGCAACGGGGTCCGTGAACCCGAAGACGCCGGTCACGCGCACGTTCTGCACGCCTGGCGTCCAGAACGCGTACGCGGACAGCGACGCACGATGCGTGTACTGGCTGCCCCCGATGGAGTAGGAGCTCTTCCAGTCGATCCGCGGGAACACGCGGTCGTCCGGCGTGTCGATGCCGGCCAGGTGGCGGTTCGCGATCGTCACGTCCGCGAGGTCAATCTCCTGGAGGTTCGACCCGCTCTCGCCTACGTCGATGCGCTCGACAGCCGCGACGGGCTCCGGAAGCACCAGCGTCTGCCCGCCCCGACCATCTACGCGCAGCGTTGCGAGACGCGCTGCGAAGCGGTGCCTCGTGTAGAGGTCCACGAGCTGCGTCGCGCGGATGATCGCGGCGCGCGCGCGCTCGTCGTTCACGCGTGCGGCGTCGAGGCCCTCGTCGCGCAGGTCGGAGACGAGCGCGTACACCGGCGTCAGCGGCGCGCGAACGGCGGTCAGCACCTCGAGCAGGTCCGTCGCCGTCTGCACGGCGCCGCCCGTGAACTGCCAGCTCCACCGCGCCTCGTACCGCCCGATCGGAGCGTCGGCCGCCACCACCCACGGCGCGAGGTAGTAGCCGGTCGAAACCTTCGTGGCCGCCGTCGGACCCGCCACGCGGGACGGCGACGCTGCGTTGACGACGTTCCAGATCTCGAACGAGACGGAGGCCGGGTCCGCCAGCACGCCGTCTGCGTTCGGCGTGAAGAGCGTCAGGACCGGCACCGTCGTGCTGCTGCTCTGGCCTCGTCCGATCGACCGCATCTTCGCTCCTCTCAACGAAACGGCCCGCCGGCTTGGGGCCAGCGGGCCGTCTCGCAGGCCTCGGTTGCAGCGGGGGCTGAGCTACCGCGCGCCGCGACCCACCACCACCCGCCGCGCGCCCTTCTGGGTTGCCGCGGGCGTCGGGGACGGGACGGCGGCGGGCGCCATGCCCGTCGCACGCTCATCGCCCGAGTCGGCCACGACGCCCTCGCCACCGGACGTCTCGTCCGGATGCGCGTCGACGGCTCCCGCGGGCACCCCCATGAGCGCTTCGGCTCCCGCCACTTCCCCGATCTCTTCGTCGCCCAGGTCGGCGAACTCGCTCACACGCGGGCCGCGCTTCGGCGCCGCCGAAACATGCGGCGCCGGCACAGGCCCGTCGACCGGGATGCCGTGCGCGCGGGCGGCCGCGAGCGTCTCGCGTCGCGCCAGCTCGGACCACTGGTCCTGCGTGCAGACCTGGAAGTAGGGCACCCCGGACACCTGCACCAGCTGCGCGAGCCGCGCGGCCGCGGTGGTGCGCATCGTGTACCAGATGCCCTGCACGAAGATCTGGCTGCCGACGCACACCTTCTGCGCCAGCGCACCCGTCTTCGGGCTGTACGGGGTGATCCGCAGGTACCTGACTTCGTCGACCGACATGGTGCTGACCTCCTTGCGATGGGACCGGAACCGGCGCCGCCGTCCGCCAACGACGGCGCCGTGCTCGGCCGTTGCCGGCCTAGCCCTTCGTCGTCTTGAGCGTCGGCGAGACGTCGTCCGACGACGTGTTCACCGCTGCCTTGATGGCGTTCGCGAGGGTGACCGTGAGCCCATGCTTGGTCTTGAGGTCGTTCACGAGCGACACGATGCCCGCGACCGCCGTGCCCTTGATGCCGTTCGCGAGGGCGACCGTGCCCGCGTGCGCGGACTTCACGCCGTTGGCCAGCGTGACGAGCACGCCCGCGATGCCCTTGAGCTCGTTCACGAGCGCGACGGCCGCGTTGTACTTGGCCTTCAGGTCGTTCGCGAGCGCGGCGGCCTCGGCCAGGTCCGCCTTCGTCTCGTTGATCGTGGCGACCGCGGCGTTGTACTTCGCCTTGAGGTCGTTCACGAGGGCCGCCGCACCGCCGCCCCAGCGCGTCGCGTACGACGCGTCCTCGGTCGTGACCACCGTCGCGTCGCCGGTGCGGTGCGCGTGGCACAGCGCGAGTTTGTACCAGCGCGCGTGGCCGACCGCGGCGGTGATCGCCGCGTCGTCGGGGATCGTCTCGTTGCCGGAGACGGCCGCCGTCCCGAGCACCTTCGCGAGCGACACGGCACCGCCGGTCTCCTCGAAGACGAGCCAGGCGTACACCGCCTCGCCGATCTCGAGGATCTTCGCGCCGGTGGACACGTCCTCGTCGACGTTGGCCGACTCGTAGTGGCCGACCGCGTTCGCGAAGCCGTAGCCCTCGGCGATGTTGACGTTCCAGTCGGTGAACCCGCCCGGATCGGCCGCCTGCGAGCTCGGCGTGGTGGGCGAGTCGACCACGAGGCCGTCGACCACGCCGTAGTCGGCCTGAACGTCACCGACCGCGGTCACGACCGCGTCCGCCGCCGCCGTGGCGGAGACGTCCGCGACGGCCGTGACCACCGCGTCGACCTGCGCCGGCGCGACGGCGTCCGCCGCCAGGGTGTTCGCGGCGTCCGCGACCTGGGTGTTCGCGGCGTCCGCGACGGCCGTGTTGGACGTGCTCGCCGTCGCGACGAGCTCGGTGATCCCCTTCACCGACGCGAGGTCGTCCGCGATATCGCGGAGGGCTTCGGCGAGGGTCGCGCGGCCGTCGGTGCGCGGGCCGGCCACGCCGGCGGCGCCGTCAAACTGATCCGTGAAGATGGTCGCCATGATGTCTCCTGAGTCAGGACGTACCGCGCGCGCGGCGCGGCCCGCACCCTCGACCGCGCCGCGGTTACTCCGCGATCACGACGAGCGGGATGTTCACGTGCGCGGAGAGGTCCGTCTGCGCGGCGACCTCGGCGAGCGTGTCGTCCGCGTACGCCATGACCTTCTTCGTGGTCGGGTCGATGCGGAAGTGGCGCTTCGCCGCGCCGTTGTGGTTCGCGACCTGCGGGCTCGCGAGGATCGTGTAGCCGTTGAGCGCGGCCGTGACCGCCGCGATGGTCTCGCCGCCCGTAGGGTAGCTGTTGTCCATCGAGACGGTGAACTCGAACACGCGGTTGCGCGACGAGGGCTGGCCGGTGCTGGACTTGGTCGAGACGAGGGTGGCCATCTGGATGCTCCTTCGGGATGCTGAGTGCTCTTGCGGGTAGCGGGCGTCGCGGGGAGATCCGCGACGCCCGCCTGCTCACCTGCTCGGCGCGTCGCTTAGGCCGCGACGATGCCGGTCGCCTTCACGACGGCGGGCTCGTGCGCGTACCGGAAGTCGACGCGCATCGTGACCACGACGATCAGCGAGCCGCCCGAGATGTCCTTGTCGGTCTCGAAGCGGATGTTCCGCCAGACGCCGAAGATCATGTTCCCCGGGTCGCAGAACAGGAGCTCGGTCTCGTTCTGGCCGTTGCCGAGGTTCGTCGGGAACAGCGGCACGGGCACGACCGGGATGCCGGCGTACGCGATGTCCGTCTGCTCGGTGAGCGCCTTGTCGCCCACGAGCGTGCCGCGCGACGCGAGCGCGCTCTGGTAGTCGAGCGCGGACGTGTACGCGGTCAGGAACCGCAGCGGCTTGCGGTCCCGGATGTACTGCACGGGCATCGTCCGGACGACGTCCTTCAGGATCGCCGGGCTGAGCGTGGCGCCGCCGCCGAGCACGACGTTCGTCGTCGCCTGCTTGCGGAAGCCGTCGATGGACGCGAGCAGCGAGTCGGTCGACGCCGTGTCGCCGTTGATCGCGAGGTCCTCGAGGTCGCGGGCCACCGCCTTCGCGATCAGGTCGCGCAGGCGGTTCTCGAAGCCCTCGCCCTCGATGTTGTCCTCGAGCGCCTCGGTCGAGATGCGGATCTCGGCCTTGAAGAGCTTGGCGTCGAGCTCGACCTTGCTCGTCGTGGGCCGCACGCGCGACGCGAGCGGCAGCGCGACCGTCTCCGACCCCGGCCGCAGCACGCGCCCCTCGAAGAGGATCTTGTCGCGCTCCTCCTTCGGGGACTTCATGTTCACGCGCTGCATCTGCTCGAGGAGGACCGAGTTCAGCGTGGCCACCTCGATGAACTTGTCGGCCTGCTTCGGCAGCAGCAGACCGCCGCTCGTCAGCGACGAGAGCAGGGTGTCGGCCTTCTGGATGATCGTACGGTTGTCGGACATCGGAGTCGTCTCCTCTTCGAGGCTTCGGTGGAATGCTACTCCACGCTAGGTGCCGACGCTACCCCGCGGCTAGAGGACCCAGCCGTGGGACTTCGGCGTCGAGGGCCCGGCGTCGGCGCCGCCGCCCCTGGTTCCCTGTTCCGGCGCGCTCGCCGGACGGGCGGGCGTGCTCTCGAGCGCGCGGACCTGCGCGCGCAGCTCCTGGTTCTCGGTCTCGAGGCGCGCGGCCTTCGCCACCGCCTCGGGCGTCGCGCCGGCCGCGTCGAGCGCCTTGGCGACCTGGGCGGGGTCCGCGAGGTCCGTGCCGGCGATCTCGTGCAGGAGCTGCATGAGCCCCTTCACGAGCAGGCGCAGCTTGCGATCCGGCGACGCCGCCTTCGCGACGGTGCCCTTGCCCGCGCACTTCTCGCACGGCTTCTCGCCGACCTTGCCGGTGCCCTTGCATGCCTCGCACGGAGCGCCAGCCGCCTTCGCGACCTTCCCCGTGCCCTCGCAGTCGGGACACGGCTTGCCGAACAGCTTGCCCGCGCCCTTGCACTTCGGGCACGCGTCGGCGGGTGGCTCCTCGGCCTTCTCGACCTTGCCGGTTCCGGCGCAGTCGGGGCAGGGCTCGCCGTCCACCTTGCCGGTGCCCGCGCACGTCTCGCAGTCGACCTTCTTCGCGGCCTCGCGCGCCTTGCGCGCCTTCGTGGCCTCCGCGCACGCGTCGCAGCACGTGCCGTCGCACTCGCCGTCCTTGCAGTCCGGGCAGCACTCACCACCGCAGGACCCGCACTGCTTCTTGACGACCGCCTTCGCGACGCCCTCGAAGCCCGCGATGACCTTGGCCATCGCCGCCTCGAACTCCGGCGTGTCGGTGCCGCACGCGGCGGCTGCCTGAGCGTCCTTCGCGACGGCGAGCAGCAGCTGCGCGACGGGGTCCGTGGACCCGGGGAGCGGCGGCAGCACGTCGTTCAGGTGCTTCACGACGTCGCGCAGCGCGCCCGCGGTGGTGTCGTCGATCTCACGGCCCTCGCCGTCGTTGCCGAGCAGGTCACCCGCCACGCCGGCGAGCGACGCCGCGATCTTGTGGAGCGCGAGGACCGACTTCGACGCCTTCGCGGGGTGCGCGCCGAGCAGCGTCTGCACGACGTTCGCGACGACGCCGAGATCGCGGAAGAGAGCCGTCGGGACGGCCGCGCCCGTCTCGTCGGTCGTGTCGGCATCCTTCACCGTGCCCACGAGGTTCGTGAGCCGGTCGAGGGCATCCTTCAGGAGGGAGAGCATCCCCTCCTTCGCCTTCGTGGGGAGCACCATCTTGGGAGCCGTTCCGTCGGGAGCCGCCATTTCGGACCCTCCTGCCTGCGATCGCTTGACGATGAGGAATCGACGTCCGTTGGCCGCGTGATCCACAAGCGAGACTTCCTCGGTCGTGATGTCGCGAAGGCGGGCCTCAGCCCCTGCAACCTGGTCGAGCACGCGCCGAGCACGTGCGATCGAGTCCTCCGCTGCGGTAACGGCGCTTTTCACGGTGCGAAAGGTAGCACCAACCGAATTGACACGCTAGCCGGTGGCGAGTCGACCGTCGACCCGCACCTACCTGCCCCCGCCAACACCCTCGCGAAGCGCCGTGCCGCCGATCGAGTACCCCGTGAGCACGCCGCGCTTCACGAGCTCCCACAGCTTGTCGTCGAGCACGCGGACCGCGAGGAGCCACGTGCCGCGCTTGACCGTGGCGCCGTCGATCTCGAAGTCCACGGGCGCGAGGTACGACTCCAGGATGCGCACGCGCTCGTCGATGACCCCGCGGTGCATGAGCCCGATGTGGCGGAAGTCCTCCATGAACTTGTGCGCCGTCGTGCGCACGGTGCTCGCGGAGTAGACGTCCTTCTGCGAGTCGACCGTCTCGGGCTCGAGGACAACACCGAGCACGAAGCGCTCGTCTTCATCGGCCTTCGGATCGCGCTTGAGCACGACCTGCTTCGCGAGCGCGGCACGCGCCGCCGGCGGCGTGTCCTCGACGAGCGCCCGCTCGAGGCCAGCCGCGTCGAGGTCGTCCGCACGCGCGGCCACCATCACCGCGTCCGCGACAAGGCTGTCGATGTGGTCCCTCGCGCACTTCGCAAGGGCGGTGCGCGCCTTCTCGAAGTCCGCGTCGTTGAGCATCATCGTGTGCAGGCCGTCCCACGCGTCGCAGAGCCAGTTGAACGCGGCTCGCGCGATCTGCGCAGACATCCCCGAGTGGCCTTCGGACGAGAACGTCTCAGCCATGCGGATCACGGCTTCGCCGAGCATGCCTCCGTAGTCGGCATCTGCATCGAGGAGCCCGTGCGACTTCACCCACGCCTTCGCGTGATCCGTGAACGTGTCGCCCTCGTGTCCGTGCGCGCGTGCCCACGCACGCACATCGTCTTCCGTCGGCGCGTTGCCAGCGGCACCAGGAACGGCCTCCGTCGGCGCCTCGCTCTTCGCGAGGATCGCGTCGACCCACTCGATCGCCTCGCACGTGTCGCCGAGCGACTTCGCGATGCCGTCGGACGCGACGAAGAGGCGACTGCGCTTGAGCCACTGGCCAGCGTGGCGCCCCTCACGGACCTTGATCTTGAACGCCCGCCCGCACTTCGAGAGCGCCTTGCGCGCGCGCGGGCTGTCCGTGTACGCGATCACGAACTGGCCCTTGAGCCCGGCGCAGACCTTGGCGACTTCCTCGGGCGGCACACCATCCGAGTCGTCCTTCTTGCCACCCCACTCGTTCACGTACGGCGGATCGAGGAAGAACAGCGTGTCGCGGCTGTCGGCTTCCTTCACGGTCGTCTGCCAATCCTGGTGGACGATGCGCACGCCCTTCAGCCGATCGCGGAACTTCCAGAGGTCGTCGAGACCGTAGACCTGCCCGTCGTGGATCGTCGCGAACCCGGAGCCGCCAGCGGACAGCGGCTTCGCGCCCCACGAGCACAGGCGTCCGTACGCGTGCCGCCAGAACCGTTCCGTGTCCGTGCGCGGCTCGAGCTTGCGACACCGCGCGAAGCCCGGACGCGAGACGCGCCAGTCGAGCTTCTTGAGCGCGGCCATCTTCTTCTCGTCGAGGCCCTGGATGAACTGGTGTGCGAACACCACGTCCTGGTCGAGGTCCGAAAGGATCTCCTTCTCCGCGGGCTCCTTCGCGTAGAAGACCGCGGCCGCGCCGGCGAACGGCTCCGCGTACACCTTGTGCGCGGGGAAGCGATCGACGATCTGCCGCGCGTACATGCCCGAGCCGCCCCACTGCTGGAACGGCACACGCTTCGCCTTCGCGATGTCGACGTCGGCCGTCTTGCCCGCGCGCGTCTGCCGTGCGCGTGCCGCCTGGACGTAGCGCGCCCACCCCTTCTCCCCGAGCTGTCCACGCATGCCGCCCTCGCCGACCGTGGTCAAACGTCGGTTGGCCGCGGACGCCCACTTCGCGTGGTCGAGCGAGTCCCGCTGCTTCGCCCACTTCGAGAACGACGGATTGTTCGCGAGCGCGCGCGGATGCTCCGACGACCCACCGCTCCCGCTGCCGCCGCTCGACCCACCACCGGACGCGAACCGACCCGCGTCGCGCGCCTGATCTGGCGCGTACTTCGCGGTGTCCTCATCGCTGGTCACGAAGCGGAAGACCTCGGCCGCCTCGACCGCGAGCGCGTCCTCTTCCGTGCACGGCTTCTCGCGACGCAGGAGCTCGGCCTGCGTGAAGATCTCGGCGTCGATCACGTCGAGGACGTTGACGCCCCCTGCCTCCATCTTCTCGTTGCCGGCGAAGGCACGCGCGAAGAGCCCGTGCAACTTGCGGTGCGCGTCGGCGAGCTCTTCGTCGGACGCGTCGGCGATGCGCGCGGGGTCCGTCTCCGGCACGGCCAGCTGCTTGAACGCTTCGGACGTCGCGAGCTCGTCATGCTGCCCGGGCCCGGGCGCCGCCGCGTCATCGCGATTCGGCCCGAACCAGTCCGCGACAGCGAGCAGGTCCTTGAGCGCGTTCAACGCAGTCGCCGCCGCACGCGCAACCTCCTCGGGGAACGGCGCGCCGGACGTCGTCTCGGTGCCACCGAACTGCTCGAGCGCTTCGTACAGCATCTGCGCGAGGACACCGACGGAGGACGTCCCGCGCGGCTTACCGGTGGCGTCGTCATCGACACCGCCCTCGGGTTCAACGTCGCCGAGAGCCTCATCGAGCTTCGTGATGGCGTCGAGCGCGCGCGCGTACACGGCGGGCCGCCCGTCGGCCGCGGGCATGCTCTTGCGGAGGATCGCGGTGATCGCTCGCGCCGAGAGGAGCGCGGTCGCCTGACGCCCGTCCAGGTCGAGGACGTCGTCGACGAGCTCGAAGTCCTCGCCCATCGCCTTCGCGGCCGGCTCGTAGTTCGAGATCAGCAACTGCGAGAGCATCGTTGACCCGCCGACGCCACGCATTGCGCGAATGGTGCGCGGCGTGCGGATGGTCTTCACCGTGAAGCGGGGCTCTGCCTTCACGAGCTTCGGCAGCTTCCCGCGGATGCCGTAGGTGATGAGGAACTTGCCCTTGAGCGACTTGAGGAACTTGAAGAACCGCTCCTCGTCGAACGAGGACTCGCCGACGTCAACGTTGTACCCGGGGTACGGCGGGTCGAGGAAAAACACCGTGTTGGGTCCGTCGTACTTGCGGCAGACCGTCTCGTAGTCGCCGGAGTAGACGTGCGCGTTCTTGAGGCGCGGCGCGAACTCCGCGATGCGGTCGACCGTCTTCGCGACGACACCGTCGCTCGCCGGCGAGAACGAGCGACCACGCAGCCGGCCGTACGAGAAGTGCGCGACGTACAGGACCTTGTGGAGCCACTCGACGTCGCCTTCGGGCTTCGAGTCGTACAGCTTCTTGAACCGGTCGACGTTGCCGGTCCAGTCCATCTTGCGCAGCTTGTCGATGTCCGCGGCGGTGAGCTTCTGGATGGTCTTGTACGCCCGCGCGATGTCGGGGTCGGCGTCGTTCAGCACCTCGACGCCGCACGGCTCCGTCGCGAAGAAGACGGCCGCGCTCCCCGCGAACGGCTCCACGTACGTCTTGTGCGCGGGCAGCATGCCGGCCAGGCGCACCGCGAGCCGCTTCTTACCCGCGGGCGATCCGAACACCGTCTTCTCGACGACGAACCGCTTGGCAGTCGTCGAGTCGTAGTTCGTCGCGATGATCGTGGTGCCAAGCGTCTGGCCGCGTCCGGGCCCGGAACCCACCCCGGACATGTGCCGCCACTTGCGCACGTGCAGGCCCTTGAAGAGATCCGGGTCTCCGCGCGTGCCGTACGTGACGAGGAACTTGCCCTTGAGCCCGCGGATGATCTTGCCGAAACGCGCCTCGTCCCACTCCTTGTGGTCCGCGCGCCCGCTACCCCCCACGCCGGCGTTGTACCCGGCGTACGGAGGGTCGAGGAAGAAGAACGTGTCCGGCCCGTCGAACTCCTCGAGCACCTTCGCGTAGTCGTCGCACCGCACACGGATCTTCTTGAGGCGCGGCGCCCACTGCTCGAGCTTGTCGACGAACCGCGAGTTGGCTCCGACGTTGGCCTCCGGCATCGTGCCGCGTCGCAGCGTGTTGAACGAGAACCGGCTCAGGTACGCGAACCGGTAGAACCGGTCGACGTCGCCTTCGGGCTTCGAGTCCCGCAGCTTGAGGAAGTGCTCCTTGTCGCCGACCCACTTCCGTCGACGGAGCTCGGCGAGCTGATCGGGCGTGACGCCCTTCGCGAACTTGAACGCGAACGCGATGTCCGGGTCGAGGTCGTTCACGACTTCGACCTCGGACGCGTCCTTCGCGAACAGCACCTGCGCGCCGCCCGCGAACGGCTCCACGTAGATGCGGTGCTCCGGCATCTCGTCGACGATGCGCTTCGCCAGGTGCTTCTTGCCAGCGGACGAGCCCCAGATGGCCTTCTCGATCACCACCTCATCGGGCATGAGCTGCTCGGCCGCGGACGCCGCCGCCACGAGTGCGTCGATGGGATTCATCTTGCCGGTCGCCTCCTCAACAGAATGAGCTTCGGTGCGGCGGCATCGTACCGCATCCCGCGGCGTCGGCACATCTACCGCCTAATCACTCGTTCTCGACCGGGATCGTCGTACACCGACACCCGGCATGTGCGGGCGGCATTGGCGTCGTGCCCATGTCGTCTCCGAAGACCGCGGACCCGTCGTTCACCGATGCCATCCGTGGCCCACGCACTCCGCCGCCACCCTGCGCCCGATGACGCTCGTACAAGACGCCGTCCTGGACCGCGTACCACGGGTCGACGTTGACCGCGGCCTCCGAGTCTTCCGTGTCATCCGCACGCGCGAACTGCTCTACGGCGCGCTGCACCGAGAACACCGATCCGTCGAGCGCGCGGCACACCGGACACACCTGCTCGTCACCGGTGGTCGACCACTGGTACGCGCCGAACCCCGCGTCCACGTACCCCGTCGTCTGCCCGAAGCTGCGCGCCCGCGACGTTGCCGCAGCCGCAACAGACCAGAAGTAGTGGTCCGTCCGCCCCGTCACGCGGTTGCCCAACGCCTCCTGCAGGTCGCGCGCGACGACGTCCCTCCCAAGCCCGCGGTCCGTTCCACGCGCGATGATCCGCCTGGCCTCGGACGCCCATCGATCCGCACGCTTCCCGTACTCGTCCGTCACGAACACCGTGTTCGTGCGCATAATCCGCCGCACGACGTTGCGGTCGGACGCGGCCAGCGAGCTCTGGATCGGGAGCTTCATCGCACCGCGGGTGCTCTCGGCGACGCGCACTGCGAACTCCGGCACGCGTTCGCGCAACACGGTCGAGAGCGCGGACCGCTTTGGGATCGCCGCGAGCACGCCGCGCACGCGAGCGATCAGACGGTCCGCTTGCGCCACCGGCATCTTCGGCCAGTCCGCACGGAGGAACTTCGCCGCGTCCGCGAGCGCCTGTCGTTCCGCTGCACGCGCACCGCCTGCAAGCTGCCGGTGCAGCTTGTCGACGAGCATCACCAGGTCCGTGCGCTTCAACGGGTTCGCGGCCTTGTCGAGCTCGACGCGCTCGATCTCTGCTGGCCAAAGCCACGCGCCCGACCGCAGGTGCAACGCGCCCTTCATCACGAGCGCGACGCCGTCGCCGTGTGCGGCCAACCGGATCGCGCGGGCGTCCGCCTCCATCCGGGAACCCGCGCGCTCGAGCACGCCAAGGGCCGGCGACATCGCTGCCCACGCGCGCTCAGCCGCGAGCACGGGAGGGTCGCCCGCCATGATGGCGGGCGTAGGCGCCGCGTCGATCGCGCGCCAGGGCGGCCCGATGACGAGCACGGCTACGCCAGCTGGTCGGTGGGGATGGCCGCGCCGCCCGTCACGCGCAGGTCGAGCGTCTCGCCCTGCCCGAGCACGACGGCCGACACGCGGAACGCCACGTGGTGTCCGTCGACGGTGACGATCGCCGGACCCGTCGCGGTGACGTTGTGCTCGGCGACCTGCACCCAGGTGTACGAGCCGTCCGCGTTCCGACGGTGGAAGAGGACCTGCACCGTTGCCGTGCGGTTCGATACGAGGCGGACGTTCGTCCACTCGCGCGCGTCGAGGATGACGCTGTCGGGGTCCTGCAACGCAGCGGGCGTCCAGTCCGCCGCGTCCGTCTGCGCGATCGCACTGCGCACCGTGGCCCAGCCGCTGGGCCCGTAGAGCCTACGCTTCGTGGGAGCCGCCATCGTCGTCCACCTCGTCGCGCCTCGCGGCGCCGTCGTCCTGCGCCAGCGCGCGCGTGCGCGCCGCCGCCACCACACCCTCGCGCCCGCGAGCCGCGCGCAACGCGTCGGCCATGAGCGTTCGCAGCTCGCCCCCCGCGGCGCCCTCGACCGGGCTCACCCCCACGGCGCCGGCGCCGGCCGGCGTGACCTCTTCCGTGCCCATCTCGTCCCCGCTGAACGGACGGTACCCGGCGAGCGTGAACTGCGCCGGCTGGCGCGCCCACTCCTGGTCGATCGGAGGGAGCTCACGCCCGAGCGCGTCCGCCATGATCTCGCGCGACTCGTTCGGCACGATCGCGCCGGCCGTGTTCATCTGCGCGACGACGTTGGCCATCGTCTCCGGGTCGCGCGTGCGCAACGCGAGCGAGCGGAAGCGCCACAGACGCACGCCGAGCACGGGCAGGAGCACGCGGTTCATCCACCCGTCGAACTCCATCCGCTCAGGCTCGAAGACCTGGTCGTCTGCGAAGCGCAGCGAAGCGAGCGCGGTCGAGCGGTTGATGTCCTTCACGTCGCCACGCAGGAGCCGCGGAAGCCGGAAGGCCGACCCAACCTTGTCTGCGTTGCGCTCGTCGTAGTTGAGGAACAGCGCGTCGCCCTGCTGTGCGTCCACGAGCCGTTCGAACTTGAGCTGCGCCGTCTGTCCATTGCCTGGCAGGTCGCCCTCGGCTGGGGCAGCTTCGATCACGAGGATCTTGTGGAAGTTCGCGCGCCCCTTCAGGTTGTTCTCGACGAACCCGGTGATCTTCTCGACGGACTCCGCAGCGAGCCGTCCGCCAGACACGAGCAGCGCGAGAGGCGGCACACCCTTGTTGTCGAAGTAGGCGTAGTTCACGTCCTCGGCCGCGCGGGTACCAAGCACCGCGAGCAGCACACCGATCCAGCGTGGAATGCCGTAGCCGCCGCCACCACGCCCGATGGTGAAGTGGATCATCTCGTTCGCGGCAGACCCAAGCGGCTCCGCCGACTTGAGCGCAGCGTCGTCCTTGTAGACCGCACCGGTCACGCGCGAGACGACGCGCGGATCGCCGAACTGCTTGAACCACACCACCGACCGCGAAGTGCCTTCGGTGACCTGCACGAAGCGCCGGAAGAATCGATGCTGCTTGAGCGTCTCCCATCGCGTGAGCCCGACAGGCACGCGGTCCTCGACCTCGACGGGCGTCTTCTCGAGCGCGGTGATCCGCATCGTGCTCGGCGGTACGCGCACGAGCCGCGCAACCCGACCGCGCGCATCGCGCAACACCTCCCAGTACGCGTTACCGACCGACTCGATGTCGCCGCGTGTCTCGCGCCGCAGCTGCGTGAACGACCCGTTCGGGTTGGCGAAATCGATGAACGTCGTAAGGCGCGCACGTTCCACGCGGGCCGCACGCTTGAGACGCGCGACGAGCGCGTCGACCTCCTCATCCGACGGCGACTCGACGTCGTACTCGCTGTCGGTCGGTCGTGCATCCGTAGCTGCGTCCGTGCCAACGTGCTGGTCGACACGGTCGATCCACATCGCCTCGCGCACGTGCTCGCGCGCCTCGTCCGAGTCGAGGTCCACCACCGGTTCAAGGCGGTGGCCGAGCCCGTCGATGTTCGTGACGTAGGCCTCGATGTTCTGCGGGAGGCACGACGAGTTCTCGATGATCTGCAAAAGGCGATCAGGCGAGTACGGGGGCGGCACCGTGTTCGTGCGCTGGTAGAACTCGCGGTCCTCGTCCGTCGTCTGCACCGCGGTGGGCGCGTCAACCTCCGCGCCGATCACGGTCGCCTTGAGAACGACCACCCGGTTGTCGTCGTGGACTTCGAGCATCGCCGGATCAGGCACGACGCTACTCCTTCGCGTAGACGACGCACGAAACTGCGCCGTCCTGGCAGATGCTGATGGACCGCAGCTCGCGTCCGTGCGACGCGACGAGCGTGCGGACGGACGCAATCGCTGCGTCGACGTCGCGCGCGGCAACATCCGCGCTTGGCAGCGGTCGCGGAGAACCAGGAGGGTGCCGCACGACGGTTGCCCGGCCCACGGGTTGCACGACTGGTCGCGCGACCTCGAACATCCGCACCGGCCACCTACGCACGCCGCTCATCGCCATGCCCTCCGCGATCAGCCTATCACACGAACGCCCACCGTCGCAGGCCTGCGCTCGGTGCGTCGGATCACGTCGCGCACGAACCAGCTCGCCATGATCCGGTCCGGCGTGTGCTCATGCGGGTCGTAGAACATGAGATCCCGCACCCACTTGTCGAACTCCGGTGCGAGCTTCCCGTTGATGTTCGGGATGCCCCACTTCCCCGCGGCGAACTCGGCTGCGATCGACTCCACGCCCATCTCGGGGTGGAGCTTCGCTGCGCCGGTCGTGAACGGGATGATCGGCACGCTCGAGTCTCTCTCCCGCGCGAACTGGATGATGTAGGTCTGCGCCGCGTTGTCCTCGCAGATGACCACGCTACCGTAGCGGTCATGAACGTCGACGATCCGCTCGATGATCTCGGGACCGGGCCACCGTCCAGCCACGATCTCGACTGGACGACGCTTACCGTCAGCGCATTGCGCCACCGTGAAGAGCACGGACTCGTGCCCGCTCTCACGCCCCACCGCCAGGTCAACCCCCGTGTAGAGCCGGAAACGCGGACGTTCGTCGCCGGCTTGCAACCGCACCGCCGCGTCCGCAGCCTGGCGCAGCTCCTCGTGCGACATGTCCGCGTGCTCCTCGCGCCACGCTGGGTCGCGCAGAAGCTGTGCGCGACGATGCGTGTCGCGCGCCTCAATATCCTCGACGCTGATGCCGGTCAGAACGTGCACCCACTGCGGGTCGTTCAAGAGCTCGTCGAGTGACCGAACGGGCTTCAGGCCCGCGCCGTTGCGGATGCAGGTGCGAATCCAGTCTTCCTGGAACTTCGTGTCCGACAGCGTGCGCGGCTGGCACATCATCTGCCGCGCGAACTCGAAGGGCGTGAGGTCCTGACGCTTCGCCTCGATGCGCTCGGGCGACCATCGATCGGGCCATGCAGACGTTCCGTCCGGCAGCAGGATCGGGTACGCGCGTGCAGTCCACCCAGGCGACCGCGACAACCGGAACATCATGTCGTCGTGGTGCCACGCGTTGCCGAGGATACGAACCCACGCGGCCTTCGTGAGACGGCCGCTCAACGCGGCGTGGTACCAGGCCCACGTGTCCTCGCGGTGCCGCGCGTTCTGCGTGTTCTCGAAGTCGAGGATGTCGTCGATCAGCACGAAGTCGAGACGGGCGCCGACGATGTTGCCGTGGAGACCGAGTGCCTGGATCGTCGGGTCCTTCGACCGCACCGGACGCTCGACTGTGAGCTGCGCCTGCGTCCACGGCTGGCCAGGCTTCAGGTCAGGGAAGACGGCCTTCACCTCCGGCGAGGACTGAATGTACTTGCCGACGTATGCGACGATCTTCTCGGCCTGCCGCTGCGTATTGCTGACGACGGCTCCACGGATGTTGGGATTCCGTCCGATCTCCCAAATGAGCCGCCCCACCGAGATCTGGTTCGTCTTCCCGCTCTCGAGGTGCGACCAGATGATCGTGCGGTCGCTGGTGCTACAGAGGTCGTGCCACTCCTCGTGGTACGGCGCGAGCGCGATCGGGCGGCCCGTGAACTCATCGCGCAGCACGAGCTCGCAGAACGTGGCCGCACTCTCGCGTGCCGCCTGGATGCGCGCACGCCGTGAAGCGTTCGCACGGTCGAACGAGGCCTCGTCGGAGTTCGGCTGTTGTGGCTTCTTGCCGGCCAAGCGGGGCTCCTAAACGGAAAACGCTCGTACCGTCCCCGGGAGGTCTTCGGCGCGGCGGACGCCGGACGGGTGCGGCACGAGCGCGGTGGGATGGTACATCATGCCGCGGTGCCGTTCCTATCCCGCGACACGAGGTCGTTCGTCGGCGCCGGCGCGGGGGGCGTCACGTCGATGGGAATGGGCTTCTCGCCCTTGAGGCGCGCGACGGCGCGCGCGGCCATCTTCACCTCGTACTCCATCTCCTCGACGTTCGCGAACTGCACAACATGGCCCACCACCTGGTCGGGTTCGCCCAGGAGCTTCTTGTCCATCGCCTGGACGGCCGCGCTCGCGTCCATCGCCGACCGCAGCGTCGTGCCGATCTCGCGCAGCAACCCGATCGCCTCTTTCGGTTCGATCTTCGTGGTGTCGATCAGCTCCTCAGCCTTCTTCGCGAGCTTCGTAGCCACGACCGTCAAGCTGCGCAGGCTCTCGAGGAACGTGATCGTGGACTCGCGCGCCGCACGCACCATGCGCGCTTCCGCCACCCGCGACTCGACGACGTCCGCCCGGACGAGCGCGGTGTCCCTTGCCACCGCCGCTTCCGCCAACGACTCCGTCGCGAGCGCCGCGCGCGTGGCCTTCACCTCCTCGTCGAGGACCTCGCGGATAGGCCGTAGCCCGAGGCGCGGCCACCCAACCAGGTACGCCTTGCGCACGGTCTTGAAGTCGCAGCCGAGCTCGCGCGCCAGCGGCTTGAACGACGGGCCGCGCTCCCGCATGAGCGTGAGGATGCGGTCGTAGAACTCCTGATCGACCTTCACGGCGTCGGCGGACATGTTCTCAGGGTACCTCCCGACGGACGACTGGCCAACTCGGTCAGAACGGACCGTCGACGGGCCCGATGGTCTCGAGGAGCAACCGCGCGCTCTGCCGTGCGTCGGCGAGCGGGTCGTGTGCGGGTAGCTCGTTCTCGCGACGCGCGAACGTCCCGATGGGATCGTGGCCGGCGTCGAGCCGCACGCTCGCGATGTCGATGAGCGGGTAGGGCGCATCTTGCTCGCGCCGTGGGTCTTCCTCCACTCCGCGCGCCAGGAACCTGGCCTCGCACGGCCACGGCACGTCCGCGGCGAGCACCGCGCCGCGCTCGCGCCACTCGCGCCAGGCGCGCCAGAAGGCCTCGCGCACGCGCCGCGGGCACGACACGTACCCGTCCCCGTCGGCGGTGCTCCACTTATCCCACGGCACGTTCATGGCCACCCACGCGCGATTCGCGTCGTCAGCCTCCGGCGTAGCGCGCGACCCTTCCGCCTCGATCGGGTGGCACCAGATGCGTCCGGCCGCGTGCTCGACGCCGTCGCGGTCGACCACGACGTAGCCCACCGCGAACGCTTCACCGTACAGGCCGATCGTCTCCACGTCGAAGACGAACCAGAACGTCTGTGCCGTCGTCGTCATCCCAATCTCCATCCCAGTCGTTCAGGTCCATCGTCTTGCACGACGTCATGCAACCTCGCGGTCGAGGATGCGCTTCACCGTGACGTGGTTCCACACGGTGCCGCTGCGGTGCTTGCGCCCGCGCGTACCTGGCGACGGGTGCAGCTCGCCGGTGAGCATGCGCGCGATCGCGCGGTAGCTCATCCCCGTGGTCGCCAGCACACGCGCGCGCGCGATGGCTGCCTGTTCCCACACGTCGTCGAGGAGCTTGTTGCCGATGCGGCGCTTGCCGAACGGCACGGGCCCGTAGACCTCCCCACGATCGCGCTTGAACCGCAGCACTGTGGCGGTGCGCTCACCGGTCTGCTCGCGCTCGAGCTGGGCCAGGTTCGCCAGCATGGCGACGAAGAACCGGCCGACCGCCGAGCTCGTGTCGAGGTTCTCGGTGAGCGAGACGAGCGCCACGTCGTGCTCGCGGCAGAACTCGATAAGCCGTTCTGCATCCGCGCGGCCGCGCGTCACGCGGTCGAGCTTGACGGAGACGATGCGCGCGACGCCGCCGGCCTCTGCGCGCTCGAGGACGCGCGCGAACGCAGGACGCCGCATGTCCTTGGCGCTCTTGGCCTCGACGACGAGCTCCACGTTGTCCCACGCGTGCGCGGTCGCGAACGCGCGCAGACGCGCCGACTGCTCGGGCAGGCTCAGCCCCTTCTCGGCCTGCTTGCCGGTGCTGACGCGGACGTAGAGAACGGTCACGCCGTCGGACGACATGCTGCCCTCCGCAGCCGCGCGGACTTCACGCGCGGCGGCTTGGTCGACAGCCCGAGCATCCAGTCGCTCGTGAGCCCGTCGACGAACTTGCTGTAGACGCAGATGAGGCGGCGCAGCGTGGCCGTGTTGACCGCGTGCTTCCCGCTCTCGATCCGGTGCATGTACTGGTGGCTGGAGCCGTAGAAGCTCGCGACTTGCGGAAGCGTGAGCCCAGCCATGCGCCGGACTTCGTACACACGCCGGCCAGTCATCGCGCGCAGCTGGGGGATGTCCATCTCAATCATGGTGCCGAGGTTCGCACCGACACGGCCAGCCGTCAACCGTTCGGATGCACACGAAGAAAATGGCCCGGCCCCGCGTGGGGACGACGGTTGGACGGACACGTCGCGCGGGGCCGGGCCAAACCATCAACCTTCCGCGGTGGTGGCCAAAGCCGCCGCCGCGAGCGAGGCGTCGAGCCGGCCGAGCCGGTCCTGGATCTCCGGCATCGCTTTGCCGAGGAGGTCCTCGTAGGCCTTCACCTTCCCGGCGACGCGCTCGACGCGCGTGCGGCACGTCCGGATGGCGCGCGTGCCGATGTCGCCGTCGACGATCTTCTTCTCCATCCCTTCCGCCTCGTCGGCGGCCTCGCGCAGCACCGCGTCGAGGATCGCCTCGACCGCGCTCTCGCTCTGAAGCGCCGGGATCTCGCGGAACGTGTGCGGGGCCATCTTGCGGATCGTCGCGACGAACGCGCGCCACTGGTCGAGGTGCGTGCGCGGCACGAAGTAGAACCCGCCGCGGTCGCGCAGCGCGATCGCCTGGACCGCCGGCACGAGCTTCGACGCGATCCAGAGCGAGGCGTCCGTCGAGGTCATGAGGCCCGTGTGGTGCTCGAGCGCGCTGCGCAGCCGCAGGCTCTCCGGCGCGCCGTCGGGCGTGATCGCGACGACGTCCTGGTCGTCGATCTTGGCCGTGCAGACCGGCGTCGGCTGCAGGTCCTCGGCGTCCTTCGCGCCGCCGACCTCACGGAAGATCGCCCACCCGCTCGCGAGCTGCCGCGCGAAGACGTGCCGCTCCTCGAGGGACTTGGCCGCCCGTTTGAGCGCGACGACGACGCCTGGCGCGAAGGGCCCGAGGTTGTCCGGGTGCCCGTCCGCCTTCCACTCCGCCACAGCCGTCTCCTCGCGGCACTCGCCCGAGAGCTCCCACCAGACCATCGCGCCCGCCACGTCGGGCATCGCATCCGGAACCACCACAATCTTCCTGGCCGCCGCCGTCGTTCCCATGTTCGTCCGTCCTCCGTTTCGTTGGCCCGTGTGCCTTTGCTCGTCACGTGATCAGGCGCACAACCGCGTCAGCCGCTGCCTGGCCGCCCTGTTCCTCCAGCATCGTCGCGAGCGCACGCACCGCGTCCGCGTCGAGCCGCCACGGCTCGAATTGGGGCAAGCGCGCGATGACCGCCTCCTTGAACGCCTGATGCAGACGTATCGCGCGCTCGTCGCTGCCGGTCGCGTCTGCGAGGATCGCGAGCGCGAGCTGCGCGGGACCACTCCCGCTGTACCCGTACCCGAACCCGTCCGGGCTGTGGTTGAAGAGGTCGAGGCGCGGGTCCAGCACGCGCTCTCCCGTCGCGGTGACCGCAACGACGTGGGCGGAGTTGTCGTCGGCCAGGCGCGCACCGCGGTACGCGACCGCAGGCCTGCCTCCGATCGTGACCCGACGCCGCCGCATCTCAGAGCACCTCCCAACCGAACGACGACCAGCGCGCGACCTCGGGCCGCCACGACTTGACCGGCGCGGCGTGGACGAGCCGAACCGTCCTGGGTTCGTTCGAGAGGTCGACCACTCGCGCCGCGTCACCGCTCGTCGCCGGGTACGCCCCGTCGTACCGCAGCATGTCCAGCGGGACCGGCCCGCGCCCGCTCACGGTGTACGTGTGCAGGTAGAATCCGTTGCACCGCTTCTCCGTACTGACTGTCGGCATCTCCGTCGTCCTCCGTGGTTCGCCCGTCCGTCTCGCCCCGCGCCCCGGACTCGAACCGGGCTCCCGACGCGCGCGGCGTCGGGCGGGCCGTTCCCTTCGCGGTGGGGCACGCCTACGCGGCCGTCGTCATCTCCTTGAGCGCGGCGATGCGCTCCTTGATCGCGGCGCGGACCGCGGGCGCCTGGTCGCCGGCGGCGTCGAGGATCGACTTGGCGCGCTCGGCGAAGCGGTCGAAGGCGTGCACGAGCGACTCGAGCGGGTCGACGTCCCGCCGCGCGACCTTCTCGATGCCCCAGAAGATGTAGCCGCCCTGCTTCGGCGAGAGCTCGAGGTCGACGGCGGCGGCGGACGCGGCCGCGCTGATCGAGCCGTACTCCTTGTTCTTGTACTTGATGCGACCGCCCTCGAGGACCGTGCACTTCGCGACCACCTTGCC
>Ga0208375_1001917_pt1 | contig 20997 bp, 19 predicted proteins | sample RifOxyD1_FD_184038 | JGI IMG/M metagenome (GOLD analysis project Ga0208375, IMG submission 184038) | Soil microbial communities from Rifle, Colorado - Rifle Oxygen_injection D1 (SPAdes) | ecosystem: Environmental > Terrestrial > Deep subsurface > Rock core/Sediment | place: Rifle, Colorado... | reverse complement strand
GTATCGGCGCCGGGGCCAAGCTCGACAACCACGTGCACGTCGGGCACAACGCCACGGTTGAAGAAGGCGCGATCCTTTGCGGCGGCATCTGCCTCGCGGGGCGCGCGCATGTCGGCAGATTTGTTTATGTGGGTGGCATGACCGGGATATCCAACGATGTCCATGTGGGCGACGGCGCCAACATCGGCGCCTGCTCGCTCATTACAAAGGATGTGCCTCCGGGCGGCGCGGCGGTGGGCAATCCGCAGCGCGATTACAGGGATCATTTCAAGGCTCATGCAATGCTGAGCCGGCTCACCGAGAACCGGCACAAGTAATTTTACATAGGAGTTGTGTATTATGTCAGGCGGCAACTACAGTTTGGAATTCGACAGGGTGATGCATTATCTGCCGCACCGGTTTCCCTTCCTGATGGTGGACAAGGTGCTTGAGATCCAGCCTTCGGGTCCGCTCGGAAACCCCGCCGGCGGGCCGGACAAGGTCGGAACAAAAGTGGTTGCGATCAAGAATGTCACCTCTACCGAATCCTGCTTTCAGGGACATTTTCCGGGGCATGCGGTTTTTCCGGGGGTTTACATCATCGAGGCCATGGCGCAGACGGCAAGTTTTTCGTTGTATCCGTATTTCCAGCACGACACCGGGAGGCTGTGCCGGGAGTTCCGCTGCGTGCTCGTGGGCGTCGAGGGTGCGCGCTTTCGCCGTCCGGTTTATCCCGGCGACACCATGCGCATGGAGAGCGTCGTAACGAAGTGCCGCGGCAAGCTGTGGGTGTTTGATGTCAAGACCACCGTTGGCGGCGCCCTGGTGGCCGAAGCCGGGATTCTTGCCAACCTTCTCATGAAGTCGGAGGGGATATGATCCATCAGACAGCCATCGTTAACCCGGACGCACGGATTGATTCCACCGTGGAGATCGGTCCCTGGTGTACCGTGGGTCCGCATGTGAAGCTCGGGCGCGGTACGAGACTGGTGAGCCATGTGGTTGTCGAGGGTCATACCGAGATCGGGGAAGACAATGTCATATACCCGTTCAGCTTGCTGGGGGCTGTGCCGCAGGATCTAAAATATAAAGGAGAGCCCACAAAACTGATTATCGGCAACAATAATACCATCCGCGAGTCGGTGACCATGAACCTCGGCACCGTGCAGGGCGGCGGCAAGACAGAGATCGGCAGCAACTGCCTGATCATGGGCTATACCCATCTGGGGCATGACTGCATCATCGGCAATCATTGCATCATCGCCAATTATGGCGGGCTGGCCGGTCATGTCACGCTTGGAGATCATGTGACCGTCGGCGGCATGGTCGGCATTTCGCAGTTTGTGCGTCTTGGAGATCATGCTTATATCGGCGGGCAGTCGGGGCTCGAAAAGGACGTGCCCCCGTATTGTATCGCGCTCGGCGCCCGCCCGTGCAATATCAAGGGCCCGAACATAGTCGGTCTGCGCAGGCGCGGCTACAAGGTCGATACCATCCATGCCATTGGCGATGCGATCAAGCTCTGGACGCGCCCGGATGCCGAAAAGGAGCGCTGTCTGCTTGAAATCGAATCGCAGTACGGCGAAATTCCGGAGGTGCAGGTGTTTCTCAGGTTCATAAAGGAAAGCCGGGGCGGCGTGATCCGCTGATGAAGATCCTGCTGTCAGCCGCAGAGGCATCTTCTGACATCCATGGAGCCGCGCTGCTCGGGGCGCTGAAAAAATTGAAGCCGGACATCGATGCGTTCGGGGTGGGGGGCCCCGCTCTGGCGGTCGCCGGGCTTCGCGCCGTGGTGGACGCCCGCGAGCTTCTTGCAATTGGATTTTCGGAAATAATCACGAAGCTTCCGCGCATATTCCGCGCGCTTGACGAGATCGAAAATGCCGCGCGCACCGAAAAACCGGACATCGCTGTTGTGATCGATTATCCGGATTTTCATTTCCGGCTTGCCAAAAGGCTTGGCCGACTCGGGATTCCGGTTGTTTATTTCATTCCGCCCAAGGTGTGGATCTGGAGGAGCGGCAGGGTCGGGATGCTTAAGCGGTATTTTAAAAAGCTGCTTTGCATTTTGCCGTTTGAAGAGGATTTTTACCGTGTGCAGGATGTTGACGCCGTTTATGTGGGCAATCCGCTGGTGCAGGCGCTGCCGCTTGACATGACGCGCGCGGATGCGCGCAGGAGGTTGTCGCTTCGTGATGATGATGTCGTGGTTGCGCTGCTGACCGGCAGCCGCATGTCCGAATATCGCGGGCATATCAGGCTTTTTGCGCGCGCGGCGCGCGCGGCGGCCGCAAAAGCCGGGGGCGCGAAAAAACTCATCGCGCTCATGCCGTTTCCGGCAACGGCGGACCTGAAAACGCAGGTAATGGCAGGGTTGATGGAAAACGCCGTCCGTGATGCGGGGCCGGATGTCGAACTCAGGGTGTCGCAGGGGAATTCGGCGGAGTGCCTTGTCGCGGCCGACGCGGCTCTTGTCAAATCAGGCACCGCCACGCTTGAGGCGGGAGTGCTCGGCTGCCCGCATGCCGTGGTGTACAATGCAACCTGTATTACACAACTAATATTTAAATATTTTATAAGATGGAAGGGGCCGGTGGGGCTGGTCAATCTGGTGCACGGCTGGAAGCCCGGCGACCGGAATGTGTCACGCGAATTCATTCGCGGGGATGTGACCGTGGAAAAAATTTCCGGCGAGCTGCATGCGCTGCTGACGGACGAATCAAGAAGGCGGGAGATTTCGGGCGCCATGCGGGATGTCAGGCGCGCCGTGCTCGGGCCGGACGGTGCCGCCCCTCCCGCGCTCTGCGCGGCCCGGGAACTTCTGAAGGTGCTTGACCAATGAGCTGGATATTGCGCGCGCCTTTTGTTTTTTCCGGCTCGGTAATATGGAGCGCCGTCAATGCTGTCGTCAGAAGGCGCGCGGCGCGCGGGCGCGTCAGGCTTCCGGTGCGCGTTATAAGCGTTGGCAACATCCAGGCGGGCGGCGCGGGAAAGACCCCGGTTGTCGCGTTCATTGCGCGCGAGGCACTGGCCCGCGGCATGAAGGTTTGCATTCTCACGAGGGGGTATGGCGGCGCGTGGGAGAAGCGCGGTGGGGTGCTCAGGCCGGAAGACGCCGCGCCGGAGCCTTCGGTGTGCGGCGATGAGCCCGCGCTATTGCACGAGCTTGCGCCCGGCGCATGGATTGCGGTTGGTGCCGACCGGGCGGCGGCTTTTCAAAAGGTTTCTGGACTTGAAAAATTTGATCTTGCGATCCTTGACGACGGTTTTCAGCACTGGCGTCTTGAGCGTGATCTCGACATTGTGCTTGTTACCGGCGCGAGGCCCTGGCAGCGGCTCCACCGCGAGTGTCGCTGTGCGCTCAGGCATGCCGGACTTGTGTGTTTTACAAAGGATGCGGCGCCATTAAAAAATTTCCAGTCCGTCCGTGTTTCTTTTTCGCTGCCGCCTGTGGAGCGAAAACGCATCTGGCTGGTCTCCGGCGTCGCGGACGCCGCGCATGTCGCAAAAACGGCGGTACAGGCGGGTTACGTGGTGGAACGCGAGATATGCTCCGGGGATCATGCGCGGTATTCGCGCGAGGAGGTTTTGCATATTTCAGGCGCTGCCGCTTCGCGGGGCTGCCGAGTTGCCGTTACCGGCAAGGACTGGGTGAAGTGGCGCGCGCTCGGCGTAAAACACGGGGACGTCGAGGTGCTTGAGCCGGTTGTTGAAATTGCTGAAGGGCGGGACGCGTGGAATCAAAAATTGTGGGCGTGACGGTTCTTTCCATCCTTCGCGCGATTGCCTGGATTTATTACCTGCTTCCTGTCCGCGTGAGCGCGTTTTGGGCGCGTTCGCTCGGCGCTTTTTTGCGCGTATCCGGGCTCCGGGCAAAAGTGGTGCGCGAAAATCTTCTCATCGCCTTTCCCGGCAAAACGCCCGGGGATGTTCAAAAACGCGAACAGCTTTTCAGGGAAGCTTATACCCATCTTGGCTATCTCGTATTTGAGGTGATGATGGTGCTTGGCCCCATGAAGCGCTATGGCGCCGCGAAGGTCGAGATCCGGGGCTTGCAGCACTGGCGCAAGGCGGGTGCGGACGGAAGGGCGAGGATATTTTTGTCCAGCCATGTCGGCTGTTGGGAAGTTATGGGCTGCGCGGGTGCTCTTGCCGGGGTGCCGATTCTTTTCGTGACCAAGCATCTCAAGCCCGAGTGGCTGCACCGGGCGATTGAAAAGGGGCGCGCGCGCTGCAATGTCTCGGGCACCTACGAGCCGCGCACTTTAAGGGATGTCATGCGGCATTTTAAAAACGGCGGCACCGTCGGATTCGTGCTGGATCAGTTTGCGGGAGCGCCGGTCGGGGTGCGGGTACCGCTTTTCGGGGTGCCGGTGGGCACGCACCTTGCGGTTGCGGCCGTGGCCAAGCGCATGAACGCTATCGTACTGCCCGTGGTGAATTACCGCATTCCGGGCGGAAAATTCATTATCGAGATTTCGCCCCCGCTTGACTGGATCGGGCATCCCGATCCCGACCACGAGCTTGCGGCAAACACCGCGCATTATGCCGCGACTCTTGAGCGGCATATCCGCGCCCACCCGGAGCAGTGGCTCTGGATCCACAGGCGGTTCAAGGGCGACATGTCGCCGCTCCGGGAAGGCGAGTGGAGCAGCGGCAGGAAGAAGCAGGCTTGAATATAGACTTTACAAATAGTATTACTTTTTGTAAGGTCTATTTATGGATTCAATAGGGCGCCCGTTCTGGACAGGCCGGGCTGAACAATTACTGGAAAGAAAAAGCATTTGCTGGATCGCTGGAGTGAGAAGATGCGGCAAAACCACGCTGACCCGCCAGTTTCCAGACATGAAATACATCAACTGTGACCTGCCAAGCGCGAAAACCGAACTTGAAAACCCCGAAACATTCCTGAAAGCAGCCCAAAAGGATTTCCCTGGTGGAATCATACTGGATGAAATCCACCAGCTTCAAGATCCAAGCGGGCTCCTTAAAATTGCGGCAGATTGTCATCCGTCATTTCGTGTGATCACCACCGGATCAAGCACTTTGTCTTCGACCAGAAAATTCAAGGATACGCTCACCGGCAGAAAGCGGGTAATGCATCTTGTGCCGGTGCTGCCAGAGGAATGCGAAGCCTTTCGGGTTTCATCAATCACAACCCGCATGCTCCGGGGCGGGCTTCCGTCGGCGTTATTGTCAAATAACGCTGATGCGGAGTTCTATGCCGAATGGATGGATTCTTTTTATGCCAGGGACATACAGGAGCTTTTTGCCGTCGAAAAACGTACTCCATTCATCCAGCTTCTTGATGTTCTCTTCAAAAACAACGGCAAACTGATTGATACGGCAAAATATTGCAAATATTGCGGCATATCACGTCCAACCATGACGCGTTATCTCGATATTCTCGAACAGACCAAGGCCATTTACACAATAAGGCCTTTTTTCGGGAAAAATCCGCTGGAACTCGTGCATCAACCGAAGATCTATGGATTTGATACCGGCTTTGTCTCCTATTCACAGGGGTGGGACAGCCTCCGAACGGGGGATTGCGGTGCCCTGCTCGAAAATCTTTGCATTGAATCACTTTTCGCATGCTCTCATGCGGTTCCGGTTCATTTTTGGAGAAACAAGCAGGGCTGGGAGATTGACTTTGTCGTGCCGCTGCCGGGAAGAAAAACCATGGCAATCGAATGCAAATGGAAGTCTGATGGACTGGACATCTCCCGCATAAAGAAATTCCGCTCCATATATCCCGGCGGCCCGAACATCTGTCTCTGCTCCGATGTAGACAAACCGAAAACCAGGAATGTGGCGGGATTTGACGTGGTTTTTACAGGGATAGAAAAATTCAGGGAATACGCATTCAATCAACTGCAAAAACCGTAATTACTGAAAGCGTTCTGCGCCTGCCTGGAATGGTGCATTGAACGTGGATGGACCAGCTTGAAAAGATCACTTTCCACCCCTCGACAACATCATTATCTTCCCCTAGACTTATTAAATATGTCCAGACATGGAACAATCTTGCGCGCCGCCACAGCATCGGTTTTCATGGCGCTTGTTGCATTGAGCATGCTTTCCGTCGGTTGTTCATCAAAGGCGCTTAAAAAAGTCGGCGGCGACAACGCCATGCCGAGCGAGCTGCCGGATGACATAAAAGAAAAATTCACCGTCAAGGATATCAGCGAGCTGAAAACCGGGCAGCCGGGCATTTCGGCGGGGTGGCAGCTTCCCGCACCGCAGGCGTCGGCGCAGCCAATATCCGGCGTGGCAGCAAAGAAAAAATCAAAGAAGAAGGCAAACAGAAAAGACGCGAAGGGCCCCGCCACGGTGCAGACCCCGGCGGCAGCTTTTCAAACCCCGGAGGCGGCACCGGCCAATTTGCAGGCCCGGCCCGAGCACAAGGGATATCCCAGCCGCCGCCCGGCAAAAGATCCGATCTGGGTTGGCGAAAAACTCACGTATGATGTGAGCTATTTCGGCGTGGTGGCCGGGATTTTTGATCTCGAAGTCCTTCCGTTCAAGGTGATCAACAACCGCAAGGTTTATCACGTCAGGGGCGAAGCCCGGAGTTCCAAGATATTCAGCCTGTTTTACCGGATGAGCGACTGGGTCGAATCTTTTATCGATTACGAAGGATTCTTTTCGCACCGGCTGCATCTCGTGCTGGACGAGACCAAGCAGATGCGCGATTCGCTTGAACTCAACGATTCGGACAAGGGCAAGACTTTTTACTGGAACCGCTGGAACCGCCATGACCGCGGCTATACCGAGGTCAAGGAGTATGTCGATGCGCCGAAGTTCGCACAGGATACGCTGTCGCTGGTTTTTTACGTGCGCACCGTTCCTTTGCCGGATGGCGCGGTCATAACCGTGCCGGTCATTTCGGAGAGCAAGAACTGGGAAGCCGTTATTACCGTGGTCCGGCGCGAGGAGATGAGCACGCCGCTCGGAAAAATCCGCACGGTCGTGCTCAAACCCGAAATGAAGTATCAGGGCGTTCTCAAGAAACAGGGCGACAGTTTTGTGTGGCTTTCGGATGACGACCGGCGTTTTCTCGTCAAGCTCGATGCCAAGGTGAGGATCGGCTCCATCCTTGCAACTTTGAAAAAAGTCCGTCACGGCGCACCTTCACAGTGAGGCGGCAACTGCCATGCGCATTCTAGTCAGGGCACCAAACTGGATCGGGGACCAAGTGCTCGCATTCCCGTTTTTTTATTTTCTCCGCAAGGCGTTTCCCGGGGCGCACATCGCATCCGCCTGTGTGCCGTGGGTCGAGGGGCTGCAGTTCAGGAATCTTGTTGACGAGGTGATCACGCTGCCGCGGCCGGCGCGCGCCGGATTTTTTTCAAAACTGAAGAACATGGACGCGGGCGCATTGCTTGCCCGCGCGCGCGGTCCCTGGGATTTCGGGATTTCGCTTCCGAATTCGTTTTCCGCCGCGTGGTTTTTGAAGCGTGCCGGAGCGCTCCGGCGGCGGGGATACGGCGTTGAAGGGCGCGGAATATTGCTCAGCGAGCCGGTTGGGTGGGATCCGGACCCGGACCGTCATCGCGCCCAGGCCTATGTTGATCTGCTGGCTCCTGATTTCAAGAGCCGGCGACCGGTAAAGGAGTTCTGGGATCAGACGCCGGCAAACGAGCTTGATGATCCGGTCAAGGGTGAGATGAGCATGTTTGATGCGGTGGCCGCCTGGCCTTGTGACGATATTCTTGAGCCGCCCAAGAGCCCGTACTGGGTGCTTGCGCCCGGAGCCACCGCCGATTCCAGGCGCTGGGGGCTTGAGCGGTTTGCGAGGCTGGCAAAAATCATTTCGCAGCAGACGGGGCTTGAGGGCGTGATTGTTGGCGGTCCGGCGGAGGCCCGCGCCTCAGTCGAGCTTTCTGAAGATCCTTCTTTGAGGCTCACGGACTGTGTTGCGCACTGTCCGGTGCAGGGGCTGTGGAAAATCTTCGGCGGCGCTAAATTTACGGTCACGAACGAATCCGGGCTTTCGCATGTCGCCGCGCTTTGCGGCTCTCCGGTGCAGATTGTCTGCGGCGCCGCCGACCCCAAGCGGACCCGGCCTCTCGGGCCCGGCCGGGTGCGGGTTGTCTTCAATCCGGTTGACTGCTGGCCCTGCGAGCGCAATATCTGCACGGAGCCGCCGGCCGGGCAGCTCAGGTGCCTGAGGGGCATCGAGCCGGATGCCGTGTGGGAGGAGATCAAAAGTGTCGCAAGAGTTTGACCTGAGCGCGCTCAAGGATTCACTTGGTGGCGGAAAACTCAAAGCCCTTGTAGTTTGCCTTTCCCATTCATGGGGCGGGCTGGAACAGGTCGCGGCAAATGATGCATTTGATGCGGGTGCATGCGGGCTCGACGTCAAGGTGATGTGTCTTGAGGGGACCCCCATTCACGAAGCGGTCGCGCATCGCAAGGAGGTTTCCGCGCTGCCACTCAATTTCCGGCCGCGCGATTATTTTGATTTCAGGCTCAAGGCCGAGCTTGCAAGGCTTTTCACCGAAGGAGTCAATCTTGTCCATACACACCAGACCTCTCTTCTCGGCTCGATCATTCCCTGGGTCTGGTGGCATCCAAGGGTATCCGTAATCGCTTCACGGCACATAATGAACAATCACGACAAACGTAATTTCTTCCATCGGGCTATTTACCGGCGGCTGGATTCGCTTGTTGTGATGAGCCAGACGCTCAGGCGCAATGTGCTTGATACCCATCCGCTCCGGGACCGGCAGGTTAAGGTCATAAACCTGGGGCTGGATTTCACGAAGTTCGACCCCGACAAGGTCAATCCCGCTCCGGTGCGTGCGCGCTGGAAGGCGGATGACGACACAACCGTGATCGGGCTTGTCGGGCGGATTGATCCGGCCAAGGGGCAGGCCAGTTTCATAAAGGCGGCTGCCGGGCTCATGAAGAATTTTCATTCCGGTGAAAAACTCAAGTTCGTAATGGTTGGCGAGGAGACCCTGGGCCGGGCTTCAGTTCATCTTAACGAACTGAAGGAGATGGTTCAGCAGTTCAGGCTCGAAGAGAGTGTGATTTTTGACGGTTATCAGAAAAATATTCCGGAAATCATGAGCGCGTTTGACATTCTGGTGATGCCATCGCGCCAGGAGGCGTTTGGCCTGGTGGCCATCGAAGCCATGGCAATGGAATGTCCCGTTGTGATTTCGAGCGGAGGCAGTGCCGCCGAGATTGTCGGGAACGAGGAATACGGCCTGCTGGTGTATCCGAACGACGCTTTTGATCTGCAGCGCCAGCTCAGAAAACTGCTTGATAATCCGCAGCTAAGGCGTGAAATGGGACTCAAGGGCCGGGCGCACGTCAGAGCCAGTTACGACAGGCGCATGCGGCTGATGAGGACGCTCGAAGTTTACGAGCGCTCCATAAGGCGCAGGGGCAATCTTTAGAAAACCCATTTGACAAAGAGGGGTTGGCTCACTATATCTGACAAATCGCGGCTTCATTAAAGGAGTACGTGGGAACTAGCACCATTAATGTGCTGCATTGCGGCAACGGAGCGGTTCCGGGCCTGTGAAACAGGCAGAGGAAATAAATACAAAATGGTAGTCAAACAAACAATAGAGGAGGCTTCGATGAAGAAGCCCATTCCGAAGAATCAGAACTGGATGGACGAGTTTTCGTCATATGTCGGAGCTGATGAAGAGGAGATAAAAAACGAGGCGGACAGCGAGGAAAATTTTGCGGAGCTGTTTGAGGCGTCACAAAAACAGCAGGAAATCCGCGAAGGCGAAGTGGTGGACGGAACAGTCGTATCCGTCGGCACGGAAAATATAACAGTTGATATCGGCTATAAATGCGAAGGTCTTGTGCCCATACATGAGTTCAGGGACCAGGCCGGTGTCACACAGGTGCAGGTCGGAGATGTGGTGAGTGTTTATCTCGACCGCATGGAAACCGAGAACGGTTTTCTGATGCTCTCGAAGGACAAGGCCGAGATCATCCGCGCCTGGGACGAAATTTCACAGGCTTGTGAAAAGGACCAGCTCGTAGAGGGCACCGTGGTTGCCAAGGTAAAGGGCGGTCTTTCGGTCGATATCGGCGTCAAGGCGTTCCTGCCGGGCAGCCAGATCGATACCAAGCCGATCAAGAATCTCGACAAGTTTCTCGGCAAGAAACTGAAGTTCAAGATCATCAAGTTCAACAAAAAGCGCGGCAATATCGTTCTTTCGCGCCGGGCAGTCGTTTCGCAGGAGCGCGAAATGCAGCGCGCCGAGACGCTGGCAAACATCCAGGAAGGCATGATTGTGACCGGAACGGTGAAAAACATCACCGAATATGGCGCATTTGTCGATCTTGGCGGCATGGACGGCTTGCTTCACATCACAGACATGTCTTGGGGCAGGATCAAGCACCCGAGCGAACTCTTTGGTGTTGGCGACGAGATCAAAGTCAAGATTTTAAAATACGACAAAGACAAGGAGCGTGTATCGCTCGGGCTCAAGCAGGTTTCGCCAAATCCGTGGGACGAGGCCGAGTACAAGTACCCGGTTGGCGTCAAGGTCAAGGGCAAGATTGTCAGTATAAAAGACTACGGCGCATTTGTAGAGATAGAGGACGGCATCGAAGGCCTCATCCATGTCTCCGAAATGTCGTGGACCGAGCGCGTAAAGCATCCGTCGAAAGTCGTCAATGTGGGCGATGAGGTCGAGTGCAAGGTGCTCGAGGTTGATACCAAGGGCAAGCGCATTTCGCTCGGGCTCAAGCAGCTCATGGCAAATCCGTGGGATGAGCTTGATATCAAATACCCGGTCGGCACCATCGTCGAAGAGGGCACTGTCAAGTCGGTCACCGATTTCGGCGTGTTCGTCGATGTCGGCATGGGAATCGACGGATTGGTGCACATCAGCGACATCGCGTGGACCAAGAAATTCGCGCATCCGTCCGAGAAGTTCAAGAAGGGCGACAAGGTCCGTTCCGTCGTGCTCAGCATCGACAAGTCAAACGAGAAGTTCTCGCTTGGCATCAAGCAGCTTGAGCGCGATCCGTGGGAGAACATCAAGTCGCGTTACCGTCAGGGCCAGGCCATCGAAGGCGCCGTGACCAAGCTCACCGACTTCGGTGCCTTTGTGGAGATTGAAGAAGGTGTCGAGGGTCTCATATACGTGAGCGAGATCGCGGATCACAGGATTGAAAAACCGTCCGACATCCTCAAGGCCGGCGAAACCGTCCGTGCCGAGATCCTTTCGATCGAGCCCAAGGAGCGCAGGATCGGTCTTTCGATCAAGCAGCTTTCCCGCAGCGAGGAGCGCGCCAATTACGAGACGTACGTCGGCGAGCGTTCAAAGAAGACCTCGATGGGCGATCTGCTCGGCGACAAACTCAAGGGGATTTTCAAGAAGGAAGACTGACAATCGTCAATGCGTGAAGTACAGGTTTCCGAAAATCCCGGATTCCCTGTAGTCGTCAAGTGAAATCACGCCGGTGAGGCCCAGGCTGACATTGTCTCTGGGGTTCCATCTGATGGACAGATAGGTGCGTCTTCCGGAGCCGTCCTGCACGGGCATGGTCGAGTTTGTCAGCCTTCCGTCGATTTCAATGTCAAACACGAACCGGCCGAGCCCTGCTCCCGCGCCGATCCGGCCGCGCCAGCCGAGTTCATCATACAAAACAAGCGCAGCCGCCATGAGATAGGCCGCCCCGGCCCTGGTTTGCGCGAGCTTGAGGCGGCCGCTTGTGGACAAAAACACATGATTGAGCGATGCCGTCCAGTCATGATCCTTGGGCGAGGTGTTGCGGATGTCCTTGAACGCGTGACTGATTTGAGCGCCGGCCAGGTATTCGGCGGTGAAGCGGTTTTTCCATGCCCTGTGCACAAGTGACGCGTTCATTCCCGCCCTGAAGTCCCCCTGTACGGTTGCCTTGTCGTCAACATATCTTGAATTTTCAAAAAGCCATCCGGCGCAAAAAAGAAGCGTCGCGTATGCCTCGATTTTTATTTGCAGCGCACGGGTGATTTTCAGATTTCCCGTTGTGAGCTTCTGTTCGATGAAGCTGAAAATGTAGTCCAAGGCCCTGCTGCCCGGCTCCATGTGGGCAAATCTGCCGTTATTGCGGTACTGCTGGCCGATAATGATCCCCACTTCCCCTGGTGCATGTGTCCGTTGGGCGTATTTTCCGCTTACACCGAGGAAAAAATATTCCGCGCCGTTTCCGTCAACTCCGATGCCGGTTCTTGCGTGGAACATCGATTTTCCAAGCCGTGCGTCCCCCGTCGCCGCCTGGCCGCTCTGCCGGGCCAGGGGATCGATTTTTCTGATGTCGTATCCGGCCGCTTCGGTGAGGAACTTGCCCATTTCGCTCTGGATGTTGTCCACGCCGCGACCGCCCGGCTTGTAAACCTGGTAGTTGATTGTTGCATCATCGCGTCCGGTGAAAAGCGCTCTTGCATCCCCCGATCTTCCGTATGAAAGGTTTGAGTAGTTGATGTGGTAGATGAGCGGTTTGACGGGGTCTTTTGCTATCACGACCGCGTGTGATGCATATTTCAGCATTGAGCCGACAACAAGCACGTAGGATTTTTCAAAACCGAAGGCTTCGAGCATGCGCGCCTGTGCGACTGCGATATCCCTGCAAACGCCCGCGAATTTTGCGATGCCGAATCCATGGAACCAGGGATCATAATCAAAATAACGGATTTTCATGTTGTGAAGAGCTGTTTCAAGAAGCTTGTCCGGCGGAACAATTCCTCTTGAAGTGCTGGTGCGGCTGAAATCATAAGCTGCGGAAAACATGCTGCCGTACATCTGGACGATTGCCAGTCTTTCGGCTGTCGAGAGGGAATCCCTGAGCTTGTGGATTCTGGAATATAGAAGCTGCTCGTTTCCGGCGGTGATCAGGCGCTGGAAGGCTTTCATGAGCTGGATGTCCCGGACGGACCATGCTGCTTGTCCCGAATTCCACAATGTGAGGCTGTCGAGGATGGTGGCGCTGGAATGGGAGAGCAGATCCTTGTTGAAGCGGTTCCATTGCGTTTCGGCGAACTGGTTGACGCACCACTCGTAGCGTGCCTGCTCCGAATCGTAGGATACGCCGTACACGGATGGTTCGCAGTAGATGGCGTGCCAGGCTAAATACAGCTTGTAACCCGAAAACACCCGTTCGCTGAGCTTGTTGACGTCCTGGTGGTACGCGGCTTTCGGATTCTGACCGTATTTTGCAAGAAAGGAGAATTTTTTTCCAAACACCTCGTCCGCGCATTTTGCCGGAACCTTGCCTTTGGTATAGGTCGGGGATTTGTATTTTTCGCAATCAGGATCGGATGCCCGGGCGGCGCCAGCGGCGACAAAAACGGCGAAAATGACGGCAGGCAGGAATATGCCTTTGAATCCACGGATACCCACACACATGATAAGCTGATAACAGCCGATAACGCTAGGTGTCAACCGGACAGATAATAAGCTTGGGACCAGGCCCGCCCGCCATACGGCACGGTTGTTCTGGCGCGTACATAGCCTTCACCGCCGCGAAGGCGGTATGAAGGAAACGGGCCGTACTCTGTCGCAAGAAGGCGGCCTCCCGATCCGATGAATTCGGTTTTTGCGGCAACTCCGCGAAGATCATTCCATACCGAAATTCGAAGCGAGAACCTGTCGTCTTCAACGGATATTCCATCAAGTACGGCGCCGGTTGAAAAGTAAAACCTGCCTTTTGCAATTGCATCGCAAATTGCCGCATCTTCGAGCCGGTCCGCCGCCGCATATATCCAGCCCCGGCCGGGAATGGATGAGCTGCCTGGCGCGGTTTCATTGAAATCGTGTGCGTCGTCGCTCGCAATGCCGTGGAGCCGCATGCCTTTTGAAAGCAGGCTGTCCCAAAGCGCCTCGGTGGCGCCCGCCCCCCCATACCGGGCGTTGTCACGCCTGACGAGTGGATGCATGTTCATTATTTCGAGAAGCGCGGCTCCATGGGTGGAGAGGATTATCCCGGAGCTGAGTGCGTTTTGGAAAAACGGATGATTTATCTGGGCCACGGCTCCCGGCTGTGTTTTTACGCGTGTGATTGCGTGTTGCAGGGCCTCGGCGGGATGACGCATGTTCAGACCGCCCTGTGTCAGGGTGGAACACAGCGAATTGACATGAACGCCCGCATCGTGAAGCTTTCCGTCCGCCCCCGGAACCTTGGCGGAATACGAAAGTTCTTCGCCGGCAATGGCGATGAAATCCGGTGTTTCAAGATCCGTAAATTCGCACGGTTTGGCGGCCTTGTTGTGATCGGTGAGAAAAGTGAAATTATAGCCGTGATCGCGATACCATTTTACCACTTTTTCGGGGGGGGCATTTCCGTCGCTCCGGGTTGAATGGGCGTGCGTATTTCCTTTATAAAATCCGGAAAGGTCGACATCCTTTTCAAAAGCCGGTGCCGTCGACGCGATCAACAGTGCAGTTAGAAACTCCATTGACCCCCCATGACTTGTACGATTAACTATAACATACCGGTTGACCGTTGCTCATGGTGCGGTGCGTATACCAAAAGTTGGCGGACACCTTTTGGCCTTTTGGAGGATTATGAAGGCAAGAGAGATCAGAAAAGACATCTACTGGGTTGGCGGCATTGACTGGAATCTCAGGAATTTTCACGGCTATGAGACGCCGCGTGGCTCGACTTACAACGCCTATCTTGTGATGGACGACAAGATCACGCTTGTTGATACCGTAAAATATCATCTTGTCGATGAGATGCTCGAACGCATTTCGTCCGTGGTTGATCCCAGAAAGATTGATTACGTTGTTTCAAATCACGTTGAGATGGATCATTCGGGAGGCCTGCCCCGGATCATGCAGCTTGCATCAAATGCGGCCGTGGTTGCCTCACCGCAGGGCGAAAGGGGCCTGAGGGAACATTACCGCCAGGCCTGGGATTTCGTGGTGCGCAAAACCGGCGAGACGCTCGGTATCGGTTCGCGCAATCTCGCGTTCGTACAGACGCCGATGATACACTGGCCGGACAACATGGTGACCTATCTGCCGGAAGAAAAGATCCTGTTCTCAAATGATTCCTTCGGACAGCATATCGCGAGCGATGAGCGTTTTGACGACGAGCTGCCGCTCGACATCTCGATTGAAGAGGCGCAGAAGTATTATGGAAACATCGTGCTTTCGTACAACAGCCAGGTGCAAAAAGCGCTTGAAGCGGTAAAGACGCTTGATATCGGCCTTATTGCTCCGAGCCACGGGATAATCTGGCGCAGCTATATTGCCGAGATCCTGAAACACTACGACAAATGGGCATACAACAGGACCGACAATTCGGCCGTAATCGCCTACAGCACGATGTGGAATTCAACATACAAGATGGCAAAGGCAATTGCGTCAGGACTTGAGCGTCGCGGCGTCCGGGTAAGGATGTTTGATCTCGCGGTCACGCATATCTCTACGGTGATGACGCAGGTGGTGACTTCAAAATATGTTTTTGTCGGATCGCCCACCATGAACAGCAATCTTTTGCCGGTAGTTGCGGGATTTTTAGCTTATCTCCGGGCGCTTTCGCCCAAGAAAAGGGTCGGCATGGCGTTCGGTTCGCATGGCTGGGGCGGACAGGGGGCGGACCAGGTGCACGCCGGTCTTGCCGAGTGCGGATTTGAAATGCTCGAGACCATCAAGTCAAAATATATTCCTGACGAACAGGCACTGAAAGTGATCGAGGAAAAAACGGCAACCATGCCGCTTCCCGGGGGGGATGAATGAGGAAAGCGAAAATAGTTTGCACGCTCGGGCCTTCAACAGCCGGAGTTGAAAAGCTGTACGGGCTGATCGAGGCCGGCATGGATGTGGCACGGCTGAATTTCTCGCACGGGGATCATGAAGCTCATCGCAAGATGTACGCCGACGTGCGCGAGGCCGCCCGCAAGGCCGGCAAGCCGGTGGCGGTGCTCGGGGACCTGTGCGGTCCCAAGATCCGCGTCGGCAAAATGCGCGGCGGCTCGGTGCAGCTTGAAAAGGGCCGCGACATCATTCTTGACGCGCGCGAATGCGAAGGCACGCCGGAGCGCGTGTGCCATTCGTACGGACCGCTTGCCCGGGACGTCAAAAAGGGCGATCGCATATTGTTCGATGACGGACTTCTTGAAGTCGTCGTCGAAGGCATCGAGGGCGGGGATGTGCGCTGCAAGGTCGTGGTCGGTGGCGCGCTCAAGGATCACAAAGGCATGAACATGCCCGGGTCGGCGCTTTCGGTCCCCGCGCTTACCGAAAAGGACAAGGCGGATATTGTTTTCGGGCGGGAGCTTGGCGTGGATTATTTCGCGCTTTCGTTTGTCCGTTCGCCTGATGATGTCAGGGACGCCAAGGCGCATGCCGGCAAGATTCCGGTTATTGCAAAAATCGAGAAACCCGAAGCCGTACGGAATCTGGATGCCATACTTGATGCGACCGACGGCGTGATGGTTGCGCGGGGGGATCTTGGCGTCGAGGCCGGGCATGAAAAGGTTCCGCTCATACAAAAGCGCATAATCCATGAGGTGAAATGCCGGGCCAAGCCGGTCATTACCGCGACCCAGATGCTTGATTCGATGATAAACAACCCGCGTCCCACGAGGGCCGAGGTGTCGGATGTCGCAAATGCGGTGCTTGACGGCACGGATGCGGTCATGCTTTCCGGCGAGACGTCGGTCGGCAAATATCCGCTTGAGGCCGTGCGCACGCTTGCATCCATCATTGACGAAATCGAGGGGAGCGGCAGCGCGGACGTTTATACCGCAAACCATTGTCCCCGGGTCAATGAAAACACGTTTTCAAATACCATTGCCGATGCTGCGGCCGAAGCGGCAAAAAGCATGGACCTCAAAGCCATCGCCGTATATTCCGAATCCGGGCATTCGGTTGCGCTGCTCAGCGCCTACAGGCCGCGGGCGAATATCATCGCTTTTTCGCGGCATGACGGGATTTTGAACCGCATGGCGCTTTATTGGGGCGTGAAGCCGCTTCATGGCGAATGGGTGCATGGCGTGGACGGCGTCGTGGGCCAGGCCGAAAAGCTGATTCTCCGGCATGACCTTGCAAAAAAAGGCGACAATATTGCCGTTACCTTCGGCATGGTCATCGGCGGAGAAGTTTTTCAGACGAACATGATGAAGCTGTGGAAAATACGGTAGCATCCTGCAGGCCGTATTTTTCGATTGTCCGGTCCAGCCAGTCTTCGCGACAGGTCAGCCAGACGTTTTGAAATGAAGCAAGCGCCCGCCGTAGAATCGTGTCAAAACCCCGTCCTTCAATTTCCAGCATTCCGATTTCATCGATGAAAAAGGCGGAAGCATTGTCGTTCGCGGCCTTTTCCAGAATTGTACGGGCGCGCTCAAGTCCTTCACGCGAAAAGCTGAAGCAGTAGAATTCAAGAGCTTCTTCCCAGCCGTCCGGCAGCGGTTTTTTCCGTATGAAGGGAGTGGCGGGCTCATATGGAGTCATAAGATCGACGAGATCGTAGCCATTCAAGTTTTTAACGGAGACAAAACCCGCCGTTTTTTCTCCGCCGCCGGACAGGTGCCGGAACTTTGCGATCAGACGGGTGGTTTTGCCCGAATCAATGGCGCCGGTGATTATGTTTGTCATCGCGGGCGGAAATTATTTGAGAAATATCTGTGATGCCGCGGCAACAGCAAAAAGCGCCGGAGCAACCGCGGGGTGGAAGGCCAGCCTCCCGTATAGCGAGTAGCCGCGGTGGTCAAGCCGGACAATGGAGGCGATCATGATGCCGTTGACAACGGATTCGGCCAGCAGGAACACGGCCAGGGCGCGCGTTCCTTCCGAAGCAATGCCCGGAAACACCGGAAACAGGAGAAGTCCCGCCACAAAAGCGGTTCTCCATAAAAAACTGACCGCCGTACCCGCGGCAAAAGATCCGCCGGGCGTGACGGGCTTGAATGATTTGAAATAAATATAGCAGCCCGCGGATTCCAGCAAAATGGCAAGGGCGGGATGAACGACGAATTCCGGCGGGACCGCCGGGAGAAACAGGTCGGTCATTTTGATCGTGGCGGCGACGCAGCCGGTAAGTGCGATGGATGCGGTGCTGCCTGTTTCCTTGAAGGCGCGCATCATGAAATAAAAACCGGCCGGGAACATCACAAGTCCGGTGAGCGGCAGCGGAACGAACATTTTAAAAACGTGCAGGCAATGTCCCAGCGTGGCTTCGATGAGACCCCAGGCGGCTCCGAAAAACAGGATCATCAAAAAACGGTTGTTTGTGGTTTTGAACATTTCATGCCTCCGTCACCCATGCCTCACGCATGTGTCCTGCCGGCCGGCCATAGCGTATGGCTTGGGCTTCGGCACATATCGAAACAGCGATTTCAAACGGGCTTGAGCCCCCGGTATTGATTCCAATCGGGGTATATACACGCTTGAGAAGCCGTTGTGAAATGCCTTCTTTGGCGATTTTTTTCAGGATTTCCCGGACCTTGGTGCGGCTGCCGATCATTCCGGTGTAGCGGCATTCAAAACGGTTTTTTTGCATTCTTTCAAGAAGGGTTTTGAGCACGACCTGATCGTGCGAGTGGCCGTGCGTGAAAATGAAAGCGAAGGTGGAGTTGTCCAGCGTCGCATTTGTCGCGAGCTTGCGATAGTCCCCGGAGCGCACAATTATTCCGGAGGGGAATGTGCCTGGCGGGAAATTGCGATTGTCGTTGATTTCCACCGCATAACCGGCCTGCAGAAGCAGTGGCGCAAGGCTCTGGCCGATATGGCCGCCGCCAAATAACACCGCCCTCTCCCGGAGCGGATACAATTCAAAAAATATCCGGGATGTGCCGCCGCATATCATTGTGGTCCGGGCGGTCTTTTTCCGGTTCCGGAGTTCAAAGGTTTCTTCAAGGGTTCTGATGTTCAGCTTGAGCATTCTCAGGGCGGTCTTGATGGCCAGGCGTTCGATATCGCCGCCGCCGACGGTCCCGCGTGCGGAGCCGTCCCCGAGGACGGCCATTTTGAATCCCGCCTTGCCGGGCGCGCTTCCGTTGTTGGCGGTGATGATGCATAGAACATAAGGGCGTTGCAATCCGGACGATTCTACCACGAGGGGTTGCATATCAGCGTATATTATCAGGAGCGCTTGAGAAAAGCGAGATACTCCTCCGGCGAATCATCAAAAACTGTTTTTGCTTTGCATTTGGGACAAGGGGGTTCGGGCATTTTCCCCTGCAGCTTGCGGAGGTCTGCAATTGCAAGAACGCTTATGAACTGGCTGTTGCATCCCGCGCAGGAAAAGGGTGCGCTGATTGATTCTATGGAGCCGCCACATGTGAAATTCTTGATCAGGTTGATCTGGTCCACGATCGGGGGGGAGCATTCTGAAAAGCGCAGTTTTACGCCGTTTGCGGCAATTTTCTGGAAATACTGGATCCAGTGCTTGACCCCCGTGGAGTTGATGCGCTTGACATCCTTTGTGTTGATGACCAGCTCGCCGCCTGAAGGAGTGCCGATCAGTTTATCGAATTCAACGCCTTCCTGGATGACGCCATTGATTTTGACCGTGATTGTGCTCCCGCTTTGCGATTTTTCAATGTTAACCATAGGGCTATTTTAGCAGAATGCGTCGCTTTGTAAATCTCAGGTATTGGCTTACAATTATGATTATGTTCAACAGCTTCAGGGCAAGGATTACATTGCTGTTCTCCCTTCTTGTCCTTTTGTCGTTGGGCGGCGCGACGTTTTTTTTTCTTAAGATGTACCATGGCGACAAAATGGCTTCCTTGTTTGAAAGTGAGCTCGCAAATACCGCGCAAATAGCCGCAAGGCTTGAGTATGCAATTGCGGCGGCAGGCGCTCTTGAGCCGGAGCAGGTGGAAAAATCCAGGGATTTTTTGCTGATCGTGGACAATCCCTGCGCGGCCCCGGCCGGGGCCGTGCACCAGTCCCGGCTTTTCGGGGATTTGACCGCAAAATCCGGCCCTGCCCTCTCTGCCTGGGCGGGAGTGCAGGATTACTGCCGGCAGCCCGGAGAAGCTCCGGCCTTTGTGCCCGGTCCGGGTCCCGGATTTGTCATTCCGTATGTCCGGATAATTGTTGGCGCGTCAAAGCGTCTTGCGGTGGTTGCAATGGATGGTCTTGGCGGCGCATCGGGCGGGAATATATTTTTCATAACCGATAAATCCGGGAAAATAGTCTGGGCCGATGGTGGCGGCGAAAAAATTGCCGTATCACTCGGCAAATACGGAATCGGCAGGGAGAATATCGCATTATTTGCAGACCAGGCGATTACGAACCACATGCCGATGGTGACGCGCCCCAGCGACGGCGTGATCCTTACCAGCGCACCGGTAGGCGCGGGTCATGCGCTTTTTTCGGTGGCCTCGGAGCAGCTTGCCCTGGCCCCGCTCAAATTCGCCATCAAACAGGCCCTGCTGCTTGCCATCGGTTTTTTGTTCACCTGTCTGCTGGTTGGCAAGGTGTTTGCGGTACAGATGGCAAGGCCGCTTGGTCTTCTTGGCGCCGCCGCTGAACAGCTTGGCTCGGGCGATCTTGCAGTACGGGTTGAGGGCGTGGATGATGCCGGGGCTGAATTTGCGGCTTTGCAAAAAACTTTTAATGCAATGGCAGAAAGAATCGTGCGCCTTATTTCTGAGACGAGGCTCAAGGCCGAGCTTGAATCCGAGCTGTCAATTGCCCAGAACGTCCAACAGTTTTTTTTCAAGGACAAGCAGATAAAAACCTCCACTTGCGGGATTGACAGCACGGTCCGTATGGCACAGAGGTGCGGCGGCGACTGGTGGGGATATATTGATGTTCCGGTTCCGTCGCCGAAGACGGCGGTGATGATCGGAGATGCCGTAGGACACGGAATTTCTTCCGCGCTTCTGACCGCCGCTGCGCAGGCGGGACTTTCGGCCTTGCAGATAGAGGCCAGGGACAACCCCGCCGTGATCGATGATCCTGCGGCGCTGATAAGATATTTCAACAAGATCATAATGAATGTATCGGGCGGCAGGTTGCAGATGACGTTTCTCATCGCAATCATCGACCAGCGGAAGGGCGAGGTAAGGATATGCAGCGCCGGACACAACAAGCC
>Ga0208375_1001914_pt1 | contig 21041 bp, 19 predicted proteins | sample RifOxyD1_FD_184038 | JGI IMG/M metagenome (GOLD analysis project Ga0208375, IMG submission 184038) | Soil microbial communities from Rifle, Colorado - Rifle Oxygen_injection D1 (SPAdes) | ecosystem: Environmental > Terrestrial > Deep subsurface > Rock core/Sediment | place: Rifle, Colorado... | reverse complement strand
GAGCCAACTAGGGTCGCTACCTTTACTTGGCCTGTCTTCCTTTACTCTTAGAGTTTTGGCTGGTTCCACTTCGTATTCTTCTTCCATTTTGATACCGCCAGTTAATCGCTCAAAGAACCCTCTTTTTTTATTTGACATAAATATAGATTGTTTTAATTTTAATGTTCACCACTCATACGTCGGACCTTTTCAAAAAGTAGCATCACAACAACAGTTACAACCCAGAGGAATGCGAATACTCGCAAAAAGTCCGCTCCATCATTCTTAATTATAAAGAAATTAAATATGCTATGCAAGCCAGTGGCGAACACGATGCCTCCCAGTAGGTAGATTTTCTTCCAAGATTTACTCATAAAGAAAGAAAGTCCGAGTCCAATACCGATGAGTCCACTGGTGACTCCGTGTAATAGAGTAGAACCTAGGTATCGCAGACTACCGGTCAGCAATGTCACCGTGTCTTGTCCTAGTGAAAGCGGAGTAATCAAGAAAAGTGCATTTTCAAGTGCCGCAAATCCGAGCCCAACAGTTACGAAATATATAGCCCAGTCTATTGGTTGGTCGATTTCTTTGTTTCTGTACAAAAGTACCATTACAGCCAAAAGTTTTAGTAGTTCTTCTGCTGCCGCCCAGAGGACTATTTCCGCTTCGCTTGAGGTCATCAGGGTGTGTAGGTATTTTTGAATCGGTATGGTCACAATTACTGCCAGCATCCCCAGGATAAAAACTGCAGTTATCATGGTGCTAGGTTCCTTTCTCTTTTCTTCTTGCTTCAACCAAAACCACAACCATAAAAGTGCCGGCACCATGCCACCTAAGAATGCCAGACCTAAAATTTTTGGGTCTGTGGTTATCATGCTTTGGGTTGTAGGTCTCTAGCTTCTGCGAGGGGCCAACGTTCCACCATTAATAAATCAGAACCCTTTTTAGGAATTAGAGACCAGATTTCTTCGGTGATAAAAGGCATAAAAGGATGAAGTAGTTTGAGCAAGGTGGTTAGTTGAGTATAGAGTAATGCTTTTGCAGAGTCAGAATTAGTATTCTCGAGAATTTTCTTCTTTGACCTTTCGATCAACACGTCAGCAAAAGTGTGCCAGAAGTAGTGGTATAGTTTTTCAGAAACTAAGTACAGTTTGTACTCTTCCATTTCCTTCGTAGTTTCTTTTATGAGGTCATTGAGCTCGCTATCAGATTTTTTGTCTTCTTCGTCAAAAGCAGGCAAGTTGTCTACTTGTATATCTTTAGTCTGTTCCAAAACAAATCGTGTTGCGTTCCAGATTTTGTTTGCAAATTTGGAATACGCTTTTACTTTCTGAGTATCAAAATTTACATCATTACCTGGCCCAATACCAACAACCATAGACATTCTAATTGCATCAGTACCAAATTGGGATATTATCTCCTCAGGCTCAACACCATTCTTCAACGATTTGCTGAATTTCTGACCTTTTGCGTCACGTACCATACCGTGAATGTAAACTGTCCTGAAAGGTATATCATCTAAAAGATATTTGCTAAGCATTACCATGCGTGCCACCCAAAAGAAAAGTATTTCGTACCCAGGGTTCATGAAACTTGTTGGATGATATGATTCTAGGTCTTTTGTTTTTTCTGGCCATCCTAGGGTAGAGAAAGTCCAAAGTCCAGAAGAGAACCAGGTATCCAGACTGTCAGCGTCTTGTTGCCATCCTTCACCAGATGGAGCTTCTGTACCGGAGTATATTTCTTCTCCTTTGTACCACACCGGGATGCGATGACCGTAAAGTATCTGTCTAGAAATGCACCAATCGCGCAAGTTATCTATCCAGTTAAAATACACTCGTTCAAAGTGTTCAGGCATTATTTTTACTTGGCCATCGGCAACTGGCTCTTTCATCAAGTCCTTGAGCGTTTTACCTCCTTTGCTTGGTATTGGTTTGTTCACATCGATGAACCATTGTAATTTTGGTAACGGTTCAACAACAGCACCAGTTCTCTCTGAGGTTGATATATTCTGATTTATTTCTTCTTCTTTTTCGAGTAAGTTTTCGTTTCGAAGCCATTCCACGATAACCTCCCGAGCTTCAGTTGTTTTCTTACCCAAAATTCTTTCATCTCCGACAGTCATTTTTGCATATTCGTTTATCACCGGCAGAACTGGAAGCTTGTGCTGTTGAGACATTTCCCAGTCTATCTGACTGTGGGCTGGGGTAACACCTAGGGCGCCGGTACCAAAATCTTTCTCAACCTTATCATCTGCGATAATTTTTATATGTATGGGCACTCCGCAGAAAACTGCATCATATTCCTTGCCTACAAATTCTCGATACCGATCATCTTCTGGATGTACAGCTACGGCTACGTCTCCAACCTTTGTCTCGGGACGAGTAGTAGAAATAGCAATAGGGAAGTCTTTCCCGTATTTGAATGTATATAATTTTCCTTTTCGTTCTTCGTATACAACTTCGTCATCGGCTATGGTTGTCTGACCTTTAGGGTCCCAGTTGATAACTCTGTAACCTCTGTAGATAAGTCCTTCGTTGTACATTGTTTTAAAAGCTGTACGAACTGCTAAACTTCTTTTTTCATCGAGTGTAAAAGCTTCTCGAGACCAGTCTAAAGACGATCCGAGGAGTCGCATCTGTTTTTGCATTTCCTTTTGGTTTTTTAAACCAAACTCTTGCACCATGTTGAAGAATTCTTCGCGTGAAAAATCGTGACGGGATTTACCAGTTTCTTTGTTTAAATCTTTTTCAAAACGAGCTTGTGTTGCTATGGCCGCATGGTCAGTTCCTGGTACCCAAAGGGTTCTTTTGCCACGCATTCGGTTAAATCGAATAACCGCGTCTTGTAGGCTGTGCTCTAGAGCATGTCCCATGTGTAGCCTACCGGTCACGTTTGGTGGCGGTAATACTAGGGAGAAAATAGGTGCATTGGGATCAGTAGCGCCTTTTTCGATACAAATATCAGGATTGAAAAATCCAGAGTCTTCCCAGAGCTTATAAATACGGTCTTCGGTGTCCTTGGCACTGTAGGGTTTTAGAAACTTCTCGTTTATTTCCATACAACAAATATATCATTTTAGGGTTACTTTTTCTAGTATTTTTAAAATAGGTAAACAAAAACGCCACTAGGAACTTTCCCTAGCGACGTCGTTTTCTTTTGGTTTCTATCTATGAGCCCTCACAGCTCGTAATTTTTACTGTCTAATCCATTCGTCTGCTTTTTCTTTTCCTCTTCTTGTTTCAATAATACGGTGCAGGTCATCTCCTGTACTCTTACCTACGCCTGGAAGTTTAGAGAGCTCGCTCCATTTTTGTTGGAGCACCCATTCAAGCGTCTTAGGACCCGCTGGGGCGATTTTGAATATCCCTGTATGGATACCTTTGCTTTTAAAATCTTCCGGGTTAAGGTCAGTTTTGAGTTTCCATACTCTCCAAAAATCTATATTGTAACCCCTGTCTTTCAGAAGTTGTTCAACTTCGCTTATTCTTATAAACATCGCACCCTTCCCCCCTATTGTCAGTATAAAATCTTGTTTGCCGAGGCTGTATATGTGGTTTAGGGTAAAAATTCCCACCCTCTCACATTCAGTTATCAGTGTACGGTAGTGGCCACCTAGAAGATTTTTTAGTTTTGTGTTACCATCTCTTCCCATGAATTTATGTTTCCCATCTTGCATCTCCTTCAAAATTTCTCTTGCTTTTGCCGAGGCAGGGCTAAGATCAACCGACGCAACTCTAGTTACGGCAGAATACTCTAGAAAGTCTATGCTCTCCCATCCATTTTCACTCAGATGTTCTACGATTTCGATGTCACTTTGCACAACATTTGGCTCGTAAGCCATTCTGGCTGATTTCTGGTCTGTTGTCTGTTCTCGAGAAGTTGAAGGTTTTGATGCTGGTTTATTAAAGTAGTTAAAGGATAAAACCAGTATCAAGACTAACACCGGTAGCCAAATATAAACTGGAACTCCAGAACCTGAATTTTCTGGCAAATCAGGTTGATCTCGGTTTATTTGGTTTCTAGTTGAGGTTTTTTCGAGTTCGGCGGTATCATATGCCATGGTAAAAAAGAAAAAAAGGTAATTGATTGAGAAGAAGTTAATTTATATACAGGACTTTTCCTGCAGGGATAAAATAATTCTCCGAATTCGGAAAACGATTAAACAGGGGATTGTGAGGCTCCCCGTGAAAAAGGTTGGATTATGTCAAAAAACAAAAACCCACAAATGTGGGCTTCGTTGTGATAATACCATAAAAAGATGCTTTGTCCAGTGTGCGCGGTACAGGATTCGAACCTATGGCCTTGTCTACGTCAAAGACACGCTCTACCAACTGAGCTAACCGCGCTTATTTTATGGTTTTATCTTTATAAAACCATCCTGCACTATCTTAGCAATATAATCCTTTCTTTTCAATTTTTTTAACTTCAACTCAATTTTCTTAGCTTCCATTAGGGTTCTATATTCCTGAGAAAAAACCAGTTCAAATGCCTTCATTCTTTTTGTGGTAAATGTGTTTTCAGCTAGATGTTGCTTTACTCTTCTGTTTAAATCAGCAGTGCTCCCTATATAAAAACCACCTTTTTGGTTTTTTAAAATATATACAAATCCCATATGTAATAAGACTATAACAAGCCGACGTTTCAGTCGGCTCTCCGACCCTTAAGGCGTCGGAGTTTTTTCTATTCTCTCAAGTGCTAGCAAGAAGGCCCCGTTGCGCAGGCTTGTATTGTGATCTTTGGCTAGTTTCCAGATCTTTTGCGCCGAGTCGGCTAGGATTGGATTTAGTTTGTCGAAAACTTCTTTTTCGCTCCAATGTTCGCCCTTTAGGTTTTGCTCCCATTCGAAGGTAGACACAGTGACACCACCGGAGTTTGCTAGAACGTCCGGAATAACATGAATTCCTTTACTAAACAAAACATCATCCGCGTCTGGTGTGATAGGGCCATTCGCAAGTTCCAGGATTATTTTTGCTTTTACGTCTTTCACATTTTCACCTGTAATCTGGTTCTCAAATGCAGCAGGGATGAGCAGGTCGCAGGGTAGTGTCAGCAATTCTTGGTTGGTAATTTCTTTTACTCCAGGGAATCCAGAAAGGGAACCGGTATTTTTCTTGTGTTCAGCTAGGGCTTGTATGTCAAAACCTTCGGCATTGTATACACCACTTTTTGAATCCGATACCGCAACGACAGTGTGTCCAGCCTTGGTCCAGATATCTGCTGCGTACATGCCAGCGTTACCAAAGCCTTGGACAACTACAGTGCATTTGTCAGGCAGGCCAACTTCTTTTTTGAGTGATTCAAATACGTAGAATCCACCTTGAGCAGTAGCAGTGCCACGGCCTTCGGAGCCACCTTTGTCGAGCGGTTTGCCTGTTATCATCGCACCTGTTTTGTCTCCAGTTATTTTCTCGAACTCGTCTGCCATCCAGGCCATGATTTCTGGTGTAGTGTTTACATCCGGAGCAGGGACGTCTTTCTTTGGACCGAGTATTTCGGCCAAACCGCGTACCCAGCCACGAGATAATTTTTCTAATTCATTTTTCGAAAGTTCTTTTGGGTTCACAGTGACGCCACCTTTACCACCACCCATCGGTATGCCAGCTACGGCACATTTGATAGTCATCCAGAAGGCGAGTGCCTTCACTTCATCTATGTTTGTATCTGCATGATATCGGATACCACCTTTATACGGACCACAAGCATTGTTGTATTCTACTCGGTAACCTTCGAAAATCTTTTGACTCCCGTCATCCATCTTCACTGGGATAGCAATACGCACTTCGCGATTCGGTTGGCGTAAAGTAGCCAAAAATTCTGCACTGAAATTTTTAATCTTGGCAACTTTGTCGAGTTGCTCCATCGCATTTAAAAAAGGATTCTCTACCATGATTTGTTAATGCCCCGTATTTCAAGCGTGGCAATTATTTATAACAGGCTAATTATAACTGAAACAACTAGCCAATCAATAGGGGATTGAGCCTTTATCTGTAAGGCTTTTCTTAGTATTGACATATCTTATTTACTATGGTATACTATATGTATGCAAAAGCTAAACAAAAACCTAATAGTATTCGTGTTAGCGACTCTAGCCTTGGTGGTAACCCTACCAGGTAAGGCAGAAGCTGGAAAAGGTTACTACATGCTTAAAGGTAGCGAAGCTGACGTTACCACCCAAGGAACTGTTAACTGCGACCTTAACTCTGTAAAGCCAGCTCCAGTTATCTACTCTATGACTCCTGAAGCAGTACAAGCAGGAACTCCATCTACTACTATCGTTATCAAAGGTGCTAACTTACTACCATGTTCCCAAGCTCAGTTTAACGGAGAAGACCGTCCTACTACCTTTGTAAACCCTACTAGAATCCTTATGGAAGTGTTCGCAAGTGACTTAGCTAACCCAGGTAAATTCCTAGTAACTGTAGTTAACCCAGGCCCTGGTGGAGGATACTCAAATGCACTTACTCTTACAGTATTAGGACAAGTAGTAGCTCCAGTAGCTAACACAACAGGTTCTGTACAAGGAGCAAACACTGTAGTTGCTAAGCCAACTGTAAAGAAGACTGTAGCTACCACTGCATCTACTAAACCAGCTACTGTAGCTAAGGCTACCAACTCTGGAGCAGTAAGTGGTGTAAGTACAACAGCAAACAACAACACTGTAGACCTATCTGCAAGTGCAGCTAACTCAGGAAGTGGATTCATGCCAGATACCTTGATAGAGTGGTTGATCCTAGTAGTCCTTATCTTCTTCGGAATCAAGTTGTTCAGGAAGATGACTGAGGGACCTGAGAAGCCGTTGAAGCATGCGTAAGAATTAAAACTAAACATTAGAAGTAACTACCAAAACCCCCTCGTCTGACGAGGGGGTTTTGTGTTGGTTTACAAATCCAGATTTCGTGTTAATGTAGCTTCAAAGTTATAGTTTTTTGACAACTCTTGAAAAGTGGCAAAAGCGCACGAATTTCGTGCCTTTCTGTCAAATTTTAAACCTACACATTATATGGAACAAGAAGCAATTAATTTCAAACTTCACCCCACCATCTTAAACCAAAACCTCCGAGGGGTTTATTGCCCGGAAAGTTTCGTGATTCCTGAGGGGGTCAGATACTTTGACGGCAACTCTTTGGGGCCCGCTACATTAGAGGGCTTAGATTGCCTGACTCGTGTCACTGAAGAGTGGAAGACTCTACTCGTCGGAGGCTGGACGGGTGCCAAAATCCCGTGGTTTTTTTACGCCGAAACTTTGGCCGGCATGTTGGCACCAATTATTGGAGCTAAACCAGAAGAAGTTGGAATTCAGAATAGTACGACAATCAATTTACACCTTCTTCTTGCAACGTTTTTTAAACCGAAGCCAGATTCAAAAAGAAATGTTATTTTGACTGAAGAAGGAGCTTTCCCTTCAGACGAGTATGCCCTCCAAGGCTTCCTGAAACTCAAGGGTTTGAATCCAAAAAAACATTTACGACTTGTAAAAAGACAGAACCTGATTTTATCCGAAGAAGACATTGTTAACTCTATGGAAGCCGACGTGTCATTAATTATTTTGTCCTCCGTCCTTTATCAGACCGGACAACTCCTCGACGTTGCCTACCTGACAGAAAAGGCACACGAAAAAGGCATCATGATCGGTTTCGATTGCTCACATTCTGCAGGCATCGTGGACCACGACTTTTCCAGAGACAACATTGATTTCGCTGTTTTCCCCACCTACAAGTGGCTGAACTCAGGTGGCGGAAGTGTTGCGGGTTTATACGTAAACCAACGACATGAAGCAAAAATGCCAGGTTTGCCTGGATGGTTCGGGAGTGACAAGAAAGTTCAATTCGATATGTCGCCAGTATTCCAACCGGCAAACGGAGCAGGGAGGTTCCAAGTAGGTACCCCTCATATATTTTCAATGGCCCCAATCGAAGGGTCGTTAAGAATGTATGAACGTATAGGAATCGAAAATATACGACAAGCATCACTGGCACTGACGGACTATATGATTCATTTGCTGGATACGACTTGTTCTCATCTCTCGATTAAAGTGGTTACCCCACGCGAACACAACTCCCGAGGTGGTGCAATTTCAATCTTTCATTCAGAAGCCGCAGCGATAAATGAAGCTTTAAAGCACAGGAAAATAACTGGTGATTATCGGGAACCGGATCTTATCCGTCTTGCACCGAATCCACTGTATGTTTCTTTTGTTGACGTATTTGAAGTGGTAGAAACTTTACGAGAAATTATTGAAACAGGAGAGTATCTCCAGTATTCAAACGAACGGCAACTTGTTGCTTAACAATAAAACAATCCGCGAAAGTGGTTGTCGGAAATCCGCAACTAACGTCGCGGATTTCCCATTTACAGGGGATTATTGGCTTTGCATTTTTTAAAAAAGTGTTGTAATATCGTCTCTAAGGCCCCATCGTCTAACGGTTAGGACACCGGGTTTTCAATCCGATAATCAGAGTTCGATTCTCTGTGGGGTCACAAAAACGCGCATATAAAAAGACTGGACTTCTCCAGTCTTTTTGCGTTTTTGTGAAGACGGAAACATGTTTTTCCAGTAAGAAAAACAGTTGAGTCCGGGGCTGGAAAATTTGTGAGCGACGGCGAGCAAATTATTGTGGCTCACGCTAACATTGCACGCGAAGCGTTCAGTCGGTATTCCGACGAAGAATTATTTGTAGCCACAAAAACGCCATTCTTGTGACCACACAAACTTTGTACGCGAAGCGTTCAAAATTCGGACGTCGGACGTCCGAAAACAATCAGTGGTATAATAGATAAACATGCAAATCAATTTTACCTACGACAAAGATAAGGATATCTGGTGCCTTCTCAACAAGGGAAAAAGTTCTAATAACTCACAGAATTCCACCAAGCAATATGACTTGCTCGTTCAAAAATACGGAGAGAATCCAACAGAAGAACTTGCTGCGGTTTTTGTTGATGAATATGTAGCTGAAAATAAAATTAATATCTCCGAATATATCAAAGTTTTCCAAAACAATTGGGAAAATATTTCGGTTGAATTTCAAAAGAGAGCAGAAAAAATTTTTGGTGTTAAACTTCCAAATGATGTTACTGTTTATCTTACGATAAACAGTCGTTGCCCGTATAGCATTCAAGATAATTTCTTCTATGTATCCCTTCAATCATATCAGGCGACAAGAACTGCAATGCATGAACTATGGCATTTCTATACTTGGTACGGACTTGGGATAGATCAGGAAGAAAAGATTGGAAAGCAGTATTACAATGATTTAAAAGAGGCATTGACCGTTTTGTTGAATATAGAGTGTAAAGATCTACTACCGAAAGATGCTATTGATACCGGCTACCCTCAACATCAGGAAATTCGACAGAGGATTCTTAAATATTGGGAGAATGATAAAAGTATTAAGAATCTTTGGAGTCACTTAGTGGGCTAGCCGCACCAGAAGGGTCGCTGTGATATTATAAATTTTAGTAAACAGGCTTTAGAATACTTTCTTTTGAAAGTAGGTTCGGACCTGGTACAATATAAGCACAAATTTATGATTTTTCCCTATGTTTTAATTTTTGTACTTTTTCTTTTTATTCTATTTATCTTTACTTCTTTTCTTACCCCACTTTTTTCCAAAGTACCCTTTGTGCCGGTGCTAGGGAGAATTGTAAATGAGATAATTTTCATATTGGATTTAAAAGATGATAGCGTGCTTTATGACCTCGGTTGTGGAGATGGGCGAGTGCTTTTTGCCGCAATGAAAGATTTTCCAAACAGGAGCGCGCTCGGTATCGAGCGCGCTCCGTTCCCATATATTTGTGTAAAAATCCGACAATTCTTTTCTAGAACAAAAAATGTTTCTATTGTATATGGTGATTTTTTTAAATTAGATCTTTCTCCTTCGACGCATGTTTTTATTTACCTTTCTCCGTCAGCCCTCGATGATCTTTTACCCAAATTTGAAAAAGAATTAAAAAAGGGGACGATACTTGTGTCTTGTGACTTTCAGTTTTCGAAAAGAAAGCCTGATGAGATAATAAAAACAAAATCAAAAAATTGGCAGAGCAAGCATATTATTTATAAATACTACTTTTAAATTCGGACGTCCGAAAACAAGCTTTTGTTTAAAGGTTTGTGTTAACAAGAAAGATTAACTAGTAATTTTAAACCTTAAAAGATATAATTAATTGATATTGGACATATAATATAAAGATGCTTTATTGTAAAATCGAAGATTTAAATAATGAAAGTGATGTTGAACAAAAATTTATTGTTCCGTTAATTACTTCGATTCCACCTCAGGGATTTGGCTATTTAAATAATGAATTTTTATCAAAAAAGACAATAAAGAAATTAACCATTGATAAGAGTGGTGACAAAAGATCGTATAAGCCTGATTTTATTCTTCTAATTAATGGCGTGCCTGTGGTGGTGGTTGAAGCAAAAAGCCCTAATGAAAAACTAGATGAAGGATTCAGGGAAGCCAGACTGTATGCGAATGAGATAAATGCAAAATTTGAATCAGGTGTTAATCCATGCAAAAAAGTACTTGTCTCAAACGGCAAAGAAATTTGGTATGGCAATAGTGATAATGAAAATCCAATCGAACGCTTAGTGTTTAATGATATAGCAGTATCTAATGATAAATTTGGAAGATTGGTTATTTTTCTTGAGAAGGATACTGTTAATTCAGAAATTGAATCTGTTGTAAAAAAGATTCGCGGAACAAAAGTCTTTCATAAGCCAATAGCAATATTAGGAGGTCGAGCTACGAGAGAGGAGGAGCTCCATGGTAATATTTTTGGTTCAACTTTAATGTCTGAATACCAAACTATCTTTAATCCTGATACCAAAGAAGATCGTATTAATATTGTAAAGAATGCTTACATTTCTTCTCCTGGTATTGTAGATCCAATTAGGAAAATTATTCTTGCATCAACTCCCCCTAGTTTAACTAATGTGACTAAAATTGAAGATACCTCTAAACCGAAAGAACTCCTTAATAAAATATTTGGAAAACAGAGATTATCTAACCAACTATTGCTACTTATAGGCAATGTTGGGTCAGGTAAAACTACATTTATTGAGTATTTAAGACAAGTAGTTTTAACAAAGAAAGAAAAAGAGAAAACAATATGGATATATATTAACTTAAATGATTCACCTACTTCTAGAGAAGAAATATATCCGTGGATTCAAAATCAAATTATTGAACAATTGCGAGAAATTTATTCAGATATAAATTTAGACCACATTGATGAATTAAAAAAAATATATTATAGAGATATAAAGGCCTTTGAAGACGGTGAAGGTAGTTTGCTAAAAGATAACTTAAGTGAGTACAACAAAGCTCTTGTTAATTTAATACAAATTTGTAAAGCAGACAAGAGCAAAACAACCAAAGCTTATACGAGGTATCTTTGTGGTGAAAGAGGTAACACCTTAATCTTGGTTTTGGATAATTGTGATAAAAGAAGTCGAGAAAATCAACTCTTAATGTTTGAAGTGGCAAAATGGACCAAGGAAGAATACCAAGCCTTGGTTTTTCTGGCATTACGCGATGTAACTTATGATTTACACAGAACAGAACCACCCTTAGATACAGTCGTTAAAGACATGACGTTCAGGATTGATCCCCCAAAGTTGAGTGAAGTTTTATACAGAAGAGTCGCTTATGCGATAGAAGGCTCAAAAACTGAAATAAGTTACTCATTAGGCAATAACATGAGAGTTAAGGTTAGCAAAGACCAACAGAAAAAATATCTTGGATACATGCTTGAATCCCTCTATGACGGCACTCCTCTTGCAAAAAAGATTATTGATGGCTTGTCCGGAAGAGATATTAGAAGAGGAATAGAAATATTTATTGCTTTTTGCAGAAGTGGACACATACTACCAGAACAAATACTTAAAATAAGTGCTTCTGGAGGGCAACACCCTGTAGATACTTATATAGTAATGCGTGCTTTGTTGCGTGGAAATAAACGTTTTTATTCAGACAGCAGTTCTTACGTAAAAAATTTATTTCAAAGTTACCCTGACGAAGAAAAAGTTCCCGATCCATTTGTTAGGGTTTCTATATTAAAATGGTTTGAAAAAAGGAAAGGGATTCGTGGTCCTCGTGAGGTAAAAGGTTTTCATAAGGTGTCTGAGTTGGTTGATAATTTAAAACTAATTGGACACAGAGAGGAAAGAATTTTAAATGAATTAATATTCTTACTTAGAGAAAGGTGCTTAATTAGCGAAGCTCAAATTGAGGAAACACTTGCAGATACTGACGTGGAAAGCATTAGAAGCAACATTAAAGAAAATAATTTAATCAAAATTGCCCCTGCGGGTATAATCCACTTAGAGTTACTTCTAAATCTTAGTTATATTGCTACGTGCGCAGAAGATGTTTGGTTTGAAGATCAAAAAACTGCTCATAATATATCTGAAAAACTAACCGGAGTTAACGGGGTGGGTCAATTTTCAATTTCAACTGTTCTGCATAATGCAAGTAACTTAATTGACTACTTAATTAGATATTACGATACCTATTTCCCGAAAAATGAAGAATTTATTGAGAATGACCTATCCTATGCGATTGATTTGCAAAGAATCAAAACTATGGTTGAAGATAATAAAAAAAGATTTGAAGAGCGTAATATTCAGTTAAAGAAGGCCTATCCGTTTGGAAAGTCATTTATAGGTAAGGTTATTTCTTACAAACAAGGACTCGGCGTTAATGTTGAAATAGGACCAAATATAAGAGGTTTAATAAAGGAAAGATATGATCACCAGCTAAAAGAATGTCAGCCTGGTTTGGAAATAAAAGTGGTAACAATTGGGTTCGACGAAATACGCGGTAAGTTTTATCTAGAGTTGGATAAGCTTAACTGAACCCAAAAATCTTTATTTGATAAAGAATTAAATCCCAATTCGTGATACAATTGGTCGAATTGTTAGTAAAAATCTAATCAAACAGACGAGTCTCTTTTCAGACATCCGACGTTCGAAAAAATTAGTTTAGGTTTTTTACTATTTCCTGATTAATGCTAGTATAAATAAAATTCTTCATAACATGAGAAAAAAGGTTTGTCCCAAGTGTGGCAAGGTCAAACCTATGACCAGCCACCACATTTTCCCCGAACGATTTTACGGGAAAAGTAAAGAAAACCGAGTAGAACTCTGTCGTGAATGCCACGACCAACTTGAAAGGTTTATACCTATTCATGAAAAACAGTCAGACGAATTTTATGTTCTGATAGTTAGGTTCTTCCTCGGGAAATTCAAATAACTGCGCTATTTCTTAGCACGGTTATTTTTTTCATACGAAAACAGAAAAAAAGTAATGGCGTTTCCTAATAGGGGAATAATCCTATGCCTATGTAGCTATTGACTTTTCTATTATTTATGTTAATTTACAGCTAAATTTTGGCTCATTGAAATAAGAAAGTGATGTGTTGGGGAATGATTCTAGTCTCTAATTATTTGGAGTTTTGAATCATTCACCTAACTCTTTCACTTAATTCAAACAAAACAAAATCATGGAATTTAAAACCCTTCTTTTGATCGCAGCTGGCGTTGCTGGCTACCTGCTTATTGGCTATCTGATAGCGTCCTCGATTAGAAGCTCTGCGCGCGGAGTTTCTTTGGCCCTTCAGGTGCCAATGAAAAATGATGAACTCAAAAAATCAATTATTTTTCTTTGGCCTTTTAAATTTCTTGGTCTTTAAATATTGATGGTTATGGGCAACTTATTTATGTACCTTGAGTGCCTATTGGTAAACAAGGTTTCTCGATTTTCTGTTATGCTTTTTGTGTTGGGATTTTTCCTTATGAGAAAGTATAATTGGTATTTTTTTCCGATTGTGCTTTTTGCAATAGGCGGCGTCTTGTTCTTTTTTACAGGATTCGGCCTAAATAGTTTTTTAATCTGTAAAAAAATGTGTCGATTTATTGAATCTTACGGCTATCTAGCTGTAAGTGAGAGTGATATTGACACACCTTGTTCAAAGGCCGCCTACAAGGTTGCTATCAGAAAGTATAACCTAACAAAAATGTAATCAACCCGCTTCGTAAACAGTTAAATTCGCTGCTTTACGTGGCGGGTTTTCTGTTTTTAGTTTTCGGACGTTCGACGTCCGAAATTTTGTCCCTACAGAGACTTCTCTGCAGAAATGAGCTTGTCATCCACTATGATGTAGTTGCCGCCACGGGGTTTGCCGAACCAGATGCCGTGATATTTGAATCCGTGCTCTGCGAGCCAAGCTTCGGTATTGGTTCTATGAGCCTCGGTGCGTGAGGTAAAGAAGGTGATGATGTGTCCCTCATCATAAAATTTATTTATTTTTTCTTTTACTCCTTCGAATTCTCGGGCAGTCAGCATCCTTTCGGGTTGTTCGTTCGGAATGTCTTCGCAGATTGTGCCGTCGATGTCGATCAAATAATTGATAACTGTTTTGGGCAATTCTGGGGAAACTTTGTTCCCATTTTCGTCAAATTTTTCTAATAAATCCATAGGGGAATAGTATATGTTTTAACGAACAAAATTGCAAAATTGGCAAGTGGAAATAAGGCATTAAAAGTGCTAAAATGTGCTGAGAAGGTGTTTTTCCGATTAGTCAAAAAGGTCGACTTTATTGGTTAATTTATGGTTTTATTTCCATTATCAGCTTATTTAAACACTATGAAAAAAATATTTACATCCGCATTCGTTTTCGCGTTCGCTTTCCTCGCTCTGGCTACATCTGCAAATGCTATGACCCCAACCCTGTCGATTTATTCTTCAAGTAACAACCTGGTCACCATCACTGTCAGCAACGCTGACGTGAATTCAAGCGTCGTGCTTTATTACAACACTCCCAACTACTCCGGCATCCAAAGTGCGTATTTGGGCATGACGAATTATTCTGGTTACCTCACCACCAGTGTGACTTCTACCCAATACAATGTAACCGCTGGATCCTCGGTATATGTCATGGTGAATGGCTACCAGTCACAATCCTATGCTTGGCCGTACGTAAGTGGCAGTACTTACAATACCAGCACCACGGGTCTGACTGTGTCGAGTTTGACGCTACCTGTCGGGGGTTCGGCTGTTTTGACTTCTACAAATTCGCAAATGATTTATGTTTCTAGCAACTCTAATTCAAGTATAATTTCAACTTCAAACAACAACGTAAACACCAATATTTTGCCTGTGGGTTGTACAGGTACTTCCCAGTATAGCTACCAAACTGGTCAGCCTTGCTACAACTATTACAATTACACCGGTTACAACAACACCTCTGTTCAGTTGTATGCGCTGGCACCTGGCACCGCAAACGTTTCAGTTTGCCAAACTGGTGGCACTAACTGCACCAGCATGAACATTGTGGTTACTGGAGCAAGCATCGTACCGACACCGTATACTCCAGAGGTTCTGGGTGCATGTTATTTCGGTGTCACTCTGCGTCGCAACATGTCGGGTTCCAATGTGCAGTGTTTGCAGGATACCTTGGTTAGTCTCGGATATTTGAACTACGGTGGTTACACTCCAGCTTACTTTGACCTGGCTACTTACAATGCCGTTGTTTCTTTCCAGAGGAGTCGTGCCCTAGGAACAGATGGTATCGTAGGATACTGGACCAGGAATGCGCTATTCGGAGGTCGCTAGTAGTCGATTTTGGAAAGTTCATAAATAGTGGTAAATTGTAACCACTAGGAGACGTGGCTGAGTGGTTGAAGGCACTGGTTTCGAAAACCAGCATTGGGGAAACTCAATCGAGAGTTCAAATCTCTCCGTCTCCGCCTTCGCCCGCCATAGCTTTAGCGACGGCGGGATTCGGTCGCAAAAGCATGTCGGGCTTCGGCGGACGCAGTCCGCAAAACATATGAAAACCTTTATTAAAAATATTCTATTGATCGGGTTGGTCGTGTTTTTGGCCCAGCAGTTTCGTCCGGAAATAGAGACGGCTATTTCGAATTTGCGGTATCAGTATTTTCCATGTACCCAAACGACATATTATTCCATAGGTACTTTCGATCAGAGGTTCGGTCTAAGCCAGGATGATCTAAAGAAATATTTAAAAGAAGCCGAAGATAAATGGGACGTCGCGTCGGGTAAAAATTTACTTGAATACAAGGAGGGTAGTGATTTTAAAATAAATATGGTCTACGACAAAAGGCAGGAGACGACCGATGTACTAGAGGACTTGGGTAGTGGACTCGACCAAAGCAAATCCGACTATGATGTAATGAAAAGTGCTTATGAAGCCAAGTTTGCCGTATATCAGAAAAGCCGAAAATCCTTTGAAGCTAGTTGGGCCAATTATCAAAAGAAAAACCAAGAATACAATAAACAAGTAAGTTACTGGAATGCCCAAGGTGGTGCCCCAGAAAGCGAGTATGACAAGCTAGACGCCACCAAGAGAGAATTACGACAAGAAGGTGAAGCATTGCTCCACACGCAGGAGGCGCTCAATATAGAGACAAATAGCGTTAACAAAATGGTGGGGGAATTGAATGCCTTGGCTCATGATTTGAACTTGGACGTGGTGGCATATAACGAAGTAGGTTCCAAACAAGAGTCAGAATTTGAAGAGGGTAAATACTATCGTGGACCCGAAGGCGAGGGGATAGACGTATATCAGTTTGAAAATTTGACCAAGTTGCGCCGAGTACTAGCCCACGAATTCGGTCATGCGCTGGGGCTCGAGCACGTGGATGACAAAGACGCCATCATGTATCTACTCAACAGTTCAAACAATTTAAAACTAACCGAGGCTGACATAGCAGAACTCGGTAGGGTGTGTAAAGAATAGTTATCTCGCGCGGAGAGTCAGGTAGATGTCTTCGAGTGCGCGGACAGCGTCGCCAGCGGCGATGTTGTTTTGGTGGTAGAGCACATCAGTACAGTCTCCAGCGGCCCAGATGCCTGGGATTTCAGTTTTACCAGTTTTGTGGTCGATTTTTATTCTGCCTAGCTCGTCTAGGGGTACTAGGTCCTTGGCGTATCCTGTGTTTGGAATCTGGCCGATTTCTACAAAAACTCCAGTCACGTTGAGGATGGTTTCTACTCCGGATTCTTTGTCTTTTATTTTTATTCCTTCGACGAAGTCTGCGCCGGTGACTTCGAGTATGTCCACGTTTTTTATAATTTTAAAGTTTGGGTGGGCAGATAGTTTCTCCACTGTTACCGGGTCTGCTCGGAAATGGTGGCTCCTGTTTAGTAATGTTACGGATTTACAGTAGGCAAGCAATTGAGAAGCAGATTCAAAGGCGGCGTTTCCTCCACCGATTACAACCACATCCTGGTCAGAGAACATAGGTCCGTCACACGAAGCACAGTAGGTGATGCCCTTGTGTTCTAGTCGGTCTGCGCCGATGGCTTCTAATTTGCGTCTGCCAGAACCAGAGGATATGAGCACAGTCTTTGTTTCGTGTTGTTTGCCGTCTTCTGTAGTAACCATGAAGTTCTCCCTGGGCTTCTCTAGTTTTGTTACTTTGGCGCCTTCGGCTACTTCCAAATCTGCACCAACGTTTGCTAGGACGTGATTCTTGAGGTTTTTTGCCAGGTCTGCGCCAGAAATAGAAGCAGTACCGATCCAGTTATAAATCTGTTCAGAAACAATGCTTTGTCCGCCCCATTCCGGTACTATCAAAAGGGTTTTAAGTTTTTTTCGGGCCGCATAAACACTAGCTGCAGCGCCTGCGGGCCCACCACCTATAATTATCAAATCGTGTATCATTTGGGTATTTTAGCACAAATTTAATCAGTAAAAAATAAAAAACCACTACAAAACTTTCTTTTTATATTTTTATTTTTTTCTTCGTAGAAATGCTGGAACAGCGCTCCAGTCGTCTGTCTCATCGTCGATGATTATTTCTTCAGGTTCGATTTTTCTTTCTTTTTTAGGGAATTCGTTGATGCTTGGGGTGTTGTTGGTACTGCTGGTGTTGTTCGAGTTGTTTACTATGATGTTCTGAACTTCTTTTTTTACTTGAGCTGGGGTTTCTTCTTTGGCTAGGGTTGGGGCTACACTCTGGGTTCCAGCAAAAAGGGTTTTGCGTGGCATGTCGGTAGGGAAGTTGGTAGCGATGACGGTGACTTTGAGCTCGCCTTTCTTGAGTTTGTCGTCGTAGATAGTACCGAAAATAACCTTGGCATCTTTGTCGATAGACTCGGTGATGATCTTGGCTGCTTCTTGGATTTCCTGGATGGTAATGTCTTCTCCACCTGAGATAGCAAATAGCACACCTTTGGCACCGTGGATAGAAACCTCAAGTAGTGGGGAATTGATGGCTTGGTTGGCAGCAGTAACCGCACGGTTCTCGCCAGAGGCTAGGCCAATACCCATAAGCGCGCTACCAGCGTCGGACATAACAGCCTTGATGTCGGCAAAGTCGACGTTGATGATACCTGGGGTGGTGATAAGGTCAGAGATACCTTCGACTGCTTGGCGTAGTACGTTGTCACACTCTGCGAAAGCGTCTTTGAAGTTTGTATTTTTGTTGGATAGTTGTAGAAGTTTGTCGTTTGGAATTACGATGATGGCATCTACTTCTTTGGCTAGTTCTTCGATTCCTTTTTCAGCAATCTTGCCACGGTATTGTCCTTCAAAGAAGAATGGCTTGGTAACCACACCTACGGTCAGGATGCCTTGTTCTTTGGCAACTCGAGCTACGATAGGCGCTGCACCGGTACCGGTACCACCACCCATTCCGCAAGCGATGAAGATCATGTCTGCGCCCTTGATGACGTCTTGGATTTCGGCTTTGGTTTCTTCTGCAGCTCTCTTGCCGATGTCAGGGTTCATGCCAGCACCTAGGCCTTTGGTCAGGTTTTTACCAATATGAATTTTTTTCTCAGCTAAAGAGTTGTGCAAGTCCTGGGTGTCGGTGTTCATCGAAATGAAGCTAACTCCTTTAACTTTTGAATTGATCATGTGGTTGATCGCGTTCTTTCCAGATCCTCCAACTCCTATTACAACTATTCTCGCAAAGCTTTCAATTTCAGGGTTTAATTTAGGCATATTTTAATCACCACTCTATCGCGATTTAGCGATTTCGGGCTCAAATTAATTAATACTATGGGCCCACTATAGCAGAAAAGAAATCCCTTGCCAAGCGCGCTTTGGGCTAGGGCATTAACTGCTTGATGTTTGTTTTTATTAGATTTTTTAGGTGTTGCCAGGCTCCTTCGAGTGAGTTGGAGGCCAGGGAATAGTCACCTTTGTTTTTATTCAAAAGTCCGAGGGTGGAATACCATGCCGGGTCGCGAAGTTTGGTTTTGGTATTGCCAAAGATCTCAACGGTGCCGACTTTGGTCGGAAGTTTTAGAAAGTTTTTTGCTGACTCGGTGAGCATTCCAATGTTTGAACCAGCGCCGATGAAAACTATACCAGCAGGCAGAAGTTCATTCCTTTTTATTTTCTTCAAATGATTTTCTATCAGCTCGAAAATATCCGACAGGCGAGCTTCGATGATCTCGTCTACTTTTTTCTTGGAAAACTTTTCGCTCACGTTTCCGAGCTTCACGCTCTCCGCTTCTTCGAGGGTGATTTTGAGTCCCAGGGCTATGTCGTTGGTGATGTCGTCGGAGCCGATGGGTAATGTATGTAAATAGATCAAATTTTCGTTTTCAAACACTGCCATGGATACCGTCTCCGCACCGATGTCTACCAGTAGGCACCCTGCCATCTTTTGCTTTTTAGACAAGGTCAAATGGCTTCCGGCTATGATGCTCGGCATTACACCTATTGTTTCAACGCCAGCCTTGGCTACGACGGCTAGCAAGTTATCAAAGTGTTGGGTGATAGTAGTCACAAAAAGGGCTCTGACTTCGAGCTTGTTGCCATGCATACCTTCGGGACGGCCGAATACTTCTTTGCCATCTAGTTTGTAGGTAAGCGGAAACATCTGTAGTACTTTTTTGTTTCCAAGGGTTAGGTTGTCTTCGGCGTCTTCGAAAGCATTTCTGACATCGAGCGCGGTGACTTCGCTATCTGCTTTTGAAATTATGGTTGAACCTAAACTAACATCACCATGAGATGTGATGTTGTTGACGGCTAGGTATGCTCGACGGATTTTTATTTCCGCATTTTTTTCAGCTTGAGCTATGGCGCGTTTGACTGACTCTACTGCGAGTTCTTCGTCCACTACATAACCACGACGCATGCCGGCCGCGGGTGCTTCACCAACGCCGATTATCTTCGGTTCTTTTTCATCTTTTGTGAACTCGCCGACTACTACGCGTACGGTCGACGATCCTAGGTTTATCCCGGTGGAAATATTTCGCATAAAATTTTTGCTCTTGTTTCTCCATTATAGCCCCATGTTCCATTCCTTTCAAATGAAGCATTCCGTGGATAACCAAAAATCCGGTAAATTCGTACAAACTTTTTTCCCAATTCTTGTATTCTTTTTCGATGACGTCGAGGCAAAGTATGATCTCGCCAGAATTTTTATCAAGCGGGAAGGATAGAATGTTTGTTGGATTGTCGCGTCCACGGCACTCGCGGTTGAGCTTCCGAGAAACTTTGGAACTCACGAAGGCGATAGAGACCTCATACGCCTCACCCAGGATGTCGTTTTTTAAATCGGAAAATGCCTGCCTGCCGGTAGGCAGGGCAAGTTGTCGGAGTCCCTTGCCACTAATCATTAGCTTCTCTGAGCTATCTGATTTTTCCAAGTTTTCGAAGCTTCTCAGTTTGAGCTCGTCTGACGATCCTTTTGAGGGTACTTTTTTTAACTTTAAGTTTTGATTCTTTCCTCTCATTGTAACGCTTTGACTTAACTTTCTGGATGATAGAACCTTCTTGTACCTTGCGAGAAAAACGACGCAAGATGCTGGCGTTGTTTTCGTTCGGGTTTTTCTTTATTTCAACTACTGTCTTTGACATGCAGATAGATTATCACATATTTGATATAAGGCAAGCCCGCACACTTACTTTTTTGACGTGTAAGCACCTGCGCATGTTGGCGCATCAAAAAAGTAAGTGTGCGGGCAAGAGGGACCTGCCCCGCCCTTCGTGAAGGACGGGGTGGACTTTTGTCCTTAAAAAAGTTAGCATTTTTTATATGGGTAAAGATTATATAACCGAAGAGAAGAAAAAAG
>Ga0208375_1001908_pt1 | contig 21110 bp, 19 predicted proteins | sample RifOxyD1_FD_184038 | JGI IMG/M metagenome (GOLD analysis project Ga0208375, IMG submission 184038) | Soil microbial communities from Rifle, Colorado - Rifle Oxygen_injection D1 (SPAdes) | ecosystem: Environmental > Terrestrial > Deep subsurface > Rock core/Sediment | place: Rifle, Colorado... | reverse complement strand
GGGGCTTACGAACTTGTATTAAATAAAAAAGATTTTCAACAAAGCCCAATCCACATCAAAACCCAACGAACAAATATTTATAAACAATAATTACCTTTCCAAATCATGAAAACGGGGTTAACAATAGTTGCATTTGCATTCTTACTTATAATATTGCCATTAACTTCAGCAGAAATAATTCTCAATCAGCCAGGTGAACTTTTCAATCTCGGCGACCCGCTTTCTATTCCAGTAACAATTAAAACAGCTTCTGAAATTAACGGATTTTTCTCAGTCAACCTAATTTGCAGTGGAAAAGAGACAGAAATTTACAAAGAATACATATTTCTTTTAGCAGGCGAGGAAAAACGAATGTCTCCAAAAATTCGGTTATTGCCAAGTCTTACAGGAATAACAGCAAGCAGCTGCAAAATTAAAGCAATTCTCAACGACGAATATGTTTTAACAAATGACTTCAAGATTTCAAAAAAAATCAACGTTGCATTAAAAACAGAACAAACAGAATACTCTCCAGGAGAAACTATTATAATTGAAGGAGATGCAATTAAAGAAAACGGACAGCCTGCCGAAGGATTTATTGAAATAACTTCAAGCATAAGCGCACTTCCGGTTTCTGAAAACCCTGTTGAAGAAGAGGGAGAACCTACTAACGAAACAGAATCACCAACTCAGCCAGAACCAATACCAACAAACCAGGCAATAAATATTTTAGACACAGTAACTAATGGTTATTTCCAAGTTAAAATACAGCTGCCAAAAAATACAAAAGCAGGACAATACCAAATCAAATTAAAAGTTTATGAAAAAGATTTTGAGGGCTTTGAAACAAACACAGGTTTGTCAAGTTTATCTGCAGCAGTAATTCAAGTTCCAACAAGCTTAGAAGTGATTTTAGAAAAAGAAAATATTATTCCCGGTGAATCATTAAAAGTCAAAACAATACTGCACGACCAAACAGGAGAAAAAATGCCCTCAATCTCAACAATTACAATAAAAGACAATAAAGGCGAGATAAAAGAAAAAATTGTCGACCATCCAACAGATGAATTCTTTGAATATCCTATATTATACAACGAACCGCCAAAAGAATGGAAAATAACCGCAACATCAAACGATTTCACATCAGAAGCGTCTTTTAAAATTCAGGAAAAACAAGAAATAAAAGTAGAAATATTAAACAAAACATTAGTCATAACCAACATCGGAAACGTGCATTACAACAAGACAATATCTGTAAAAATAGGCAGCGTAACTAAACCATTAGAAGTGGATCTTGATGTAGACGAAACTCAAAAATACAAAATGTCTGCACCCGACGGCGAATATGAAATAGAAGTAATAACCGACGGAAACAGCAAAATAACAGGCCTTGCAACCTTAACAGGAAGGAGTATCGATGTCAAAAAATCCTCCTCAGAAAAATTTTCTCTAATAAGATATCCGCTCGTTTGGATATTTATGATTTTAATCCTTGGATTTATAGCCTTCATGGTTGTTAGAAAAGGCTACAAAAGAAGTTTCATTGGACACTTAAACATTGGAAAAAACAAAGAAACAGTCAAAGAAATACATCATGCATCAAAAGGTTCATTAATTGAAAAAAATACTGCAGAAGTTTCTCTATCATTAAAAGGTGATAAACAACCTGCAAAAATTACTTGCTTAAAGATTCATAATAGCAAAGACCTAAGAAAAGAATCAAAAGAAATAATTAAAAAAATAACTGATCATGCAGACAAAGAAAAAGCAGTATATTATGAAGACGGTGACTATATCTTTTTCATATTTTCCCCGGCAATAACAAAAACATTCAAGAATGACACGCCTGCAATAAAACTCGGACAAGAAGCCAAAAAAATCCTGGATGACCATAATAAACTTGCAAAAGAAAAAATCATCTACGGAATTTCATTAAACCAAGGGCAAATCATTGCGAAAAGAGAAAATCATGAACATTTCTTAAAATTCATGAGCTTGGGAAATTTAATTGGATTAAGCAAAAAAATCGCTTCAATCTCAAATGGAGAAATCAACTTAACGCCGGAATTTAACAGTCAGCTTATGTCAGGCGTAAAAACAGAAAAACAAAAGAAAGGTGACGTTGAGTTTTTTTCCATTAAAGAATTCCGCGGCATACGTGATTCAGAAGAAAACAAAAAATTCATTTCTGGCTTTGTCGACAGGCTGAAGAAGGGATGATTTTTATTGCTCATCCTTATGATAAACCTCTAAAAATTCTAATGTATCATTTCCAGAATAATATTTGTAAGACAACCGATAAGGATTAACATAAACTTCGCGTGTTCCTTTTCTAACATTTCTCATTGGTTTACCTATCTCCGGATTTTTTATTATCTTAGAGATTTGTTTTTGAACTTTTAATTTCATTAATGAATCTTTTATTTTTGATACAATCTTAACAAATTTATCATCGTAGATAACTCTCACCATTTTTTCATTTGTTCAAGAAATTCATCACCATCTATGCTAATGAAATCTCCTTTTTCATGCCTCTTATATGCTTCTTCAGTTCTTTTTGCAAATTCCAAATCTTCTTCCAAATTCTTGTCAAAATGTTCTGCCTTTTTTAATATTATTTGATTGCCATTCCTAATCACAATTAACTTATCTCCTTCTTTCAATCCTTCCCTCATATCGAGGGGAATTACTATCTGTCCCTTGGAACTTATTTTAGTTATATTTATATTTACCATAGTAAGATTAATCTTACACACTATTTAAACTTTATGATATAAAATTATCTAAAAAATGTTTCTCAATTCATATTCAAGTATTCTAAGTTCTCCCAAAATTAACTCTGCGAACGCCGATGTTCCGTTAAAGAATATTAACGGACTTGTCGTTGTAAGCAGCAATTTTTTAACCTATTAATTTATGAAAGAAAGAACCTGTTGGTTTTAATAATTTATTTTCTAGTTCTAGAACACTTCTTCTTAATTTATTTCTGTCAGTCAGTTGATCTCCAACCGGTTCAGTAAGAGGATATGAAACTGCACCACAACAATCTACAACTACATCTGCACATCCATTTAGAGATTTCTCTGATTCTAATGCTTCTCCCAATGAAAGGTTGATTAATCTGATTCTATCATCAGAAAGATAAGTATCAACCCTATCGCATAAAATGTCTAATCTTTCTTGATGTAACCCAAGATCCAATGTCTTGCTATACCTTAACATAGCCTGAATTAATCTATAATCAGCCATATCAATCACTATTGGTTTTGGCGAATTCTTCCCTATTTTATCAATTAAAGAGGTTATCCACCCACCCAATCCAGCTCCAACTTCAACATACTGAAATTTTGGATTAACCTCTCTTAATTCTGGAAATGTGCGCACATAAAAACTTAAATCTCTAGATGTTAATTGAAGTGCACGTTCTATTGGATGATTAAGACCTACTTTGATTTTTTCTCCCTCATTATGGATCACCTTATAGAATACAAGTGAATAGCCACTATTAAGTTCATTTAGGACTATACTACCATTCCAACTTTCCGTAAGAGTAAAATCATATTCCATATTTTGTTGTAGTTTGAAAGCAGTATTTAAATTTATTGTTTAAAATCTATATTTAATTCAGATACCAAATCCTAAAAACTAACATCTAAAAACCACTACATCCAAGAATTTTTTACATTAACATCTTCTTCTGCGAAGAGCCGTGCTGAAAGCCGGCTCATAGCAATTAACAATTCATTTCTTCCCCTTCAACCCCTCAATCTCTTTCTTTGTCTTCTCAATTCTATTCTTAATCTCATCAGCTTTCTCCTTTACATCCTTTTCCTCCTTAGAATCACTTTGTCCTAAACCAAACACTCTACTCATTTTAAAACTAAAACTTAAAATCCTAAAAGTAAAGCCCAAAACTAAAAATACAATCCCTGTTATAAAAACAATCCAAAAAACTATTGATGCTTTTGAGAAAAAGATTGAAGAAATTTGCGGAATTAAATTAGAAAAAGCGTCGCTTGACAAATTCATAAAACCCAAAATAAAATTAAAAATCGGAGACAAAAACACTTCTATCTTAAGCAGCGGAATCGCAGAAACAATCATCAAAATTCCAAGGACAATAAACGAATTATTTTTATTAGATGTAAAAAACATTACACCCCCAAATAAAATTAACGAAATAACCAAAAAAAGATAAAACTTTGCCTGCCAATAATTCTGGGCTTTCTTCGACATTAAAAACATCGGAGATTTTGTCTTCCCAAAACAATCAAAAAAGTTGCAGTCAATTTCTTTATTATATTGTTCTTCAACATAAGCATTAACAGAATAATCAAGAACAGAATCAACACCTTGCGCGACAACACCGCAGGGAATTTCAATACCAACACCAAATTCATCGTCGCTAAAAGAATAAACTGTTTCGTTCACGCAATCAGTTAACATAACATCATAATTATTTTCAATAGTCTGCCTGACATTAAAATCTCCTCTATTAATATTTTTTAACGCTTCTTCGAGTTTTGGTTGAACAACTTCTGGCTGCAGCGACAAAGACATTGTGAAAAAAATGTTGCTAAGCATCAGCGAAATAAACAGCAGCACAATTATAAAAATCAAAAGCGCACCTCTTATTATTCCCATAAATTAAACAGGAAAAACAGGTTTAAAAAACTTTATTGATTGTTAAGTCAAGTTGTTAATTTAACATGGGGATAAAAATTGCACTCCTCCAAAGTCGTCGTGTTATTAAATATTTAGTTAATCTGCGACGGAAGGAGTAGCAAATTATAAATCGAGGTAAAATTTAAGCAACATAATTAGAAGTAAATGAGGTTAAGTTTCAAGGTTTACTTTACAGCATTAACAATCTTCCCGCGAAAAGTTCGTGACCGAGCATTTTGACTTTGACAAGTTTATTTATTGGTAACAAAGTCAGGATGCGAGTTAAAGTCCAGTTTGGAGCCATTACTCCATAAAAAAATAATCATTTTACACCTGTGCGCCTAATTTCTTAAGTTGCTTTCTAATTGCCTTTCTTCTATGTTCTGCTTCATGAGACTGAACATCAATTATCTCCTGATATTCTGATTGCAATCTAGCAGCAAGCGCTTCATTCGCCTTTTTAACAAACTTATTCGTTTCAACATCAACAAAATATCTATGAATTGCTTTATCAAAAAGCAAAATTCCAATTACCATAACCAAACTCCATCCATAAATCTTGTTCGCCAGCTTACTTAATTCATTATACCTTGAATTCCATAAAACAAAAAACACAATTGCGAACAATCCCCACGCAAGTTTTCTTGTGCCAGAAGTCATTCCAGTTGAATGGACAAAATAAAAGAACACAATAAAAGGAATAATAATTGTAATAGCAATTCCCAAAGTTCCGTAAGGCAGTAAAATCCCAAGAATAAACTGATTCTCAGACATAAATCTTACTGCAAATATTGAAACAATAAATGAAACAATATATGCTACAGGAATATTATCTTCTAACCTAGGAACTTTAGTAAGAATAGTGCTTATAATCGCAAACAACAAAATCAAAAGCAAAACCTTTGTAAAGAAAAATTCATTCGTCGAATAATCTCCAATAATCGCCTCAAGAAACGGATTCAATAAACCAAGCACACTGTCAATAACAGGCCTCACAGAATTCTGAGCAGTATAAAAAAAATCTCCGCCACGAACTTGCGCACTCACTAACGGAGCAAAAATACCCGATATCAAAAATACAAATAACAAAATCCATATTCCTCTTTTTTTCATTAATAAAATAAGAATCTATCATTTAAAAACATTCTTCTAATGTTGGCTACATCCCACATTACAAAAAGATTAATTTAATTAAATCAGAGATTTTGTTTGGTATTAGGGTGGGACGCAATTTGGGCGAGCGATTTCACGTTTGGGGGGTTTTCGTTCGTGGGTGGAGTGAGGTCGGGAGTAGAGCGACTTCACGTTTGGGCGGGTTTTCGTTCGCGGGGCGAAGTGGGGTCGCGAATTAGGCATATAATAACAAACAAAATCTCTCAAAAAAATTTAATTTGGGATGTAGCCTCTAATGTTCAGTAAAACATCTTAACGATACACTTTGTAAAAAATTGCTCGAAATTGTAAGGCACCTACGGTTCCTTGACAATCAACCTCCCTTAAATTTGCATGATTTCTTCGTTAAAAAGTTTTGAAGTGAAAACTTGACTGAGTCAGTTTTGAGCAATCACCCCACGAGTTCACGGTCGCTAATATCTAATTAAGATGTATTCCCATCAACAAAATATTTATAAACAAATAAAACATAACTCTATCATGAAACAAAAGAGGTTTGCATTATTCTTAATTGCATTTTTAGTTTTATCTTTATTATCTATTACATTCATTCAAGCTCTGCCTAACGCCCCATTTCCAGGAAGTTCAGAAGAATCATCATCTGCTTGTATTGCAGACCCAAACAGCATCTTTCCTGCGTTTATTCAAGAAGGATATTGTAACACAATAAATGTCTGGAAAGGAACTGCTGACGTCGGCGCAATGGCAAGTGTAGCAAAATTATTCTTATTATTCCTTGTAATCATCCTCGTCTTCTCTGCATTAAATTCAGCTGACTTTCCAGAAAGTGATATAGTGAAAGTATTGCTTTCATTTGTCGTAGGTTTTCTTGGAACAGTATTAATTTCAAACAATGAAGTCATTTCAATACTTCAATCATATTCCGCGTTAGGTGTTACATTAACTTTATTCTTTCCAATATTAATTCTTGGATTTTTTTCAGTAGTTGTAGCAAGCAAAGCAAATCCAATTGGAATATATTTGCAAAGAATAATGTGGTTAATTTACTCTATATACTTATTCATAAGATCAGGCTTCCTATTATTAGCAAGAGTAGTATCAGACAAAACAGGTGATGGTTATGAGAGCGCAAGAAATGTAATTGCATTCTTTATTAAAGATGCTTCAAAAATCCAAACAGACAACACAATCCTTACAATCCTCTTATTAGTTTCAGTGGCAGTCTTTATCTTTTTTGTTATAATGAATAAACATTTCATTAAATGGTTAGCAGAAGAAAAAACAGAAGCTGCGTCGCTTGCACACAAAACCAAATTAGATAAAGCAAAAGCAGCGGTCGATAATCTTGCAAACTATATTGAAGGAAAATAATTCTAAATAACAAGATTTAAATTACAGAAATTCTTAATCTAATTATGAAATTCAAAAGAGGTTATTTAGTTATATTAATAATTAGCATTATTTTATTATCTTCCTTAACAGCAATTGCACAAGAACCAGAACCTAAGGTTAAAGATAATTCAATTTTAGGTAATATAAAATCAGGATTAAACAGTGTAGCATCTTTTATTGGAGATAAAGCCTCAAGAATTATAGGAATAAAAGATTTTAAAGGAAATTATTCTTATTTAATTGGAGAAGGAGAATTCGTCCTCGGTAGTTTCATAGTTGTATTATTTGGAATTACAGTTCTTACAATTGGTGCTTTAATGATTCTCAATTACAACTGGAAAATCGGTTTAATCATAGGTCCAATACTTGGCGCTTTAATTTATCTTTTCGGTTCAAAAACCCTAAACCTTTGGTATTTCACAGGAACAGGCTTTGAGTATTTCTCGTTTTGGTTTTTAGTTTTAATCTGGATATTTATTTTCCTCTTAATCTACGGCTATTCAAAAAACGAAATAAGAAACGAGATTTCAAAAATAAAATATTATATTTTCCTTCTTATAATTCCATTATTAATGGGAATTCCAATAATCAACAGAATCTTGCAAATTATTACTTTAGAATTCTTAGGAATACATTGGCTTTGGAGATCCCTTTTATTCTCTGGAATATTATATTTTGGCCCAATCTTCTTTCAAGACTATGTCAAACACAGAGAAAGAAGAATAAAATATAAACATAAACTTGAAAAAATCGTTGGCGAGGAAATTTCAAGAGCAATTGCAAAAGCTTAAATAAAATAATTTACAATAAATAAAATGATAAAAAGTAAAAGAGGCGTAGGTCCAAAATTTTATTATGTAATAGGAGGAATAATCATCCTCTTGCTCATAGCTGGATTAATATTTGGTATAGTAAAATATTGTTCAAAAGAAACCACTGTTGAATTCTCTCAATGGTTGATAGAGCATTCTCCAAAATTTATGAAAGGTTTTTCACAAACAGTTTTTGGTGGAAAAATAATTGGTGGCGGGCTTGACAATAGCGCGACGTGGATAACAAACATTCTCGGATTTAACAAAGGTTTCTGTGATTTTATTCCAGACTTATTAATGGGATTTCTCATCGGACTTTTTATTTACATCGCATATTTACTAATCGGCTGGATAACAAGATATACTCTATACATTCAACCTTTCAAGCTTAAAAAATCAGAAATAACGAGAATACAAAGCAGCTGGCTCAACATGATAGGAGGAAGCGCTTGGAAAATTCTTCTTATAGGAATCATCTACGCAGTCCTGATGCAAATACCTTTGCTTAATTCTTTCATAAACGTAATAACTTTTAAATTTCTAGGAGTAAATTTATTAATTAGAGCAATACTCATCGCGTTATACATCGGCTTTTTACCAGGCGCAATTGAATCATATTCAAGATACAGATTAAGAATGTATTACTATAAAAAAATTATGCAAACAAAATACGGAATTAGAAACATAAGACAGGCCTCATAAAATGTCAAAAAAAATATTCTTTATTTTAGTAATTTCTTTAATTCTTATTTCACTTCCATTTATCTCTGCGCAAGAAAAAAATCTTTTTCAAAAATCTTATGATATAACAAAAACATCCTGGGAAAATATAAAAGATTTTTTCAAAGACACAAAGGCCTATCTTTCTAATGCAAGCCCAAAACAAATTTTTGGATTTGAAATGAAACCATCATGGATTGGTTCTTTTCTAATTGGTTTTTTTGCTGGATTTATGATATGGCTGGTTTATTTTTTAATAAGAATATATCAGCTTTTTTTAGACAAACTAGTTATTGATAAAGATGAAGAATTTTTAACGCAAGAAGGCGGAATAAGATGGCTTAATCTCGCTGCAGGAAGAATTTGGAAAATCCCCTTAATTGGTTTATTATATATGGTGCTCTCTCAAATTCCAATCATAAACAGAATTGTTCAGGCAATAACATTTCAGTTTTTATTCATTAACTGGTTTTGGACTTCTTTAGTCATAGCAATTGAAATTGGTTTTCTTCCATTCATGATTGAAGAAACTCGAAAAGTAATGTATGAAACAAAATTAAGAGAAAAATTATTTAAGAACATGTCAACAAGATATAACTAATGTATAGGTTTATGACATATATCATGGGCTAACTAAAAATTACTTCTCACTTCGTTCGAAAATTAATTACGACTTCAAAATCGCCCTTGGCAGATTTTTCCGTCGAGAAAAATGATAACAACCTATCTCAAAATTTATGGATTAACAATTTCTTAGCGGAGAGCCTAAGCGTAAGCAAGGCTCGAAGCCATTAATCTTTGCGAAGCAAGAAAATTTACACATAAAAAAGATTGACATATACGCTAATTATACAACAAGATATAACTAACCTCTCCAAGGTTTCCACTCTTGACCTCTGTCTATTGGCTTCAATAAACGAATCAGAGTATTATATATAATACGGTTATTTTCATATTGAGCAACATCAGCTGGATTAAGAGTGCCTGCTCTCTTTTTAACATGTAAATTTTCTACTATTCCATATAAACCAGCTTCCATTTGGTTTACTTGTTCAACTTTCATCGCATATTGTCTTTCAGCTTGCTTATCACGCATTAGATCTTCTGGTGTAACAAACACTCCTCTTTGAGAAAGTTGATCTGCCATTACTTCAAGTCTTCTATGATTTTTAGCATTAATTCTTCGCTGGCCTCTTTCAGCACATCCATTTTGAAAAGGACTTTTTGTTGGATCATATTGATATACTGCTTCAGGTTCCATTTGTTCAATTATATTTGCTCTAGCATAACCATCTGCTACAGAATCAATTCCCCTCTTAGCCAACTTTCCACCTTCTACTACTCCTCTACCAAGCCCTTTTGTTACTTCCCAGCCGCAATAAAGTAATCCAGGAACTAACCATTTAGCAAACTCTTCTCCAGTATTATAAACCCCTTTAATCAATTTTCCAGCAGGCTTAAACGTAACACTATTAAGGCCTCTTGCAACACTAGCAACAGTTCCTCGTCTTCCAGCCCATTTCTTTCTACTAAGATCGTATTTCATTTCTCTTTCCCTTAAAACTTGTTCATATCCGGTTGTCATTTTACTTCCTTTATTAATTTATACAACATTTTAAACTTTATAAACCTTTCTATCTGTTATCACTTAGTAGTAGTTTATAAAATCTCTATTTTATAAAAATACAAATTCAGGGGGTGTCTAAGAATTCTTGATAATATTTAATTTACCGACGTGATTTCGGGATTCAGTTACGCCTCGGGTGGGTGGCAGGGGAGACGGTGGTGGGGCTACGAAATCACGTCGGAAGAGAAAGTATCAAAATAGAATTATTTTTTAAACACGCGCCCATTCACAATATTTAAAAGTTTCCAATCTCTATCTTATTATGAAAAAAGAGAGTGTAATCGTATTTATTATTATAGCATTATATATCTGTCCTATAATCCAAGCACAAGGATTAGAAGAATATAAAGAAAAGTTAGACAAAGTTGGAGAAACAGGGGAATTAATTCTCGACGAAGATATAAGACAAGAATACCTTGACAAAAAATGGACAGAATTTTCAACAAACTCGTCTTTCGTTAGATTCCTTAATTCATCAGAAACAAACATAAAAAAACTCGACCCTGCGTGGCAAATAATTTTCGGCTCAGAATTCGAATGGTCCTTTTTATTTATCTTAATATTTATTTTATGGCTTTTTTTCCTAGTTAACTTTTATAAAACATTTGAAATATTCACAGACAGTTCAACCGTAAAAATTCTGTTCGCAGGCATATTGGTTGTAGGAATCTCAGCAATTGGTTTGACAAAAATACTTGCAGAAACAGCCATTGAATTAATTAATAAATTACCTAATTTAACATCACAAATATCAGCATATACTATCTTATTAATGGCCCTTATATTTTTCACGGTCTACACTCATATATTAGAAAATTTAATAAAAAAATCAAAAAAAGAAGAAAAAATTAAAAAATCTTCAAAGCAGTCTAAACAAGCATTAACAGAAATTAAAAGATTAAAAAAAGAAATCAAGAAAAAAGGTATTGGTGGATTAAGTAATGAAGATAAACAAATGCTGAAAGAACTAAGAGAAGATAAAGAATTAGAAGATTTAGTAAGATCTGAAATTGAAGGAATGAGTGATGATGAACTTTAAACAGTATCTCCGAATAACCCCTTTTTGATTGATATATTACTTATTATAAAATTAGCTGCTCACTCGTATGGGAAACTACGTTTCCCCTAACAAGTCACCCCTTCCTTAAATTTGTGCTCAAGGCTGATATTCGCAGATTTCTAATTAACTATTATTAATGATCCGACGAGCGATTAGCGAGCGTTTACGTTTTGACAATTTAATATTAATAACAAAGCGTGGGCGCGAGCGAGCGATTTCACGTTTGAGGGGTTTCCCTTCGCGGGGCGGAGTGAGGTCGCGAGTAGAGGAGTGAAATTTTATTCTATTGGTATCTTTTTGGAAAATTAAATTATATTGCTATTTTTTCTCTGTTCGGAGATACTGCTAAAACCCCAGCGTCCTCTGCTTTTTCTTCTCCTTAACTTCTCTCAATTTTTCAAGTTGCTTCTCAACTCTTGCTTCAGAAAAATCATGCCTCTCAACAAGAATTTCTTTAATTCTTTCCTCATTTACTTTTCCAAAATTAAAATCAGCGTCTTCAACATTCGGCTTGTGAAATAAAGAAAAAATTTCCTGCCAATCAAATCTATCTTCTTCTGGCAAAGAAAGAATCTGTTCTTCAACTGCTTTAAAAATCAAAACCGGTTGTTTATATTGCTTAACAAAAATCAAAGCTTTCTTTTGCCCAATTCCAGGAATTCCCCGAGGATTATAATCAGTGCCTACAAGTATTCCTAAACAAATCAATTGGTCAAGATTTATTTCAAGCAAATTCAAAACCCTATCAAGCTCAATCAATTCCGGCTTAACTTCAATCCAACCAGAAATAGTTTTCCTTTTTCGGGCCATTGTCAAATTTTGAATCAAACGCGGAGTTCCAAAAAGCAACGAATCATAATCCTGGCTGACGGTTGCAAAAATATTATCTTTTTTTCTAGTCAAATAAGCAGCTTCTGCCTCACCTTCCGACGGCGCTTGAACAACTGCAATTCCCATCGCATTCAAAAGTTCTTTACTTTCTTCAATCATCTCTTCATCCAATCTTGTCAAAGACATTGAATATCTTTTCATCCCTGAAATATCTTCCTTACTTTTAGCTTCATCATATTTTTCCCGAGCCAAATCCCTCGACTCTTTTCTAATTTCATGCGTCTTACCTTTTTGCACAGGCGGCTCGCCGTCAAAAACATAAACCAAACTCAACCCATCAGAAAGCAAATTTATATTCCTATAAAAAAGCCCGCTCAAATGTGAAGTAATTCTTTTTTGATTATCCATCAACGGAGTTCCATCTTGCTGTCTAATCGTAGAAAGAAATTGATAAAGAACATTAAAACCATCTACAACAACTGTCTTTCCTCTTAACTCAGAAACTTCAATTTCTTTTCTCGGCACAATGTCACGAATGTTTAATCCCATAAAATAACAAAGAACATGAAGAATATAAAATTTTCCGTATTTGATTTTCACTCTTTTTGGCAACGCCAAGTCGAATAAGGGCGGGTTTTCGACGAAGTCGAAATTTAGTGGGCAATGAGAAAATAAAAAGAGAAAATTCAAACTAAAAAAACATTTAAAGATTTCTATTAAAATCCTTGACTTGTGATTCTTTTATAATCCTCTCTAATTCTATCAGCTTCAGGAAATTTTTTCTTACTAACATACTGTCCCCTCGCTTTTCTTACATAATGATCTTCATGAAGTTTATTCAAACCTAAATGTATATGCTCTAAAGTTAAAACTTCTATTGGCATTCCTAACTTAGGATTCCTTTCACTCCATCTTCCCCTAAAAAAATAAACTCTTTCCCAATCGGTCAACGCCTTCAAAAACTGTTCTGGTAATTGGCCTGTACTTAAAATTCCATAATAAACCCGTTTAAGAACATCTTTGTTTACAGCAGAATAAATATTCTTCCAAAAATCAACACTCCCAATTCTTTCTCCCACTTCAACCGCAAGTTCACTTTTAAGATACGGCATTTCTTGCCAATGCTCTCTTGGATTTATATGTGGATGTCTTAATGCGTTTTCAACTCCATCTACAATATCTTCATCCAATCCTAATCTATTCTCTAAAAGCTCTATCATAAATTTACTCTCAACTCGTAGTATAAAAAACTTTCTCTATAAAAAAACCTGTGTGCCCAACGGCATATGTCGAAGGGCAACAGGAAATTACTTCTCACTTCGTTCGAAAATTAATTGTAACTCCAAATCCGCTTTAAGCAGGATTTTCCGTTGAAAAAAATGATAACAGTATATTTCTAATATATTTTAGGTTCACTATTTCTTCGCGGAGACGAGCAATTTCACGAATGGCGCCCCAAAACTTTGTTTGAGTGAGGTCGCGAGCAGTGACGAAGTCTGGTCGAGCGTTTACGTTTTGACGATTTTGAATATCAATAACAAAACGTGGACGCGAGTAGGGTGTTTTGACTTTAACCATAAATTATCAATAGCAAAATCAAGGCGCGAGTAGAAGCCATTAATCTTGCGTCAGCAACAAATTTACACATAAAGTAAATATGACATATATCATAGTCTTATACACGCTCTAAAAAACCCAAACTTTAAATTCTCTTAACATCTTCTAAAATAATGAAAACGCAATTCATTCCAATAGACTACGACTACTTTGATTTTCAGGGAAGAAATTACATAAAAATAATTGGCAGAAACGAACAAGGCAAACGGGTTTGCGTCATCGACGAATGCGATGTTTATTTTTGGGCAGTTCTCAAAGATAAAATTAGTCAAGACAATATTAAAAAAATAATTAAAAGAATCTTAAAAATAAAACTTGACGTAAAGGGCCGAAAAACAAAAGTCGAAAAAGTAGAACTCCATGATAAAAATTTCCTAAGTAAACCAGTAAAAGCTCTAAAAATTTTCGCAACAAACTACAAAGACCTTCATGATATTGCTAGCCAAATCGACATGAAAGAAATCGAAAAACGACGCGGTTATGACTTAGGTTTCATAACTCATTACATAATTGAAAAAAATCTAATTCCATTAAACAACTACGAAATCGAAGGCGAACTTTTAAACAACTCAACAGAATTCGGCGGAATTGACATGGCTCTCGACGTAGATTTTTGCATCAAACTTAAATCACACAAAAATATAGATAAAATTAGCAAACAAGTTCATTCAAATTCAACTTCGCCTGGGCGGATGGTGGGGGGCGGGGGTGGGACTAATGAACTTGCGAGCAATAAACTCTTCATCCCAAAAATTCTCGCATACGACATTGAAACAGATGAATTCCAAATCGGCAAGGGAGAAATTTTAATGATTTCTTTAGTTGGAGAAAACTTCAAGAAAGTTATTACATGGAAAAAACCCAAGGGAAAAGACGATAACAATCCCATGAACAAGACTAGCAAAACTATTGGGGTGGGACAAGATCTGGGTGGGCACCAGGCAAGTTACGTTGAAATCGTCGAAGACGAAGCAGAATTATTAGAAAAATTTGTTGAATATGTAAAAACTTTGTCGCCAGATTTTTTAGTTGGATATTTTTCAGATGGATTCGATTTGCCATACTTAAAGGCAAGAGCAGAAAAAAACAGAGTAAAACTTTCTTTAGGACTCGACGGAAGTCAGCCGCGATTCAGCAAAGGAATAATGCTGACAGGAAAAATAAACGGAATCGTCCATATTGATTTATTAAAATTTATCCGAACAGCCTACTCGCAATATATGCAATCCGAAACACTTTCATTAAACGAAGTTTCAAAAGAATTTCTAAACGACACAAAAAAAGAATTTCAATTCAAGCATTCTTCTAAAATAACCCACGACGAATGGGAAAACTATTTTGAATACAGCTTGCACGATTCTATCTTAACTTATAAATTATTTGAAAAATTCTGGCCAGACATGTTCGAATTCACACGAGTAATGCAAGAACCAATTTTCGATGTCTCAAGAAACGGCATGTCTACTAATGTAGAAGATTACATAATTCATAATTTAAATCGTTTCAATGAAATTCCAGAAAAACGTCCAACTCACGAAGAAATCAGCTCAAGACGAAATCAAGAAAGATTCGAAGGCGCATTTGTATTCGAGCCAACTCCGGGCATTTACGAGAACATTGCAATGTTCGATTTCACAAGCAGTTATGGAAGCGTCATTGTAACCTATAATTTATCAAAATCAACTTACTTAGAAAAACCTTCAAAAGAAAATTACAATATTGAAGCCCTAAACAAAAAAGTTTACTTCTCCAAAAAACCCGGATTTTTTCCAGAAATGTTAAAAGAAATTATTATGCTAAGAAAAAAATTCAAAAAAGAATTAAAATCGTCAAAACCCGACAACGAAACAATCCTAAAAGCAAGAAGCAACGCGTTTAAACTTTTAGCAAACGCATCTTATGGTTATCAGGGATTTTTCGGAGCAAGATATTATTGCTTAGAAGCAGCCGCAGCAACAGCAGCATTCGCACGAAAATCAATTCAGGATGCAATAAAAGAAATTGACAAATCCGGTTTCAAGACAATTTACAGCGACACTGATTCAATAGTTTTCTTAATAAACAAAAAAACAAAATCACAAACACTTGAATTCCTAAAAAACTTAAATCAAAAACTCCCAGGAATAATGGAATTGGAACTTGAAGACTTTTTCAAAAGAGGAATTTGGGTAACAACAAGGGGAGGAACAACAGGCGCAAAAAAGAAATACGCTTTAATAAATGAAAAGGGCAAGGTGAAGATTAGGGGTTTTGAAACAGTTCGGCGAGATTGGTGTAATTTAGCGCGGGAAACTCAAAATAAAGTTTTACGAATGATTCTAGAAGAAGGTTCATATAAAGAATCATTAAAATATGTAAAAGAAATCGCAAAAAAACTTCGTAAAAGAGAAATTGATAAAAAATATTTAATAATTAAAACCCAGCTCAAACGCCCGATTGACGAATATAAAGCCAACACTCCACACATTCTCATCGCGAAAAAAATGCTCAAAAAAGAAATGCCTGTCTCAATGGGAACTTTAATTGAATACTTCATCACTGAATCAAAAAATAAAAAAGCATTAGTCAGAGATCGCGCCATGTTGCCAACAGAACCAGGCGAATACGACATCAAATATTATTTAGAACATCAAATTATTCCAAGCGTAGAAAACATTTTTCAAGTCTTTGACATTAACATTTCAGAAGAACTAGCAGAAAGTAAACAGAAGAGGTTGGAGTTTTGATGAACACAATCACAATTTTACACGAGAAGAATAAGGCTTATAATCATGTGCATTAACATCGTGTCCATAAGTAATATCTAATTCTTTTCCAACCCTGTTCAACATGAGTGATAAAATAATTCTGTATCTAGTAAAAGACAATCCATATTTTTTCATAATCTCATCATCGCTAAGAATTAATCTATCTTTTCTAAGTCCTGTTCTATCTATTAAAACACCAATATTAACTTTTTCGACATCCCTCATTTTATCAAGATAAACCATAACTAAATCATGGTTATCAGCAAAATACTCCAAATCAGTTCTTAACGGCTTTTCGGGTTCTGACTTCACTGGAAGCATTCTTTCAACCTTAGGCAATTTTCCAATTACACTATTATATTTTCTTCGTCTGACTCTTTTATCTTCTTCAACAAAAGGTCTTTTTAGCCTAACACTCTTTTCTATACACTGCTCTGCCAAATCCGGAGAATTCCAATCATACCTTGAACTTTCCTCTCTTCTCAAAAATGGTTCTAAATCTCTAATCCACTTATCAAAATCAGAATAACAAATTCTTCCAGAAAAAGGAATATAACTCTCACCTTTCACATCAATGCCTCCTTTAATATCCAAACATCTTCCAACCCTATCCAATAAAGAATTGAGAGTGCCATCAAGATTACCAACTAACACCCCATATTTCCTAGCTAAAGAATCCAAATCACTCATTGTTCCATCAACTCCTAAACCATATCTTTCTCTAAAAATTTGCATTTCCCTTTCACCAATCCCTGCAAGCCTTTGTAAAATTGGCTCAACCTTATCTCTCTTTAATTTATCACTTAATTCTCCCAAGACCTCTTCTCTAGTCTTAAATTTTCCTTTAGAAGAATTAAGCCTATTTTTATTAATCTCAATTCTATCAGATAAATTATAAAAATCTTCTTGAAATGGATTAATACCATTTCTAACTTGATGTTCCAATCCTACATCATCCAAAATACTCGTAACAATTTGTCTAACTCTTTCCTTACTTATTCTTCCTCCAGATTTTTTAGATTCACTTCTTGATGCAATTTCTTCTAAAGAATAATCTACTCCATCTCCCTTTAAACCAAACCAATCTAAAAACATTTTTCTGTCTCTTTCACTATGTTGTCTTGGAAGATTATCTAAGACTTCCAAAACAGTTTCTTTTTGATATAAGGAATCCAAAACTTTTCTAGGAGACTTAATTCTTTTATCAGGAAATATATCAAATAAAGACCTGTCTGTATTTCCATCTTTTCCAGGAAGACTTTCATCTAATCTTACATCCTGTCCATACTTCAAATAATTTAAATCACTTTTTATGTAAGACTCTTTAAATTTTGGAAAAGCTCTTACAACTTCTTCAAGAGTCGGCTCCCTACCTTCTCTTGCCACAAAATTCATAACAAAGCGAGATATCTTGTTTCTTCTATGATATACATGAACCGGAATTCTCACTGTATCTTTATTATTAGCAATAGCTCTTGTAATAGCGTGGCTTACCCACCAACCAGCGTATGTATTCAATCTAACACTGTTTTCTAAATCATAATTTAGAATCGCTCTCTTATACCCTATCATTCCTTCTTGAAACAAATCATTAATATCTAATATAGTGCTAATACTGCGATGATCACTTGCTTTTTTTAACACAAACCTTACATTTGACTCCATCAAATCGTTAACAGCAACCTCATCACCTTCAGCAACTTTTCTCAGCAACTCGCGTTCCTCTATCGCTGATAAAATAGGTAACTTAAAAGAATCTTTAAGGCCGGCTGGAAACATATTATAACGAAACTTGAAAGACTCCAACATTCTATTTTCTCTAAAAAGCTCTCTTCTAGTTTTTGGTATTGCAGATAAAGAACCATTTCTAATTTTTTCTTCTAAAATAGCTATATCACTTCTAGCAACATAATACCTTTCCCTATCAATCTCCTCATCATCTTTATTATCCTCCGGAGTTTTCAATGGTCTCTCAATCTGCAAATCTCCAGTCATAACAGCATCATGAATAACATCATAATTTAATCCAGAAAACTCTGCTGCCTGAACTAATGTTATTTTTTTTGACTTGGGAATTTGACCTTTTTTTAATCTCACATCAGCACTATGCTTTGAAGTAATACCAAAAAATGCTAAAGCATTCTCAATATTGGACTCAGAAATACCGTGTCTTTTTGCCAAAACCTCAACAGAAGCATCAGAGGTTTTTTTAATTTCTTTTAATATCTCGAAACTCAAAGTTCCCTTGCTTCTCGTTTTTGCCATAAGGAAAACATAAATAAGATAATTTTTAAATATTATAGTCATCAATAATACATGAACACAAAAAACAAAGCAATATTAAAATTTTCATTGTTCGTTGTAATTTTAATTCTTGCAATAATAATCTTCTGGAAACCTTTAACAAATATTTTTTCAGACAAAGAAAACGTTAAAGAATTTGTTTTAGGTTTCGGAATTTTCGCGCCGATTATATTCATATTGGTAATAGCACTCCAAGTTTTACTCGCACCAATTCCAGGACAAGTTGCAGGATTAGCAGGAGGATTTATTTTCGGCGCAGCACTTGGCACAATTTACAGCATGATGGGATTAATTATTGGTTCATTCTTCGCATTCTACTTATCCAGAAAATTCGGCCGCCCTTTCGTAGAAAAAATCGTAGAAAAAGAAACAATTAATAAATTCGATAAGACAATTAATGAAAAGGGATTATTTGCTTTATTCTTAATATACCTTCTTCCCGCACTTCCTGACGACGCTATATCCTTCCTTGCTGGTTTAACAAAAATAAAAATCAGAACACTTGTATTAATTTCAGCAATAGGAAGACTTCCAGGATTTATTATATTGAGCATAATTGGAGCAGGTCTCGCATCAGAAAACACCGGCTTCTCAATATTATTATTCATAACAATGATGTTAATATCTATTCTAATTTATCTTAAAAAAGACTACTTTGAAAAGTTAATGATTAAATTAATAAAAACAAACAAGGGTGTGTCTAATAGTTCATAGAATACTTAATTTTCCGATGTGATTTTGTTAATTCCTAACTTCTCGGGTGGGTGGTAGGGGAGTGGTTGGTGGGCCTACAAAATCACATCGGAAGAGATAATATGAAATAGAATTATTTTTTAAACACACCCAGCAAACAATTAAATTTATAAAACCAATAAATTAAAAACTCCTATGATAAACGAACATGGCCATTACCTGCCGGGCTTTAATCCTTTAGAAAGTTATGTTGACAAAATAGAAAGTGAACTTAGGAGACTTAAACCCGAAGTGGTACAATCTTATGAACTTGAAAACTCTCCTCAAGGAAGATTAGATACATTATTTTACTGGTTAAATCCATTAAGACAAGTAAGAGTCAATTCTTCAAGAAAAATTCTTAAAGAAAAAGAAGATCAAAACGCTCAAGAAACTGCAGCAGGGGTTTTACATCTTCCTAAAAGAAAAGTTCAAAGATAATAACCAAAAAGTTATTACAAACATTTAAAAACTTATTTTTCTACGTATGATTTCTATTTCATATAAAATATAAGTTAAATAAATATTTGTAAATATGTAAAATGGAATCAATAAAATCAAGATTTGAAAGTAATTTAGATATTGTAAGAGAATTTAATGAAGAACAAGCTTCAGCCCTTTTAACATTAAGTGAAATTACAAAAAGGACTCACGATAAAGAAGGGATTCGTGGGGGCGTGCTTGTGCCCCTAAAATTAGCTGGATATGAAGCAGAATTAATAGAAGATGATGGAATGAGATTTGGATTTGAATTACAAGTAGACGGACAATCAGATGGAAAAAATTTAGGTCTTTTAATTCCAGTATATCCTCGCTCTTATGAATTAACAGATAGGGAAATAGATTTTTTCAGGGTTTACGCGGGAAGAGCAGGTCTCGCAATACACCACGCACAACTGCACCATGACCTTGAAGAAAAAGTTGCCCAGCACGAAAGAATAAAAGGTTTCCTAGCACATGAATTAAAAGCACCAATCCAAACAATTTACGCCTTAACATCAATGGCTGTATTAAATTTAAAACAGGGCGATACTGAAGAAGCAAAAAAGCATCTCGAAAATGCAAAATATGGGTTGCAAACTTTAACAGATTTAACAGGGCTTTTATATTTAAGTGGAATTTCAAAAAGAGATCTTGAAGAAAGATTTGAACTTGTAGATATAAAAGAAATGTTTTTAAAAAATGCACAATTTTACGCTGAATATTTAAAAGGTCAGAAAATAGGCCATAAAGTTATGTATACAAATACAAAAGAAAATCCTCTTAATATATTATTTAATAAAAGTGTATTAAATGCAGTAATGTCAACTCTTTTTGGAAATGCTGTTTCATATTCGCCAGAGGGCTCAGTAATTTATCAAGGAGTAAAAAACACTGGAAAAGATTTGGAAATGATTACAGAAAACCTCGACGCGAACAATAGAGAAAGACAGCATTTCGGAATGGGAAGTGGATTAGGTTTTCCATTTGTACAAAGCATAGTTACTCAT
>Ga0208375_1001906_pt1 | contig 21140 bp, 19 predicted proteins | sample RifOxyD1_FD_184038 | JGI IMG/M metagenome (GOLD analysis project Ga0208375, IMG submission 184038) | Soil microbial communities from Rifle, Colorado - Rifle Oxygen_injection D1 (SPAdes) | ecosystem: Environmental > Terrestrial > Deep subsurface > Rock core/Sediment | place: Rifle, Colorado... | reverse complement strand
AGATTAAACAAAAAAACTGAGATTTATTATATTTTAGGAGCTAATGCGCAGGAGTTTCAAAAATATAAGGAAGCAAAAAAGTTTTATGCTCGAGCATTGCAAGGATCGACGGGTAATCAATTATTAAAAATAAAAACTCAAATTGCCTTGGCTGAAATGCACTACAATGACGGGGAATATAAGCCAGCTATTAGGCTTTATGAATCAGCCTTGAGTGAGCATGACGATAAATGGTGGACGAAGGATGCCTATAATTTGTCATGGAGTTATTTTAAAGAAAAAAAATATCAAAAGGCTATCGAAGTTATGAAACAAGTTCATAATAAAAGTGGTAGCGACAAATATATTGATGTTTCTGACCGAGCTGCCCGTGATCTAGGATATTTTTACTCTACAGCAGGAAACCCTAACCAAGCTGCTGAGTTTTACAAAAAATCTGGAAAAGATGTAGGTGAAAATTTATTAAAGGTTGGTCAGCATCTAATAAGTTACGGTAAATATGCTGCAGCTGAAAAGACCTTGGCGCAAGCAGTGACTACTTTGGAAGATGAGAATATGCAATTACAAGCAAACATTGCGCTTGTAGATTTATATGACCGATCGGGCAATTACTCATCACATTTGGCAACTTGCAAAAAGCTAAAACCATTTATGCAAAATAAAAAATTAAATGAAGATCAAGAGAAGCAGTATCTTTTTCAATTAAAAAAAATATCTGCAATATTACAAAACCAAGTAGCAGCAAAGACCTATGGACATGATAAAGCTAAGCAAACTCAAAAAGCTAATATGGCAGTTGGATATTTTGAAATTCTAAAGGAAGTTGATTCGTCTAAAGCTTACTTATATGAATTTACCATTGCTGAAACTTTATTTGCTTCGGAAAGATTTAATGAGGCAATTGAATATTATGATTCAGCTGCACAAAAGGCAAACGCTGCCAATGATACTAAGATTGCAGAACTTGCGGGTAAAGGTTTGATTGTATCTCTTGATCAAAAAGGAGTCAGCTCGGAAAAAAAGAAAAAATTTACCGTGCAAGTATTTAACAATTATCTGAAAAATAATCCAAAATCAGATGAAGCATTCAAAATATATCAAAGACTTTTTACCAGCAATATGGAAAAGAAAGATATTGCGGAAGCCGAAAAAACGCTCTTAATGTTCCGGAAACATTTCCCGTACGCTCATGCCAAGCAGGAAGCAATGCTGGCAGCCATAATGGATTATTACAAAGTGAACAAAGATAGAGAGAATTTTTCTAGATGGGTTGAAAAAATAAAAAGGAATGAATTTATTGTCAATAGCAAATATGCGGCACAGCTTAATAAAATATCGCTTGCAATGCAGTTTGAGAATGTCCAAGGTTTAATGAGTAAAGGAGATAAGAAAAAAGCATTGGTCACCTACGTAGCTATCTATAAAGATAAAGATTCTTCTTCGGAAGAAAAAAAATATGCAGCTTACAATATCATGCTTCTTTTTAACGAATTGAAAGATGTTAAAAGAACAGTCAACTGGGCCGAAAGAGCATTGCAATTGATGGATGATAAAGATGTGGCGAAATTTGATACATCTTTTTTGGCAATTGGAAATGAAATGTTCAATCGCAGAAAATTTAATGAATCAGTTTTTGTTTATGAAAAAACACTTTTAAAAATATGTAAAACAAGCTCGGTAAAGAAAAAAACATTTTTTAAAAACGCTTATATAATGTATCTGGCAGATCAAAAAATAGAAGAGGTAAGGAACCTAGTCAGGCAAACAGCCTTGTGTGAAATCCCTCAGGATCTAATTGACCAAGCAAATATAGAAGTGTTGCAGTCTTTAGTTGAACTTAAAAGATGGAATTCGGTGGAAGATCAAGTGGGCATCATGGAAAAATCTCCTGTTTTACAAGCAGAATTGATAGAACCTGTTTACAAGTTAAGAAATGAGCTTATGCAAAACAGCAGAACTGAAAAGGCTCAAGAACTTAAGAGAAAAATCTTTTCATATTTTGCTACTGCCAAGAAACATAAATACCAAATTCCGCTCAAGGGTTTAGATGTAGTGGCAGCTTTCAAAGTAGAAGATTTAAATGTGGAAATCAAGAGATTCAAAGAAATAACGCCAATTTTTCCAGAAGAAAAATATAATGCTTTATTACAAAATAAATTTGTACAATTAAAAAAGCTTACAGATGAGGCCTTAGAGGTGTTAAGTATAGGATCAGGTAAAGGGCTTGTGCGTGCATATAAAGTTTTGATTGAAAACTATCTAACAATAATTACCGACATGAGAGCGTTTACACCACCTGGAAAATCGGCTGATTATGTAGCTTCGTTTAAGAAGAGTATGTACGATTTATCAAGGGACTTGGAAAAACGTTCCAATGAGTTTACTACTGAAGCCAGACGTCAAATCATCAGTAATGATATCTTATCAAACGAAAATTATCTATTTTTGAATACAGCTAAAATGCCGATCCAGCTTGAGTACGTCTACACCCCTGGCGGAGTTTTGATGGATAGAGGGGGTAGAAAATGAATTGGGTAATTTATTTTTCAATAATGCTTTCGCTATATAGCTGTGCTAGTTCGCAATTAGATGATAACTTGGATTTTGAATTCGATTCAATTAGCAACGAAGATTTTAAAATTATTGAAGAAGTCCCTTACAAAGAACACGAAGATGTTTTTGAAGAAGTTGAAATAGAGGACGATTCTTTAGCCAAAGAATCTATGGCGAGAGTTTCAGAGCCGAAACTAATAGCGGTCGAAAACAAAGTCAGTAATGTTATTTCTAAAGGTATAAGTTTATGTTATCGAAAGCAATTTGATGCTGCATTTGAAATCTTTGATAAAACCTATTTTGAATTTAAAAATCATCCTAGCTATTGGAATCAAATTGGAACTTGCTATTTTTTAAAAGGTGAAACCAAAAAAGCGTTTTTGTATTATAACAAGGCAAGAGATCTAAACCCCAATTATGTCCCCGCAATAAATAATCATGGCGTAATTTACCAGCAAGAGGGAGACCATTATAAAGCACTTAAAGTGTATGAAAAAGCCTCTAAGTTAAATAGTTTTGTTTTAACTCCACTGTTCAATATTGGTCAGCTTTATTTGCGTTATGGTTTTGCGGAAAAAGCTAAAAATATTTTCAAATCATTGTTAACTAAAAATCCAAGTGATGTTGACGCCCTTAATGGCATGGCCATGTCCTATTTTTTATCGGGGAATACTTCGAATGCTCTAGCTTATTGGGAAAAAATAGATAGTGAATCTCAAGCAAAGCCATATATCGGATTAAACTATGCGGTTGCTCTTAAAATGTCAGGAAAAAAGCAAGAAGCTGAATCAGTTTTTGATAAAGTGAATGATAGTAAATTGGGTCAACTGACTAATTACTATAAAAAAGTGAAAAATTATATAGGAGTTCAGTAATGAAGTTAAGCTTAATAATGATAATTGTGATTATTTTCATTTCGGCAAGCTTAGCAGAAGTGGATAAACCAGAAGTTATATATAAATATAAGAAATTTGAAAAATTTGATTTTGAGGACATGGTGGTTGAGGGTGAGACTGGATCACCCGGCGACTTAAGTGTTTCGTCCAGGTTTCAAAGAAAATTCAGCAACAAGTTGCCGTATCGAAAAAATTTTCATGCTGAAATAAAAAAAGCAGTAGAAAGAATTAGATAAGTTTAGATTTATCAAGGGGTAAGGTGTGGAGCTACACAATACGAAGGAAAGAGTATTTTTTGAGTTAAGACCTAAAGGCATTAAAGCCAAAGGAATTCGGTTTGCCAAAGGACGTAAACTCCTCGGTAGTTCTGAAACGTGTGAAATTTATTTGCCTTTCACCGGGATTGCACCTATCCATGCAGTTGTCGAAGTTGGGGACCAAAATTTCAGACTTTATGATATGAATAGCCAGACTGGATGTTTTTTAAACGGACAAAAAATAATTAAGGCTGATTTCAAATTAAATGATGTTTTAAAATTTGGTAAGTACGAATTTATTTTTTCTCGTGTAAGTGAAGAAGCTAAAATACCTTCCGTCTTGTCAAAACACACCTCAGTGGTTATTGGCTCTGATTTGCCTCCTACCATTGCTGAAGTTAAAGCTCCGCCTAGTTCTCCGGGTATAGTAATAAAAGCCGAAGAAAAGATAAAGCAAGAAATTGAAAATATTCCAAGAGTAGAGTATCCCCTTGCCAAGGATCCGAGCGCTGAATTTAGTGAATATATATTTGAAGATGTTGATTATTTATATCCTATTTTTAAATATGATATAAAAAAGACCGCGGTCGAGGTTATTATTCTTTCTAAAGATAGAATCTTTTCAATAGATTATATTCCAGCTGAGAAAGGGATTTATAAACTGGTTGGCTTCAAACCAACTGCTAATGAGCTAGAGTTTCCATATTTGTCTCAGAAAGATAAATTTCAGTTTTTGGAAATTAGCGATAGTGACGTAGTGGTGTATACTCCTGATGGCTACGAAAGCATGATTTTATCTGATAAAAATACTGGTGAAAATTTAAAAAATATCCCATCGATATCACTTAGAAGTAATGATATTGTAAGATATATGGCGGGAGATATTCAGATTTTTGTTCGAAGAACTGATGCTCCACCTGAAGTTAAAGCTGCTCCTTTTTTTAGAAGAGACAAAGAATTCAAAAAAATATTAGTTTTGTCGCTATTTTTCTTATCAATTTTTTTGGTTCCAATTGTTTTTTTCCAAGTTGATAAAGAGCTAGATAAAGAAAAGGATCCAGAACGTATAGCAACTATCATGTATAAACAAAGAGTGAAGTTGATAATTACGAAATCTCCTGCAATTGATGTGACCCCGGAAAAACCCAAAGAAATTCAAAAATCTCCAGAGCAATTAAAAGTTGTACAACCTAAAGCACCTGAACCTAAAAAAGAAGTTGTAAAAAAAGAAAAACCTGTTGAGAAGTCCGGTGTGGAAAATGCTATTACTTCAAAACCTGCGAAAAAAGCAGAACCAAAGAAAGCAGACGTTGATAAAATTAAACCTATGGTAAGCAAGTCACCAGATCATCCGGGGACTACTCCTAAAAAAGCGGTACCTCAAAGAGTCACACCTCAAAGAGCTAATCTTAATAATAACCTCTCTAAAGGTCATGTAGATACTTATAAGGCAATTAATTTTAATAGCACTTTAAGTTCAGTTTTGGCTAAAGGTGGTTCGGCTGCAGCGGTGTCGAATGTAGCGTCTTCTGCGGGTGAGGAGGGGTCTTCGAGTTCTCTTGAGGGTACTGGCGTGGAATCTGCTACTAGCAAACTTGCTACGGTTAGTACAAAAACTGGATCTTTGGCCGGAACAACTGAAGGAAAGCTTGATGCTAGTAAAGGTGTTGCCGGACTTGCCAATAAGAAAAGTATTTATACAGTTGGTGTACCGTCACCAGAAGTTTTGATGGGATCTATGGATCCTGATGTTATCAGAAGAATTTTACAAGATCATATTCCTCAATTTCGAAATTGTTATCAACAAGAATTGGATCGTTCGAAAGCTGCCTTTGATGGAATAGTCCCACTTAATTTTATTATCGGATCATCAGGACACGTTACTCGAGCTGGTGTGGTTGGCCAAAGCAATATGCCTGCCAACGTGAAAAAATGCGTAATCAATGTATTGCGGGGGATAAGATTTCCAGAGCCACTCGGTGGAGGTGTAGTTGAAGTCAGTCAGCCGATGAATTTTTATCCACGGCAGTAATTACCCATTGATGACGAAGTAACTTAAAAAATCTTGAAGAAGTATGTCTTACAATTTAATAATTGTTGTTAATTAGTGTTAGATTACCTAAAAGTTTTGCGAGTGCAATAGTTTCATTTTATGGTGGAACATGAAGTTACTGTTTATTAACAAAGTTTAGAATTCATTCTCTCCGCGTACAATGAATTTGAATTTTTGAAACCCAGCTTCCGCACTAGTGAACATTAATTTTTTTAAATAAGTATATTTAATGGTTTTATCCACAATTAAATTTACTAGACCTGAAAATTTAGGAGCATCTTCAGCTGATTTTTCAATTTCTTTAAATTTATCAACTTTTTTTACTAGTTCATTAAAGAGCGGGACAATCCTTCTTTTACCCATATCGTAAACATTTTTTTCTTCCATATCATTTAGGGCAGCAGAGTTTAAAACCACAACATCATCTACCCAAATAGTTGTAGGAGATACCTGAATTACAACTCCCGGAGTAATTAGATTTTTTGTTATAGAATCTGGAAGTTGCACCCCACTTGGTACATTTAAAGTTGCACTGCTGGAGTCATAATATCTGATAAGAAAAACAAGGAGTATGGTGATGATATCTAAAAGAGAAGTGATATCTATATCCATATTTGTTTTTTTTCTTCTTTTGCCCCTATTTCTTATAAAACGAGATTTAAGCATAACTTCACCTAACTTTGAATATCACCAAAAATAATATTTCCAAACAATTCCTGAGTTTTATGTTGGATGCCATCTTTATCAGGTTCATAAAAAGCTTTATCAGTTGGACGTAATAATTTTACAGTGTCCATGATTTTAACAATGTCTTGGTATTCAAGATCAGCTTCTGGATCAAGGATAACAGTTTTTTCACTTAGATTACTTGATTTGATATCAATTAATGTTTCTCGAAGCATTTCATGATCGTATTCCCCAGTAGAAATGTTTGGAATTTTTTTATGAAGTGAACTGGGTATACCTGTATAAACACTTATGTAATTTTCGTAAATTTTTAAAGTAAGGGCAAGTTGTTTTTTGTCAGGAGGAGGCTCTCGATTGGAAACCATCGGGACATCACTTTGTATTTCAAAAATTTTTAAAAAGCTTATCGACATTAATAAGAAAAAGATAAAAGTGAAAATTGCATCCATAATTGGAATTAAGTTAGGTTTATCTGGTGCCTTTGATCTTTTTCTTCTGCTTGGGATCCTATACACATTAGCCGCCTTGTTTATTGATCACTGATTTTTTTTGTTCCAAGAAGATCCATTAATTTTACAGAATATTCATCAATCTCACTGATAATTTTTTCAGATTTGCTTGATAGATATGCGTGAATAACCATAATGCTAATGGCGGCAATTAGACCTAAAAAAGTGGTATTCATGGCCATGGAAATACCTTTAGCCAAAAATTGTGATTTTTGAGTAGGGTCAACACTATCCAAGGCAGCAAATGCCAATATAAGACCCTGAATTGTTCCAAGTAGTCCAAACAGGGTTGAAATGTTAGTTATTAATTGCAGATAATTCAGTCGCAGTTCAACTTTAGGAATAACTTCAAGCGCGGTTGCATCTATGGCATTTTGTATTTGTTCTGGAGATTGCGTTGATCTTTTAAGACCGCTCTTTAGCACTTTGGGTAACACAGCTTGAGAACCTGAACAAACTCGAATAGCTCCCTGTATGTCGTTGGAGAGAATGTATCGCTGTAATTCATTCATGAATGATGGCCCATCAATATCATATTTTCTAGCCAGCTTGAAAAAACGATCGATGCAAATGGCGATTCCAATGCCCCAAATAATGGCGATAATATACATGAATACACCGCCTTCATTCATGAAGTTTGCTATAAAATAATATATATTCATAAGTGATAAACCTTCCGTGGACACAGTGGACTCCTTGTTAATTTCATAAACTTATATCTATATATTATATCAGATAGTTATCTGTGGATAAAAAATATCTAAGGAATATATTGCCCAAAGTTGATTGAATTATGCGGGTAATTGAGTTTAGTTAATTATAATTTTCGGGGTAAAAGCTTCTTTCAATTCCTTCAACTAAAATGTGAATGATTTTAATATGGACTTCTTGAATGCGATCAGAAGTATGGGCAGGGACAATTATAGGAATATCAACTAATTTTTTAAGTTTACCGCCGTCTTTGCCTAAGAGTCCTATAACTTTAATTCCATTTTTTTTAGCGACTTCAGCCGCATGGATTACATTTGCAGAGTTACCGCTGGTGGATAGTGCCACCAGGGTGTCTCCACTTTTACCAAAACTTTCTAGGTATCTCGAAAAAATATACTCATAACCAAGATCGTTGCTTACACAGCTAATATAAGAGGGATCATTAATGGCAATAGCTCGCAAGGGAGGACGTTTTTTACGGAAATAACCAGTCAGTTCTTCAGCAAAATGGGCAGCATCACACATTGAACCGCCGTTACCACAAGAATAGATCGTGCCATTTCCTTTTAGTGTTTCCACCAAGATATTGACTGATCTTGAAATCAAATCAATATTGTCGGGAATACCAATAAAACCTTCGAGAGCTTTTTGCGCTTGAAAGAAAGCTGCTTGAACAAAAGAACCCATGCTATTGGACTAGTTCTTCAAGCGATTTCATAATTTCAATTTTAGGTTGAACCCCGACTAAAGTTTTAGAAGGATTGCCATCCTTGAAAAAAATCATTGTTGGGATACCTCTGATGCCATATTTTTGAGCTAGTTGGCTGTTGTTATCAACATTAACTTTTACAATTGATACTTTATTTCCCATTTCGCCCGCAATTTCTTCCAAGAGGGGAGAAAGGGTTCGGCAAGGTCCACACCATTCGGCCCAAAAATCAACTAACACGGGCTTTGATGAATTTAAAACTTCAGTTTGAAAATCGTTCTCGTTTATACTTTTTAATGAACTCATTTTGTGCTCCTTCGAAAATTTAAAATATCTTACACTAATAGAACATCACTATCCTAATCAATTTCTTTGATATCGAAAACCCCAGATTAGTGAACGCTGCGCATTAATATTGAAAAATATTCCACATTAGTATTCTTAATATAATGCGCTAAAATGAATATATGAATCAAAATAGAAATTATCTTTTTAAATCCTCCATGCAAACCCATAAAGTTGCTCGGTTGGTAGCTAAAGCGGTTGATTTATTTATAGTGATTATTTTGTCGGTTTTTTTATATCCGTTTGGAATTTTGCTTGGAATAATTTACTTGTGTTTTGCTGACTTTATTCAAGGTGGACAGTCGGTTGGAAAAAAAATTATCGGACTGAAAGTAATTTCATTGGAAGACGGATCACCTTGCAGTCTAAAACAGTCTATAAAAAGAAATCTTCCTTTTACCATCCCACTTTCATGTATGATCGTACCGGTTATTGGATGGTTATTTGCTGTTTTTTTAGGATTTGTTTTGATTTCTTTAGAAATAATTATTTTGTTTAAGCTTGATTCAGGACACCGACTTGGTGACGTTATGGCAGATACTTCAGTGGTCAGTAGTGACTATATAAAAATAAAAAGTAGTTCTAGTGATGCATCCTGGTTATCTCCTAAAAAAGAAATGGGATAAAATCTATCAAGTTACTTTTATAATAATCAATTCTGATTTATTCTAGGGTACATTTTAAAGGAGAGATTGTGAAATCTAGATTGATTCTTGTTGATTTAAGCAGTTTTATCTACAGGGCTTTTTATGCCATAAGAATGCTTAATGCTCCAGATGGTACGCCTGTCAATGCCGTCCACGGAGTTCTTTCCATGTTTTTAAAATTAATATCTGATTACCAGCCAACTCATATGTTGATAGCTAAAGACAGTAAGGGACTATTAAAAAGAAAAGAAATTTTCCCCGAGTATAAAGCAAACCGACAAGAAACGCCGGCAGACCTGATAGCTCAGTTTGATATTATTAACAAGCTGGTGGATAAAATGGGGTTAGTGAGTGTTTCCAAAGAAAAATATGAAGCGGATGATGTCATTGGCACTGCAGCTACAATTTGGAAAAATAATTTTGATGAAATACTAATTGCTTCCAGTGATAAAGACCTTATGCAATTTGTAAGCGACAATGTGAAGATGGTCGATACCATGAAGGATAAGATTTACTCAAGAGAAGATGTTTTTGAAAAAATGGGAGTATGGCCCGAACAGATGGTGGATTACTTGGCCATAATTGGTGATTCTTCGGATAATATTCCTGGGATGAAGGGTATAGGGCCTAAGGGTGCTAGCAAGCTTTTAAACGATTATAAAACGTTGGAAGGTTGTATATCGGCAAAAGACACATACACGGATAAAAGAATAAAAAATGCTTTTGATAATTATTTACAAGACGCCATAATTTCTAAGCAATTGGTTGAAATAGATACAGACCTTAAGCTGGATGTAGATTTTAAAGATCTAAACGTTTTATTTAATCCTACGGAAGATTTAATTAATTTTTTGAAAGAGCTTGGCTTTAAATCTGTTCTTAAAAAACTCTCTGATATGAAATACGGGGAGTATCAAGCTCAAAAAAATGATGATTCAATAAAACCACGAATTATGGAGAGACCCAAAATTGAATTTAAGCATACTCATTTGAATTCTATAAAAGAATTAGAACAAGTATTGAGTAAACCAATTATTTCTATGATTGCCAAATATTCAAATAATGATCCGCAATTTGAAATGATGGAGGCAATTAGTATCAGCACGGATGGGCTTGAGTCATTTTATTATCATATTGCAGATTTAGATAAAGAGTTTAAAAAAAGCATAATTTCGTTAATCGTTCAAAAATCTAACTTAGAGATAATAGGATATGACACTAAAACTCACATGGTCGCCTTGCTTCGCGAGGACTTGATATTTAATGCAAAATTTTATGATGTTTTACAGGCTTATTACAATCTCGATACCGGAGGCGCCAAGAATATTGAGTACGTAATAAAAATGTTTCTGGGGATTGATGTTATTGATGAAGCTTCGATCGTCAATTTTAGTAGCACAAGAGAGTTTGAAGCGATCTTTTGGGGAGAACGTGCATGTGCATTATTTCAACTCAAAAATATTTTGGAAGAAAAATTAAAAGAACAAAACTTGGAAAAGATCAATCATGATATTGACCAGCCGCTTATTCCAGTTTTGGCCAAGATGGAAAAGGAGGGGGTACTGCTTAATAAAGCATTTTTTTTAAAACTAGAAAATGATTTTTCTAAGGAAGCACAAAGTGTTGAAGAAGAGATTAATAAAATTACCAATTACCCTATAAATCTAAAATCGCCTAAACAAGTGTCAGAATTGCTTTTCGAGAAATTAAATTTGCCAATAATTAAAAAAACCAAAACCGGGATATCAACTGATATAGATGTTTTGCAAGAACTTCACGGTATGAAAATTAGTGAAGTTCCTGGGTTACTTATCAAATATAGAGAGTTGGAAAAATTACTTTCAACTTATGTTAAAGTTCTTCCCGAAATGGTGAACCCCAAAACCGGAAGATTACATACTCATTTCTATCAAAACAATGTTTCCACCGGAAGATTATCTTCTGATCGACCTAATCTTCAAAACATTCCCGTAAGAAGCAAAAATGGTAAATTAATTCGAAAAGGCTTTATCGCAAGACCTGGGTGGCTTTTATTATCAGCCGACTATTCGCAAATTGAACTTCGCTTGCTCGCCCATTTTTCCAAAGATAAAGTTATGGTGGATGCCTTTTTAAATGATTTAGATATTCACTCTCAGACTGCCTCAGAAGTGAGTGGTGTAAGTTTAGATAAAGTTACTTCGGAGGAAAGATCTATAGCAAAAACAGTTAATTTTGGACTTATGTATGGACAGTCATCTTTCGGTTTGGCCCAGACACTTGGTATTTCTAGAAATGAAGCAAAAGATTACATTACAAAATATTTTGAAAAATTCTCCAGAGTGAAATCATTTCTTGATGAGTTAAAAGAAATTGCCACTCAAAAAGGATTTTCAGAGACACTCTATGGTAGGAAAAGATTTATCCCGGAACTTAACAATCAAAATAGAATGATAAAATCCGCAGGTGAAAGGTTGGCGGTAAATTCTCCTATACAAGGGACAGCCGCTGATATTTTAAAAGTCGCCATGATTAATCTTGATAAAAAGTTGAGTGATCAAAATTTAAAATCTAAAATGCTGCTTCAAGTTCACGATGAATTAATTTTTGAAGTTCCCGAAGATGAATTGGAATTGATGAAACGAATTTTGAAAGAAGAAATGGAAGGTGTGGTAAAACTTGATGTTCCTTTGAAAGTTGATATGGGAATCGGGGTTAATTGGTTTGATATAAAGTAAGTTGAGGATTACAAAGGGCATTATAATCTTTGTTTTATTAGATTTAATTCTTAGAAGCGATAACATAGTAATATGGGCCGTTAGTTAAGAATCTGATATTTGTGAATCCTGCATTTTTTAAAACCAACTCACAGTCTTTTGGGCCAAGGAGTAAAATGTTCCACTCAGGTGAACGTTTGTCCATATACTCGAGATGGATTCGTATTTGACCGCAGTAAATGCCCCTGTTGATGTTATTTTTTTGATATTCCAAATTTCTTTTATCAGACGTCATATGTGGGTTGATAGAATGTCCAACCAAGATTCCATTCTTTTTTAGAGTTTGATAGGCCTGCGAAATAAAATTTTCAAACTCTTTCCAATTACCACTTAACCCGAGATTGTTCCCGTTTAATAAAATTCCGTCAATCCCTTCTTTTTTATAATCAAGAATATTGTGAAAATCATCAATCAAAATTTTGCAATCGACTCTTTTTTTAGCAAGCTCTACGGTTTTTGGAGAGGAATCTATTCCTATACATTGAACGTTTTTTTTTGAGAGATAGCGAAGACTTCTTCCAGGCCCACAACCAATATCCAAAACTGTTCCTGTTAAACAATCAAGCGCTGTTTGTTCATATGCAGGTAGATTATCACAAAAGTAATTTTTTACCTGTTCTGAGCTTATTTTGCCATCATTGCGTACTATGGAATATGTCAGATTTTCATCATAAGTGAAGGATTCACAAATTTCGCCCCAGAGATCAATAGATAGTTTCATTGAACTACTCCTTTGTATGAGAATAAAGTATTGGCAGGTTTCCCAATATTTTTATAAGTTTTTTCTCAAATATTTTCCTGGCTATTTTATAGATAAATTGTTCATCTATTAAAATCATGATGAACTTAGGTTTTAAAAGAACTAAATGATCTTTTAATTCATCTATTATATTATTATCCCCATCGTAATAAATAGTTACCGAGTGAGAAATATTATTTTGTACTAAATATTTAGCATTCTTATCCCAGATAAAGTTGTAGTTGGAGTTTTGATTTCTACTTCGAATCAGGATGTCGGTACCCATCGATAAGGCAGCAAACATATCAGATCTGAGAATATTATTGAATTTTGATAGATCAATAAATCCTCCGGTGGCGATCCTAAAATAGATACCATTATTGTTAAAAATCTCACACACGTGAAAAAGGTCACTTGCTTCTAAGGGTTCACCACCTGTAATAAGTGCTATATCGTTGTCACTTAATTGGTTTATGAATGAAGATAAATTGGTTTTTTGACATTCAAATTTTATTGTTTGGTTTGACCCTCCACTAGGACAATGAATACAGCCAGCACTACAATAATCCGATATAAAAAAGGTTTTATACTGCATAAGTTCTCCACGACTCTGCTAATTCATGGTATTTAAAAATAAGATTTTTGAAATACTGATTATCTAAACTGAATTTAAAAAGTTGCTTTCTTTTAAAATCACAAAATTTACTAAAGAGCTGGTCTTTCTCATTCTTTGAAAAACCAGTAAAATAATAATTCATTAACGATTGTCGATTTGGTAAATCAATATCGAGTTCAGGGTGAGTTAAAAAAGTAAGAAGATCGAACCAATAATAACCTTCTCTTGAAAGGTCCCAATCTACAGCCAACAATTTATTATCTGATAAAATAATATTACCGGGATGAAGATCGCCATGTATTTGCCTTTTCCATTTTGGGTTTTTTATTTTTGCGATTAGAGGATCAAAATCATTTAAATTGAAAATAATTGAAATTTCATCATCCATGTCGCAATCGTTAACCGATAAAGAAGTGTTAGAGTTTAAAAATAATTTTATTTTCTCAATAGAGGGGTTGCACTCAATATCAAGCGTATTACCCTTGACTGCTTCCCAGTCAATTTGTTTCTGATTCTTGTCAATGTTTATCAGTTGAGGGGATGGATAGATTGAGTTTTTTATTTGGGATCGAATATGATCAAAATGTTTGTCATCAAGATCTTGAGGATATTTTTGCCTAAAAATATAATCATTATTTTTTAAAATGACATGACTTGTTTTTCTACTAAGAGAACTTGTTTGAACGGTAGAAATATGTTCTTTAGCTTTGACAAAGATGATAAGCCCCAAGAAACCAATTGCACCCAAGATAATAGAAGTCCAAAAATTTCCTGCCTCAATAGATTTGAATGTTGATGACAAAGAAATTTGTAAAGTAGAAGTAATGGCAGTGGTAATTAAAACAAAAACTGAAAAAACAGACGCCATTTCATCCTTTCTCCAGGTCATTTTAACAATTTCAGATTGAATAATCGGCCGGTAAGTCGACTTAAACGCACAGAGAATAAGAAAGCAAACAAAAATAATATAAGACTGATTGAAACTGAAAAGATAGTACAAGGTGGACATTAACAAAATCAGTCCAAAAAGATAGTGTTTAGTGCTTTTTAAGTTGGTGCAAAATCGAGCAGATAATTTTGAAGCGTACCAACTTATAAAATTTCCAACTGAAAAAGCCAAGGCAAGGGCTGTCATTTCATTTGAGAGAAAAGTGTCAATAATTTGCTTCTGGATGGTTCGATGATTTATCATGATCGCAGTTCCAAAGACTGAAGAGATAATTGCTAAACCTACAAAACGCTGGCTTTTCATGGAATTCCAGACTCCTTGGAGTAAATCAAGATATTTTTTTATTACGGATCTTTGATCTTCTACAGCCTTAATGAATCTTACTGGGATTTGTTGTAGAATAATGTAGGACAAGATAATAATAAAAAACTGAAGCCACAGTAAGATAGAAGGTTTGTATTGATAAAGATAAACACCTAACATTAAAAATGGAATGGTGTAGAGGTACATATTCCCTTGTAATTGGAATGTATATTTTCCGTATTTATCCACCTCGTTTTCCCCAAGAAGATCTCTAAGCAGAGACTGATCCGCCCCAGAAAAAAAACTGCCTGCCAAGGCTGATAAAAATAAAAAAGTATGCAAAGCAATTATTCCTTTTAAAAAAATAAGACTTATAAATGACAATGCCAAAGCCAATAATCCATAATTAATACTTTTTCTGGCGCCAACGCTATCTGTGAATAATCCTGTTGGTAGCTCTAACAGAAAACTAACGATTGCATAAACACCTAGAGTGGCAATAATTTGCGAGAGACTAATGTTTAAATTTTTTTCTAAAAATAGATAAAGAATTGGAGTAACCAGTGCTGTCGATTTTGTTATTAGATAAATGCCATAAATGCCTATGGCGGTTTGGGGTAAGATTTTTTTTATCATATCTTCTCCATATCACAAAATATTTTTCCGCGGCATGTACTACATGTTGAATTAGAGATCAGTTTTTTTATACCTGCATCAGTATTCCAGTTTATGTTGGCCAAATTTTGTATATTTCCAAATGATTCTGAATAAAAACAGTTTTTCAGGCAGCCATCGTAATCAAGTACCATTGCGATATCAGGAAAGGCGCAAGGTTTATTTTCATAAAACAAGTGATTATCTGATAGTACTTCTCGATAATACTTTAAACATTGCAAATACTGCTCGCCATTCCATTGAGATATGCCAAGCAATGCCATTTGATCTAAAAGTTTATATTGGAAGTGGGATGGTTGAAACTCTTTTATAAATAATTCAAGTTCAAAAAGAGATGGAAGTATTTGTTTTTTTAATTTGTTTGCTCTCGTTTTGTCCATTTTATGTCGTGAGAAGCTGGTGGAATTGATATCTGCTGGTGAAAAGCCAATTCCAGAGATACGATTTTGATTGGCGAAATCAAATATTTTATGAATTTTGTTATAATTATACTTGTTGATTGTTGTTCTAATTTTGATTTTAGTGTTTGTTGAGTTTTGTTTAAATTTTTTTATATTCATACAAATTTTTTTGTAAGCATCAATTCCTCTTAGTTGTTTGTATGAATCCGGGGAAGCATCATCCATAGACACTACTAATTCATCGAGATCAACATGATGAATCCAATTTTGTTGATCAAGCAGCAAGGCATTAGTATTAAGTAGCTGATGCATACCCAGTTCTTTGATATCATTTAAAATAACTTTCAGTTCGGGATGCAATAAAGGTTCGCCACCGCTTATCATGATTTCTTTACATCCAAGTAATTTTAATTTTTCAAAAAATGGGCGTAAATGTTTGCGAGTGATCAAGTTTGTTTTTTTAATTTTCCAGCAATCACACATTTTACATTTGCTGTTACAGTTTTGAATAATATGGCAAATAGCAGTGGTTGGTGTATAGGAATTATTATTTGGTCGTTGATTGAAATTGATACCTAATTCAATCAACTCATTTTTTAAATTTTTGATGTCTGCAAGAGAATTATTGTAAGACACTTGATATTGCTGGGTCATTTTTTGTGCAATTAATTCAATAGATAATCCATCGTTTAATTGACCAAAAATAAGATGTGCAGTGGGATTGAGAGTGATGATTTCAAGTGTATCTAAGAAGGTTATTTTACCAGTATTTTTTTGATATTTATATTTTCTCATAGAGAGCCTTTTTTTTAAAAAACCGCCTGGATTAACCAGGCAATTTTTGATTGCTTACTTATAATTTTTACTTAGATTAATACAGGTAGCGGCAACCGGTCCGCCTTTAGCAAGAGAAGGTTTTTGATAAGATTTTTTCTCGTTCATTTTTAGCTCCTTGGATAATAAATTGATATTACACTCTGGGTGTTTTTTATAATTATCCTTGAGCAAGTCATGTGCCACTTTGAAATACTTACTAACTATAAGAAATGACGTATATAAAGGCTTTTATTATGTGGACTTTTATTTCATTTTAGAAATATTTATTTCATTTTAAGAATATTGGTTGTTTTATGTTTTCTGACCCGAATCTATTTAAAATATTTAATCTTGATCTCTTTAAGGTTTCTTCCACACACTGGCATTGTTGTTAATTTCTTTGGCAATTTCTACCGGAATATTTATACAGTCATAAATTTTCTTGGCAAAATTAAAGGAAGCTTCTTTGGGATTGAAAAATAATGAGGGCGGCTCGAAGTATTGATCGTTTGGTATGGTTTTACTAATCATGGGGCGAGAGATAGAGATGGCCACATAAACTAAGTTGTTTTTAAATGCAAAATAAAGCGGTTGCTGATTAACATCTTTATAAAAATCAACCATTTTTTCCATCATAACGGGAGTAAGAATGGTTCTTGCTTCAATTTGATTGTTTGATATTACCTTGAATAGTTTTTCAAACACGGGATTTTCTAGTTTGACTAAATCTCCATTAGAGTTTGAGTTAATAAAAGATTGAAGTGATTGACCAAATAATTTTCCAAGAAAGCGCTCAGCTATATCAGGATAGATATAGGTTCTGGATTGCAGATTTTTTTTGTATGTAAAAATAAAAAATAACCCGTCAAAAATGTTATGTATCTGACGGTCTTTTCCATGACCAGTTTGATAGTCAGTATGTATTTCACTCATTTCAAATTCAAAATCATCAATCGTTCCATTAATAAGATCATCGCCGTGAAAGTGATCGTGCATCCTAAACAAGTCACTATCAAGATAATCATTAACGGCGATATGTTTTTCCGGAAAGTATTTAAAATTGGGATTTATGACTTTTATTATAGGTTCAATGACCATTTTTTTGTACTTGTTAACAAATCTTTTATATTTTTTATTTAAATTAAGTCCAAGGTAAGCAATAAACATAAAAAAAAGTATATTGATTATTTTCGTGGAGGTATTTAATGGTTGCTCGAAGTTCATGAAGGGGTTAGAAGGAAAAATTCCTATGAGCACGTAAGGAGAAATAAACAGTAGCAGTAGTTTGAGCGTACTAAAATTAATAGATCTTCTTTCTTTATTAATTGCAGAAAGGTTTTTATTAAGCTTTGTCGTATATAGGTTTTTAAATCTTTCGTACGATGATAAATTGCTACTCGTTTTAGTAAACATGCTTACCTTTTAAATATTTCGCCAACATTAATATTTTGTCTTTCATTAGTGGCAACTTGAAAAACTTCTTTGCGTTTGTAATTCATAGATTTAGCTATTATATTGGAAGGAAACATGTCAATGGCGTTATTGTAATCAGTGACGCTAGCATTATAGGATCTTCTAGCGGCAGAAATTTGAGATTCGACTTCACCCAAAGCGTTTTGTAAGGAAGTGAAATTTTCATTTGCTCGAAGATTTGGATAATTTTCAACAGCTAACATTATACCTTTTAATGAGTTCGTAATTTCATTATCAAGTTTAACCATTTTGTCGGAGGGGATGTTAGGTCGTATAGCCTGCGTGCGCAGTTCGGTAATTTTTTCTAAAAGACCTTTTTCATGTTCCATGTAGGTCTTGACTGAAGAAACTAAGTTTGGAATTAGATCATATCTCATTTTTAGTTGGGCATCGATACCAGCAAAGGAGTTTTCAACTTCATTTTTTTTACCTACCAAGCTATTGAAAAAAGTAATGTACAAGATAATTGGTAGAATAATTAAAACCGCCAGAATGATCATTAGTTCCATTTGATTTCCCCTTAGTATAAATTAAGCCTATTAAAAGCTTTTCGGGAAAAATAAACATAAACTTTAAGCTTGTAAATTCAGGATGTTATGCAGGAAGGAAAAATATCTGGGATATTTTTTTTTGTTGTAACCTTGACAGCGTTGGTATAGCTACTAAGTTGTCTTCGCAATAAAAATTGAAAAAATTATTTAACTAAGAGCATTAGCTACCAATTAAATAGATACGTAAGGAGGATCAAATGCAGATAAGACCATTAGGTGACAGAGTGTTAGTTAAAAGAACTGAAGAAGAAACAAAAACCGCAGGTGGAATCATTATTCCTGACAACAACAAAGAAAAACCCGCTCGAGGCGAAGTAGTAAGTGTTGGTCCTGGCAAAAGAAATGATGACGGAAGCATTTCAAAAGTGGATGTAAAAGAGGGCGATAAAATTATTTTTGGAAAGTATTCTGGAAGTGAAGTTAAACTAAATGGAAAAGAATATTTGATCATGAAAGAGGATGATATCCTTGGAGTTATTCAATAAATATTAATTAATTAATTAAACGTATACATATTAGGAGTATATTATGTCCAAAGAATTAAGATACAGTGAAGATGCAAGAAGTTTGATTTTAAATGGTGTGAACGCGCTTGCCAATGCGGTTAAAGTAACTCTTGGCCCAAAAGGAAGAAACGTTATTATACAAAAATCTTATGGTGCTCCAAGCATTACAAAAGATGGCGTTACCGTTGCTAAAGAGATCGAACTCGAAAATAATTTTGAAAATATGGGCGCGCAAATGGTTAAAGAAGTTGCTTCTAAGACCAACGATGATGCTGGTGATGGAACTACTACTGCAACTGTTTTAGCTCAAGCTATTTATAGAGAAGGAGCTAAATTGGTTACTGCTGGACACAACCCAATGGAACTTAAAAAAGGAATTGATCTAGCAGTTGAAAAGGTGGTTGAGCATCTCAAAAAAATAAGTAAAGCCATTAAAACAGATGCAGAAATTGAACAAGTTGGTACAATTTCTTCAAATAACGATACTGAAATTGGAAAACTTCTATCAAAAGCCATGAGCAAAGTGGGAAAAGATGGTGTTATTACAATTGAAGAATCTAAAACTGCTGAAACAGAATTAAATGTAGTTGAAGGTATGCAATTTGATCGTGGTTACCTTTCTCCTTATTTTGTAACCAATGCTGAAAAAATGGAAGTTATTTTTGATAACGCAAATATTCTTATCACTGATAAAAAAATTAGTGGGATGAAAGAGTTTTTACCTATTTTGGAAAAATCAGTTCAAACAGGCAAACCACTTCTTATTCTGGCTGAAGATGTTGATGGTGAAGCATTAACAACCTTGGTGGTTAATAAATTGCGTGGAAGTTTGAACGTAGCTGCTGTTAAAGCTCCAGGCTTTGGCGATAGAAGAAAAGAGATGTTGAAAGACATCGCAGTATTAACTGGTGGAACAGTTATTTCTGAAGAACTTGGAAGAACTCTTGAATCTACTGAATTAAGTGATCTTGGTTCGGCAAAAAGAATTACTATTGATAAAGAAAATACAACTATAGTTGACGGAAAAGGCGATAAAAAAGAAGTTAACAATAGAGTATCTCAGCTCAAAGCCCAGATAGAAGAAACTACTTCTGATTATGACCGTGAAAAATTACAAGAAAGACTTGCTAAATTAGTTGGTGGAGTGGCTGTAATTAACGTAGGTGCACCAACCGAAACTGAAATGAAAGAAAAGAAATTCAGAGTAGAAGATGCACTTAATGCAACTCGCGCTGCTGTAGAAGAAGGTATTGTAACAGGAGGCGGAGCTGCCCTTGTTCATGCTGCTAAAAACGTTCTTGAAAATCTTAAAGGTGAAAACCTAGAACAAGAATTTGGAATTAAAATTGTAAAAAGGGCCCTTGAAGAACCCATGAGACAAATTGCGGGTAATGCTGGAGCTGAAGGCTCAGTAGTTATCAACGAAGTAAGATGCCAAAATAATATTAATTTTGGTTATAATGCTAGAGAAGGACGATTCGAAGATTTGGTTGTAGCGGGAATCATTGATCCAACTAAAGTGGTTAGAAGTGCTCTACAAAATGCATCTTCTATCGCAGGCTTGATGCTCACTACTGAAACTATGGTTGCAGATCTTCCTAAAAAAGATGAACCAGCTATGCACGGCGGTGGCGGAATGGGTGGCGGAATGCCCATGATGTAAAATTATTTTAAATTATAAATATTTTATAATTAAGAAAGGAGAGGTGTTAAGCCTCTCCTTTTTTTTAGTTAATTTCTAACTGATCTATAACGTTGGGGACAGCCTTTTAGACAGTGTGATTTTCAAAAGTTCAATTTTTGATGTGCTTTGCATTTTAGCTTAGAAATTTCAATAAATTAGCAAAATTCAATTTTATGCTTGACTGCATACTCTTTTCTCATGAAACGTGGATGTCCGAATATTGACTGTTCTTTTTATCGTAAAGATAACTATGTTGTTAAAGATGGAACCTATTATAGACAAGATGATTCTCGTTTTATACAAC
>Ga0208375_1001905_pt1 | contig 21143 bp, 24 predicted proteins | sample RifOxyD1_FD_184038 | JGI IMG/M metagenome (GOLD analysis project Ga0208375, IMG submission 184038) | Soil microbial communities from Rifle, Colorado - Rifle Oxygen_injection D1 (SPAdes) | ecosystem: Environmental > Terrestrial > Deep subsurface > Rock core/Sediment | place: Rifle, Colorado... | reverse complement strand
CCCGCCACGAAAACACCGAAGACTACGGCAAACGTATTAGACAGCTAGAAGAAATAGCAAGAAAACACCCAGAAGTCGACGAGGCATATGCAATTTCTGCGGGTCGCGAAGTCAGAGTTATCGTTAACCCCCAAAAGGCAAGCGATGCTCAACTTACAATTCTTGCCCAAGCCATTCGAGATGAAATCAGAGATACTATGGCCTTCCCAGGCACAGTCAAAGTCAATGTCATCCGCGAAACCCGCGCCGCCGAAATTGCCTCATAAGCCCTATTGTGGTAAAATATAGGATAGTAAAATTAAAAAAACGGAGGTCTGTTATGTCTGTTAGGGATATAGTTATCTGTGGTGCTTGTGGTGCACCAGTAGGTGAAGATGACACAAAATGTAGTTACTGTAAGAGCATTTTTAAATCATCGCCTCAGCAACCAGAACCGATCAGTAGAAAAGAAGGTCTTCCACGTTATCGCGCAACGACCAACCCCACCGAACCAGTGTTGGTTAGAGTAATTAATCTCAAAGACGGTCAGTCCGGGTATATGGTTCCCTGGGGAATTGGCACCAATGGAGTCCAAAAAAATTACTCGGTGATGATTTCCGATGAGCCACGTGGCACAGCAGAGGTTAAGATCAAAAAGGAAAAAGGGTGCCTTTATGTTGACTTTTTCCATTTACTAAGAACAGAGCGACACGACTGGCCAGCAGATATTTCACTGCCCTATACCTACATGTTTTTTTAAGATAACAACAACTTTCATAAGCTCTTCAGAATTTCAGAAGAGCTTTTTTTTGCTCACTATTTTTCACTGTTGAGTTTTTGTCCTTTAAGTTTCTTGAGTTTTTTATGTATAAGTGTTATCATCACTTGAATTATTATTGATACTGCCCGTTTATTTAAAAAAACATGACCAAACAAGCCCTAATCGGAATTGTTTCCAAAAAAGTTCGCTTAACCAAAAAAGCTGTCAAAGAAACAGTTGACACTTTTTTTAGTGAATCCATCAACGCCCTTGCCAAAGGTGAGAAAGTTGTTGTCTCTGGTTTTGGTACTTTTTATGTCAGTAAAGTAAACGACAAACAAGTTGTCCCTTTTGGTAACGAGTCCAAGCGCCAAATTGTCAAGGGTCACAAAGTAGTCAACTTCCACGTAGGCAAACCGCTAAAGAAAAAAGTTTCCTAAATGCCTTCGGTCTTCATCAAAACTTTCGGCTGCCAAGCCAACAAATCAGACTCAGAAAGAGTTTTAGGTGATTACGAAGCTCGTGGATTTAAGGAAACTCAAAATTGGAAAGAAGCCGATGAGATCGTTGTCAACACCTGCTCGGTTCGCCAGTCAGCAGAAGACAGAGTTACTGGTTTTCTCTTAAACGTCGAAAAGTTTTTCGCCCAAAACAAAAAGGTAAAACCCAAGGTTATTCTCACAGGTTGCATGTTGCATATCAAGGAAAAAGAAATAAAAACTTTGCTCCCACAAGTCGACGAAGTTTTACCAATAGGTGAAGTGGGTTTCAATCAAAAGGCCATCAGAAAAGATAAGTTCCACGCTTGGGTGCCAATTTCCTCAGGTTGCAACAGTTTTTGTACCTTTTGTATAGTTCCTTTTTCCAGAGGACGGGAAAAATCCAGGTCGCAAGAGGAAATCCTTATCGAGGTAAACGATTTGGCCAAGTCAGGCTATAAGCAAATTACTCTCTTGGGTCAGAATGTCAATTCATGGGGCTTGGAAAAAGTTGGGATCTCACTTCGAAAAATGTTTATGGAAAACTCCAATCTCTCCATAGAAGATATTCCAGAAAACGCCTCTCAATATCAAAAACCGGCCGACAAACCACCCTTTGTTACTCTTCTACAAGAAATCAGCAAAATTGACGGTATCGAAAAAATTAGTTTCTTTACTAGCAATCCTTGGGACTTTTGGAACGAGCTAATCGAAGAAATCAAAAACAATCCCAAAGTTGATCGTTTTATTCATTTACCAGTTCAGTCGGGCAGCGATCGGATATTAAAACTCATGAACAGGGGATATACCAGGGCAAGCTATTTAAATATCATAAACAAAATTATGTCCCAAATCCCTGATGCTGTTTTTGGTACCGATATTATCGTCGGTTTCCCCGGTGAGACAGATCAAGACTTTCAGCAAACAGTCGATTTAGTAAAAGAGGTCGGTTTCAAGGTCGCTTTTGTTGCACGTTATTCACCGAGACCTGGTACAGCATCCGCCAGACTTTTTCCAGACGATGTCTCAGCAAAAGTTAAAAAAGAACGCTGGGAAATTTTAGATAAACTAGCCAACAAAGACACACTAAAAGAAAGACCCATGGTCCCATAAATTACTGTATTGTCATTCCGGGCTTGACCCGGAATCCAGAAACATAAATGAATTACAGCCCCAAACAAATCACTATCGTTTGTGGTCCAACCTCAACCGGTAAGTCTGACTTTGTTTTTGATCTGGCCAAAAGTTCACTTCCCGCCTTAATTGTCTCTTCTGACTCTCGCCAGTTTTACAAAGATATTCCTATCGTCAGCGGTCAAGACAATACCAGTAATTTACCAGAAGGTATAACCTTGGTAGGTCAAGGTTTTCTAAAGTCTGACGAAGAATTTAGTATCAGTCAGTTTCAAAAGTATTTCTACCAAAAAATCAAAGAATTCCAAAGTCATCATATATTTGCTGTTGGCGGCTCTGGATTGTATCTAAAAGCCATATCTCAAAACCTAGAAACCATAACCATTCCTCAAAATAGACCGTTAAGAGACAAATTAAACAATCTTTCGCTAGCAAGTCTTCAAGAAGAGTTAAAAAAAATAAATCTAGAGAAGTTTAATTTATTAAACAACTCGGACATTCACAATCCTCGTCGCCTTATAAGAGCCATCGAAATTGCCACCTACAACAATAGGCACAGTTCAAAGCACCAACCTCGTCATTGCGAGGAGCGAAGCGACGCGGCAATCCAGTTTCATTGGATCGGTCTAAAAAAATCAAAAGAAAAACTGGTAAAAGACATAAGTGAAAGAGTCAAAAAGAGAATAGAGCTTGGAGCTGTCGAAGAAGTAAAAGGTCTTCTAAACAAATACCCAAATCAAAAACTACCAATTTACTCCACTATCGGTGTAAATCATGTTACACAGTTTATCAAAGGAAGTATCACAGAAGAAGAGTTGGTTAACTTGTGGACCCAATCTGAGTTAAGCTATGCAAAAAGGCAAATGGTTTGGTTCAAAAAACAGCCACAAATTGTTTGGTATGATAAAGGTATATGAAAATCGCAAAAAGGATTAGTATCGACATCTCTGTTTCTAGTATCTTTTGGATTCTAAGCGCCCTGGGATTAGTTTATCTATTATTCATGCTTTCAGATATTCTAATTCTTACGGTTACAGCCCTACTTATCGCTCTTTCTGTTACTCCAACTATCGACAGACTCGAAAAATACAAAATAAACAGATCTTTAGCTGCCGCCATCATACTTTTTGTTCTGTTCTTTGTTCTTGTTCTTTTTGGTATTTCTGTTGTTACCCCTGTTATAGAACAAACAGAGGTCTTTTTAAATAAACTTCCAAACATCGTCGAAACAGTCAGCCCTATCAAGATCGATTTAAACTCTTTTAGTGGTCAGTTGGCAGAGGTTCCATCTCGAGTTGTAAACTTTGCCCTCGGAACATTTTCTGGTCTCTTTAATGCTTTTACTACTGTCGTTCTAAGTTTTTACCTTATTCAAGAAATAAAAAAACTCCCACAATACATCGCCTCTTTATTCCCAGACAAAAAAACAGTTTATACAAAACTAGCCGACAGCCTCCAATTCCAAATTAGTTTGTGGGTTAGAGGTCAGCTTTTGCTCATGTTAATTGTTGGGGTTCTTAGTTACTTTGCTTACCTAATTATTGGACTTCCATATGCACTGCCTCTTGCCTTCATTGCAGGTATGCTAGAGCTAATTCCCAATATTGGTCCCATTATCGCTTCAGTTCCTGCTATTTTTGTCGGTTTGTCCATGTCACCTTTACATGGCTTGGCTGCCTTAATAGTTTCTCTGGTTGTTCAGCAACTCGAAAATAACTTTATCGTTCCCAAAATCATGCAAAAGGCAGCTGGCTTAAGTCCTGTTATTACTATTCTTGCTGTCATGATTGGTTTCAAATTGGGTGGAGCCCTTCTGGCAATTCTTTCTATTCCCCTTGTTTTAGTCATCAGAGTTGTTTATTCACATGTTCGCCTCAACAACAACACCAAGCTCCCGGAAATAGACTAAAACCTCGCCAAAAGGCGAGGTTTTAGTGCTTTAGGCTCTTAGTAAGCCGGATTCTGTTTTTCAGAAGAATATTTATCTAATGCTCGAAGCTTTAGGGATCCTGCTTGCGCAGACGGAAAAGACACCTTAAATCCCAGATCGTCGATTGCAGCGGGGCGGGTTACCACAAACTTAAGTTGCCTTAAGTTTGACCCAGCTAGTGCTGGGACGTTTCACTTTTAATCGTCTCTGTGGCCCTATCGCGTCCCGCCAATTGCTTGGCGGGAGACCTCACCCTTCGTTTAAAAAAGAGCCTAGGCCACCCTGTCTTTTAGCTGTCCGGACTTTCCTCCCCCGCCAAGGCGGGGGCATTCTTCACCCAAACCATAAAGCCCCTCCATTTTACCACAAACCTATAATAATGTGGTGATTTGACATCTTCTACTCAAAAAACTAAGATAAGCCATGATAGATTACAATTCCCTTTTTGCCCCCATATTTAATTCCTTTGTTTCTTATCTTCCAAATCTTGTCACCGCGGCCGCTCTCGTTATCATAGGTCTAATTATTTCCAAATGGGCCAAAACAGCCATTATTCGCTTGGCTGTTATAACCAGATTGAGTCAGCTCTCAAAAAATCCTGCCATCCAAGAATTCCTAGAAAACGCTCAAATTACTACCAAAATCGAAACCATCATCGGTGAAATTTTTAAATGGTTAGTCTTACTGACCTTCATAATCACCGCCAGCAATGTCTTGGGACTCGCTGCCGTTGGTGCCATTCTCACTCGTATTCTCTCTGTCATTCCCAGCCTTCTTGCCGCTTTAGTAATTCTTTTCCTTGGAGTGGTTCTTGCTGGTTTCTTAGAAAAAATCGTCAAAGGGTCTCTTGGTGCCAAAGATCCTTCTCTTTCTCGTTTTGCTGGCAGGGTCGTAAGTTACACCACCATGACCATTTTTATCCTGGCCGCCATGTCCCAGCTTGGTATAGCCAGCTTCTTTATCCAAATCACTTATGTAGGCTTCATTCTTACTTTAGTTCTCGCTTTAGGTCTTGGTATAGGTTTGGGCAGTAAGGATGTTTTCAAAAAAGTTTTCGAGGACTGGTACAAAAAAGTTAGCAAATAATTGCTAGCTCAAGTGGCAAAGAAAAGAATAAATCGAGGCATTAGTTTACTAGAAACCCTTATCGCCATATCCCTACTTGCCATTCTTACTACCTATTTTTGGATTGATGTCCCGAGTTTAAGAGGTAGGGTTTATGATGCTGTCAGAAAATCAGATTTAGAAAAAATAAAAGTTGCACTAGAAGATTACTATGCCAGGGTGGATAGCTACCCCAGCGCCCTTCCTTCATGTGGACAACCATTCTCATACTCAAATTCAGAAACAACTAGTCCTATTCCCTGTGATCCAGTTACCAAGCTTCCATATCCTTACCAAGTTCTTTCTACTGGACAATCTTATCGACTTTATACAACTCTATTTAACAAGCAAGATTACTCTATTACTAAGGTAGGCTGTCAGGGTGGGTGTGGTTCGCAGTGTCAGTATAACTACGGCGTTTCTAGTCCCGGCACCACCCTAGAAAAATGCTCATATGTTTGTGCCCCGGGTGGAGGGAAGTCGGGCTCCTGTGAACAATACCACGATCCAGACCGTAGTCAGTGCCCCAAACTTTATCTAGCAGACCCCACTTGCGCTAGTGAGTGTAGCAAGCCTCAAAATCGCTGCAAAAACGCTAGCGGCAAACAACACCTCCAAGAGTAGTCACAAAACACCCTATAGTTGACAAGAATACGTCTCCCTATTATAATCTAGTCATTCTTTTAAATCGGAGGCAAGCTTGATTCCAACCTGGGTTCCAATCACACTCATCATCGTTAGTATGATATCGCATGCCGTTGCATTTATAAAATACTCAAGTCGAAATATTCATTTTCGTAAAGATGCTGTGGTTTATACCGCGGTTGGAATTACGTTAACACTTTTGGCATTTATCTTGCTTTTTATCAACACGCTGGGTTAACGCCCAGCTTTTTTGTCGATCTCGAGAATTTACCAAGCCGGTACTAATTAGTACCGGCATTTTTTATCGCAAAAAATCCCGCACAAGTCGGGACTTTTTGACGAAAGCAAATAAAATTATTTGGCTCCGATTTTAAACATTTTTGTTCCGCAGGCTGGGCAAACAGCTTTAACAGCTGGTTTACCATTCTTCATGGTAACTTGTTCAAACTTCTCAACTTCTTTTTTAGCTCTGCATTTTACACAATAGATTTGCATTTACTTGGTTCACCCCCTTTCTTTTTGTTAGTGCCTAAGTTAAATAATGCCACAAGGCTAATTCTAAGGCTAGAACAAGCATAGTGAGCACAAATGTCTTTGTCAAGTCCGACTGAAAGTGACCTTTATCTACTTTGACCTCTTTTGTAACACTCTGATCCTTTTTAGTGTCTCCAAGCCATTCTTTCTTAATACTAAAACCGGTTTCCTTGCGCTCTGCCGTTTTGAGTTTTTGGTTCCTTGTCCTGCGTGGTTTCTTAGTCATATTTAATCCAAATTGTATAGTAAAATTTCTTTTATGTCCCTATCAGATATTTTATCAATTGTAAGCCTGCTCGGTGTTCTTATTATTGGTATCTTCATCTATCGCCTCTCTACCCACTACTCAAGATTAACAAAAGACGTTTCCAAAAAAGATTTACTCTCAAGTCTTAATCAGCTAATTTCACTATCCAACGAAAACGCAGACACCATAAATAAATTATCAGAAAGGCTAAATGCAGAAATAGGAGAAAACAAAAAACACCTTCAAAAAATTGGCTTTAACCGCTACAACCCTTTTACTGACACGGGTGGGGATCAAAGCTTTACCGTTGCCCTACTAGATGAAAAAGGTACTGGAATTGTGATAAGCTCTTTACATAGCCGGGAAAATACCCGACTTTATGCCAAAAAAGTTGTCTCGGGTCAAGTAGAAGGGCAAGCAACTTCAAAGGAAGAACAACAAGTTATTAAGGAAGCTCTAAAGTAATCATGGAAAATAACCATCTTTTTAATTTTAAAAATATCTCAGTTTTGCTTATTACTTACTTAGCTTCTTTCGGGTTAACCTACGCCTTTTATCCAGTGTCCTCCAACTCTCCTCTAGTTTCACCCAATGCCAATGTTGACAAAGACCGCGTCACCGCAGGTTTTAACCAATATGCAGATCTACCCAAAACAGAAACCTGTCCCATAAACGGCGCTCTCTTTAGCAAAGAGGAAAGAGCACTTTGGGAGCAAAAGCGCCCAATTTTGACTATGATCGAAAATTCGCTAGATGCTAGGCCACAATCTGGCCTAAGTTTTTCCGATGTTGTTTATGAAGCAGTTGCCGAAGGTGGTATCACACGCTTTATGGGTGTTTTTTATTGTGGTGCTCAAGCTGACAAACTATCGATTGGTCCTGTCCGCAGTGCTCGTATTTACTTCGTCAACATGGCGACAGAGTACAACACCCCCATTTACATGCACGTTGGCGGTGGTAACTGCAGTAGAGATGAAGCAAGCGGCCAATGTACTTCAAACAAGAAGGCTTGGGCTCTAGAGGAGCTTCAAAAATTAGGCTGGAGAAAACCAGGTGGTAATGATTTTGACACCATTGGTGATATCGGCAAGCCAGTTCTTTCTCGAGACGAAGACAGATTAGGTCGCGCTGTTGCTACAGAGCACACCATGATGGGTTCTCTCCCAGACGCCTGGCATCAAGCCGCCAAACGTGGTTACACCGGTGTCTCGGCAGACGGCAAAACAGCCTGGCCCACAGCCTTCAAGTCGTGGAAAATTGGTACTCCAGATACTTCCAAGTCAACTCCAGCTACCAATATTAGTTACGATTTTTGGAAAAACTATCCAGACTTTTCTGTTTCGTGGAAATACGATCCAGCTACTAAAACTTACTTAAGATCTCAAGGTTCTATTGCCCACATCGATCACGAAACAAAAAAACAACTTTCCGCAACCAACGTTATTGTCCAATTTGCTAAAGAAGAAGGACCTTTAGACGATCACAAACACATGTATTACAACGTCATAGGCGAAGGCACTGGCATCTACTTTCATGATGGGGTAGCTCAGGAAATCAAATGGAAAAAAGCCAAACAAATGGATCGTACAATCTTTACTGACACCGCCAGCAAAGAGATTAACTTTGCCCCTGGTCAGTTTTGGATAAGTATTTTACCCACAGGCAACAAAGTCATATATAATTAGCCCAGTCTCTTCGTCTTATGAGACTAGTTAAGTTAATATGGCAAAACTTTCTGACCTAATTATTTCCAAAGTCCGTGTCAAATTGCTGAAGATTTTCTTGGGCAACGTCAAGGGTATGTACTATGTTCGCGAGTTGACTCGTATGACCAAAGAGGAAATAAATGCCATAAGGAGAGAGCTCGAGAATTTACTGGCAGTTGGTCTTTTGCAAAGTGAAAAAAGAGGTAACCGTCTCTACTATTTCGTAAAAACCAATTACCATCTTTACTCAGAGTTAGTCGCCTTAGTTACCAAATCAACCGGAGTAGGCAAACTAGTTACCAAGAACCGAAACAAATTAGGATTCGTCAAATTTTTATTTATAACCCAAAAATTGGCTCGCGGGATCGAGAGAAAACCAGAAGACGTCGATCTACTTATTGTGGGAAAAGTAATTATGCCCCAAATTGCCGTTTTGGTAAAATCGATGGAGAAAATACTAAGTACCGAAATAAATTATTCCTGTATGACCGAGGATGAGTTCAACTATCGAAAAAGTCACCAAGATCCCTTCATTACCAAAGTTCTACTCCAACCAAAAGTTATGTTGGTGGGAGATGAAATCAATTTACAAAGTTAATGTCAAAGCAAAAAGTAATCCGCATTGGCAACTCGCTTGGTATAACTCTACCGGCCAAGTTCGTCGAGAGACTTTCTCTTCGGGTTGGTGATCAAGTAAAATTGGTTTTTCACGATGAGTCTTCCCTCATCTTAGAATTCCCCGACAGTTCTCAGCTTTCGCTTATGTCTACAGCAAAGCAAAGCGATCCCAAAAAATTAGATTAATTCATATGTCTCTAAACAAACCCCAAAAGAACCTAATCTTTATCAGTCTGGTTACTTTGTTTTGTCTTTATATTTCTCTCCCTACAGATTTAAAGTATTTCAAAATCCCAAGATTAAATTTTAAAATTGGAAAACTCGATTTTTCCAAAGAGATCGAAATCAAGCAGGGTCTAGACATCAAAGGTGGTGTTCAAGTAATTCTAGATACAGATATGAGCAAGATTGAAGATACTGACAAACAATCTGCTCTAGAGTCACTAAAGGATGTTGTTGGTCGTCGTGTAGACTTGTTTGGAGTGTCCGAGTCAGCAATTAAGACTCTCCGAAACAACAATCAGTATCGCCTCAGCATCGAGTTGCCAGGTGTTACAGATTCCAAGCAAGCTCTTGACCTAATTGGGCAAACCGCCAAACTTGAATTTGCCTATCCTATTTTTTCCGAGACCAAAACAGCCACTCAAGAGCCAATGTTAATTGGTTTTAATCCAGCCGACTTAGGGGGAGCAGATTTAAAAAAAGCCCAAGTCACTTTTCAAACAGACGACAGTCTGCCTGCAGTTGCCATAGAGTTTAAAGATGAAGGAACTAAGAAGTTTGCTCAAATAACCAAAGAGAATATTGGTAAACCTTTGGCAATTCTTCTGGACGGATTTCCAATTACCATGCCCAACATTGAGTCAGAGATACTAAATGGCAATGCCATAATCACTGGCAATTTTACTTTAGAGGAGGCCAAAGACTTAAGCATCAAACTTAATGCCGGTGCCCTACCAGTTCCTGTAAAAATTCTAAGTCAAAAAAATATTCCCGCCACGCTAGGACAAGAATCAATCCAAAGAAGTTTACTCGCCGGCGGCATTGGCCTTTTGATGGTAGTTCTTTTTATGGTTCTTTATTACGGCAAAATGGGCATTCTGGCTTCAATAGGTTTAATTCTGTATGGTCTTTATACCGTCACTTTATACAAAATTATCCCGGTTGTCTTGAGTCTTCCAGGTATTGCAGGCTTCTTGCTTTCAGTTGGCATGGCTGTCGACAGCAACATTCTTATTTTCGAGCGCTACAAAGAAGAGATTAGAGCCGGTAGACAATGGCAAGTAGCTCTCGAGCTTGCTTTCGGTAGGGCTTGGGGCTCGATCAAAGATGCCAATACCGCCACCGTCATTACAGGCCTGATTCTATTCAATCCTCTAAATTGGACCTTTTTAAATACTTCGGGGGCGGTAAGAGGTTTTGCTCTTACTCTAATTCTTGGTATTCTTACCTCACTTTTTACTGGCATTGTGGTCACTCGCACACTTTTGCGCGTATTTTTCAAAGGCAAATCATCAAATCAAATCAAGAAATAGTCAAAAAACATGAACTGGATGAAATATCGCTCTCTCTACTTTTTAATTTCAGGCCTTATTATTATTCCTGGTCTTTATTTTTTAGTTACTTTTGGTCTCAAGCTCTCAATCGAGTTTACTGGTGGAACACAAGCAGAGTTTGGTTTGGCCAAAGAGCAAAAGCAAAACCTATTACTCTCCTTGTCAGACAAAAGTCCACAGATAGTTTTCCAGTCAGACAGCAAAATTAGTCTCAAGCTTTCAGAAACCACCGAAGGGGAGATACAACAGGCATTAGCAAATATTGGCACCGCTGCCGGTCAGATAAATTTAGAAAGTTTTGAAGTTGTTGGACCAGTTCTGGGGCAAGAAACCATCAAGAAAACAGGAAACGCCCTATTAATCTCATCAGTACTACTACTTATCTACATTAGTTATGTCTTTAAGCAGTTCAAGTATGGCCTTAGCGCCGTTTTAGCTATGTTGCACGACACGTTAGTCTTATTAGGTTCTTTCTCCATTCTAGGGCACTTCTTTGGCGTAGAGGTTGACTTACTTTTTGTTACCGCAGTGCTTACAATTCTTTCTTTCTCTGTGCACGACACTATCGTGGTTTACGACCGTATTCGAGAGTTAAGTCACAAAGTAAAAAATGTTACTTTTGAAAACTTAGTCAACCAGGCTGTCTCCGAGACTATGGTCAGATCACTAAATAACTCCTTAACTATTATCTTCATGTTAATTGCTATGTTCCTAATAGGAGGACAGTCAACTAAATATTTTTCGCTTGCTTTACTTATTGGCACCATTACCGGAACATACTCTAGCACTTTCACTGTCGCGCCATTACTTGTCGTCTGGAATAAACTATTCGAGAAAGAATAAAACCACCCAACAAATCGGGTGGTTTTATTTCTCAAGCAAGTAAGTTACACTTTCAAATTTTATTTATATCTCTCTATTTGTTTTAGCAAGTATTCTCTTTGATTTTTTGAAGTGTCCTCCAAAACTTCCTCGAATAACTCCTTCAAAACTTTGCCAATAATTGGTCCAGGGGCAACCTTTAAAATCTCCATTACATCTTTACCATTAACCACCATATCATTTATTTCCATAGGTTCAAATAACTGCTCACCTATACGCTTTTGCAATTCCAAAAATCTCCAACTGGTAGTGGTTGAGCCACTTCCTTTTCGATCGGATATCCTAAGCAAAACCAAGTCAGAAATATTTTCCTTGCCAACATTTCGAATTAATCTTCTTATCGATGAGTCTGTCATACTAGGTTGGTAGTTAAACATATGCCAGCGTACCAAAGTTTCCACTTTCTCGGTTTCTTTTCGGCTAAACCTCAGCCTCTCCATTATTTCTTTTATCATTCTCGCTCCAATTACCTCATGCCCATAAAAAGTTATCATTCCCTGGATCTTCTGCTCAAAACCACACTTCTCACACTTAAATAATTCTCCAGACAATCCTTTGTACATTTTTCCACATCTTCGGCATTTAAATCGCTGGCTTCTTGGTTTGCCTATATCATGTGTCAGGGCTGTTAGTCGAACTAGTGGGTTAGGGGAGGGACAATTTGCCAAAGATTGCAGAGAGTGTTCCAAAACCGTCCATTCGTGGTGACCTCCTTGTTCAGTTTCTCTGCCTTCCAGTAGTTCCGGCAAAAAATAATCTATCAGCTTCGTAGATAGCAAAAGTTTTACCCCATCTGCAGGGTAATTTGTTGTAAGTATTTTTACAAATTCTTCTCTAACTCTTTCCTTGCTAATTTCAGTCAAAAGATCGGCACATGTCTTTATAGCCCTCAAAGTTTCCATTTCAATTGCAAATCCCATTCTGGCTGCAAAACGAATGGCTCTCATCATTCTTAGAGCATCTTCTCTAAATCGCTGCTCCGGTTCACCCACAGCACGGATTATGCCTTTCTCAAAGTCCTCCATCCCCCCAACTAGATCCAAAAGCTCCCACTCAATATTTTGTTTTTTTTCTGTTTTGATTTTTTGATTTTTTTTCCCTATCACCATCGCATTTATCGTAAAGTCTCGCCTAACAATGTCTTCTTCTAGAGTTTTTCCCCAGGTCACATTGTCAGGCCTTCTGTAATCAGAATATTCCTTTTCCGATCTGTACGTAGTTACTTCATACAGCTCCTCTTTACCATTAACGATGACATTAAACGAAACTGTTCCAAAGTCGTTATTATAAAAAGGCTCAAAATCTTTAAGCACTTCAAGGCTTTGCTCGGGAGTGGCGTTGGTTGTCAAGTCACAGTTTTCCGGCGCTTTATTTACCAGTATATTTCTCACTCCTCCTCCAACTAAATAAATCTCAAAGCCAGCCTTCTCGTAGGCCTCAAAAGTTTCAAGCAGTGCATCTGGTATCAATATTTTTTCATCAGATAGCAATTGTCGTCTATACACGCCTAAATTTTATCAGAATTACTATAGAATATACGGGTGTCCTTAAATTTCAATTCACTAAAAAAACAACTCAAGTCAAATCAACTAAGCTACAATCTCAGGCGGATTAAGAGTGTTTATTTTTACGCCAAAAAACAGTATCAAGGACAAATTCGCCACACTGGTGAGCCACTTATCAAACATCCTCTTTCGGTTGCTATAACACTTGCAGAGTGGGGACTGGATCAACTAAGTATAGAAGGCGCCCTCCTCCACGAACTGCCAGAAATCAAACCAAATCACCAGGAACAAATTACCAAAAAATTTGGCGCGAGTCTTTCTAATTTGGTTGATGGGGTTCATCGTGTTGGATCAATCAAACTCCGAAGCTCCAAAGACAAAGTTTTTTTAGAAAATCTACGCAAGATGTTTGTGGCACTAGCCAAAGATATCCGCGTTGTCATCATTCGTTTGGCAGACAGATTGCACAACATCAAAACTTTAGACGCCATTCCCTTGTCCAAACAAAAACGAATAGCAATCGAAACTTTGGAAGTTTATGCACCATTAGCAGAAAGATTGGGCATGGGAAAGTTAAAAGGGGAGCTAGAGGACTTAGTCTTCCCCTATATTTACCCAGAAGAATATGCCTGGGTCACAAACGTCGCCAGACCTCACTTCAAATATTCCGAAGAAAACATCAAAGCCTCTATCACTAAAATAAGACAAATTCTGGCCAAAAATGGCATTGCCGCCAAAACAGATGGTCGACCCAAAAGAAAATATAGCTTATACAAAAAATTACTTCGTCCAGAAATAGATGGGGATATTACAAAGGTCAACGATCTCATGGCTGTGCGCATCATTACCGAAGAAGATATTACTTGTTACACCGTCCTAGGTCTCATGCACCGCTACTGGAAGCCTGTTCCGTACTTAGGAATTTCAGACTTTATCGCTCAACCAAAACCAAACGGTTATAGATCTATTCACACAAAAGTTTTCGACCACAAAGGAAACATCTTAGAGATTCAAATTCGGTCTAAACATATGCACCTTCAAGCGGAATTCGGTGCCGCCGCTCACTTTGCTTATTCAGAAGCCAAATCGGCAGGGGTAAAAGATCATCTACTCCAATCAGGTATCGCCTTCAAGCTAGACGACAAAATGGCTTGGGTCAGTGAACTCTCAAACTGGAAAGAGCAAGTAGAGTCAGCTCACCAGCAAGAAAAAGATCTAAAACTAGATGCTCTTAGTAAACACATCTACGTCTTCTCACCCAAAGGCGACGTCTTCGATTTACCAGAAGATGCTACTCCTATAGATTACGCATTCAAGGTTCATACCAATTTAGGTTTTTACATCTCTGGTATCAGAATAAATGGCAAAATCGGCTCCATCTCCCAAGCTTTAAAAAGTGGTGATGTGGTCGAGATAATCAAATCAAAGGCGGTTAGACCTGCTAGTAGAAACTGGCTTCATCTTGTCAAAACCGCCAGAGCAAAAAACAAAATCAGAAAAAAGTTACTAGACCAAGAAAAACTAATATAAAATCAAACTGTGAAGAAGATCTACTTATTAATACCCCTTTTTCTTTTTGTCTGCTTTTTTCCTGTTGTTAGGCCGATACCAGATAAGTCTAAGCCAGAAGTTAAAGCTTTTTTTAGTCAATCAGCGCCACTTCCTCAAAAAAAAGACAACTCAAGTCAACTTAGTCTTACTGCTACCGGAGTTTTTGTTATGGATCTCAAATCTGGAGTGGTTCTCTACGATAAAAACCCCCACAAACGTCTAAAACCAGCCTCCCTAACCAAAATTATGACTTCGTTGGTGGCTCTGGACTACTACAAAGACGACTCTGTTCTCAAAGTAATCAACGCCCAAAAATCCTTAGGTAACACTATTGATCTTCTCAAAGGGGATCAGCTGCTCGCAAGCGATGTTATCTTGGGACTTCTAATCTCCTCAGGCAACGACGCCGCTGTCACTCTGGCCGAAAATTATCCAGGTGGTTACAAATCATTTGTCGAAAAAATGAATGCCAAAACTCTAGAGTTAGGTTTAGAAAACACCAAGTTTAGCAATGTCTCAGGCGTTGAGAGTGCTGATCACTACACTACCGCCTACGACATCGCTGCAATCGCGAGAGCAGCACTAGATCGACCTACCTTCGAAAACATTGTTTCCAAAAAAAAGGCAACCCTTAAAAGCCTAAACGGCCATATTTATAACATCAACACCACAAATATTTTATTGGGTAAGCCAGGTTTTTATGGCGTCAAAACTGGCTGGACTCCGCAAGCAGGAGAGTGTCTGGTAGTTCTTGCCGAAAAAGATGCCCACCCAATTCTCATCTCAATTCTCAACAGTCAGGATCGCTTCGGCGAAGCCCAAAAAATCTACAAATGGGTCTTCGATAACTACACTTGGGAGTAAACGCTATAACAATTTCTACAAAGCTTGACTATTAGGACTACAATTATAAGTATATGAAAAATCTACTTAATTTTGGTGATCATGTTATCAGTATCTATCAAAACCAATCTCAACAAATTTCTCAAATAACCCCCTACATTTCAGCTGCCCTAAATCAAAATCAAAAATGTGTTTATGTAATTGACAACAGTAGCTTGCCATCTCTAGTTTCAGAATTTGAAAAAAATGGTCTCAACCTAGAAAAATACCTAGATTCAAAACAATTTGTTTTTAAAACAGCAAACGAAACCTATGTTGCCGACGGCTCATTCGATCCCGACAATATGCTTTCACTTGTAGCCAAACTAATAGATAGTGCTCTTCAGGAGGGTTTTGATGGTCTTCTCGGAATAGGAGAGATGTCCTGGATTCTCAAAAATGTTTCAGATAGTAAAAAACTAAACCAATACGAGTCAAATCTAAATAGCTTAAGAGAAAACAAAGCAGCTCTCATTTGTCAGTACGACGAGAGTCAGTTTAGTAAAGATTTTCTCGTTGACGTCATTCGTGCTCATCCGCATACAGTAATTTATGGGAGCTTTCACCCAAATAAATATTTCTACACACCACCAGAATATTTTCGAAGTATTTCAAGGTTTCCAAAAGATTCCTACAAGACCATGATAGATATCATCACAGGGAATTAGCCGACTATTTACTTTCAATCCACTCGTTTCTTACAGCCGAAACGTAAGCCGCAAACCCTTGGTCGCCAAGAAATATATAAATTGGCATGGCATACTTTTGGTTTACGTTAGAGTCATAGTAGCCCAAAAATATTTTTCGTATCTTTACTTCCCCGGATTGTGGTCCCGTAGGTGAAACAAAGCCTCCCCCAGTCGATAGTTCTTGCCAAGCTTGCTCACCTGTCTTTATCGGGTAAGTTCCATTCTGGGTGTAATTAATAAATGTGTACGAGTACTCCATGCTTATCACTTTTTCATTAGGCTGTTTAGAGCCAGAAACTACAATTCGTATCAATCCCTTGCTGGGGTCAGTTCTATAAAAAGGATATGTTGCTTTGACCTTTTTTGTCTTAGATTCCGGGTCTATTTCGTCTATATTTTTTCTAAAGTAATCAAGTTGTACAAAGTCAGCGTCCGACAAAGATAGTGCAGGAATAAGTTTGCCAGCGTCGTTTTTTAAGTAAGTTAGTTTCTCAAACCCGATAGTATCGTCTTCTAGTAGTCCAGATTTTCGAAGGTAGTTACTAGTTTCAATTATTACTTGTTTATCAGAGGTAAAATTCGCCATCGAGGCAATCGCTGGGTTGTTCTGCCACTGCTTAACTAGGCTAAAGTGCCCAGAAACAATATTCATATCTAGCTTAGAAGATAACTGATCTTGGTTGGACCAGACATACCTAGTTTCCGTCGGTTGCTCTGGTTTAAACAAAAACCCAAGTGCCGTTGCCACCTCCAGTGCTTTGTCAGGGTCAGCAAAACCACTCCTTCTTGTTGGTGCATAGTAGACTCTCATTCTGTCAGGAAAAACAGGAATAGCTCCAGTAGGAAGCTCCAAAGTTAGTTGTGGTCTCGTTTCGTTTTTTGGAAAATTCACACCCTGAAGCGGTCCAAAATCTACTGAAGCCGGGGGCAGTGGTGGTGGGTTCAAGGAAATATAATAATTTACCAAAGCAACGCCCACATACCACAACAAAGTCACAGCCACAAAGCCTATTCCACCGTACTTTATAGCTTTACGAGAAAAGGCCGAGGCCTCTGTTAGTGTTGCCATGTTTTTTCTATATATCAAGTATACTATCACTATGTCTATCCAGCACACTAGAACCCGTTTTGCCCCTTCACCGACAGGTAATTTGCATATTGGTAGTCTTCGTACTGCCGTTTATACTTATGCTCTTGCCAAAAAAAATGGAGGTCAGTTTATTTTACGTCTAGAGGACACCGATAAAAAAAGAGAAGTCGAAGGTTCAGCGCAAAAACTATATGAAGTTCTAAAAACATTTGGTTTAAATTGGGACGAAGGGCCAATAGTTGGCGGAAGTTTTGGCCCTTATATCCAATCAGAAAGACTTTCACTTGGACAGTACAAACAAGCTGCCGAAAAATTAATGTCTCAAGGAAATGCTTTTTACTGTTTTTGCAAACCTCAGTCCAAAGAAGAAATTAAAGAGGGACGAAAGTTTAAAATCGAATTTCGTGATCCTTGCCGCCACCTTTCTTCAGAGCAAATTCAAAAAAACATTGCGCAGGGTCATGTGCCAGCTATTCGTCTTAAAACCCCAGACAACGAAACCATTTCCTACACCGATTTTGTTTTGGGCAAACAAACAACCTGGAAAACCGACGTCGTCGACGACGCCATGCTCCTAAAGTCCGATGGCTTCCCTACATACCACCTCGCAGTCGTCGTCGACGATACCGCCATGAACATTACCCACGTTCTGCGTGGTCACGATTGGCAACCCAGCACCCCAATTCATCTTTTAATCTACAAATATTTAAACATACCAGTGCCTCAAATTGGTCATCTCACCGACATCCTCAACACAGACGGCAAGGGCAAGTTATCCAAGCGAAATAACAATGTCTCTTGCGAGCAATATCTAAACGATGGTTACTTACCAGAAGCCCTCTTAAACTTCGTAATTCTCCTGGGCTGGGCTCCAAAGGACAATCAAGAAATGTTCACCTTGGAAGAATTTGTAAGCAAGTTCGACCCCAAAGGTTTCCAAAAGTCCAACCCCAGATTTGACCAACGCAAGCTCGATTGGCTCAACGGTCAATACTTACGTAAAAAACAAGATGATATTCTTGCAGACCAATCTCGCCCGTTTTTTCCAGACTTTGTTAGCAATACCACAATCAGCCAGATTATCCCACTAACCAAAGAAAGGATCACTAAAATTAAAGACATTGCAGAGTTGTCTAGATTCGTATACGAAGATATTAATCCAGACAGAAGCCAGATAAAAAAAGATCTAACACAATTTGCACTAGACGCTCTTACAAAATCCGACTGGAACAAGCAGTCTATAGAGTCAAATCTATCTCAAGTAGCCGCCGACAACACGCTCCAAAGAAGGGAGTTTTTTATGAATTTACGTCTCGTCGTCTCTGGTCAAAAAGTCACTCCACCGCTGACCGAATGTATGATTCTTATAGGCAAGGAAAAAGTTCTGTCTCGCCTCCAAAATGCTCTAAAATAAAATTGTGCCGATAAATAATCTAAGCCAAGCCATAGAGAATCTAGAAAAGCGCTCTCTTGCCCTAAACAAACAAATCAAAAGGCACAAAAAGGCTAAACCTTTTTTCAAAAAGACTTTTTTACTAGCAGACACACTTCGTCAAAAATCAAACCAGCTCTTAGCCTCGGCCGGGCTACTTGGCACCATACTTACTAGTCCAGTAATTTCTATAGACCAAAAACCAGATTACGCTCACACTATTACAAAAGAAGAAGAAAAAGTTTCCAAACGACTGCAGTTAAAAAACTTTCTCCAAGAGCATCTCCCATATAGTCCACACAAATTTTCAGAAGACGAAGCCAAAACCATCGAAGAAAAAATCAAAACCGCGACAGGAGTAAACGCCAAAGCCTATCTACAGGAGCAATCCTTAAACCATCACCTAGGCTACATTGGCTACGAGCAACACCTGGTTCGTTACCCGGGGGATAGTCTTAGTCAACACGACGAGCAGTTGCAAGCAGGTATTGCACCAGGTCGTGGAGCTTTTGGTTACTTTGCAAATGACGCAAGTCAATTCTCTACTCAGGATTATTTAAGGGAAAAGTACTACTGTGTTGTCCAAACACTTTACCTAGACAACTGGAATCAAGACCACATCTTCTTAAAAGATTGGTACAAGTTTCGCAAAATGATTCTCATTAATCCGGTCAACGGTAATGCCGTTATTTGCGATATAGGCGACGCAGGTCCTGCCGAGTGGACAGGTAAACAGTTTGGTGGCTCTCCCGAGGTTATGGAACGCCTTAGTCTCCATGAGGGGCCAAGGAAAGGCTTGGTTCTCATGTTCTTTGTCGACGACCCTAAAAACGAAGTTCCCTTAGGACCTATTAATTACTAAAAAACATGGCTATTATTTTTTACGATCATCTCTTTTCCAAACAGCAAGTCCAAGATTTAATAAACGAAGTCGAAGAGGCCGAGAACTTGCGAGGGAGATTGCATCAGTTAGTTGACGATATTTTATACCAAGGCATCATCAACTTAATTCTTGCCAAGTTAGATCAAAAAAAGCACGATTTGTTTTTGGAAATGTTGCACGAGCGCCCTTACGATACTGAAATAATTATTTTTCTTAGACAACATGCACATCCCAATATCGAGGACGATATCAAGCAAGAAGCCGAAAAACTTCTATGCGACATCATAAAAGATATGTTACCCTAGTATCTGTATGGAAAACGAAATTTGCCCAAAATGTGGCTCACCTTTATCAGAAGTTAGTGAAACTCCAAATGGTCGCAAGCTGCAGAGGTGCTCAAGCGGCGGTTGGAATAAAGAAACTAAAAAAGTTGAAGGTTGTGACTTCGTTAAGTGGCTACCTGTAGAACCCCAAACTTTAGACGAAAAATGCCCCAAATGTGGCTCCGCCTTGGTTATGCAAGTCACCCGCTTTGGCAAAAAAATGAAAAAATGCTCAAGCGGTGGTTGGGACAAAGAGGCCAAAAAAGCTACAGGGTGCGATTTTGTGGAGTGGATCAATGGCACAACCGAAAAATTAGACGAAAAATGTCCAAAATGTGGAGAAGATCTAGTTCTTTTTACCACTGCCGCAGGAAAACGCATGAAGAAATGCTCTACCGCAGGTTGGGACAGGGAAGCCAAGCGCGCTACTGGTTGTGACTACATAGAGTGGCTCAAAGCCGAGTACAAACAGGCTCCAGCCAACGGTGAAGAGTTTTTACCACCAGAAGAAGATATTTTTTAATAATTTAATAAACATATCTCTTGTCATGCCGGACTAGATCCGGCATCCAAAACAGGTAATATGAAAAAACTAGTACAAAGTAGAATCGAAAAAGTCTCCCAATGGCTAACCGATTCTATTGGAACCAATACTTCCATACTATTTCACACCATTTTTTTTGTCGGCATTTTTGCCCTAGGCTTTCTGGGTTTAAGTCTAGACAAAATACTTCTTATACTAACAACAGTAGTCTCTCTAGAGGCAATTTACTTGGCTATTTTTATCCAAATGTCAGTCAATCGCGCTAGTCAAACAATCACAGAGGTGGGGGAGGAAATCGAAGACATCCAAGAAGATGTTGAAGACATCCAAGAAGATGTCGAGGAAATCCAGGAGGATGTCGACGATATCCAAGAAGTCGACACTCACAAAATACTAAGCAACATTGAATCTCAGCTAAACTTGCTAAAGCAAGAGATCGAACAGCTTAAAAAGAAAGTATAACCTATAATACAAAATAACAGTTTGTTGACTATTTAGTCTCATATAGGATAAAATCACCCCATCTCGCGAACCTTTACAGGAGGTATAAATGAAGAAAACACCGCTCCTTTTTTTCTCGTTTCTTTTTTTGGTCAGCTTAATTATCAGCGCTTGCAGTGAAAAAGCAGAAATCAGCATTACTTTTCCACCCAATGGTTTAAGGACTACA
>Ga0208375_1001904_pt1 | contig 21146 bp, 19 predicted proteins | sample RifOxyD1_FD_184038 | JGI IMG/M metagenome (GOLD analysis project Ga0208375, IMG submission 184038) | Soil microbial communities from Rifle, Colorado - Rifle Oxygen_injection D1 (SPAdes) | ecosystem: Environmental > Terrestrial > Deep subsurface > Rock core/Sediment | place: Rifle, Colorado... | reverse complement strand
TATATTTGTTTTTTCTGCTTCACTTACTTTGTACGAATCTGAAATGTAATCTAATGCAAATGATGTTGTCACTTGTTTAAATCCGCATTCTGTTTTTGCGTTTATTTGAAGACATAGTTCTTGATAACCTGTAGGTCCTACAAAATCTTCTGTTGCATCTGCAGAATCTCCTTTAGGAATATAGCCATTTGCAACTTGATAAGTTGGATTTATATTAAATACAGATGTTCCACTTGGGTTTCTTAAATATACCCTATAATATGTTCCCTGATCTTTTCCGGAGAAAATATGATAAAATACTTTATAATGTGAAGTTGCAGGAGTTGTTGCTGTTGAAAATGGAATTTGCTCAAACCACGCATGATACTGAGGAGGTGAATCTGGTTCTAATAATGCATCAAGGAACTCCTGGCTATTTGGATATCTTGCTGATACAAATGCTTTACACACTTCTCCTCCTACCTCATCTGTTGATCTTGCTTTGAATGCAGCGTATGAGTTTGCTCCGTAATATTGAGTGAAAAAGTTTAATGAACTTTGAGTATTTTGCCATGCACTTGCTACTCCCATATATTCTCCTCCTCCTCGCAAACTCTGGCCGGTTACATACTCAATTAATTTTGGAATGATTAAATTACTTAAAGGAACGGCTTGTCTCCAGAAAAATTCACACATGTAAATGCTATGAATTTCGTCGCAAATACCTATTGTTTTTCCTGTTGCAATATTTTCTTCTAAGCATCCTTTATATGCCTGCATAATTGACAAATATCCGTCCACTCCTGCTTGAACTCCTGTTAAACAAATAGGCACAACAATTCCTTCTTTTGCATTTGGAAGACAAAGGGCAAGACTTCCCACTATTCCACTCTGTACTACATTATCTACTGGATATGTTCCTCCTAAATCACATCTTGAAGAAGGACATATTACAGGATCGCAGGCATTGAACATTAATAAGCAATCTTTTGGAGACATAAAATCGGTGCATTGCATTTCTGGAATATCTGCCATAGGGCTTCCAACTGAAACTCCCCCTTCCACTCCAGATATATCAACATTACTTATTCCGGATTTATGTTGTCTTTGTGCATCTTCAATTGCTCTTATTGCTTTTTGGACTTTTTGTCTTGATTCAGTATCACTTAAACAAGAGAATTGTCCATATGTTTGGCCTGTAATTGTATTAAATCCTTGGCAGATATCGTCTCCTACCCCTGAAAAAAATTCTTCTCTGCCATTACTTCCAACATTACAAACATAAAAACTTCTTACTGCTCCTGAATTTTCATAGCTTGTTGAACCTAAAGTTTGTTTTATTGCAGCATACCATCCATTATTTAAATCAAATGGAACAATAGCAGGATATCCTTCATTAGGGGCTGTTTCATAATATCTTATTTCTGGATTTTTATATACATTATTTTTACATGTTTCTGCTGTAGCTGAACTAAATGTCATTTTTGAAATTGTGTTTATTGCTTTTTGTTCATTACTATCTTTGTCAATTCCTCCTTCAAGATACATTTCATTTGTGCTGTAATATCTTGTTGCAATTAAACTTCCTTGATCGTCATATATATCTTTAACAGTATAAACTTTTTTTGTTAAGTCATAATCTAAAGAAACAAGATAAACTCTTGAGTTGTATTCTACTCCTTGAATTTGTTTTCCTGCTATTAATCCTTTAAATCCTGTTCCTGTTCCAGCAATATTTGTTATTTGTCCTCCAGAATAAGGATATTTTGTTCTTCCATCATTATGGGTTACTACACTTAAATCTTTTACACCTGGAAGAGCTTCATTCACATTTCTTAAAAAAGCATTTCTTTTTGCATCATTATCATAAAGAGTTTTTATATTATTAAGATTGGTGTTTATTCTATTGTTAATATCTGTGTTTAATTGTGTACTGCTTCCAGATATTTTTGATGTTTTAATATCAGTATGTATTTCTCTTAATGATGTTATTGATACCGCTTTCAAATGGTTTTGAGTATCTTCTAAACTCTTAAACCTTCTTTGTTCCAATGGCAAGGTTTGATCATATTCATAAACATCTTTTGCTACAACAGGCATATATTCATTCTTAACTGCCTGAGTATCTACCACTTTTGTTCCATACTTGATTTCAGAATGTCTATCATCTAAAATTTTTAATTGGCTATTCACGTCTTGTATTGCTTGATATCTATTTTCAACATCTTGGTCTATTTCATCTGAATAATTGAAAAAGCATTGTTCAAGTGATTGAAATTCTTTGTCTGGACCAACTTCTCCTGCACATCTTGTGTTCCATGTTTTTTTCATTACATCTTGTCTTGCTATTGCTTTTCCGTCTAAATTCTGGAAGAAATTTTTAACAGTTAAATAACCTCCAACTGTTAAGCAACTTGCTTTAAATCCTTTTACAACTTTTGCTAAATTTTCAGATATAGTTGTCCATTTTTTTATTTGTTTTTCTATATTTGATATTTTTTGTTTTGCTTTCTCTGGAGAAAGTTGTATTGCTCTTTTTTCTATTCCTATGTGAAAACTAAAATTAGCTTCTGTTTTTACATTTTTTGTATCTGATTTAAGAGATATTTTTGCCACTTTTTCCAGATTTACCTTTGTAAGAGTTATTCTAACTTTTCCACCTAAAATTTTTGTTTCGTCTTTTTTAATTCTTAAATCATTTTCTTTATATACTGCATCTTTAATTGTTCCAATAATGCCTTCTTTTGAAACATCATACTCAAACACAGCATAATTTTCGTTTAATTCTATTAATTTTATATAAGAATCCTTTTCTGAAAGAGGTATTTGTTCTTCTTTTCCCAAACTTCTCGGACCGTTATTTGTTCCAGCTCCTTGAATCAATATCTCTGCACTATATTCCTTTCTAGTTGGTTCTACAACATCTTCTAATGAAATTGTTCTTAATTTGTTTGCTATCACTACACTTTGAACTGAATTTGCAGAATTTGTTAATTTATATGGCTTAAGCATATCCTCAACTTTTTTCTTTAGTGGTGAATTTGGAAATTTTTCGATAAATTTTTCTCCTAAAGACTTAAGGGTTTCAAATTGGCCTGCATCTCTTGCAAGAAGTACTGCTTCGTATATGCTTGTTTCAGAATAAGTATCATCTTTTTCTTGTCCTTCTATTCTTATCTTTTCATTTGGAAAATCTTCAAGAACAGTATTATAATTGCTTATTGCTTCTTGAAAGTAAGTTGATGCTGAACTGGCTTCTCCTCCGAGGTCTTTATTAACTGCGCCGGCAAAATCAATAAAAGTTATGCTTGATGTTATATATTCATCATTTGTAGTTTTTTTCTTATAAATATCATTAAGAACTTGTTGTGCAGCTGCAGGAATAATAGTAAGTCTTTCTGAAAAAGGAATAACATTTCCCTCTTGTTTTATATAAATTGGATCACTTGGATAGCCTCCGGTTGTTATTGCCCCGGTAATTGTTCCGCCTATCCCACGCCCCGCGGTTATATCATAAATAGAATTTACTAAACTGGATTCTGTTTTAAAATCCCATGCTCTTATTTGTATTTCTAATGCGTTGTATTCTAAAGTTTCTTTAAACTGTTCTTTTGTTTGTGCTGGGCTTACTACTGGAACAATAAATGCCCCTTTTTCGTTTTCTCCAATATAACCTAAAAATATTCTTTTTTCATTATTGGGCACTTGATAAAGAATATCCCCTATAGTAAAATCCCCCTTGATAATATCATTTCCTATCAAACTTATAATCCTTAATGAAACTACCGGACTTGTTTCTAATTCGAGCGTTTCTCTTCCTTCATTATCTGTTTCACAAACAACTTCAGCTTGTTTTTGCAAACCTCTTGAACCAATATTTTTTACTTGGCATCTGTTATCTAAGAATTTTTCTTTTTCAGTTACTTCTGTAATGTCACCATTAATGCTTAATACTGCTTTTGTGTTTGGAATATCTAAATCTTCTAATTTAACTTGCAAGCTTGCTAAGCAATAAAATCCTGGCATAGTAATATCTCTAGATGTTTCTCCTTCATTTAACCTAAATTCTGTAATTTTATCTACTTCTTCTGGGCCAGAGTAAATTGAAATGGACGCATCTTTATCTCCTACTGATTCTACTCTCACAAATCCTCGTCCTTGCCAGAAACTATATTTGTTTGCTTGTTGTTTCCATTCATTGTCATCCAATTCTCCAGAAATAAAATTAGCTTTTCCCAACCCAAATGCATTTTTAATATCATAAGTTAATGTTGCCTTTAATGTTCCTGAAACAGATTCAGGCATTGAAGATTCAATTGGATTTTGTTTTAATACAATAACTGCATACCCTATATTTGTATCAATTGGAGAGTTAATTAATTCTCTTCCTTGTGAAAGTGCTGCACGTGCAGGATGAAAACCTACGGCAGAAACATCTTTTGGAAACTCTTTTTTAAAAGAAATTCTATCAATCGCGTTTACATCAATTAAAGGGTTTATTTTTGTAGCCATAATAGGACAAAAAACGGGAACATTTTGCTCTTCAAGCAAATCTGAACGAACAACTGTTGGCGTGCAACTTGCAGGAACTATTTGCAATATAAAATCCTGGCCAGCTTCGCATTGCGATTCATCAAATCTTGGAAACGCATCTAAACTTCTAAGATAATCGAATGAATTAGGCCTTGTGTATTGTGCATTTGATGAGGTATATGCAGAGATTATTATACTACTAAGTAATAAGATTAATGAGAATGCTAAAATTGTTAACACTCTTTTTTTTGTTCTTTGCATTTTTTGTCTTTTTTCTTTAATTGTTTTTTAATTTTATTTTATTAATTCTTTGAATTTTTTAATTGAAGCTTATTCCTAAGTTATTTTGTTCAAATAAAATATAATTTTCTTGTAGCTGTTCGATTGTATTAGGTGTAGGCAAATTAGGTGAATTTATTCTTATTGTACTTGAATCTTGCAATTCTGATTCTGCTATGTAATATGCCTGTTCTCCTCCACCCGTTAAAACATTTGATACTGTTTGTTCTGGAATGTTTACTTCAAAACATTTATCTTGGGTAAATCCAAATATTCCAATTATTCCGGGAGTTGGGACATCCACACATTCTTGCTTAGTCACGGCATTTAATCTTAATTGTGATTCTCTATAAATTTGAACTGTAATATTGTATTGCCCTTCAATCAACGAGATGTTTTGTTGTTCAGGATAAATAACTGTTTGAGATATTTTATCTGATGCGAAAGTTATTATTGCTTGCCCATTGTAATCTACATTATTTAATGCAAGATCTATTTGCATTTCATATTTTTTATCTAAAATAATCTCAACATTTCCAGATTCAATAGTTGTTAATATTTCTTTTCCAGTATAATATCCTTCAGCATCCGCCAAAACATATCCATTTGCACATTGGGGGAATTGAGCATTTAATATTCCATTCTCAGTTTCACCCATTGTACATTTTGTTCCAAAGCACTCAAATGAAATTTCAGCATCTACTGGCGCAAGATTTGTATTTATTACTTTGACATTCACAAGGGTATTGGGATACGTACATAACTCTGGTAGGCCAACATCAACAGCATTGCTGCCTTCTACTGGCTTTCTTTCCTTATTTCCTTGTATAATCACTGCCATTGGGAATTGGAATATTTCCTGATTTTCCCCGCTCGATTCTGATACTTGAACAAGCACTGGATATTTTATATCATAAACAAAATGATAAGGGACGTAACAAAATCCTAAAATTCCTAAGCCTGGTTGATTTCCTACTGGAAGAGATAAGAGGAGATTGCCTTGAGAAGGATTTACTTCAAATGTATGTGGCCAGGTTTTTGAATTAATGAATCTTATATTTTTTCCAGTTGAAATATCTACAACAAAATATTCGTCTTCTTTGTTATCCAATGAATAGTCATTGTCTTTTGTTTTTAATGCCAATGTATTGGCTTCAATTGCATCTTCCAATTCACTAAATATTTCTTCTGCATCCCATTTTAACGGAGAACATGAAACTTCTACTCCATCAACTGGAGCATATAACCTTAACGTGTCTAATCCATAAGTTTCTAAAAAAAGATTTTTTTGTTCATAATTGTAAACTTCTCTTGCTGATTTGTATAAACTTCCTAATTGGGAAGTTATTTCAATTTTATGGGTGTTTATTTTTGCATTGTCTTCTTCTTTTGTGATTGTCAAGGGCATTTTTAATGAAACTGAAACAGTTCCATCGTTGATTTGAACATCCGCTTCTGGCGTTCCTTGTTGAATTACGAATCCTTCATCATAATAATTTTCAAAAACACAATTGCTCGTTTCACTTTCTATGAATGTTTTTAGTTCTTTTTCCATATCATCTTTTGAAGGAATTTTTTCTCTTTCAATATTGTTTCCAGATACATAATACCAGTAGGGAATAGGATTTCCTAAAAAGTCTAATTGTGAGGAGAAAGGCATATAATCACTTCCAGGTTCAAAATCTGGAATGTAAATATAACCTCCCTGGCTTTCTAAAACACTTACTCCCGTTAGAACATCTTCTTCTAAACATGATAAAAATGTTTCATAAACTGGTTCTATTGACGCTGGAAGCCCTTTGGAGGTTAAGTTTCTAATAATAACAAAACCCACAACCAATGCAACAAGGACTATTGCAACTATAATGTATATTGTAATCTGAGCCTTTTTATTCAATAAACTATTTTTCATTATTCTTACCCCCATTAGTTCCGGCATTGACTTTCTTTTTTATTAAATCCATAATTTCAGTATTAAGATCCCGTTTTATAATTTCTTTAAATTTATGCCAAAGCTTTTCATCTTCTATAAGAAGTAAGTATTTTTTCATTTCCCTTTTTCAATTAGCCAATTAAACTGCAAGTTAAAATAAATTTTAGTATATAAATGTTTTTGATAAGTAACTTAATTAATAAGTTACTAAGTAAGTTAGTATTTATCCTTCCATTTATTCATATTTGAAATAATAACATACTAATAATTTATAGAACGGTGTTTGATTTAACTTATAATGTCAAGATTCTTGACGTATCTTGAGCATCCAAACCTCAAGAATATTTCAAAGTAATATTCTTGATGGCATTCAAAGTTCATAGAACTTTGATGAGTCTCAAACAAACCGCACCTTTTAAGATGCGGTAAACACAAAGACTTTTTGATAATCGAGGGATTATTCTTTGGAATAGCTTTTCTTGCCTGTTCTTAAGAAGTTAATTCCTCCTAGAACAACTAAAATACCTGAAAAAGCCAATAGAATATCATTAATTTGATTAATTGCTTCCGGCATTACTATAAAATCCAAAAAAAAGTTTATTAAATAAAACCCAAATATTAAATGCAATATTAAAAACCCAATCTTAAATTTATTTGCCATATCTCCTTATATCTATCATTATATTTAAATATTGCTCTAATTTTGCTTTTAGAAGGCCCTGTAGTCTAGTGGCAGAACATGTCTTTGACGTGGACAAGGTCCCAGTCCGATTCTGGGCAGGGCCATATTAGTTAATAAAAAGCAGATACAAAACTTTATAAATAGTTATTTCTTAGTAGTGACATAATGAAATTCAGTCAATTAACGAAAAAAGCCACATTGGCAACTATTTTAGGAGTTAGTACAATGGTTCCTTTTTCTAATTATATCTATGCACAAGGTTCTCCTTTTTCTAGTGGTAATCCAGTAGAAATAAGAAATATTGATGCTATGAGCAAAGAACAAGCTAAAGATGAAATGCAAAGAATAATTACTTATTGGGGTAATTCTACTGAGCCCGCTAAAGTGGGTAGTTTACAAAATATTATTGCTAAATGTAATGACAGAGAAATTCAATATGAAGCAAATATGCTTTTAGTAAAAACTGCTTTTGATCTTTCTCAACCCCCAAAAATAGAAAATGGAAAGGTTGTGGCTCCTGTTAACTTTAGTAATGAGTATTGGGATTGGGATATAGACTTAGAAAAGTGTATCTTTGACTTAAAAGAATTTGAATCTGAAAGAGGAATTGCATTCAAAGCATCTCTAGCGCTTGCTAAAGATAGGTCTACTTTTGAGGGAATGTCTAGGTTTTATGAATTAGCAAATCTTTCTCCTTACAAATATAAAGATGCTCAAGAATTGAATGCTGTGAAAGAAATTATGGATGCATTACTTCAAATTCCTCTTGCAAATGAAAGCAGAATTAACACAAGAGAATTTAGCAGGCAATTTTATCCTTTTACTAACGTAGAGGAAGTTACTGGTTTAAAATATGATGACACTATTTTTAAAAACAAATCATTTAAATTTAAGTTTGAAGAATTAAGAGAACAAAGAATTTTCTTACCTTTAGATCCTAACAAAAAGCCAATCACTCATTTTGATAACATAACAATAAAGTTTAAACTTCGTGAAAATGTTTTAGATGCAAGGATTTCAGGAATTTTTACTTTTAAGGATATTGATATAGAACTAGGAGAACAATTTCGTCCTCCAATTTATGACAGGGGTAAAGATGGAAAAAATATTTTTTTTGCCAGAGACTATAGACTTGATTTAGACTTGAGGAGAGATATTGCAAGAGAGAAATATCCTGATATTCACAGGGGAATTAGTCTTAAACCTGGTGTGACTATTGGAGATGTTTATTTTGCAGCAGATATAAATCCTTACGCTATGTATTATAATGGTCCAAGTGGTCAACACCCAATGATTAAAGGTTCTGGGGATGAGATTAATTTAGAATCTATTGATTGGAATAAACTTTAATCTTTTTTCAACTTTTTTTATTTAGATTAAAACATTAGTTTTAAAAAGCTATTTTTTCTCTTGAATTTATGAAAATACCAAAAACGACAAACAGATATTGCCCATCTTGTAAAAAGAAAACTGCTCATAAGATTAAATTTGTGGGAACAGGCTTTACAAGAGGAACTTTAACGAGGGGTTCTAAAAGCAGAGCTCGGTTAAGGGGTTTGGGCAGAGGTTTTGGAAACTTAGGAAAATGGGGTTCAAAACCTGCACAAGCTAAGCATAAAAGAAAAACAAAAACAACTAAAAAGACAAATATTTTGTATACTTGTCAAACATGTAAAAAGTCTCTTTACAAAAAGAAAGGTAAAAGAGCCAGTAAACAATTACAGGAATAAAAATGGCAATTAAAAAGAAAAAAAAGTTTTTTGAAATAGAACTGCCTTTAATAAACAAGTCAAGTGCTTTATATTCTTATGACCTCCAAAGTTTAAATAATAGGTATATTGCTTATGATCTTACAAGAGCTTTAAGGGGCAAGGGCCTGGAAATTAAATTTAAAGTTATTGTAGAAAATAATCAAATAAGAAGTGTTCCTAGGCAACTAAGACTTGTTTCTTATTTTTTAAGAAGAATGATTAGAAAAGGAACCAATTATGTTGAAGATTCTTTTTCTATTAAGTGCAAAGATGCCCAATTAAGAGTAAAGCCTTTTTTGATAACAAGGAAAAAAGTATCCAGGGCAGTTAGAAATGCTCTAAGGATTAAGGCTAAGGAAGAAATTTCAAATTATATAGAGAAAAAAGATGTTAATCAAATTTTTGACGATATTCTAAAAAATAAACTTCAAAAAGAATTGAGTTTAAAATTAAAGAAAATATATCCTTTAAGTCTTTGTGAAATTAGGGTTATCAAAATAGAAAAGGATATTTAGATGTTTATTTAAGAGAGGGAGAATACAATTGTTCAAGGATTAAATGTTAATGCGGCTCTAATAAAGGCGAGTAAAGATTAACAACTGATAATTATTCTAACAAGATTATTTTAATTAGTTAATTGAATTACCTAGTTTGTTTGATTTATACACAAAACTATAAAAGCAAAAACTTTTTAATTAATCGGTTAGGGCATGATACTGCATTATAATTAACTGGCATAACAAATGAATAGTAAAACAAAGTTAAGCAACTAATCTGAACAGATTATGCCATGATAAACTAAGCAAGCATTCACATTCATCAAAATAAATAACTACTAATTCCATTCACATTTTTCTTTCACCAAAAATTTTAGTTCCTATTCTAATCACGTTTGCACCTTCTTCTATAGCAATTTGGTAAGAGTTACTCATTCCCATTGAAAGATACATCATGTTTAAATTTGGTAAATTCATGCTTTTCATATTATCAAATATTGTTTTGGTTATTGCAAAATAAGGCCTTGCATCTTCGGGATTCCCTGTTTCTGGCCCAATTGTCATTAACCCGCTTATTCTTAAATTCTTTAGATTTGATATTCTCCTTACCAATTCCTCGACATCTTCTGGCAAGATTCCTGCCTTTTGTAGCTCTTTAGCACTATTTATTTCTATTAAGATAGGCATTATTTTATTTTCCTTTTGGCATTCTTTATTAATTTCTTCTGCTGTTTTAAACGAATCTACTGTTTCTATTAAATCAAATATTTTAACAGCCTTTTTTACTTTGTTTAACTGAAGATGACCTATAAGGTGCCATTTTGCCCTTTTTCCTATAGCATCAAATGCTTTTTGGGCCTCTTGAACATAATTCTCACCAATAATTTTTGCACCGGCTTCAATTGTCTCCAAAATCTCTGCAGGCGTTCTTGTTTTAGCAGCTATCACTAGCTCAATTCCTCCCGGCAATTCGCTTAAAATCTTTCTTACATTGTCTTTAATACTCATTTAAACACACCATATATAAGTTAAATAACAAATCTTTTAAACTCTTTACATTTTCTAAATGTAAGCCTCTATAGCTCAGTGGCAGAGCGGCTGCCTTGTAGCTGAGGAGAACCAAGTTTCTCCTTGCAGTAACCTTTCCTTTTGGAGAAGAAAGCAAGATAGCAGTAGGTCGGGGGTTCAAATCCCTCTGGAGGCTTATTTATTTTTTATACTCTATTTTATTATTTAAAAATAATATCTGAATGGCATACAAATACTTAGAAAGTTTTTTAAATAGTCATTTATAAGTAATTACATGGTCAAGAAAGAGAAAGAACTACCAAGAGAACAGAGTCAAGAATTAAAAGATTTTTTTAAAAGACATTATTTTCATAGAAAGGCAGCTAGCCTTGTAGGTAAGTTTATTTTTACTGCTTATGTTCTTTTTACTCCTAAAGGATGGGATGCTATAAAGGAACGTGGTAATATCTTTGCAAGAAGAAATCTTGTAGGATTGCTAGAAAATTCTATACTCCAAAATGAACTTTATATTCCGGGCGAAGAAGGTGGCAGTTTAAGTTTTGAAGAAGCAAAATCTCCTGGACATTATGTTTCATTTGATTTTCGTAGAAAAGAAGAATTTGGAGAACACGCAATGCAAAAAGATGAAGGTTCTTTGTATAGTTTCTTTTTGGATGAAATTAAATATAATCCTCCAAATAAATTTACTCCTACTGATTTGCTTCAAATTTTAGATGTAGAGCACCTATTTGAATTTGATAAACCAAGTTTAGATGATTTAATAAAACAAGGATTGGTTATTCAAACAACTTATAAGGAAGCTTATGACAGGGCAGGATATTATACTATTCATAAAAATTCTATGGATGTTTTAAATGTAGCAGATAGGCAAGTTTTTCAAATAACTCCTAAGGGGAATACTTTAGTATTTTTAATTTCAGAAGGCGGGCAACCAAAATCATATAAAGTAAGAGACGCTAAACCTGCTTTTGATAACAAATTTTAAATTGTGATTAAATTTATTCCTCTGCAAATTCTGCTTTGCCATCCTCAACCAATATTTTTGCTATTTCTTCTGGGAGATTAGCCATTTCTCCTGAAGAAAAGGGGCCCATTTTATTTCCTTCTAATCCTAAAAATGCATCAACGTCTTTTTTAAATAAAATTAATACATTCTTATCTTGCTCTTTTTTTCCATTAAGGGTTTCTGATATTCTTTTATCACTCAAATCAACAGTTTTCATGAATTCTTCAAATAATTCTTTTTCAATGGGCAGCATGTTTTCAAAATCTTGTTTGCTTATTCCTGTTTCAGAAGCTATTAATATTAAATTAAGTAATTTTTTACGCCTTCTTAACATCAATTCTTTGAATAAGGTAGTGGCATTTTCAAGTTGTTTTTTTGTTTTCATAACCACATCTGAAAAATCATTGTCTTCTTTCAGTGAAATTTCTTTTTTTTCCCTTAGATAATCTGCAACTTCTTGTATAAAGTTCTTATGAAGACTTTGTAATTGTTCTGAATATCTCTCTTTTCTAGAAGCTTCATAAATATCATTATAGGTTATCATGCTTTTCAAATAGTTCAAGTATTTTTAATAATTATTATCCTAAGAATCTAACTTGTTTTAACAAATCTTGACCTTTTATATTTCCTAATCCCCCCAGTTTAGCATTTTTTTCACAAAATTTCTTTTCTTTGGGAATAGAACCATTGTAGAATAAAATTGGAACTGGATCCGCACTATGAGACTTAAGCTTGCAAGGAGTTGAGTGATCACAAGTTACAACTACCTTAATTCCGTTTGGCGGTGCAAATTTTCTCAAGAACTTAAACAATGTTTGATCAATATATTCAATCATCTGTTTTTTTTCTATTGGCTTGTTATCATGGCCAGGTATGTCTGTTTCTTTTATATGAATATATGCATAATCAAATTTTTGATATTGTTTTTTTATTATTTTTATTGAATGTGCACATGCTTCTTTTAATCCTTCATATAAATTAGAATAAGCATCTAGTTCTTCAAGTTTGGGATAATTAAAGCCAAAATTAGTCATTCCGCATAAAGATGAAAAACCAATTTCTAATGGCATATAAGCAATTGAAAGCCATCTTTTGTATAATTTAAGTTTAGGTTTTTCTATTCCCGCCCCCCTAACTAAAAGATAATTAGCAGGCATTAAGCCTTTTCTTTTTCTTTCTTGATTTATTGGATGATTTTCCAGTATTTTTTGCGCTTGCTCTAGAAATTCATTAACAATATTTGCAGTATATTGTGAATTTTCATTTTCATCTAATGGAGAACATTCCTTGATTTTTTCCCCTGCTTTTAATTTTCCTTGTTCATAATATGAAACATCATTTCCAGAGATGTTATCCGAGAAACCTCCCCTAAATATTAAGGCACCACGATGTTGTATTGTGGGGATGAATGTGTACTTAAAAGGAAGTTTTATCTTTCTGTTTAAATCCAAGGCAAGTTCTTCTGCTTCATCTGTTGTTAATGTTCTTCCTGCTCTTCTATCCAAGACTTCTTTTGTTTTAGGGTTTATTGTTGCAAAGTTTGCCCTTAATGCCAAATCCCCCCTTGTTAATTTTATCCCGGTCCCGGCCGCTTCTAATTGCCCTCTTGTACTGGATATTAATTCATTTCCAAATATAGAGACTATTGCTTCATCACTTTCTGGAATGAATCCTGGTCTAACTGGGTCCATTGTACCTAATTCACCTCTTGCTGCCAAAAAATCCATATTGGGGGTTTCTGCTGATTCTAATGGTGTTTTATTATCTAACTGTTTATTGGGCAAATCTGCTGCTCCATCCAATATTATTAATATTCCTCTCATGTATAAATTAACACCCTTTGTTTTATAAAAATATGTGTAAAAGTTTAATATGTTAAGAAAATTCAAACTTTTGCCTAAAAGGCAAAGGACATTGCTTTGCAATGTCATTTTCTTGAGCATGATCAAAAATCTAAAATAAGCCATCTGCTTTAGCTGGTGGTTAACTCAAAAGATTTTTGACAGTGACAAAATTATAGCTATTTTTTAGATAGATTTGTTATATTAAGACTTATAAATAAACCTACCCTATTAATTTCATGTTTGGAAAACTAAAAGAAAAGCTTAAAAATTGGGCCAAAAACTTAGCCGAATCTAAAAAAGAAGATTTGGATAAAGAACCCAAAAAAGAAGTTTTAGATGTAGAATCTCAAGAAGAAAAAATAGATGAATTAGCACAAAAGATAGAAGAAGATGAAAAACAATTGGAAGAACTAAAAAAGGAAAAGAAAAAAGAAAAGAAGGTAGTAAAAAAGCAAGAGGAAGGAAAAACAAGGGAGATTGATATCCCAACAAGATTTGATTCAGCCAAACAAAAATTTGAGCCAGATATTGATAAAATACTTGAAATTAAAGAAGATTTAGAAGAAAGGGAAAAAGGTTTAGAAAAGAAAGAAGAGGAGAAAATTAAAGCTATTGAAAAAGCTGAAAAAGAAGAGAAGATAGAAAGTGAAAAACCCAGCTTTTTTAGCAGAATAAAATCTAAGATAACTAAAGTAAAAATATCTGAGAAAGAATTTGATGTTTATGAAGAAGAATTACAAGAACTTTTATTAGAAAATAATGTTGCTTTAAGTGTTGCTGAAAGAATTATTAAAGAATTGAAACAAGAAATTGTGGGCAAGGAATTATTAAAAAAGGAAATTGAAGAGGAAATAAAAGATATTTTTAAAGATATAATCCGAAGAATTCTTATAAATCCTTTTAATGTTTTAGAAAGAATCAAAGAAAAGAAATCTAAAAATTCAAATGAGCCATATGTTATTTTATTTTGCGGCATAAATGGAACAGGAAAAACTACTACCATTGCAAAGATTGCTGATTTTTTTAAGAGAAATGGTTTTTCATGTGCATTAGCTGCAGCGGACACTTTTAGGGCTGCTTCCATAGAACAAATTCAAAAACATGGAGAAAAGCTGGGAATTAAAGTAGTAAGTCATGATTATGGAAGTGATCCTGCTTCTGTTGGTTTTGATGCAATACAGTATGCAAAAAAAAATAGGATAGATGTTGTTCTTATTGATACTGCTGGAAGAATGCATACTGATAAAAATCTTCTTAGGGAAATAGAAAAAATATCAAAAGTTAATAAGCCGGATATTAAGATTTTTGTTGGCGAATCAATAACTGGAAATGATGTTATAGAACAAGCAAAGAGTTTTGATTGGCATATTGGAATTGATGGAATTGTATTAACAAAAGCAGATATTGATGAAAAAGGTGGAACAGCTTTAAGTGTTGGTTATGTATTAAAGAAGCCAATTCTCTTTTTAGGTACAGGACAAGAATATGATAAAATAGAACCTTTTGACAAAGAAAAATTCATAGAAAAGTTGGGATTATAATAATCATTGTTAGATAACCATAATCTTTATTAAATAACTTTTTATGGCTGATGTATGCCAGAAGATATAACCCGATACCAAGATAAGTTTGTTGTAGACGCATTAGTAAATGGGCAATATCCCCATATAAGTATTACAGATGATTGTCTTGTGCCTATGAGTCATGTAAAGAGATGGATAAAAGTAGCTCAAGAAACACTTGAATTTAAATATGATTGTGATACTGAAGAGGCAGAAGAAAAGGGTGCAGAAGAAGGTATAAAAAACACGTACATAAAAATTTCCAGAATTCTTAGAGGTTTACATATAATCCAGATAAGTGATAGTATATCAGATTCTGATGATTTAAAAGAAAAATTAGAGGAGTATATTGATTCTAACAAAGAACATAGTCCATTTATAGAATTTTTAAGGCAAAAAATGCCCGCTTCTGTTTTAGAAAAATTAGTAGACGATTTTGAAAATTCATAAAAAACTAGGATTATAGTTTTTGGGATAATCTTTTAACTTCAAGCAAATGCCTATATTTTATTCCTGCTTTCAAACTTTCTTTGAGATTTAAGGTATAATATTCAGCAACTCCCATAACATAGCCAATTCTTTCATGAAAGTTAGTAATTCTTTGGCCAAATTTTCTCTCTTCTTCTGCAAAATGAAATTTGAGTTCATCAAAGTTTGAAGCTCTTTCAATAATATTAACATCCCTGGCAGTACTTACATATCCAAAAACAATTGAATTGCAAAATCCTATCATCTCAATGAATAAAACCGCTTATTTATAAATATTACTTGTATCAACCACAACTTTATTAATACTCAATTTACTTATCTCTTTGTAATTTTATATACTAAAAATGTTAGAAAAGTTGGGCCAAGTGTTAAGAAAAGCTACAGATAAAATAGCTAATGCAATATTCTTAGACAAAAATATGCTTGATGGGATTATTAAGGATCTGCAAAGAGCATTAATTGAAGCTGATGTTAATGTTTCTTTGGTTAAGCAATTGAGCGATAAAATAAGAAAAGCTGCATTAGATGAAAGGATTAAAGATATAGAAAAGAAAGAGCATGTTATAAAATTATTACATGACGAATTAATAGCTATTCTTGGAGAGAAAAAAGAGCTAAAATTGCAAAGTGGACAAAACAGAATTATGCTCCTTGGACTTTATGGAGCAGGAAAAACAACAACGATTGCAAAAATAGGTAATTATTTTGCAAAAAGGGGAAACAAAGTTGCGCTTGTGAGTTTAGATGTTCACAGGCCTGCTGCAAAAGAACAATTAAAGCAACTTGGAGAGAGAAATAAACTCACTGTTTTTGTTGATTTAAAAAATGAGAAAGACGCATTGACAACATGGAAATCGTTTAAAGATGATCTTGAAGAGTACAATGTAGTTCTTATTGACACTGCTGGAAGACATAGTCTTGATCAGGAACTTGTAACAGAGATATCTGCACTTAATAGATTAATCCGGCCTACAGAATCAATATTAGTAATGCCTGCAGATATTGGACAGGCCGCTAAAAATCAAGCATCTGCTTTCCAAGAAATGTTGCAAATTACAGGGGTTATAATTACAAGGATGGATTCGAGTGCTAAAGGTGGTGGGGCATTAACTGCTTGTGCAGAACTTAGCGGAAATGGTGCAGGGGTATATTTTATTACAACAGGAGAGAAGGTTAATGATATCGAAAGTTTTAATCCTCAAACATTTTTGTCAAGACTTTTAGGGATGGGAGATTTGCAGACTTTAATTGAAAAAGTACACTCTGCTTCTGATAAGGGAAAACAGGAAGAGATAGCTAAGAGATTGGAGGATGGGAAGCTAAGTTTGGAAGATGTTGTAGAGCAAGTTAAATCTATGGGGGAAGTTGGCGGTTTTGATAAAATAAAATCTTTAATTCCTGGGATGGGAAAACTTGGAGAGAAAATAGGTGAAGAAAAACTTGAAGAGCAACAATCAAAAGTTTCAAAATGGGAGCACATTATCAAAAGTATGACCAAAGAAGAAAAAGAAAATCCTGAGATTATTGAAAGACAAACATCAAGAATTGCGAGAATTGCAAAAGGTTCTGGGACGCATAGCAGTGATGTTCGCGCTTTGATTAAGCAATATAGAATGTTAAAAGAATTTATGAAATCCGGTTCAAGCATAGATATGGAATCAGGGAATTTGAATCAAAAACAACTAATGAAATTGGCCAAAAAGTTTGGTAAGAAAAAATTTAAATTATAAAATATTAGACTCAATATATAAAATGAAAAAGAAATATTACATTATTGGATTTTTTATTTTGATTGCTTTGGTCAGTTCAGTAATAATTTTCACTACCCGTTCTTCTGGGGTATGCGTTGTGAATGGTAGTTGTAGCACAGTGCAAAATTCTAAGTATTCTCAGATTTTTGGAATTGACACTTCTCTTTTCGGTATATTTTCATTTAGTATTCTCTTAATGTTGATAATATTCAGTTTAAAAGTACCAATAAGATTTAATAAAAAAATATTGGATTTTATGATTTTTACTGGAGGAATAATTGCATTATACTTTATTTTACTGCAATTTTTTATTCTTCAGGCCTATTGTTTTTATTGTTTAATAGCTGATTTTTCTATGCTGATTGCTTTTGGAATTAATTTTTTAGATAAAAAAATAATACTTTTCGGAAATGGAAAAAAAAATTCAACAGGGAGCAGAAGCGACAATTTATCTTGATAAAGATAGAGTGAAAAAACATAGAACAAAGAAAAGTTATAGAATTTCTGAGTTAGATGATAGAATAAGGAGACAAAGAACAAAATCAGAGTCAAGATTACTTTCTAAAGCTGGGCAAATAATTAATATCCCCAAAGTCCATTCAACAAATGAAAAAGACAAAAGTATTTTTCTTGAGTATATTAGTGGGAAGAAATTAAGTTCTTTTTTGGATGAGTTTGATTTAAACAAACAAAATAAGATACTAAAGGCTATTGGAGAAGATATAGCTAAATTGCATTCAATAGATATTGTCCATGGAGATTTGACGACAAGTAATATGATTCTAAAAGAAAAGGATAGTAAAAAAATCAATGATAAAAATGATAATAATAAGAATAAAAGTAATTATTCAATTTATTTGATTGATTTTGGCTTGGGTTTTCATAGTAAGAAAATAGAAGATAAGGCTATTGATATACATTTATTAAAACAAGCACTCGAAGCAAAGCATTTCTTAAATTGGCAAGAACTTTTTAAGTCATTTTTGGAAGGATATTCTATCAATAAAGAAGCATTTAAAATAATTGAAAGACTTAAAGCAATTGAAAAGCGTGGGAGATATAAAGGAAAATATTAGGGGTAAGCTTTAAAAATATCATGTCTTTTTAATTTTCAGTTAGCCCTGTAGTATAGCGGTCAAGTATACGGCCCTTTGGAGGCTGTGACCCAGGTTCGAATCCTGGCAGGGCTATTGGATTCGAACGCTCAGAAAACAAGAAATTTTCTGGGACTTCAAAACAAGTATATTTTGAAGTAATCCTGGCAGGGCTATGCATTGCCAGGTTAAAAGGTTTAAACTTTTTAGGGAAAGTTAAGCGAAGAAAACCGTAGGTTGTCTCGCAATCCTGGCAGGGCTATGCATGTTTCGAACCTGGAAGGTTTGAATCACTTCAATTTGATTAAAGAAAATTGAAGTTCCCGGGAACTATGTTCACGTGGACTGGCAGGGCTAACATAATTTAAAATAACTTAATTATAGGTTTTGTTTGACAAGCTCCCAAATCATCTTACTTTTTTACATAGCTTTAACTATCAAAAGCTTTATAAAACATTTTTCAATTGTTTTAACATGCCCACAAAGAAAGACAAAGAAAAATCAAAAGAAAAGGAAAAGAAAACATATAAAGATAAAAAGGAAATTGAAAAGCCAAAAAAGGTTAGCAGGGCAGAGGTTGAAAGTATGATTATTGAATTGGCTAAGAAAGGCTTGACTTCTGAGAAGATTGGGGAGAATTTAAGAAAACAGGGCATTCATACTCAAGAATATGAAATCAAGATTTCACAAGTATTAAGAGATAATAAGCTCTATATAAACCCAGATTTAAAAAATATTGAATCAAAGTTAGAGAAACTAAGAGTGCATTATGCTAAGAACAAACAAGACAAAAAATCCAAAAGAGAAATTGATAGAGTGGCAAGTCAATTAAGAATATACAAGCATTATTTTAAGGAATAAATATTTTTATTAATTTTCAAGATTCTTATTAAAAAATGAAAAAAGAGGAGATAACATTAAAAGAGAAAGTAGGTATTATGTCTAAAAAATTTCTTGAACTCTCAAGGGATAAGGATGTTTTAGTTTTGAGCCATTTTGATACTGATGGAATTACATCTGCTGCGATAATGATAAAAACCTTAAAACATTTAGGTAAAAACTTTTCTGTTAAAATATTAAAAAATTTAGAAGAACAGCACATTAGAGATCTTCCAAAGAATAAACTGATTATCTTTTTAGACCTGGCTTCTGGCAGTTTGAACTATATTGCCAATTCAAAAATTGAGAATATCTTTATTCTTGACCATCACGAAATTGTTCAAGACATTCCTGAAAATGTTTGTATGCTAAATCCGCAACTTCATAAAAAAGAAAAAATTAGTTCTGCGGGTTTAACTTACCTTTTTTGTAGAGAACTTGCTCATACCATTCATGGTTTGGCAAAATTAGCGGTTATTGGTATGATTGGCGATATGATGGAAAAAAATTTGGATAAAATAAATAATAAAATTTTAGAAGAAAGTGAGGCAATAAAAAAAAGAGGTTTGTTAATTTATCCTGCCACTAGGCCATTAAATAGAACTCTTGAGTTTTCATCTAATCCTTATATTCCAGGAGTTACTGGAGATTCTTACGGTGTTACTAAATTACTTAGGGATGCGGGTTTAACTCATAAAGAAGGAAAATATCCCAGTTTAATTGAATTAAATCCAGATGAAATGTCTAATTTAATAACCTCTATAATGTTAAGGCATCCTAAAATAACAAATAACACTGATATTATAGGAGATATTTTTTTAGTTAAGTTCTTCAATAAATTGGAAGATGCAAGGGAATTAAGTGCAATGATTAATGCCTGTAGCAGATTAGGTGAAAGTCAGGTTGCGTTACAATTTTGTTTGGAAATTCCCAGCGCTAAAAAAAGAGCAGAAGTTCTTTATGCAAAATATAAAAGATTAATAATTTCTGGATTAGATCTTGTATCTAAAATTCAAAAAGTTGAAGGTGGCGGATTTGTAATAATTAATACTAAATCTGGGGTGAAAGATACTATTGTTGGAACCATTGCAAGTATTCTTTCTAATTCTAAAGTTTATGAGCCGGGGACAATTATTGTTACTATGGCTTACTCGGGGAATAAGATAAAAGTCTCTGCAAGGTCCGTGTCTAGACAAGGAAGAAATGTTAGGAATGTCCTTCATGGAGTAGTGTCTAAAATTGGAGGGGAAGTTGGAGGTCATGAATTTGCAGCTGGCTGTTTAATCAATAAAGATAAAGAAGAAGAATTTATTAAAAATCTAAAGGAAAATCTTGAGATAGAATTGGTTAAGATTTAATTCCAAATTAAATTAGGTAGGTTTTGCATATTATATCTAAGAACAATATCTCGAAATCCATGAGAAAAAGAGTTACATCCAGAATCAATCACTGAAGGTTCATTGCATGCAGTATGAATAACCTTAACATTATAATTTAACATTTCAAATCCCCTACACAAAATTTCGTCATGCCTAAACTTTGGATTTGTGTAAAGAATTATATCCCCCTTCGCAGAAACTATGCCCTCGTCAAAAGTACCTCCAATACTCTCTACCATTTAATAAATAATAAGCATTCTTTTTTAAGGTTTTATATGATAGAACCCCATGTTTAAACTCAATCAAAACCCTTAAAAACTAACACTTTATTCTAATCACATGGAACTAGAAGAAGGAGATCTTGTATTATGCACTGTAGACAGAATAATTGGAACTGTTGTATTTGTAAAAATAGATGGGCAAGGGGATTTAGATGCAGGCATCATTACTAGTGAGATT